>Ga0082335_1000220_pt1 | contig 154037 bp, 119 predicted proteins | sample Subgrocontami58m_FD_72375 | JGI IMG/M metagenome (GOLD analysis project Ga0082335, IMG submission 72375) | Subsurface groundwater microbial communities from S. Glens Falls, New York, USA - GMW37 contaminated, 5.8 m (SPADES assembly) (version 2) ...
TGGCGGTTATTCTCCTTATGAAGCAGCGCCGCCCGTTCGCGCGGACAGATACACACCACAACAAGCGGCCACGCCCACGCCCGCTTCCGCAGCCCAAACTTCGTTTCAAAATCGCCTTCGCCAAATCGTCAATCGCGCCTCTGGCAGTGACCAGCAAGTTCAAGTGCTCGAGGATGCCCGGATCGTGCCGGACGAGCGGTCGAATTCACTGCTGATTTACGCGAACAAACGGGACATGGAAATGATCACCAATATCGTCTCCAAGGTCGATGTGCTGCTCGCGCAGGTGCTCATTGAAGCTGTCATCCTCGAAGTGAAGCTCAATGAGTCGCAGAGTCTCGGCGTCAGTTACGTGCAAAATCCACGTCGCTTCGGCAAAGACCTCTCGACTGCAGGCGGACTGAATAATGGACAAAGTTCGCTTTTTGGGCTGACCAACCTCGCCACCGGACTGCCCTCAGGCTTTAGTTACTTTGGCAAAGCCGGCAACGACCTGGACTTCGCCGTGCAAGCTCTGGCCGGCGACAGCAGCATCAACATCGTTTCGCGTCCGCGCATTCAAACGTCGCATGCCATTCCTGGATTCTTCTTCATCGGCGAAACGGTCCCGTACATCACCGGGTTTAACAGCTACCCCGGCGTGATCGGGGGGGGGCTGTCGACAAGCTCATTCGTCCAACAACAAGAAGTCGGATTGCAACTGCAGGTGACGCCCTTCATTACTCCTGAAGGTTTGGTCGTCATGGAAATCCAACAGAACTTCGATCAACGCGGCGCTGATGTCGTCATCGATGGCAACCCGGTTCCAATCATCAACAAGCGCGAGGCGGACGCAACGCTGACGGTCCGGGACGGCGACACGATCATGATGGGCGGCTTCATCACGGAGAACAAAACCAAAAGCAAATCCGGCGTCCCCTTTCTCAAAGATATTCCCGGCCTGGGCGCTTTGTTCAGGTCGAAATCGACTTCGAACGACCGGACTGAGCTGATTATTCTGATGCGGGCAAAAGTGCTGCAGACACCTGAGGATGCGGCGTTCGTGGCAGCTCAAGAAAAGTCGCAATTGCCGGGAATCAAGCAGGCCGAGCGCGAGTTCGAGAAAACGAATCGCAAGCGCGAGGAGAAGGTGAATCGCTCGAAGTTCTGACGACCGTCCTTTGGGGGGCTACGGAGACCATTGGGTTTTACGGGTTGCTCGCGCTGGGGCGCCTCGCGGTGGGAAATGACGAATGACGGAATGAACGAATGACTAAATAAACCCCAATCTTGAATGAGCCAGCGGCGCGTTGGAGAACGCTCCATTTGGGGGTTGGTAATTGGTCGTTAATTCGTTCATTCGTCCATTGGTCCTTCGTCATTTGTGAAGGGCCGGGGCGTTGCCCACCCGCCGCCAATCCCCGTGGCATAAATCAGGGTGACCCCTGATATTCTTTAGGGCTTTTTTTCGCGAACATTCGGTTTGAATTGAGCGACTAAATTTATCATGACAGCGTCAACTGCAGCCAAACGTCCGGTCATTCTGTTAGTTGACGATGATCCGCATGATGTTGTCCTGATTCGCCTGGCGTTTCGCAAAGTGGGAATTATCGACACGATTCAATTGGTCAAAAATGGCGCGGAAGCGATGCGCTATCTGCATGGCGATGGCACGTATTCGAACCGAAATCAATATCCGATGCCGACGCTGATGTTGCTCGATTTAAAGATGCCGCAGGCCTCTGGCTTCGAAGTTCTGAAATGGATCCGAGAACAGCCGGAACTCGAATTTCTGTTGGTCGTTGTGATGTCGAGTTCGACCCAGAATTCCGACATCCAAAGCGCCTATTCGCTTGGCGCGAACCTGTACCTGGTGAAGCCTTCGAAGTTTTCGGATCTGGTCAAGATGACAGGCTCGCTCAAGGAATTTCACGCCTCATTCCTCGATCAGTCCGGCGGGCCACGCACTGATTCGCACGGATTGGGACATGTCCAGCCCAGGCATGCGGTTGGTTTTCCAAGTGGAGCGGTTCCTTTTCGGAACACGGAAGGTCATTGAGTTTCCCCTCATTCGCGAAAGATGAAACCACGCCGCGAGGCGTTCAGCCTTTGCCGCCCCGGGTTGTTTTCATTTTTTTAATTGCCAGGCAGATTCAATGGGCGAATACTGCCGCAACGAGAAACCCCCAGTCGCAATTGCTTGCGGCTGGGGGCCCAACCCTGGGGTGACTACCACCTCACCCCGAACCAAATTACGATATTCCTTCCAAAACTCAAATGAGTTGGAAGGAATTTTTTTTATTTCAGTGTGTCAGTTTTTCATCAGTCTCTTCGGGCCAAGCTCGTGAAACGTGCGCTCTAAACCACTCACGAGTCTCTCGAGCTCGTTGCGGTCCGCTTCTCCAATTTCCGCGCCGCCGTACGCCGCCGTGCAGAAACGCTCGGTCACAAAAAAGATCGTTTTCAATTCCGGCAACGCGGCGGAACTGAGCTCTTGAAAAAACTCGAGCGGCGTTTGCTGCGGCGCTCTTTGCCAACCATGCCGCGAGAGCACTTTCAACAACCGGCCGTAAAAATGTTCCGCCAGCGCCACCGAATCGCGTTTGGGTTCAATCCCGTTCCGAGCCCGAGGTTTCCACCGCCGCGCCGACGAAATCACGGCAACTATCAAAGCCAAACCGAGCAACCACGGGAGCCGTTTCTTCAGCCACACCGCGCTTCGTTCCGCGGCTTGCCCGACATCCCGCAGCATGGTCGATTGCGATGCGCTGTCGAAGCTCAACACATGCATCGACCAGGCAAAGTCGAGCGCTTCCCAGAATTCCCGCAAACGGGATTCGCCCGCGCCGAGTCTCGCCGGAGGCGTCGCATCGAACTGCACCCAGCCTTTATCCTTGAAATAAGCTTCTGTCCACGCGTGCGCATCTTTGAGCCGAACGGCGTATCCTTCGCCGAGTAAGTTTCGGGCGCGCGGCAGATACCCGACAACCACGCGGCTCGGAATGCCATTCATCCGCAGCAACAGCGCCAAGGAGGACGCGAATCGTTCGCAATGCCCTTCCTTTTTGTGGAACAGGAAATCTTCCAGCGGCGCGATTCGATCGAGTTGGGGGGCGCCGAGTTCATAGCGGAAGAATTTATGGAAGTGCCCTTCGAGCAGCCTGGCTTGATCGAATGCATTCGTGTTCCCTTGCAGAATGAGATCGAGCCAAGCCTTTACTTGGGCGGACGGGGCCGGACTTTCGGTCAGTCGATCGCGTTGCCGTGCTGTTAATCTTTCGGGTCTGGGCCGCGGATCAATCCAATATTCGTAGGTATTCTGGACCGCGGTCCAAGTGCTCTCGCATTCGACAGCCCCGTTGCTATTTTTCATGGGCCGCCTGAAGAAATTTCCATCCACGTGAGTGACGTCGCCGTCGACCGGCAAAATTCGGCCGAGGAAGGAAGGCTGCTTCACGCGGACTCGGCGGTACACCAGCCGGCTTGCCGTCTGATTCGTAGTGGGCCCGATCCGGCGAAGGGCTGTGCGGCGTTCCGGGTGCCACTGTTTGCCGTCGAAATCGACCAGCGTGAACACGCGCAAATAGCCGACCGCTCTTCCTTCAATCTGCAGAAGCACACGGCTGGACTGCTCGAGGCCGCTTCGGGCCGGATCGAGAACGGAATCAGCCAGCGTGCCTTGACCGATCAACCCGGCCATCTGCGGGACGAACGATGTTCCCAAATAAGCTCGCGGAAAGAGGAGGAAGAACGCGCAGGCCATTCCCGCAGGCGCGACGTGAAAGAGGAATCTCGTCCGCGCGAGTTTCGGCCGGTCGGTTGAGCGCCCCTTTACAGGCAGCGGCAATTGGGTGGCGCCGGTTGGCGAACCGTCACGAAATTTTTCACATTGCAATTCGAGCAAGGTCCGCGGCAGAAGCCAGATCAACGCGCCAAGAATAAATAGAAAGCGCGCGTCCAAAATAATCGTGCAGGCCACGCCCATTTGCAGAAGCGCCAGGATGACCGAAAAATTTTTCTCGCGCGGTTCAAGTTGCCGGAGCAGCCGAACCGCTTGCAAGGCGGTGACGCCATGGCCGATGGCAAAGTGCGCGCTTTGGCCGAGCGCATTTGAAACCGCGTATCCAGCCAGCGCGCCGAGCACGAGCAGGATGGCCTCGGCCCAGGAGGGGAGACGCAAGGCCCGTTGGGTGCATTTTCGCCAGAGAACGCACGCCGTCCAAAGAAGCCCATTGAACATCAGCAACCCAGGACCATCCCAGGAGAGACCCTGGCAAAGGAATCCGGCGAGGATCAGCTGGTTAAAGGCGCGGTTCATGGAGGTCTGCGCTTACCGACATGCTCTGCTCGTTCCAGCCCGACGCCGCAATGCGCCGGCCCGCGGTTTGCCAGCTCGCGATGGACTCTCGCAGGGCATCGTTCGCTTCCGTGGCGACGATTGTGATCGCAGCGCGGCTGGAGACTTTGCCCAGCGCTTCATCAAGATTCGCTTTCGTCAGAGAATTCTTTCGCATGCCCAGCCGGGCCAACCGATCCAGCAGAACTTCTCCATCGCCGAACGGCGATAGTGAAATCGCTTGGAGCGTTTCCAAATCGATCCACTCGACATGATGCCCCGCGTCCAGCGCTGCGAAAGCAAGTGAGCCCGCCTGCCGTAGACAAGCTTCGAAGGCCGTCGTTTCGCCGCTGCTTCCCGCATCAAAAACGATCGCGACCCGGCCGGATAATTCCTTTTCGAACGTTTTCACCATCCAATCAGTCCCTTTGGCCGAAGCTTTCCAATGGATCGCACGATACGAATCGCTCGGCTGCATGGGCCGCACTCCCGCAAAATCAAATCCGCTTCGGGCGAAAACTCCGCTTCGCAATTTGCCGCCCACCATTCCGTCGTAACCGGAAGCGATCGGGCTCGGGGCATGTTCGAGTTTCGGGTAAACGACGAGTTCGCCGGCCAAGGAAAGTTTTCGACGCGCCTCAATCAGCCCGAAAGGAAAGCTCGATCGAATCCAAATTGCGTCGAGCGGAAAAACGCCCCGCCGCTCGAACGCGAACTGCGGGGTTAGGTGCGCCATGGTTTTGGGCCCCAATTCTGCGATCTGAAATAATAACTGGTCGGACCATGCGGCGGTCACGCATTGGATTGGCCGGCGGCTGCGATTGAGAAGCGGCCAGGGGTCGCTCGATCGTTCGCCTTCGGTCAGCCGAACGGAAGCCGGCGCTTGGACTTCGACTGCGGCGATCTGGGCGCATGCGATCCAACCGTTCAAAATAAAGCAGCCCAGCAGCGCGCCAATCAGGAACAGGAGCAAGCTGGATTGCGAAGTCAGCGAGGCGAAATAGAGCAGCACGCCGATCCCGAGAAGCGCCCAGCCGTTCTGGGTCAGGCGGATCATACCGGCACAGGCACCGTTTCGATGATCTGTTCGATCACAGCGCGTGATTGCAACGGCATGGAACGGGTTGCTTTCCTGACGATGAGCCGGTGGGGCAGCGTCAGCCGCGCCGCCTGTTTGATATCGTCGGGCAAAACAAAATCGCGCCCGGCCAGCAGCGCGATCGCTCGGCTGAACGATTGCATGTCGAGGCCGGCGCGGGGACTGCCGCCGTATTCCAACGCAGGACTGCAACGGGTGGCGCGAACTACATCGATGATGTACCCGAGGAGCGAATCTGCGATCGTGACATGTTGTGATTCCGCGCGAAGTTGCATGAGCCCGGCGCAATCGAGCACCGGCCCGACCCGGTCGAGGGGATCGGTCCGTTGCTGAAGTTTCAGCATTTTGATTTCGAGTTCCCGATCGAGGTAACCGATGTTCAACCGGACCATGAACCGGTCCATTTGGGCGAAGGGCAGCGGATATGTTCCCTCGAGCTCGACCGGATTTTGCGTCGCCATCACGAAGAACGGTTCCGGCAGCGGATAGAGCGTTCCGTCCACGGTGACGTTCTGTTCTTCCATCGCTTCGAGCAGGCTCGATTGCGTGCGAGGGGTCGCGCGGTTGATCTCGTCCGCCAGGAAAATGTTTGTGAAAATCGGCCCTTCGCGGAAATGGAACTCGCGCCGGTCCGGGGCGAACACGGTCACGCCGGTGACGTCGGAGGGGAGCAAGTCGGCGGTGAATTGGATGCGTTTGAAGGTGGCATCGAGCGAGCGGGCGATGGCTTTCGCGAGCAGCGTTTTTCCAAGGCCGGGAACATCCTCGAGCAGGACGTGTCCTCCGGCAATGAGCGCCAGCGTGGCTTGGGAGACGACCTCGTCCTTGCCGATGAAGGCGCTGGAGATGTTCTCGATGAACCGCTTAATTTGGATGGAGGGATTCACAGGCGCAGCGATTTTTTGGCTTCTCAATTCTGGTGGGCAAGGATTACGGGCATTTCCCAGGCCAGCTTAGGTTCTCAACGGCTTTTGTCCAAACTTTCTAAACAGCGGAAATACAAAAAGGTTTCACCCCACAGATTCAGGACGGACAGGGATTGAAAGAAGAGAGAATCTGGGGGCGATCTGAATTGGTGGGGGTTTTTCCCTTGTATCGAGCGCAGAGGTATTCCCCACAGATTCAGGGCGGACGGGGATTGAAGAAGAAGATTAATGTGAGGTCGGTCTGAATCAGTGGGGGGCTCTTCCCTTGGATTGGTGGAGAGGTATTCCCCACGGATTCAGGCCGGACAGGGATTGAAGAAGAGAAAACCTGAGGTTGGTCAGAATTGGTGGGGAGTTCTTCCCTTGTATTGGTGAAGAGGGGCTCCCCACAGATTCAGGGCGGACGGGGATTGAAGAAGAAGATTAATCTGAGGTTGGTCAGAATTGGTGGGGGGTTCTTCCCTTGGATTGGTGGAGAGGTATTCCCCACAGATTCAGGGCGGACGGGGATTGAAGAAGAAGATTAATCTGCGGTCGGTCTGAATCGGCGGGGAGTTCTCAGGTTTCACGCCTCAAGCGGGATAAAACCGTCGGGCAACAAATTTCTTCCATTGACTGGTAGCGGCAGTTAGGGTGCCCAGAATTCTAGGCAAGGAGGAAACCGCAGGGTGGAAGCGCAGGAATCCATCACGTTTTGTTTGATCGGCCGGGCTATGCAAGTGCACCGCGAACTCGGGCCCGGACTCGACGAGTTTTTTTATCATTCGGAACTCTTGAAGCTGCTTGTCGAAAGCAACCTGGTGTGTGAAAGCAAACCAAGATATCGTCTGATTCATCACGGTATTGTGGCCGATACTTTCGAATGTGACCTTCTCTTGGAAAACAGAATCGTCGTCGAACTCAAGGTCCTTCGCACCACCTTCGCCCCAGAGCACTTTGCCCAACTGTTCAGCTACCTCAAAGCATGGAAACTGCGCGTGGGTTTCCTTTTCAATTTTGGAAAAGAGAGTTTGGAGTTTCGAAGAATCCTATTTGAGGCCCCCAAACCCTCCGACTTTGATGTAGCGGAAATTTTTCGAACGGCTCCCCTATTTGTTCCTCGTGAACTTGGCCGAGCAATCGTGGGTTGCGCAAAACAAATCCTGGTGGAATTCGGACTGGGCTATTGCGATACAACCTACCAGGCCCTACTCCTCACCGACATACAGGCAGCGGGCGTGCCGTGCATGATTGATCCCGTGGCTTGTGTTTCTCGAAACGACTGCTGTTTGGGAGAAGCCTCATTGCCCTGCATTAAAGTGGCTGGCGAATGCGCTGTCATGACATTGGCATTGCGTGACGAGATCGGAGCAGCTGACCGAGCTGTTCTCCAAACATACATCAAACATCTGCGACTTAAGTGGGGCGTAATTTTCAATTTTGGTAAAAAGGATCTATCCCTGAAATTCGTTGCCAGCCCTCTGAGCAGCCATTGACATTTCTATCTCGCCGAATGCGCTGGAGACTGCGATTCGTCTTTCCTTGGATTGGTGGAGAGGTATTCCCCACGGATTCAGGCCGGACAGGGATTGAAGAAGAGAAAACCTGAGGTTGGTCAGAATTGGTGTGGAGCTCTTCCCTTGCATCGAGCGGAGAAGTATTCCCCACAGATTGAGGACGGACGAGGATTGAAGAAGAAGATTAATCTGAGGTCGGTCTGAATCGGTGGGGAGTTCTTCCCTTGTATTGGTGGAGAGGGGCTCCCCACAGATTCAGGGCGGACGGGGATTGAAGAAGAAGATTAATCTGAGGTCGGTCTGAATCGGTGGGGGTTTCTTCCCTTGTATGAGCGGAGAGCCCGCGGATTGAGGGCGGACGGGGATTGAAAGAGGAAGGTTAATCTGCGGTCGGTCTGAATCAGTGGGGGGCTATTCCTTCTCGGGGATTGCCAGTTTGATCTGCGAGGCCGGGAATGCTTCGCGAATTAAGGCAATCAACTGCTCTTCCAAAAACTTTTTGAACTTCTCCGTTTCGGCACTTTGGTCGAGCTTGTCCGTTCCGCTGATCTGGTAGCCGGCAATGCGGACGATATTGTTAATGACAAAACCTTCGATGGTAGCGTGACCGGTCGCGCGCCAGGCCCCATTCGCAAACCAAAACCGCAAGTGCGGGTGAACGATCAGGTCATGCGTCCGCGGCTCCAGGAAATTCTCGCGGCAAAGCGCTTTGAACTCATCCAGCGTGAACGTCAACTCTTCGACCGGATGAGTGGCCCGTTCTTCGATCCCATAAAGCGTCGCGTTGATCGTCGAAATGGCAGGCCGCATCAGCGGAAAGAAAATCACATCGTCGATGTTTTCCTGTTCGGTGAAGATCATCGCCATCCGTTCGATGCCAGGCCCAATGCCGGTGGTCGGGGGCAGCCCGTATTCCAGCGCCTCGATGAAATCGAAGTCCAACGCGTGGAATTGGCCGCTTTCCCGTTCCTCCGGCTTGTACGCTTTGCGCCAGGTTTCGAGCAAGTGGACAGGATCGTTTTGCTCCGACCAATTGTCGCCGCACTCCATGCCTGCGATAAAAATCTCGAATCGCTCGACAAACCGCGGGTCCGATTCCATCGGCTTGGCCAGCGGGGAAATTTCGATGGGATGGCCATAGACAAGCGTCGGCTGGACGAGCTCAGGCTCGACGGTCGCTTCGAAAGCCCGAACCAGCGCTTCGCCGATGCTTGGGAATTTTTCTGAAATATTCAGCTTCGCGAGCGCTGCGTTCGCGTCGTCGGCGCTGCCCAAGGCGCGGAAATCAATTCCGGTTTTTTCCTGAACGGCATCAGCCATCGAGATCCGCCGCCACGGTTGCGCGAAATCGATTTTGTGCCCGCGCACATTAAACTCGGTTTTGCCAAAGGCATTCTCGGCCACGAACCGGAACAGTTCCTCGACCAGGTTCATGTTGTATTCGTAATTCTCGTAAGCGGTCATGGTTTCGACCATCGAGAATTCCGGGTGATGGCTGCGATCGATCCCTTCGTTGCGGAAGTACCGGCCGATCGTGAACACCTTATCGTACCCGCCGGCGATGAGCCGCTTGAGATAAAGTTCGTGCGAGATCGCCAGATACATTTCGCACCCGAGCGCGTTGACGTGCGTTTTGAACGGTTTGGCCGTCCCGCCGCCGTATTGCGGTTGGATGACCGGCGTGTTGAATTCGAGAAAGCCGCGCTCGCGCAAAAAAATCCGGATCGCCGCGATCATCCGCGTGATGCCTTCAAAACGGTCTTTGCTTTGCGGATCGAGAATCGTGTCGAGATACCGCTTGCGCAGAATGATTTCGCGGTCTTTCAACCCGGACCATTGATCGGGCAGGGGACGGAGCGCTTTGCTCAGCATCCGAATTGAACTGACGAGGACGGAGATTTCGCCCCGTTGCGTGCGCATGACCGTGCCGCTGGCTTCGATCAGGTCGCCCAGATCGAGCAGACCAAGATGATCGTACCCGAGGCTGCCGCTGTTCGGGTCAAGCGTTTGGACATTTTGTTTTTTGAGGAACAGTTGGATCCGCCCGGTTTGATCCTGAATATGACCGAAGCTCAGCCCTCCTTGTTTGCGCCACGACATCACTCTTCCCGCCACCGTCACTTCCTTGCCGTCGTAAGACTCGAACTGGTCGAGAATGCTCTTGGTGTAATCAGTCCGCCGGCTTTTGGCCGGATAGGGATTCAAGCCGAGCTTGCGGAGCTCGTCCGCTTTTTGCAGCCGGATTTGGCGGATTTCAATGAGAGGATTCGTGCTCAATGGCGGTACAGACGTTAAAGACGTTAAAAGCGTTAAAGACGTTAAAGACGTTAAAAGCGTTAAAGACGTTAAAGTCGGGGCAGTAGAGGGGCGACTCCTTTTGTGCCGCTCATGGTTGTGATGGTCGGAGCGTCTCCATTTTAACTCTTTTAACCTTTTTAACGCTTTTAACGGTTTTTAACTCTTTTAACGTTTTTAACGAAATGCGCCCCGGCCGCGCCAAAGCGCGAAGGTGAACCGGGGCGCGCGCGAAAACAATTTACTTTTTCTTTTTCGTAACCTTGGCCGGGGCCTTAACAGGTTTCGGCGTGGCGGCTTTGCGGCGTTCTTCCAATGCCGCTTGGGCAGCGGCTAACCGCGCCACCGGCACGCGGTAAGGAGAGCAGCTGACGTAATCGAGCCCGATGCGATGGCAAAACTTCACGCTCGACGGATCGCCGCCGTGCTCGCCGCAAATGCCGAGCTTGATATCCGGCCGAGTTGTCCGCCCGAGCTTCACGGCCATGTCCATCAGCTTGCCGACGCCGGTCTGATCGACGGAGGCAAACGGATTCTGCTTCACGATTTCCAATTCCTGATAGCGCGGCAGGAACGAACCGGAATCGTCCCGGCTCATGCCGAGCGTTGTCTGGGTCAGATCGTTCGTGCCAAAGCTGAAGAACTGCGCGTCCTTGGCAATATCATCCGCCACCAGCGCGGCGCGCGGAATTTCGATCATGGTGCCGACGAGGTAATTAATCTTCACCTTTTGTTCCTTCATGACCTCCGCGGCCACTTGATGGACCACTTCAATCTGGAGCTGCAGCTCTTTCGGGAAGCCCACCAGCGGAATCATGATTTCCGGTTTCACTTTGATCCCTTCCTTCTGAACTTTGGCGGCGGCTTCGAACACTGCGCGGGCCTGCATTTCGCTGATCTCGGGATAAACGATTCCGAGCCGGCAGCCGCGATGTCCGAGCATCGGGTTGAACTCGTGCAATTCCGCAATGCGGGCCGAGATTTTTTCAACCGTGGCGCCGATTTTTTCGGCGAGCTGATTGATCAATCCGCTTTCGTGCGGCAGGAATTCGTGCAGCGGCGGGTCGAGGAACCGGATCGTAGCGGGCAGGCCTTTCAGTTCCCGAAACATGCCGATGAAGTCTTCGCGTTGATACGGGAGGAGTTTTCCAAGCGCCTTTTTGCGGTCGGCCGTGTTGTCCGCCAAAATCATCTCGCGCATCGCATCGATGCGATTTCCTTCGAAGAACATGTGCTCGGTGCGGCAAAGGCCGATGCCCGTGGCTCCGAAATTCACCGCATTCGCCACTTGTTCCGGCGAATCGGCATTTGTCCGGACCTGCATTCGCGTCACTTTCTGGCACCACTCCATCAATTTCGCGAAGTTCTGGTAGGTTTGGCTTTCGGCTGGTTTGAGCGATTTCTGCAGCAGCACTTGAATGATTTCCGAGGGAGCGCTCTTCAATTCCCCGGCGTAAACCTCGCCGACGGTTCCATCAATCGAGAGGTAATCGCCTTCTTTAAAGGTCAAACTGTCGACTGTGAGCGTGCGTTTTTGATAATCGACTTGCAGCGCGCTCGCGCCGCAAACGCAGACCTTGCCCATTTGACGGGCCACCAGTGCCGCGTGCGAACTGACCCCGCCGCGCGCAGTCAAAATGCCTTCGGCCTCGATCATGCCGCGCAAATCCTCCGGCGACGTCTCGACGCGAACGAGCAGCACGCGTTCTTTCCGCCCGGCCGCTTCCACCGCGCGATCCGCGTTGAAGTAAATGCGTCCGGTCGCGGCGCCGGGACCGGCTGGCAAACCGCGGGCGATCACTTGGGCAGCGCGAACCGAGGCGCGATCAAAGATCGGCGCCAGCACCTGTTCGAGTTGGTCCGCTGGCACGCGCAAGATCGCGTCTTCCCAGCCGATCAGTTTTTCTTTGACCATTTCCAGCGCAATCCGGACGGCGGCGACGCCGGTGCGTTTGCCATTGCGGGTTTGCAGCATGAAAACTTTCCCGTTCTCGATCGTGAACTCGAAATCCTGCATGTCATGGAAATGGCTTTCCAGGATTTTGCGGATGTTCTCCAGTTCGGCGAACGCCTCCGGCAAATTGTCTTCGAGCCGTGCCACTGGCAATGGCGTGCGAACGCCCGCGACGACATCTTCGCCCTGGGCGTTCATGAGAAACTCGCCGTAAAAAACCTTTTCGCCGCTGGCGGGATCGCGCGTGAACGCGACGCCGGAACCGGATTGTTCGCCGGTATTGCCGAAAACCATCGCTTGCACGTTGACGGCGGTTCCCCACTCGCTCGGGATGTTGTATTTCCGGCGGTAAACGATGGCCCGATCGTTCATCCAGGAGCCAAAGACGGCGCCGATGGCCCCGTACAGTTGGTCCCACGGATCATTCGGGAATTCGCGGCCGGTCCGTTCTTTGACGAGCGCTTTGAAACGGCCGACGAGTTCCTTCAGAGCGGCCGCGTCCAGACGCGTGTCTTCCACGTGCTGCTGGCCCGGGAACAGTTCGGCCTTTAATTCTTCGATGACCGTCTCGAAAGGTTCGTGATCTTCGTCCGGACGCTTCTGCACGCCCAGCACGACATCCCCGTACATCTGGATGAACCGGCGGTAACAATCCCAGGCGAAGCGATCGTTGCCGCTGGCCTTTTCGAGCGCAATGACCGTGGCATCGTTCAACCCAAGATTCAAAATCGTGTCCATCATCCCGGGCATCGAATCCCGCGCGCCTGAACGGACGGCAACGAGCAGCGGCTTCTCGAGGTCACCGAACCGCTTGCCTAGGATCTTCTCCATGTTGGCGACGCCGTCTTGGACCTGGTGGTGCAGTTCCTTGGGATACTTTTTCTTGTTTGCGTAATAGTACGTGCAAACTTCCGTGGTGATGGTGAATCCAGGAGGGACCGGAAGACCAATGCGAGTCATTTCTGCCAGGCCAGCGCCTTTGCCGCCGAGCAGGGCGCGCATTGAGCCGTTCCCGTCCGCTTTCTTGTTGCCGAAGAGATAGACGTATTTATTGGGTTTGATAGTGGGTTTCGCTGCTTTAGCTGTTGCCATAAAAAAAGATTCTTTCTCAAAAATTCGCGCACAAACGGCCGAAGTGAAGCGGCGAATCTAACAAAGGTCAGGTGGGTGTCAACGGCTGAGTTTGGGTTGAACGATACCGCTTCCCGGCCCGTAAAATCAGAGCAAAACGCACCTTGCCAAATACTGGCCGGATCTTGGTTTTGCCTAGTACTTCCGGGTGGTGTGCTCCTGCATCCAGTAAACGTCCTTGTTCCCTTTCGAAGGCTGGTTAAGCGGGCGATCGTTCTTCGATAACGCCGGGGTGGTGCGGGGATCCAGCCACTTGTGAATCTCAGCGTGGCCATCAGCGAAGGAGAGCCCAGCCGCTTTATTGTGATAGCTCGCGGGATAATCGACGATGATCTTGGCGTCGTCCGGGTAACCGGCCATGTCGGTCACGAAATAGCCGTCGTTAATGCTGTCTTCCCGTTCCTCGATGAAGACAAACGTCCGGGATGGTCCTGGATCTTCGAAATCAGCCAGCTTGCGATAGACCCTCCATCCCCTGTTCACCCCGCCGTCCTTCGGCCACCAAGCGCCGGAAGCATCCCAGCCCGGCCCGCCCACCCAGCTGTTCATCGACATGCTGCGGATACGCGGCACCTTCTGGCCCTTATTATTAATCGCCAGCGTTTTGTCGGCAGGACATTTCCAAATCCCGATTGAGTTGCCGCAATAGGGCCAAAGTGGGCTCTTCTTTGTGTATTTATCGTGATCCCAATTATTCGGGTCGCGCGGATTGTTGAGCGAGAGCCAGCTGCCAGAGGTCCAGTTTGGAACCGGTCTTCCGCCGACGGTATCGCCGCCCGCGCTGACGATCCGATCGTTGTTATCTTCGGCGTAAAGCCGCCAGGCCATCATGAGCTGCCGGTTGTTGTTCATGCACATGATGCCTTGGGCCTTCGCTTTGGCTTTGCTCAAGGCGGGCAACAACATGCCCGCCAGAATCGCAATGATCGCGATGACGACGAGCAGCTCGATGAGCGTGAAGGCTTTCAGAAGCGCTTTTCCAAAGGCAAAATCGTGTTGTGGAATTTCTCGCATAAACTATCCAACGAAGAGTGTCCGTTAAAAGATTGTGGGCTTACTCGGGGATGCTCAGATGAGGCCCTGTGTTAGTTGATCTTTCGGGTCGTGTGATCCCAGAACCAAATCATGTCTTTGCTGTTGGGCATGGCCGAAGAGGGCAAAGTTTTTGCGCTGTTTGGAATGACGGTTCGTGGGTCCTGCCATTTCCGTATCTCTGAATGACCATCCGCAAAGGTCAATCCTCCGGCCCGATTGTGATAGCTAGCCGGAAAATCGGGCATGTTTGCTTGAGCTGCGTTCGGGTAGCCTCGCATATCGATCACGAAGAAACCGTCATTCATGCTGATTGGGTGTTCGTCGAGCAAAACCCAGGTCTGGGAAGGGCCTGGATCCACGATGTCCGAGGTCTTGAGATATCCACGGAACGATTTATCTCCAAACCACGTCTGGACGCCCTCGTTCAATCCCATCCAGGCGTTCATCGACAGGCTTCTCAGCCAAGGGATTTTTTGACCCTTCTGCGGTCCGCTGGTGACGAGCGCCATGGTTTTGTCGGCGGGGCATTTAAAGATGCTCAGCGAATTTCCCGTGTACGGCCAAATCGCCCCTTTCTTGATCGTAATGTCTGCATCCCAGTTTTCCCGCTTGGATGGATTGCTGTGGTCCTCGATGCCATGCATCCAAGCATATTTGTAATTTGGATTGCTTGGGTTGTCGTCCACATACGCAAAGGGCAAACGCTCGTGGTTATCATCGATGTACATGCGCCACGCCAGCATCACTTGCTTGGTGTTGCTCAAGCACATGATCCCTTGCGCTTTGGTTTTCGCCTTGGCGAGCGCGGGCAAGAGCATTCCGGCCAAAATCGCGATGATGGCAATGACGACGAGCAGTTCGATCAGCGTGAAGCCTTTTCTGTTTGCTGAAGCACGCAAAGGGGAAGAATGATAGCGCATAGGTCAACGGTTTTGTTTCGGGGGGTGTCTACCGGCTCTTTTACATTCGATTTGACATGCGAGGTGGCAAAAGCAACGGGGTTATTCTGGAACGTTTACAGCTTCCGAGTGGCGTGTTCTTGCAGCCACAGCACGTCGATATTGTTTGGCGAAGATTGGTTCAACGGGATTGAGCCGTTGCGCTGCAATTTGGGCGTGGTGCGCGGGTCGCGCCACTTATGAACCTCGGAGTGCCCATCAGCGAAGGACATGCCCCCAGCGTTATTATGATAGCTGGCTGGGTAATCAATAATTTTCCTTTGAGTTGGTTTATCGGGATAACCGGTCATGTCGACAACCCAAAATGCATCGTTAATGCTGTCCTCGCGTTCATCCAACAGCACGAAGGTCATGGTCGGGCCAGGATCATTGAAGTCGCCCAACTTTTGGTAAACGCGCCATTCCGGTCCAGACCAGCCGCCGTACGTTCCTTCATTGCCGCCGACCCAATTCAACATCGACATGCTCCGAACGCGGGGAACGACTTGGCCTTTGTTTGGGCCGGACGTCGGTTTGACAGTCGATTTATCCGCGGGGCACTTGAAAATCGCCGCTGACTGCGCATAACGCCAGAGCGGGCTCTTGACCAGGTCCTCGTTAATATCCCAGTTGGATTTGTTCCCGCCGTTGTTCGCGTCGAGAATCCCTTGAACCCAAGCATACTTCTCGTTCTTGCCGCCTTTCGCGGCGTAAGCGAACGGAATTCGATCGTTGCTGTCTTCCGCGTACATTCGCCAGGCAAGGGTGAGTTGTTTGTGATTGTTCATGCACATGATCCCTTGCGCTTTCGTTTTCGCTTTGGCGAGCGCGGGCAGGAGCATTCCGGCCAAAATCGCGATGATGGCAATGACGACAAGGAGCTCGATCAATGTGAAGGCTTGCTGGTTGGGAGTTTTTTGAATGTGCGCCGAGAAACGGTTTGGGAATTTCATAGGCAGTAGTCGCGACTCTAATGGAACGATGTTCCCGCCACAAGTGAGCTTTTCAACGCACAGTAGGACCGTGCGACTGTGCGACTGTGCGACTGTGCGACTGTGCGACCGTGCGACTGTGCGACCGTGCGACCGTGCGACTGTGCGACCGTGCGACTGTGCGACTTACCGTCCCACCGACGCACCGTCCCACCGTTCTACCGTCTACCGTCTACCGTCTACCGTCCATGAACTGGCGCAGATCAGCCAAACGATCCGTGTTGATCAGATCCACCTTCGCCTCGAGCAATGCTTTCCAAGCGACTGGCAGATCTGGCGCGCCCCAAAATCGAATCTGCCGCTTTTGCTCGTGCGTTTTCCGGACGATTTGAACGAGCTTGGCTTGCTCATTCGGCGGAAATGGCCCCAGACCGCGCCAGTGGAACAGCTTCGCCCAATTCTCGCTGATGAGCGGAATCAGCGTGTTGGGCGGATTCGTTTCAAGATCTTCCGGCCGTCCGTCCAAGGCGGCATAACGGTTCGGCTCGTTTTCCAAAACAGTTCGGGGCCGATTGCCTGAAAGAATGATCGTGACCGCATTGGTCTGGATTCCGTCTGGGGTAAAGCGGGTCAATGCCTTCGAGTAGCGTTCGAGCAACGGCTTGAGCGCAGCGTAAGTCGGTTCGGCGGCGGATTTAATGTCGACAAGCAAGATCACGGTCGGGCCGTTCGGATAAACGCGTCCGCCATTTTGGGCGGCCCGCTCGGCCAGTGGCTTCAAATACAGATTATCGAGTGTTCGTCCGGCTTTAACCGCGGTTCGGTCGTGGGCCACGAGCAGTTCGCCGTCGACAAGGTGGATGTCCGCTTCGACGCTGCAAAAGCCTTGTTCGAGCGCATCGAGGAGCGGCCGGGTGTGTTCGTAATCATTGTGAGCGTGGCCGCGGGTGAGTGGCGCTGAATGGCTCGGCGCTGCCAGCAAGCTGCTGACGGTTAAGAGCGAAGTTCCGAATGCGAGCAATTTTGTTAAAGCCATTTTAACCTCCGACGTTGGGTGAAATAAAAAAGCCCAAGAATACGAGTTTCCACCATCAAAAAATAGAGGCCGATTAGTTCCACGATCAGCCGCGGCAAAATCGGGATCGGAATGAGCGCGACGGTTTTTTCCAGCGCGATGGCTACGCCCACGAGGAGCGCGAGCGTCAAGCAGACCACCAGATAACCGCTTAGTGTCCGCCAAATCGACGCGATGATGAACACCGGATTGAGCGACGCGAGCGAATCGCTCATCGCGACCGCCAGCAGCGCCATCGGGAAGTAGAGCGCGCCCGCGCAGATCAGGGCGATCTTGAGCGGTTCCCAGACGTCCGCCCCCCAAACCCCAACCAGAATCGCGGGGCCAAAGCAAAAAAGAAATGTTCCGAGGTAAAGCAGAAACGGCTGAACACCGTCTTGCATGAAATTCGAGAAGTCGGGCCAGCCCGGCATGGTTGAATCGCCTTCTGCGCTCGAAGTAATCACCCGCTGGAGAAACGCGATTAAATAGCCGGCCAGGGCGATGGCGAGCGGCAACGCCAGGAATCCCGCCGCTCCGAGTAAGAATTTGATCACCGTGAAGAAGACCGCGCCACCGATCAAAATGGCCAGGCCGGTTTCATTCAGCGGGTAACTGACCGCGCTCAAGATCATTCGCAGAAACGAAGCGTTGTCCGCGGCTGGTGGGCCGGCGGAGGTTTTCGGCGAAAGGCGTGGAATTACGGCGGCGGCCGCCGGACGCACGCGACCGGAGGCGCTTTCCAATTCGAGAAAGCACCGCCCGACCTGCAGGACTTGGCCCGGAAGGAATTCGGCTTGGGTGATCGGGAGGCCACCCAGGAGCGTTCCGTTGGTCGAACCGAGGTCCCGCACCATCACGCCGCCGCTCGAGACGGTCAGTTCACAATGGCTGATGGAAATCAGGGGATCATCGAGGGGGATTTGCGACTCAGGGCTGCGACCGAGCACGAATCGGCCGGGATTGAGCTGGAAAATCAAGTCGGCGCCTTCCGCCCGATGGAGACGCAACTTGAACATAACTGAGGGTGTAGCAGTCCGCATGAGGGCGGGCAAATGCTAACCGACATTCCGGGCGAAACTTCCTGAAGGCGATTCACGCAAGGGACGAATTTCAGATCTTTGCAATTGAACCGAACGGGGCGGGCTGATTAGACTGGGCGCACCCCACCATGAAGTCGTCAGCCGGGCTGCGGTTGACACATTCTTCCATGAAAACTCAGACATGACATTTCTGCCGGCAGGAGCAAATTGGATTATGATTTCGTCGCGAGCAAAAACGTTGGCGTTAGCTGCTGCCGTCGGCTTTTTCTTTGTCGCTCCGACCCCTGGGCAGGGACCGAAAAGCGATGCCCGTTTGAAGGCGCAGGTCGTTTATCACGCCGCGCGCGCCCGTTTCCGGGAAAGGCCGAACGATCTCGAAGCCGCCTGGCAGCTGGCTCGCGCTTGTTTCGAACGGGCCGACTCAACCCCAAACGAACAGGACCTCGCCGCCTTCGCCAAAGAGGGAATCGAAGCCGCTCGACGCGCGGTTTCGATCGAACCGAATTCAGCCCCGGCGCATTATTATTTGGCGCTCAATCTTGGTGAATTGGCTCGAACGAAAACGCTCGGGGCCGCCCATCTCGTTCGCCAGATGGAAAAAGAGCTTCAAACTGCGGCAAAGCTCGACGAGAAGTTCGATCATGGCGGCGCGGATCGTTGTCTGGGGATTCTCTATTCCCAAGCGCCGGGCTGGCCCGTCAGCATTGGAGACCCCAAGAAGGCCCAGACGCACCTGGAAAAAGCTGTCGCGTTGGATCCGGAGTTTCCAGAGAACCGGCTCGCTTTGATGGAAGGCCTCGTGAGGGCGGGCCGCCCAATTGAACGCGAAGCCAAAGAGTACGAATCCAACTTGCCGAATGCCCGCAAGAAACTCGCTGGGCCTGATTGGACCGCTGACTGGGCTGACTGGGAAAGTCGCTGGGAAAAGCTTCAAGCAAAGCGATAGTCACGCCAACGAAGGCCGTTCCCTACTGCTTTTATAGCTTACCGTTTCTAGTGCTTCCCGCCTCCGACGGAATACGGGTCATTAGGTGTTGCATAAAAGTTGCATGACCCCTCACCTTTCATTCCTCTCCCCGTGCTGTGAATCGCAGAATTTGCCTCAGCACGGGGAGAGGATACAGGAGAAGGGCAATGCTCCTTCAAAATGAAGGATGCAACGGTACGGTAAAGTTGCATTCTCTGTAATGAGCATGCGCTTCTCCCATGCATCCGGGCTCATTTTTATGCAACATTGGGGATTACATTGCCGCGTCGGGGGACTCCCCCCCTCGACAGTCTGAAGGAAGTGCCCGATACTCGGCCATGGCAACCCAAGGGATGGTATCTACTCCTCCCACATTGTTTCGCAGCAAGGATGTGTTGGCCTATGAAAACAATTTACGCGTTAATCAACCCAAACAACCGCAAAGGAAATGTAATTATGAATCTCCCTTCACCAAAAATCTCCCAAAAGCATTTGGAACGCCCCAGGTCGGGTGAATCACCCCCGCGTCTGTGCGCGTCCTTCTCGAAGTTCTGGTTGATTCTATTCACCATGGTGGCCTTGGGATCGACTGCCCGGGCCACGATCGTTGGCGTCACCGACTGTGATTGCGCCAGCGTGACTATACAGGTGACCGGCTTTCCCGATGTTCGGCAAGGCACATTCCTGGCTAAACTTGGAGGCCTGCCCATCGACAGCACCTATAGTTATTTGAATCAAAGGATCGTCTTGGTCCGCCCGCCCGGTTTAGCGGGGGGGAAGTATTGGCTGGAAATTTTTCGCGGCGGCGTGCTGTTCTCGAATAGAGAAATCACCGTTTGCGATTGCGGCGGCGTGCCGGTTACGACAGGACCCGGCGGCCCGGTCGGGCCAATTGGACCAGTTGGACCAACTGGACCGGTTGGACCCGTTGGACCGCAGGGGCCTCTTGGACCACAAGGACCTCCCGGCATCAAGGGCGATCAAGGCGTGATTGGATTGACCGGCGCGACCGGACCAAGGGGCCAAAGGGGACATGAAGGAGATATTGGCCCGACTGGATTAATGGGACCCCGTGGACCAGCTGGAACCAATGGATTAAATGGAGCTGTTGGACCAGCGGGGCCGATCGGTCCGCAGGGAATTAAGGGCGATAAAGGCGCTATTGGACTAACGGGCGCAACAGGGCCAGCAGGACCGGTGGGACCAAGAGGGATCGCAGGCGCGACTGGACTAACTGGCGCAACAGGGCCAGCAGGACCGGTGGGACCAAGAGGGATCACAGGCGCGACTGGATTAACGGGCGCAACGGGTCTGGCAGGACCAGCTGGAACCAATGGATTAAATGGAGCTGTTGGACCAGCGGGGCCAATCGGTCCGCAGGGAATCAAGGGTGATAAAGGCGCCATTGGACTAACGGGAGCGATCGGACCAGTAGGGCTAAAAGGAGACACAGGCGCCGTAGGACCAGCGGGGCCAAAAGGTGCTATAGGGTTGACTGGATTAACTGGAGCGACCGGACCAGTAGGGCCAAAGGGCGACACAGGCGCGACTGGATTAACCGGCGCAACGGGTCCAGCCGGAACCAATGGATTGAATGGAGCTGTTGGACCAGCAGGGCCGATCGGTTCGCAGGGCATTAAGGGCGATAAAGGCGCCATTGGACTAACGGGAGCGACGGGGCCCGCGGGGCTAAAAGGAGACACAGGCGCCGTAGGACCAGCGGGACCAAAAGGTGATATAGGCTTGACTGGGCTAACTGGAGCGACCGGATCAGTAGGGCCAAAGGGCGACACAGGCGCCGTAGGACCGGCAGGGCCGAAAGGTGATATTGGTTTGACTGGACTAACCGGATCAATGGGGCCAGCGGGAACCAATGGATTGGATGGAGCCATCGGACCGGCAGGACCGAAAGGTGACATAGGCTTGACTGGATTAACGGGCGCAACGGGACCAAAAGGCGACATAGGCTTGACTGGGCTAACGGGGGCAACGGGGCCAAAAGGCGACATAGGCTTGACTGGACTAACTGGAGCGACCGGACCAGTAGGGCCAAAGGGCGACACAGGCGCCGTAGGACCCGCAGGACCAAAAGGTGACATAGGCTTGACTGGATTAACCGGCGCAACGGGACCGAAAGGTGACATAGGCTTGACTGGATTAACTGGAGCAGCGGGGCCAAAAGGTGACATAGGCTTGACTGGATTAACGGGCGCAACTGGACCAGTGGGGCCAAAGGGGGACACGGGCGCCGTAGGGCCCGCCGGACCAAAGGGTGATATAGGTTTGACTGGACTAACGGGAGCAACGGGACCGAAGGGTGACATAGGCTTGAATGGACCGACGGGTGATACCGGCGCGACAGGAGCAACGGGACCAGCGGGACCGACTGGAGCAACAGGACCAGCGGGACCGACAGGAGCAACAGGACCAGCGGGACCGACAGGAGCAACAGGACCAGCGGGAGCCGATGGAGCCGTAGGGCCAGCAGGACCAGCAGGACCCACCGGGCCAGCGGGAGCAGGCTCATCCGAATACGGTTACGTTTACAACTTCACCGCCCAGGTAGTGCCGTTGGAGGCTGCTGTCACTTTTAGTGCCGGTGGTGTTGGGACGCCTGGACTTTCCCACGCGGTCGGAAGCTCTGCCATAGTCTTTGCCAATGCTGGGATTTACAAAGTTAGCTTTTCCGTGTCGGGCAGCGAACCCAACCAATTCGCGCTCTTCGTAAATGGCGTCGTGGTTGCGGAAAGCGTTTATGGTTCAGGCGCTGGCACTCAGCAAAACAACGGGCAGGCTATAGTGGCTATAGGCGCCGGCGACATTCTCACGCTTGTAAATCATACATCCGCTGCGGCGGTTACACTTGCGGCAGCTCCTCCAATCGGAGGCACAGCCGCTGCCGTCAACGCTTCTGTGTTGATTCAAAAGTTAAATTAATTCCGAGCGCATAAAAAAAGCCTCGACAAGAATCTGCAACAAACGGCGCCGCGTTCATGAAACCGGCGCCGTTTGCTTTTCTTCGCCATCCAGCGGGATTGAATCGTCCACGAACGCGTGGCACACTGGCGTCGCGCCTGGTGAGTCAGTTGTGAACTGCTCGGGCCGCGAACGACCAGATGAAATTCAAAGAACGCATTCCAGTCACGGTGCTAACAGGCTTTCTCGGCGCGGGGAAAACAACCCTGCTCAACCAGTTGCTATCCCAAAAACATGGCTACAAATGCGCCATTATCATCAATGAATTCGGGCCGATCAGCATCGATAATCAGCTCGTTCTTGGCGCCGACGAAGAGATCGTTGAGCTGAACAACGGTTGCCTCTGCTGCCGCGTTCGGGGCGACTTGATCAAGAGCCTGGCGAACCTTTTCAAGAAACAGAAACGATTCGATTACGTTCTGGTGGAAACAACCGGTCTGGCCGATCCGGGACCGGTGGCTCAAACGTTTTTTATGCCCGAACTGGCGAAGACACTCCGGTTGGATGCCATCGTCACCGTGGTCGATGCCAAGCATATCGAAACGATGCTCGACGAAGCCCCCGAAGCGCCACGGCAAATCGCGTTTGCCGACGTGGTCCTGCTGAATAAGACCGACCTTGTCGCCCGTGAAGAGTTGGAGCGACTCGAAGAACGAATCCACAAGATGAATTCAATCGCGCAGATCATCCGAACGAAAAGGGCGGAGATCGATTTTGCGAAAGTTTTAAATATCAAAGCCCGCGACTTGACCGCAGCTGCTGATCTGGGCGAGGCCGTGGTTGAGCATGAGCACGAGCATGAGCATGGGCACGACGGTCATGGGCACGGCCACGAAGACGATCACGAGCACCACGAACATCAGGACGACGTGCGATCGCTCTATTTTTCCGAGGAGCGGCCGTTGGATTTGAAGAAACTCGAAGCGTGGTTGAGCGAGCTGCTGACGAACAAAGGCCCGCAGCTCTACCGGTCGAAGGGCATTTTCCATATCCAAGGCGAACCAAAGCGGGTCGTCTTCCAGGGAGTGCAAATGATCTTCGAAGCTGAGCCGGATCGCTTTTGGAAACCAGACGAAACACGGCGCAGCCAACTGGTTTTCATTGGGAAAGACTTGGATGAAGCCGAATTGAGCCGCGGCTTTGCCAATTGTCTGGCGTAGTCCAGAACGGCGTGTGCCCGTCGAAATCAGAGATTAGATATTCGTTATTCGTTATTCGAGGATTCGTGATTTTGATTGGTTGTGAATTATTTCGTCATTCGTCATTAGTGATTCGTGATTCGTGATTCGTCATTTCCCCTCCCATGCCCTTTTACGAATACGAACTGTGCGAAGGTGATTGCAAGGTCTGTGGCGGCCGATTTACCTTGCGCCGCCCGGTTTCGGCGCCGGAGTTGACCCGCTGTCCGGCGTGCAAAAAGCCCGTTCGCAAGTTGCTTTCAAATTTTCACTCGCCCATGAAGCTCAAACCGCTGTCCATTTCGGAGGCGAAGAATAAAGGGTTCACCGTGCTCAAACGGGTTGGGAAGGGCGAATACGAAAAGCAGTGAACAATTAGTCTCGTGGCAAGGGTGAACTCGCATTCAAACCCGCGTCGTGGCTTCCGAAAATCGAGCCTGGTTTTGAGCAGGCCCTTACCCCCGTGTGGCGCGCGCGCAATGCCGGCAGCGGGGGACAGCGCAGAAACATCGGCAGGAAACGGTAAAATGGCGGCGCCGCGCCGAGCCAGTAGAGCGCCGAGTGGAACAGCTGCGTCAGCGGCGAAACGTTTTCCTCCGCCCCGTGCACAATCGTTGGACAGCGCGCAATTGCCCGGTTGATGCGGTCCAGCACCCATTGCTCATCAAGCCCGGGCGCGAAATAAAACACCGGCTCGCACAGATCGTCGTCGGCCGAGATGCATTTTTCAGCCACGGCGTGCCGGGCCAGATCGGTCCCAGGCAAGATTCGGATGCCCGTCAGGATAATCGTGAGGAATTTTTTCCAGTTCAGGTTGGCTTCTATAAACGAAACCGTTTCTTCGATTGTCGCGCGCGTTTCGCCCGGGCCGCCCAGCAGGAAGAACCACGTGCAACGAATGCCCGAAGCGCGCGCCAGTTGCGCGGTGCGCCGGATTTTTTCCACGTCAAAACCTTTGCGCAGACTGCGCAGCATGGCTTCACTCCCTGCGTCTGGCGTGATCACCAGCGAACAAAACCCGGCCTGGCGCATCAGCGCGAATAGGTTTTCCGACACAGTCAGCGGGTTCAGGCCAACCGCGGAAAGGTTCACGCGCAACTTGCGCCGGATGACTTCCTCGCAAATGCCGGTCGCATGACTCTCCGGCACGTTGAAGGTTGAATCGGTGAATTCAAACGTGCGCGGGCCTATGGTGCGCTGGACGTGCTCGATTTCGTCCACCACTTCGGCCGCGTCGCGACAGCGTAGTCGGCGGCCTTCCATCGCGGGATAATTGCAGTAGAGACATTCCAGCGGACAGCCGCGTTTGGTGTGCACCGCCCACGTCCCCCCGGCGCGCTCGTAGGCCCGCCAGCTAATCCATTTCTCCATGCCCGACCGGCCAAAGCGCTCCTGCCGCACGGGCGCAACGGAAATGATTTTTCCCTCGGCGCGGTAGCAAAGCCCATGGATGCCTGCGAAATCGCGTTTGCCTTCGAGCGCGGACAACAACTGGGGAAACGCCGTTTCCCCCTCGCCCACCACCACGAAATCGGCGTCCAACCGTTCGAGCGCCGTCGCGCCGAGAATCGAGGCCGCCGGGCCGCCCAGCACAATCCGCGCGCCGCTCTCCGCCCGAACGATGGCGATCATTTCCCTGACTTCATCCAGATGCCACGCAGTGCGCTGCGCGACCACGTTGTCGATGTTGCGCACGGAAAAACCAACCACTTGCGGGCGAAATTCAGTGAGCGCCGCGCGCAACTCGGCCAGCGGCTCGCGGCTCATCATCAAGTCCACAAACCGCGCCTCGTGCCCGGACTTTTGTGCCGCGGTGGCGACATAGCTCAGACCGATCGGCGGCGGTGGCTCCATGATCTGGGTTCGGTTGGAGTAGACGAGCATGACGCGCATAAATTAATTGGAGTGATCAAAAACGCGCTAAACGTTATTGGCGTGGATCGTGAGTGTTTTCCGGCATCGAGACAAGGAGATCGAGCGTTGCACCGCACCCGGAGAACCGCGAATGGGCGCGAAGAGTGGTGTTGGGCGCACGTTCTTCGTTGTGCTGCCTGGAGATTTTGAACAGGAGGAAACGGAGGAAACGGAGGGAAAGAAAGATATCTTCAACCGGCTAAAATCTGGCGAGCGCGATGATCATTTGAGCGACAGCGAGGATAATGAAACGGCCACTCGTGATAATGACATCGCCACTCCAATGTTGCTGTCAGCGGTGATAATTTGACGGCAGCCGCCATTTTTAGCTGCCAGGCAGGATTTTTCAAGCAGCACCGAAGTTTGCACCTTTCGCTGGAGCAGATAAGAGTCAAGAATTCAATTTGATTCGCTGTCAGTGTCTTTCATCGCTGCGTCCTGTGTCACCAGAACGTAGTCGTTTGCCCGCGCGTATTCCCAGATCATCGCGTCATTCGCACGGTCTAACTGAACCAGCCGCACCTGGCTCGATTCCGGGAATATGTCCACCAACAGGTGTGGTAGCTTGAAACTCAGGTTCTGGTCGAACAAGAGTTTCATGCCGGGAGCCAGACGGCGTGGTGTTCTTTCTCCGCCGCAAACGCCAGGCACGCCCGGATATCTTCATCCGTCAGTTCCGGATAGTCGTCGATGATTTCGGCATGCGACATTCCAGCGGCCAGCCAGCCTAGGACATCCCCGACGGTGATGCGCATACCGCGAACGCACGGCTTGCCGCCGCGTTTCCCCGGTTCGATTGTGATGATCTTTCGGTAATCCAAAGTTTCCGCTCCCTCGCGCAGCGCTGCACTTTCGGAACTTGCCGGAAAAGCACCAAGCTTTTCGGCTGAGATATAATGATCCCAATGCTCGAAATCGATTGCCCGCGCGGTTTCGTCCAGCCACCACGTCTGCCAATCCGATTCCGAATGTCCGTGGGAAGGCGCAAAGCCCGGACCTGGCCGCTTTCGTTTCTTGTCGATGATCAGCCCCGCGACCTTTGGAATGTTCGGATGGCTTTTCGTCCATTGGTTCAATTCGGTCAGGCCTTCCCGCTGCAACTGCTGACCCGCCCGGCCCCGGCGCGGAATCCCGAGTTTGTCCAGCGCTTCGCCGTAACTGAGGAACGTCGTTGGCTCGCGCTTCTTGAACCGCCCGCGCTTGATTTCGTCAGCCAGGAGAGCCAGCAACCTCTTTCCTTTCATTCCAAGTTCGTGCTGCGTTTTCATATTGATAATTATAGGTCCTCGCCCAACGCGCGGCGCTGGAGGGAGGCCAATAGTGCAATCATTGTCCTCTGGCGATTGAACAAATTATTTGGGCGTATCTTTGCTCTCCTTCTTCAATGATTTCATAAATCGTGGGTGGCCCAAGAGACTTCGTACAATCGCGCGGCGACCTGCGTCTGACCTATAATGTTCAGTGTCCGACAGAATGCCGAGGAGGGTTCCGTCCCTGCTGAAAACGGGTGAGCCTGCTTGTAACACGCGACCCGGCAGAACTCCAGTGACGAACGTCTTCAGCGCAGCCTCTTTCGGTCGTCGAAAGTGCGAAATTACGCTCGCATCAAACTGAACCTTCGAAAAAGAGTCGCGATCACGCATCATGTCCTTAGCTTCACCGGCATGAATGAAACCGATCTCCTGCCCCATCCATGGCGAAACCGTATACTTCACCGGCGTGGAAATCAGATCATGCTCCAATTCGCCCAAGCCATGTTCGCGCCAAGATTGCTCAGATTCGCGCCATTTACCTTCATCTCGGGAAGTCAGACAGCAAACGCAGAGTCCGGAATCCGGATCGGGGAGTTCACAATCGAAGTGATACCGAGCCATGCCGATAAGGATGATAACACTTCCATGTTTGTGCTCCGCGGCATACCGCGCCAAGTCCAGTGCTTCCTTGCAAGCGAGGATCTCATGATCAGCAATGATGCATGCGTGAGCCACAGGCTGGATCAGCTCTCGGCCGCGTTCGGCCTGCGAGTGGAATCCGCCGTCATAGACCAACGCGACATCAACGGTCCGACGGAGATACTCACTAACTGGGATCGACCAATCGTGCGGAAGGGCTGGCGTTTTCGGGCTGGACCGTTCGAAAGCTTTGAGCTTGGCTAACGACTGCACTTCCGTCTCCAGAGCCTCAATTCGCATCTCCGTTTGATGTCCCTCGAGTTGATCAATCATTTCGGTGGCCATGGAAACGAATGGGAATTGTCCCGCTACTGTTTTTAGCAGGTTTGTTGGTTTCAGCAGAATGCCCGCCTGATGTCTCAGATGGGTTTCCTTCGGCTCCTTTTCGGAAGACATAAGGTGGTCTTTCCCAAAGTTCTCCACGGAACGCACGGTGCTGCAGCGAGGCGAAGAGCGCGTCCAGCTCGGTCAGCGAGGCACCCTGCGCCGTCTTCAGCGCCTCCACCGCCGTCACTCGCCGGGCGGATTTATTTTCATCGAGAGTGTGCAACTCATCCAGACGCTTGAGGAACAGCAGATACGTGATTTGCTCGATGACTTCGAGGGGATTGGAAATGCCGCCGGACCAGAAGGCGTCCCAGATGCGGTCAACTTGGCTGCGGATATTGCCGGTGAGCATGTGAGTTCAATTGATGAAATTGTTTATGGCAGAAGGGCAGCTTGGTTTCACGCGAAAACCCCAGAGTTGGATTTTAAAAACCGCGAATGGACACTAATTCACGCGAATGAAGAAACATCCCAATACGCTGCATATTTTTCGCGTGTCTTGCTGATTCGCGTTTATTCGCGTTCATTGGCGGTTACATTCATTCTTTCAAAACGACCTAATCAAAGACCCATGCGTTGGTTCCCAATTTGTGGTCGCTTTGAATTAGCGGGTTTTTCTCCAGCTGAGGAATGTGCGGGACGGTGTGACCAGCGACAGTTTTCTTTCTCTGTTTCTCTGCGCGCTTTTGGCAAGACGCGAAAACAATTGAAAAGGAAAGGGAGAAGACCTAAACCCGGGACCGGAGATGGCATTCCATAGATTTCGCAAATGAAGCGGTGAACTGATGTTCTTATGAATGGTCGATCCTTGGCGCTGATTGGCTTCTTGAGCTGGGCCGTTTTGCGTGCGTTCGGCCAAACCGATGACGCTGTGGCGCATCGCGCGTTCGGCGGTATTCAACCGGCCATTTCGCCCGACGGTGGTGTCGTCGCGCTTTCGTATCAGGGCGCGATTGCCCGAATTCCGAGCGCAGGCGGCACGCTGACTTTACTCACGCGCGGAGAAGGCTGGGACATCGAACCGTCTTGGTCGCCGGACGGCGAACAAATCGCGTTCATCAACGCCGCGGGGTTCAATGTCGGGCCGCTTCGAATTATCGACGCGGACAGCGGCGCGCCCGTGCGGTTGGCCAAGCAAATTTCCGCCCGAGGACGATTGCAATTTCATCCCGACGGAACACGGCTGCTGGGTTTTTTCGCGGCGAGCGGACAGCCAAATCAGTTGCAGTGGCTCGAGTTGAGTTCTGGGCTTTTAACGCCGGTAAATGTCGGGCCGCTCGACGCGTATCAGCGTGCTTCGATGAAGTGGGCATTGTCCCCGGAAGGCTCGACGATTCTCTTTGCCACGTTTCAGGATAAACCTGGCGAACAGGAGGGGAACAACGGGCCTTCAGCCGATTTGTGGTCCGTGCCCTCTCGTGGCGGTGAACCGACAAAAGTCATGCGTTGGCCGAGCCGAATTTATGGTCTGTGCTGGAACGCCGATTCGCGCGGACTGTTTGTCGTGACGGATCGCGGCGTCGCGTACAACGATATTTGGCGTATTCCGCTGCATCATCCACTGGAAGGAGCGCGCCAGCTCACTTTTGGCCAAGCGGATGAGGATTGGCCCAGCGTGAGCAAGGATGGGCGAGGGTTAGTCCACACCGAGAACCAGGAACAGGCCACCGCGTTGGTGCGGGTTGATCTGAAATCGGGCGAACGGCAAACGCTGCGCGTCGATACTGTTGAATTTGGCGAACCGGTCGGAAAACTTCGCCTCGTCGTCCGAGACGGGGACAATTCTAATGGGGCGGCATTCGCGGCGCGAGTCAGTGTCAAGCGAGAGGGAGGCAAATTTTATTTCCCGTTGGGCGCGCTGTATCGGTTGACGGGTGGAGTTGGGCATTTCTACGCGCGAGACCATGCGGATTTCGCGGTTCCAGCCGGGAAATTCACTGTCCAGGCCTGGCACGGACCGGAGTATTTGGTTCATGAAGAGAAGATCGAGATCAGGGCGGGTGAAACGCGTGAGCTCACGTTGGGGCTGCAGCGCTGGATCAATATGCCGGAGAAGGGTTGGCACTCCGGAGAGAACCACGTCCATGCGAATTACGGGTATGGCGCCTGGCACAACAATCCTTTAACCATTCGGGACCAGTGTGAAGGTGAAGACCTCCACGTGGCGAACGTCATGGTCGCCAATTCCGATGGTGATGGCATTTTTGATCGCCAATATTTTCTCGGCCGGCCGGATCCACTCTCGCTGACGCGGACGATTATTTATTGGAACGAAGAATTTCGCAGCACGATCTGGGGCCATCTCACGCTCGGAAACCTCACTCAGCTGGTGGAACCGATCTTCACTGGATTTAAGGACACCACCAATCCTTGGGACGTGCCGACAAACGCTGAGATCGCCGACCGGACTCATGTCCAACATGGCGCCGTGAGCTACACGCATCCTGCGGCCAATCCGGAATCGCCTTACGACAGCGCCTACTCGGCGAAAGGGTTGCCTGTCGATGCGGCGCTTGGGCGTGTCGATATGATGGACGTGATGGGTTTTGGTTACAGCGCCTCGTTGCCGCTCTGGTATCGATTATTGAATTGCGGGTTCCGGATTCCAGCCGCGGCGGGCACCGATGTGTTTTTGAATCGGATCACGAGTTATCCGCCAGGCTGGGGACGCTGTTATGTGATGGTGACGAACCGCCTGAGCTATGCCGAGTGGCTGCGCGGCGAGAAGGCCGGGCACTCCTTCATCACAACCGGGCCGATGCTTGAATGGAGCGTCGAGGACGAGAAAGCCGGCGGAGTGTTGCGGCTTGATATCCCGCGGAAGGTCCGCGCGCGCGCGCGAGCTTGGTCGCAATTTCCAATCAAAAGCGTTGAACTCATTATGAACGGCGCCGTCGTCTCGACCATTACGCCGAGGAATGGAGAACGCGAGGCGGCGATCGAGGAGTCCGTGCAAGTGGATAGCACCGGGTGGCTGGCGGTTCGTTGCACGAGCGGGAATTCTTCTTTCCCCGGAGGAGCAACTCTGGCCGCGCATAGCAATCCCGTGTTTGTGGAATTGCCCGGCCACCCCCTCGATGCCCAGGCTGATGCGGCGTATTTCCTGGCGTGGATCGATCGGCTGGATGCGGACTTGAAGAAGCGCGGCCGAATTCCGGCTGGGTTGGAGCAAGTGAAGGCACAACTCGAGGCGGCCCGTGCGGTCTATCGCCGTCTCGCAGGCCTGGTTTCTCGGCGTTGAAAAGCTCAAATCCGAAGCCTTTTTTGGAACGTTTCTCTTTTCAATCGGTCTAACCTGCAACGGTTCGGCGGAGCCAGAATTTACTGGCCTAACGCTGGGTGTTCAGGGATGTTACAAAACACGAATCAGCCTATGGATCCTCAACAACAACTCGAAGCCGTCCTGACCAGGGCTGGCCGGCGGCAACGCTGGTTGCGCGCATGGCGCGGATTTTGGATTGGATTCTTTATCGCGGCGCTCGTTTGGCTCGCTGGCATTCTCGTTTATAAGTTTTTGCCAGTCCCCGTCGCCGTCCTACCGGCCGCAGGTCTGGCCGGCTTGGCGGTCATGGCCGCGGGATTTATTTCGGGTTTTCGCCGCCGGATGACTCTGCTCGAAACGGCGCGCTGGATCGACCGCCAAAACCGACTTCAGGAACGGCTCAGCACCGCTTTGGAGCTGGGCGCGCAATCGCCCAACAGCGCGTGGCGGGCGTTGCTGCTGCGCGATCTAATCCCGCACTTGCCGAAAATCGAGCCGCGCCAGCTGCTGCCGCTGCAATTGCCCGAATTCGCCCGTTGGTCCGTGGTGGCCCTGGTGCTGGCGGCTTGCCTGGGATTTGTTCCCGAGTTCCGCACCCAAAAGCAGCGCGAGAAAGAGCAGGAAAAAGAAATCGTCAAAGACACGGGCGCGCGGTTGCTGGATTTAACCAAACGTTCTCTGGAACAGCGCCGGCCTCTGCTCGAACCCACCCAAAAAGCTTTGGAGAATGTGGCTGAGCTCGGCGACAAGATGGCCAAAGCGCAGCTCACCCGCTCCGACGCTTTGAAAGACTTGGCCAGCGTCACCGAAAAAATGCGCGAACAAGCTCGCGAACTGGGGCGCAATCCGGCGTTCAAATCGCTCAAGGAACCGGACCGGAAGCAAACTCCGAGCGGTCGTTCGCCGCAAGAGTTGCAGAAGCAGATTCAATCGCTGGAAAAGGCGCTGGGAGGCCAAACGGGCGGTTCAGACGCTGTCGACAAAATGAAACAAGACCTGCAGAAGGCGAAAGATGCGGCCGCGGGCTTGAAAGGAAACGATTCCGAGGAAGCGAAACAGATGCGCGAGAAGATCGCTCAATCGCTCGCGGACTTATCCAAGAAAGCCGAAGCGATGGGCATGTCGATGCCGGAACTCGACGATGCGATTTCCGCTTTGGCTTCGAGCCAGATTGATCAAGTCCTCAAGGATCTCGACGCGGCTGAGCTCAAATTGGACAAATTGCAAGCGATGGCTCAGGCGTTGGAAAAAATGCAGAAGGAGCTGCAGGAGATCGGAAAGAACCTCGCGGAGCAGCTCGAGAAAGGGCAGCTCAATTTCGCCGCGGCCAACCTCGAGCAGATGGTCGATCAACTCAAAGCTTCCAAGCTGAGTTCGGAAGAGCTCCAAAAAATTCTGAAGGAGGTTTCCGACGCGATCAAGCCGGCGGATCCGTATGGGAAAGCGGGCGAGTTTTTGAAGAAAGCGGCTGAGCAAGGGCAAGCCGGTGACAAAGTGGCGGCGGCCAAGTCGATGAAGGAAGCCGCGGATGAATTGAAGAAAATCGCGGAGCAATTTGGCGATTTAAAAGATTTGATGGCGTCTCTGGCCTCGTTGCAAAAAGCGCAAATGTGCCTTGGCAATGGCACGAAGTGGAGCTTGTGCAAGACCCCTGGAAAAGGCGGACGCGGCCCTGGGGTCGGCACGTGGGCGGACGACAGCCGATTTCTCGACCCAAATGACGTTGAGCAAGCCTGGGACAATTCGCAGTTTAACCGGCCTGATCGCGATCCGCGCGGCCTGACTGAACGGGATCCGACTTTGCCCGAAGGGCTCACACCGACAAAGATCAAAGGCCAGATCAGCCCGGGCGGGCCGATGCCGAGCATTACTTTGAAAGGCGTCAGCATCACCGGACGCAGCCAAGTCGATTACAAAGAAATGACTCAAGCTGCGCAAAGCGAAGCGCAGAGCGCGCTGAGCCAGCAACAAATCCCGCGGGCGTATCAAGGTGCGGTAAAGAATTACTTCGACGACCTGAAAGAGTGAGCCGGGAGAATTCCGAATCTTGGATGGACAATAAGAATGGCTGACCAAGCCCGGTCGTTTTCAGTGGCGCGTTCAAGACCCAATCGCAAATCCGCAATTCGTCATTATGGACACCGAAAGCCAAATTGCAGCCTTCCGCCAGAGTTATTCCGAGCTGCGCGGGGAAATCTCGAAAGTGATCGTTGGCCAGGAAGAGATCGTCAACGGCACGTTAATCGCCATCCTGGCGGGCGGGCACGTCTTGCTCGAAGGCGTTCCCGGGTTGGGCAAGACGCTCCTGGTCCGGACGCTCTCGCAGGTGTTGGATCTTTCGTTTAACCGCATTCAATTCACGCCGGACCTGATGCCCGCTGATATTCTCGGCACGAACATGGTCATGGAAACCCCCGCGGGCCGGCGCGAGTTCCAGTTTCAAAAAGGGCCGATCTTCGCCCACTTGATTTTGGCGGACGAAATCAACCGCGCGACGCCCAAGACACAGTCAGCGTTGTTGGAAGCGATGCAGGAACACAGCGTCACGGCCGGCGGTGAGATTCGGAAATTGGGCGAGCCCTTCTTTGTGCTGGCGACTCAAAATCCAATCGACCAGGAGGGAACTTATCCCCTCCCGGAAGCGCAGCTAGACCGTTTCTTCTTCAAGTTGATCGTCAAATATCCGAAAGCGGATGAACTGACCGAAGTGCTCAACCGAACGACGGAGGAACGCAACATCGAAATCCAACGTGTGCTCACGAAAGAACGCATGATCGAGCTGCAAAAGCTGGTCCGGCAAGTTCCCGTGGCGACTCACGTGAAGGATTACGCCGTGCGATTAACCATGGCGTCCCATTCGAAGATGGCGACCGCCGTCCCCATCGCAAATCAGTATCTGCGCTTCGGCAGCAGCCCCCGCGGCGCGCAATGCCTTTTGTTGGCGGGCAAAGTTCGGGCGCTCATGCACGGCCGGTTTAATGTGAGCTTCGAAGATCTGGACGCGGTCATTCATCCGGCTTTTCGGCATCGGCTGATTTTGAACTTTGAAGCCGAGGCCGAAGGGATCACAACCGACCAGGTCATCGATCAAATCCTGAAGGACGTTCCAAGAGATGTGGCAGCGGTCGCGGCGTGAGGGCATTGGCCGTGATTCGTGATTCGTGATTCAACCATGCCCAACCCGCTTCTGACTCCAGATTTGCTGCGCCGGCTTGAACAGTTTCAATTGCTCGCGCAACGCCGCGCCAAAAGCTCCTTGAAAGGCGAACGCCGCAGCCGCGCCCGGGGGCAATCAGTCGAGTTCGCCGATTACCGCAATTACGTCGTCGGCGACGATTTCCGGTATCTCGATTGGAATCTGTACGGCCGGCTGGACAAACTTTTCCTGAAACTCTACGAGGAAGAACGCGAACTGCCCGTCACGATTTATCTCGATGCGAGCGAGTCGATGACCTTTGGCAAGCCGGCCAAATTCGATTTCGCCCGGCAAATCGCCGCCGCCATCGGGTACGTGGCGCTCTCCGGGTTCGATCGCGTTTCGGTATTCGCCTTTCCCGATGAGGAAATCGATCCGGCGCTTCGGGGCGCACTGCGGTCCGTGCGCGGCAAAAAATCCGCCCTGGGTTATTTTTCGGATTTGGCGCGGCTGACGGCGCGAGGGTCAGCTCAATTCAATGAAGCGCTGCGCCGCGGCGCTTTGCAGGCACGCCATTCTGGAGTTGCTGTTATCTTGAGCGATTTCCTCGACCCGGCCGGTTACGAGACCGGCTTGGGCGCGCTGGTTGGGCGGGGTTTTCAGATCCATGCCGTTCAAGTGCTCGCGCCGGAGGAAATTCAACCGACCCAATTCGGCGACTTGAAACTGGTCGATTCGGAGACTGGCGCCATGCAGGAAGTGACGTTCGGGCGATACCGGCTCACCGCGTATCAGAAGACCGTGCAAAACTTTTGTCAGCGCCTGCGTGAGTTCTGCCAGAGCCGCGGGATTCATTATTTTCGAACAGCGTCGAATGCGCCGCTCGAAGAATTGTTGCTGAAACAATTGCGCGTGGCAGAGGTGTGGGGATAGAGCTCGATGCAATGCTAACGTGAACGGAGCCGGTGAGGGAAAATGACGAATCACCAATAACCAATAACTAATAACCAATCACGAATAACGAATAACGAATAACGAATCACCAATAACCAATAACGAAGGACGAATGACGAATGACGAAATAAACCGGAGTGAATCACCAAGGACGAAGGACGAAATTATAAAAACAACAGAGGCCCCGGCGGCTGCCTGCTCAAATCCGAAATTCGAAGCTCGAAATTCGAAGCAAATTCGAAGGACCAAAATTCAAAACCTCGAAACGGGCAGGGCTTCCGACAAAGGATCGACCCGGCCGTGGGCTGTTTTCGATTTTGGATTTGGAATTTTGGGATTGTTTCGGATTTCGGATTTCGTGCTGCGGATTTAAACATGCGACCGCTGATGCGCTTTCTCTCTCCATTCGCTTTCGCCTTCGCCGCCACGATTCCGGTGGTGATCCTGTTCTATTTGTTAAAACGGAAACGCGTCGTGCAGTTGGTTTCGAGCACGCTGCTTTGGCAAAAGTTTTTGGCCGAAACGCAAGCGAGCGCGCCGTTTCAGCGCCTCCGCCACAATTGGCTGCTCATTCTTCAAATCCTGATGCTGCTGCTGGCGATTCTCGCTTTGGCCAGGCCGTATTTTTCCGGGCGCAAAGGCGAAGGGTATTTGGAGATCGTCATTCTCGACGCGTCCGCTTCGATGCAAAGCACCGACGAAACGCCCAACCGTTTTGAAAAGGCCCGCGGCGAAGCATTGAAGCTCGTCGACGCGCTGCACGACACCGATCAAATGGTCATCCTGCAGGCCGCCGCGTCGACCGAAGTGAAACAATCCCCCACTCGCGACAAGACCGCCCTGCGGCGCGCTCTCCAAGCGGCCCGCGTTTCTGATACTCCAACGCGCCTGATCGAAGCGCTGAAACTGGCGGACACGCTCGTGCGCCAAAACTCGCGAGCGGAGGTGCACTTGTTCAGCGATGGCGCCGTTCCGACCTTGGCCGAATTCGAAAACAAAGCCCTGCCCGTCGTCTATCATCGCGTTGGCCAGCGTGGTCGAAACGTCGGAATCGTTTCGCTCGACGTCCGGCCGAACCCGGAAAATCCCGCTGAACGCGCCATTTTCGCCGGGGTGGCGAATTTTTCGACGAATCGCGAACAAGCGCAGCTCGAGCTTCGATTTAACGATCGCGTGCTCGAATTAAAGCCGGTCACAATCGATCCGACCAACACGGCGCCGCAAGTGTTCATCGCCAAGCAGGAGCTCGAGCGCGGCGTTTTTACGGTGCGCCTGATTGTGGATGACGATTTGGCGGTCGATAATCAGGCCTCGATCGTCAGCGTGCTGCCACAGCCAGTGCAGTTGCTGTTGGTCAGCCCTGGCAATGGATTTCTTCGCAAAGCGCTCCGGTCCATTCCGAATGTGCAGCTCACGGAAGCCGCCACCTTAACGGATCGGGGCGAGAAGTACGACGTGATCGTGTTGGACAACGTGAAGCCGCTGGCTTGGCCGGCGCCGAATCTTCTCGCGATTCACACCGCGGATACAAATTGGTTCGAAAGCTGGGTTCCCGTTGAAAACCCGGCGATCGTCGATTGGAAAACGGGCCATCCGATTCTGCGGTTTGTGACGTTCGACAATGTGCAAATCGCCGACACGCTGGGCGTCAAAACTCCGCCCTGGGCGGTGTCGCTGGTCGATTCGCCGCAAACGCCGTTGCTGATCGCAGGAGAACGCGGCCGGCAACGGATCGTCTGGATTGGATTCGATCTGCTCCACAGCACGTGGCCGCTGCGGATTTCATTTCCCATTTTTGTCGAGAACGCCATCGATTGGCTGAACCCGGCCTCGTCGAGTTCACAGCAATTGACCGTGCGCGCGGGAGATCCTTTCCGGCTGGGCTTGGCGCAGCCAGTGCCTGCGGTTGAAATCACGTCACCGGATGGAACGGCCAAAACGTGGCCGATGAACGCCGGCCAATCGGAATTTTTGTTTGGCGAAACTTGGAAGCAGGGGATTTATCGCGCGAAAGCAGGAACCAACCAGGTTGAATTCTGCGTGAACCTGATGGACTCGGCCGAAAGCAACACCACGCCGAAGCCCGAGCTGAGTTTTGGCGAACATGTCCGGGTCGCCCAAGCGACCATGCGCCCAGCCAATCTCGAGTTGTGGCGTTGGATCGCCGCAGGCGCGCTGCTGATTCTTCTCTTCGAGTGGTGGTACTACCATCGGAGGACGGCGTGATGCCGGACTTTAGCGGTGTGCCGAGCCCGGAGAGAGGGCTAGGGTGCACTGCCCTTGGATTAGGGGCTCCTTCTTTTCCTCGCCCCGCGACGGGAGGGGGATCGAGGAGAGGGGAAGCCCACGAAAATCGGCCTCCTCTCCCCAGCCCTCTCCTCCAGGAGTGGCGGAGAGGGAGAAGACAAACCGGATGCATTCCTAATTCAAGGCCAGTGGGGCTAGGGTAAGGGGCTCTGGTTCGTGGAGAGCGTCCTTTTCAGCTTGAAACGTATCGGGAACATGAACTCAGAACATCGAACCTCCAATATGAAACATGGAACATCGAATTGGATGTTGAATGTTCGATGTTGGTTGTTGGACTTTTCGAGGCAATGGCGCATGCACTGCGACCATGAACCTGCCCTGCAGCGTGAAGGCCGCGTTCCTGGCGCTCGGGCGGCCACAGCGCGCCTTTTCATCGGGTTGATTGCTCTCGTCTTGCTCTGCAGCTGCAACTCCGCCCAGAAGAATTTTGTGGTGGTTTACACATCGCAGGACGAAATCTATGCGGAGCCGCTCTTCCGCCAATTCGAGCAGGAAACCGGCATTCAAGTTCGCGCGGTTTTCGACAGCGAATCGGTCAAAACCCTCGGGCTCGTCAACCGGTTGAAGGCCGAACGCGGCAATCCGCAGTGCGACGTTTTTTGGAGCAATGAGGCGATGCTCGCGGCCATGCTTGCTCGCGAAAACTTGTTTTGCCCGACGAATGGCTGGGCTGCTTTTGGCTACCGCTCCCGCCGTCTTGTCATCAACACGAATAAACTCGCCGCCGCCGGCGCCACGTTGACGAACGCTCCCCCGAAAACTTTCTCAGAGCTGACCAACCAGCAATGGCGCGGCAAAGTCGCGCTGGCCTTCCCGCTGTTCGGCACGACGGCCAGTCACTTCGCCGCGCTGCGCGGAAAGTGGGGCGACGCGAACTGGCAGAGCTGGTGCCGCGCGTTGATGGCGAACAAGCCGCTTCTGCTGGACGGCAATTCGGTCGTCGTCAAGCAAGTGGGGCGGGGGGAAGCATGGATTGGAATGACAGACTCGGACGACATCATGGCGGGACAACGAGAAGGCCTGCCCATCACCGCGCTCCCGATTTCTTCGGAAACGCTTTTGATTCCGAACACCGTCGCGGTCGTTCGTTCGGCGCCTCATCCTGAGGCGGCTGAGCGTTTGTTTAATTTCCTGCGGCAGCCAGGCGTCAGCCAACAACTGGTCGCGGCCGGCGTGCTCGAGGGGAGCGATCGGGCAAGCCACCCTCAAGAGACGTTGCCCGCGAATTGGGTTGAACTAAGCGCCGCTTTTCCTGAGGTGTCAGCTCGGCTGAAAGAGATTTTTTTGCGATGAACTGGAGCTTGCTCGTTAACAGCCTGATCGTTGCTGGGGCAGCAGCGGCGATCGCGGTGTGTTTCGGGTTTGTCAGCGCGCTGGGCACGTCCGTTTTGAATCGATCGCATCAACCTCTCTTTGTGGGAGGGGCATTGATCGCGCTGGCGTTGCCGCCCTTCCTCGTGACCAACAGCTGGCTTGATTTGCTCGGTTGGACAGGGCGATGGCGTGGCTGGCTTCCGTTCGACATTTATTCGGTCGGGGGAACAATTTGGATTTTGGCGCTGATGCTCTGGCCGATTGCCTTCTTGATGACGCTGGGGAGCTGGCAACGGGTTCAGCGTCATCAACTCGAAGTCGATCCCTTTTTGAAAGGCGCCGCGGTCATTCGCTCGACGCTGTGGCCAATGGCGCGTCCTGCTCTGGCCCAGGCTGCGGCTCTCATGTTTATACTCGCGCTAAATAATTTCGCGGTGCCAGCAGTTCTGCAGACCAAAGTTTATCCCGCGGAAATCTGGGTTCGATTCAACGCGGATTTCAACACGGCGGGCGCGATTGGTTCGAGTTGGCCATTATTGTTTGTTCCGCTTGCGTTGGTGGCGCTTCTCGCCCGGCGAGAATTCGTCTGGCCAGCACTGGCGGGAGGCGTGTCGCCGTTCGTGCTGCGCGAACGGCTCGGAAAACGTTTTGTGTTTGTTGCGGTGGCGGCAGCTTGTTGCGTTCTGCTGGTCTCGGCAGGATTGCCGCTCGGTCAGTTGGTTTTGAGCCGCCAGACATGGGTCCAGCTCTGGCCTGCCTTTGCGGCTGGCCAACGTTCATTTTGGAATTCTTTTGTTTTTGCGGCAGCAAGCGCAGCCGTGGCGATGGCGGTGGCGCTGCTCTGTTGGAGAAAGCGCTGGGGTTGGTTGTTCTGGGTTTTCTTTTTGGCGCCCGGAGTCCTTCTCGGCATCGCTCTGATCTTCCTCTTCAATCATTCGTCGACCCGTTTCTTTTATCATAGCGCCGGATTGGTCGTGCTGGCTTTGAGCTTGCGTTACCTCGCGATTGCCTGGCATGGCGCGCATCGAATCATCCCGGCGAGCGATCGTGACCTCGAGGATTGGGCCCATTTGCACGGCGCGGGCCGCTGGCAATTGTGGTGGGACGTGCGCCGGCCGCAGGTCACCGCGCCGCTGGCTGCGGTCGGCTACGTTGTTTATCTGCTCTGCTTGTGGGACGTCGAGACGTTGATTTTGGTCGTGCCGCCCGGACGTGACACGCTGGCCTTGCGGATATTCAACCTGCTTCATTACGGGCACAACTCCCAGGTGAATGCGCTTTGCCTGTTGTTATTGGGGCTGGCGCTGCTGCCACTGGCGCTCTGGGCCGCGCGCCCGCGCATCGGTTCGTTGAAGCTGCTCGCCGGTTTTGCTTTGGCCGCGCTCGTGGCCGGGTGCGAGCCTGAATCGGGAACGCACGCAAAAATCGGGAGCAAAATTTTCAGCGCGGTCGAAGTCATCGGCATTCGCGGAACTGGGGCCGGCCAATTTAATAAACCCCGCTCTGTCGCGGTGGACGCCCACGACAATTTGTTCGTCGTCGACATGACCGGCCGCGTGCAAAAGTTTTCGCCCGACGGCTCGTTTATTTCGCTCTGGCAAATGCCCCAAACGGATAAAGGTCGGCCCAAAGGAATGTGCCGCGACGGGCAGGGGAACATCGTCGTGATCGAGCCGCACTATGCCCGCGTGAATCATTTTTCGCCGGACGGCAAATTAGTTGCCCAATGGGGGACGGAAGGAACCAACGCCGGACAACTGAAATTCCCGCGGGCGGCCGCGGTCAATTCCCGCGGCGAGCTATTTGTGAGCGAGTACGGAATAGTTGAGCGGGTCCAGAAATTTACGCCGTTGGGCCGGCAATTTCTTGGATCGATCGGCCGCGCCGGAACTGGCCCGGGAGAATTCAACCGCGCTGAGGGAGTGGAAATCGATTCGCACGATCGGTTGTACGTGGCCGACTCGTGCAACCATCGAATCCAGATTTTTTCCGCGGAGGGCAGGTTTTTGCGGGCCTACGGCCGACCGGGGCAGGGGCCGGGCGAATTAAGTTATCCCTACGACATTCGAGTGGACCAATCGGGCAATCAGGTCGTGTGCGAATTCGGAAACAGCCGCTTGCAAATTTTCGATGAGCGAGATCGTCTGATCGAGGTGCTCGGCAAACCGGGCTCGGAATTGGGCGAGTTCAATAATCCGTGGTCGATTGCGTTTGATTCTGCCGGCAATCTTTACGTCGCTGATTCCGGAAATAATCGCGTGCAAAAATTCATCCGGCGAAACGCACATGCAGCGAATGCACTGAGCGCTGCAAAACTTCAGGGGCCCCTTTGCCTGGCCTCCCCACGAACCAGAGCCCCTCACCCTAACCCTCTCCCCGCGCGATTTGAGAAGTGGAATGGAACGCGCGGGGAGAGGGAAGGGAGAGGGGCCGTCAAGAACCAGCTGTGAATTTCCAATTCACCAATCCACTTTGGCTTTGGCTGCTGCCGCCCGCGCTGGCGTGGACGCTTTGGCTCGCGCTGAAGTCCGACGTGCAAGTGAGCGCCTGGCGAAAATGGCTGGCGTTCGCCGTGCGTTGTCTCGTGCTGCTCTGTTTGATTTTGTCGATGGCGGGGTTCGAATGGCTTCGCCCGATCGAAGGCATGAACGCGTTCTTCCTGCTCGACCGGTCGGAAAGCATCCCTTCGCCGCAGCAGGAAATGGCGCGCGAATACGTCAACAAAATCTCGGCCCGGAAAAAGAGCGGCGACAAGGCGGGCGTGGTTGTGTTTGGCGGCGAGGCCAGCATCGAATTTGCGGCGAACCCAATCGTCAGTTTTCCCAAAGTGTTGGCGATTGTTCCGACGGAGCGGACGGACATTGCGGCGGCGATTCGCCTGGGCAGCGCTGCCTTTCCTGAAAACGGTCAAAAGCGCTTGGTCCTCCTGAGCGATGGAAACGAAAACTTGGGCGACGCGCTCGGCGCGGTGATGGCGGCAAAACCGCTCGGCGTGACGGTCGATGTCGTCCCGCTCGGGGCCAAGCGCGGGAATGACGTTTCCGTGCAAAAGGTGGTTGTGCCAAACACCCTGAAAAAAGGGCAAACCTTCGAAGCGAAAATATTCGCGGTGGCGGAGCACGCGCAGACGGCCAAGGTTCGTCTCTATCGCAACGAGCGGTATTTGGGCGAGCAGCAGGTTTCGTTGGAAGCCGGCAAAAATCTCTTCACCTTTCCGCAGACGCTGACCGAACCGGGATTTTACAGTTACGATGTGCTGATGGAAGCGCCCCAGGACGCAGTGGCGCAGAACAACCGCGCGTCGGCTTTCACCCGTGTGCAGGGCGATCCTCGTGTGCTCGTCATTTCATCGGATCCCACCGCCGATTCGCACTTGGTCGAGGCGATTCAATCCGTTCAGGTCGACGTCAAGGTGATCGAGCCGAAAGCCATGCCAGCGACTCTGGGCGAATTGCAGAGCTACGATGCCATCGTTCTCAGCAACGTCGCCGCGGGTGATCTCGGCCGCGATGGCATGAAGCTTTTGGAGAGCGCCGTGCGCGATTTCGGCGTTGGGCTCATTTGCGTTGGCGGGGATCAGGCGTTCGCGGCGGGCGGTTACCGCGGCACGCCGCTGGAAACGACGCTGCCCGTCAGCATGGAGCTGAGCAGCAAAAAGGTTCTTCCCAGCGGCGCGCTCGTGCTGGTCATGCACGGAATGGAATTCAATAACGGCAACCAGGTCGCGCGCGAAATTGCGCTGGCCGCTTTGGACGCGCTAGGCCCGCAGGACGAGATGGGCGTGCTGCTGTGGGACGGCACGGAACATTGGTTGTTTCCGTTGACGAAAGCTTCGAACAAGAAGGAGCTGGGCCGGTTGATCGCGGGGATGAACCAAGGGGACCTCGGCAACTTTCAAAACATCATGAGCATGGGCCATGAGGGCCTCAAGAAATCGAACGCCAACCTCAAGCACATGATTGTTTTCAGCGACGGCGATCCGGCGCCGCCAAGCAAGGAATTGATGGCGTCGATGGTCAACGATCGCATCACGGTCAGTTCGGTGTTAATTGCCGGACATGCCGGGCCGCAAACGATGGTTTCCATCGCCGAGCAGGGAAAAGGGCGTTTTTACGATGTGCGTTCGCCCAATGATTTGCCGCAGATTTTTTTGAAAGAGGCCGCTGTTATTTTGAAATCCGCCATTTTTGAAGAGCCCTTCAAGCCGAAGATCGCCCTCGGCAGCGAACTCCTGCGCGGCATTTCGGCAGCCGAACTCCCGACGCTGCTCGGGTACGTGGCGACGACGCCGAAAGATCGCGCGGAAATTCCGCTGGTGTCTGATAAAGGCGATCCGGTGCTGGCCCATTGGCAATACGGTTTGGGCCGCGCGGTCGCGTTTACTTCCGACGCCAAAGCCAAGTGGGCGCGGGATTGGCTTGGTTGGGCGAAGTTCCGGCAGTTTTGGTCGCAAGCCACCCAATGGAGTCTGAGAAAACTCGAGAACGCCGATTTCACGACGGATGTCTCGATCGACAAAGGAATCGGACGGTTAACGGTGGAAGCGGTCGATTCGAAAGGGAACTACCGTAATTTTCTCGATTTGCGCGCGGCGGTGGTCAGTCCGAGTGGCGAACCGCAGCACATCCGTCTCGAACAGACTGGGCCGGGCCATTACGAAGTCCAATTCAACACCAAAGAAGTCGGCAGTTACGCCGTGAATTTGATGGAACTGCGGGACGGGAAAGTTCAGGGATCGCAAGTGCTCGGGGCGAGCGTGAATTTTTCGCCGGAATACAATGCGAGCGAACCGAACCTGAGCCTGCTCCATCGGCTGGCTGAGGTGGGCGGCGGCAAAGTGCTGAACCCATCCTCGCTGAATGACAATTCTTTCTTGCACGACCGGCAAAAAACATTCCAGCCGTTCGCGCTTTGGGAATGGTTGCTGCGATTTGCGATTTTATTGTTTCCGATCGATGTGGGCATCCGCCGAATTCAGCTGGATCGTGCGGAATGGCTGAAGGCGACGCAGACCTTTCGGCGCTGGCTTTTTTTCTGGAAAGGCGCAGGCCGGCCGGCGCAGGCGGACGAATCGCTGGCTGCTTTGCTCGCCCGGCGCAATCAAGTGCGTTCGACACAAACTGCGGCGGCCCAGCCGCGCGCCGATTTGTTTCAGCCCGAACACGAGCCGTCGAAAATCGATTTCGGTTCGGCGCCCTCCGCGGCGCCAGCGGCCGTGGCCGAACCTCCCCCGAAGAAGCAAGAGGATGCCTCGAGCACCGCTAGTAAATTATTGGAAGCGAAACGCCGTGCGCAGAAAAAGCCGCGTTGAAGATTCCGAATGGGGGTTGGGGATTCCTGAGCTGGAAGGTCCGCCTGCCCGGAACGCAGCCTTCAGGCTGCAGCCGAGGCGTTGCACCTAGGAGCGTGGAGGAGCGTGGCAGAAAAGAAAAGCATTGCCGAGCTTCGGGCGGATGTGGCTACATCCACAGCATGAAAATTGCTGGAGATAGGCCATATTGGAAAGTCCGGATGCGCGCGTGGACGATGGTTCGTTCGCGCGTTGGCCTTTCGGCAGCATGAAACGCGAACGGTTACACGTTTTTTTTTCAGGCCGAGTGCAAGGAGTTGGATTCCGGTATACAGTGAAAGCGCAGGCGGCGGGTTATGAACTGACTGGAATTGTCCGCAACCTGGCTGATGGAAGGGTTGAATTGATTGCCGAAGGAATAAAGAGCGAGCTGGAGGCGTTTCAGCAGGCCATCCGCGATTCGGAAGTGGGCGGCTTTATCCGGAAAGAAGATGTTCGATGGGCTCCGAGCACGGGTGAATTCAACGGATTTGCTATTACTGGCTAGCGAGTTGGGAAAGAGAAGAGATGAGGTACGCGATCATTGCTGACATACATGCGAACTTGGAAGCATTCCAGACCGTGCTGGAGGACATCAAGGCTCAAGGCTGCACCCATTATGCGTGTTTGGGAGACGTGGTGGGTTATTGCGCCAACCCGAAGGAATGCCTCGACATCGTGCGTGACATGGGCATGCCCTGCGTGAAGGGCAACCACGACGAATATTGTTCCACCGAGGAGGACTTGGAAGGCTTCAACCCGCACGCGGCCGAAGCGGTGAATTGGACGCGGCAGCAGCTTACCCAGGAAGACCGCCAATGGCTGCGGGATTTAAAATATCTCCGGCTGGTGGCGACGTTTTCGATCGTGCACGCCACGCTGGATGGTCCCCAAAGGTGGGGCTACGTCTTCGATAAACTCGCGGCGGCGGCCAGTTTCACTTACCAAAACACCAGCGTCTGTTTCTTCGGCCACACCCACGTGCCGGTCGCGTTCATCCGCGACAGCGTCGTGCGCGGTGGAACTTACTCGAAATTCAAAATCGAGCCGGGCCGAAAATATTTCATCAACGTCGGGAGCGTGGGCCAGCCGCGCGACGGCAATCCCAAGGCCGCGTATGTCGTTTACGACTTAGACGAGGCCACCGTCGAACTGCGCCGATTGGATTACGATATCCCGGCGGCCCAGTCGAAGATTCGCGCCGCTGGGCTTCCCGAACGGCTGGCCGAGCGCCTCGCTCACGGCAAGTGAGCAATCCCCTCGCTCGTTGAAAATTCTCATCATCAAGCCGAGCTCGCTCGGCGACGTTGTCCAAGCTTTGCCCGTTCTTCGGCTTCTCAAGAGCCGCTTTCCCGAGAGCGAGATTCATTGGTGGATCGCCGCCGAATTGCAGCCGCTGCTGGAAGAAGACCAGGACTTGGCCGGAATTATTCCGTTCGAGCGGCGCGGTTGGGGGCGTCCTGGATTTTGGCTCCGGCTGTGGCGGCGCATTCGGGCAATCCGCGAGGCGCGCTTTGACCTGGTGCTCGACTTGCAAGGCTTGGCGCGAAGCGGAATGGTGGCGTGGCTCGCGCGCGGGAATCTCCTGGTCGGGCTGGACAGTTTCCGGGAAGGCGCCGCCGGTTTTTATGATTGGCGGGTGGCGCGGCCGTCGTTTCACACGCACGCGGTCGATTGGTATTTGGAGGTGCTGCGCCGGCTGGAGGTGCCGATTCACTGGAATTTCGAGTGGCTGCCTGAGCGGGCTGAGATTCGCGCCGGTTTGGCGATTCCTGACCTTGCGCCGGACGCGCGCTTGATTCTGCTCAGCCCAGGAGCGCGCTGGCCGAACAAGCGCTGGCCGACTGAATATTTTGAAACGTTGGTCCGTCAGTTGGCAGCGGAGAATGAATCCTGGCAGTTTGGGGTTCTCGGCAGTGCGGAAGACCGCGAGCTTGGGAACCGTTTGGCTGCGGCTGCGCCGGGACGATGTCTGGATTTAACGGGCCGAACCGCGCTGCCGGAATTGGTGGAATGGATCCGTGCCGCGGATTGTTTGGTCACGAATGACACCGGCCCAATGCACATCGCCGCGGCGCTTCGAGTGCCGGTGCTGGCGCTATTCGGCCCGACGGAGCCGCGACGGACTGGGCCGTACGGCCAGTTGGAAAATGTCCTGCAATTATCGCTGCCATGCGTCCCGTGTTTGAAAGCCAGTTGCCATTACGAACGGCCCATCGAATGTTTGCGCGCAATCCAGCCGGCGCGGGTTCTCGCGCGAGCCAGGCAGATGCTGGCGGCGCCCGCGGCTTGAATCGCGCTAGATTTTTGAATCTCAAAAGTTTGGTCCACAACGAAGTGATTGGCGCCGAGCCGAAGCCGATTTGCCGGTTTGCTAGAGGAGTAGTCCTGTTCTAATATCACGCTATGAAAAAAGTCCTGGCTTTCCTTTGCTTCGGCTTCGCTTCGCTCGTTGCGACGCTGGGACAAGTCACTGTCGACGTTGTTTTTGATCAAACCCAATTTGTCCCGAGCGAGACGCTCATCGCCAAGGTGCGGATCACGAATTTTTCCGGACGGACGTTGCACCTCGGGCACGGCGAGGGTTGGCTGAGCTTCGATGTGGAAGGCGAGCGAAGCCGCGGAGTCCCGCGGCTCAACCCGGCCCCGGTCGAAGGCCCGTTTGAACTCGGTTCGTCCGAAGTGGCCATCAAGAAAGTCAATCTCGCGCCATATTTCGATCTGAGCACGCCTGGCCGTTACAAAGTCACAGCGACGGTTCAGATTCCCGAACTGCAGCAGGTCCGCCGGAGCGAGCCCGTGGCATTCGACATTGTGAGCGGAACGGTTCTTTGGGAGTTGAATTTTGGATTGCCCGCGAGCGCTGTCAGCAAGGCTGGCGGACCGCCTGAGATTCGCAAATATGCGCTGCTGCAAGTGAACCATCTGCCGAGCGATCTGCAGCTTTATTTCCGTCTTTCGAACGCAGCGGGGAGCGTGACTTATCAAGTTTATCCGGTCGGCCGATTGCTCTCCTTCAGCCGCCCGGAGCCGCAGGTCGACCAGCAAAGCCGGCTTCACCTGCTTTACCAGGACGGCGCCAAGACATTTAAATATCTCGTGTTCGATCCGGAAGGGAAGATGGTCGTGCGCGAAACCTATTATTACACGCAGACACGCCCGACCTTGCGCGCGGATTCGGAAGGCAATATCAAGGTGCTTGGCGGGGCCCGTTACTTGAACTCGCCCGCCCTCCCAAACCCTCCCGCCCCGGCTTCGCCTGCCAATGACAAGGTTCACCAGCCGTAAATCCATTTTTTTCTTTGCCTCCTTCGCGACGTGGTTGCTGCTGGCATCTTTCCAGTCCAGCCCTGCCCAGAGCGTCGTGTTTCACCTCCGTAATGGAGATCGCCTCACCGGCACGATCGAATCCGAATCCGCTTCCCACGTGATTGTCGCTTCGCCTTCGCTCGGGAAGGTGAATGTCCCGCTCGATGAAATCGCGGGACGCGAGGTTCCGCCCGGCGTCGCTCCGGCGCCAAAAACTCCCGTGGCTCTCGAACCGCCCAAGACCAATGCGCCTCCGGTTGCCGCGGCGAAACCTGCCCCCGAAAAGCCCGCGCCCGCTTTGGCGCCGGCCACGGCCAAAGCTGCGCCGGCCACGAACGAATTCAAAATCGCTCCTTCCGCCTGGCATCAGTTCTGGACCAACTGGCATGGAGAGCTGCAACTCGGCGCGAATCTTGGCTACAGCTCGAAAAACCGGCAAACGTACACCGGGCTGATGAAAGTCACGCGGATCGACGGGCCGATGAAGAATTCACTCGATTATGACGCGACCTACGGCAAAACCGCCGGAGAGCTTTCTGACAACCGGATGGATGGAAGCTGGAAAATCGAGTACGACCTGACCAAGCGATTTCTGATCTATAATTCCGCCGGCGCCGGCTACGACGAGATTCGGAATATCGATTTTCGTTTCGACGTTGGTCCGGGCGTCGGCTACCGCGTGATCACGCTCTCGAATTTTGTTTGGAAAGTGGAGACCGGCGCGAACTATCAAAAGCAATTCTATTCGAACACCGGAAACCAGGAGCGTTATTCCATTCGCTTGGCTGAGGAAAGCATGTGGCAGATCAATCCCAAGCTGAAGTTCGAGCAAAAGTTGGAATTCTTTCCGGAGCTCAATCAATTGGGAGAAATGCGTGCTCGCGGCGAGATCAATCTGAGTTATCTGCTCGGACCGCACTTGAGCTTCACGTTTAGCGTGGTCGATCTTTACGACACCGATGTTCCAGATAAGACCTCGCACAACGATCTTCAGATCCGTTCGCTCCTCGGCGTGAAGTTTTAGCGGTGGAAACCCTAGCCAAAAGAATGCCGTTTGACCTTTGATCACCGGCGTGGAATGAGAGCTGGATGAATCAACCGGCGGTTTTGGACATTCGCAACGCCAGCAAGAGTTTTCCGGGCCAAAATGGAACAGATCCCCTGGTCGTCCTGCACGCCGCCAGCTTTGTGTTGAACCATGGCGAATCGTGCGCGATCGCCGGACCAAGCGGCAGTGGGAAAACAACCCTGCTCGGCTTATGCGCTGGCCTTGATCTCCCCACGACCGGCCAAGTGATTCTGGATGGACACAATCTCACCGAACTTGACGAGGAAGAGCGCGCGCGCCTCCGCAGGGATTCGGTTGGGTTTGTCTTTCAAAGTTTCCGGTTGATTCCATCGCTGACGGCCATCGAGAACGTGATGGCGCCGCTCGAACTGCGCGGAGCTCGCAAGGCGCGCCCGACCGCCGCAGCTTGGCTCGATCGGGTTGGGTTAAAGGAACGCCTCGGTCATTATCCTGGCCAGCTTTCCGGCGGCGAACAGCAGCGCGTCGCGCTGGCCCGGGCGTTTGTGACCGAACCAAAAATCCTTTTCGCTGACGAACCGACGGGAAATCTGGACAACGAGACTGGCCGCACCGTGATTGATTTATTGTTCGAGCTGAACCGCACTGCGGAAACGACGTTGGTCCTGGTCACGCACGATCTCGAGTTGGCCGCGCGAGCAGGGCGCTTGCTCAGGCTGAAGGGAGGCTTGCTGAGTTCGGCCTAGCGCGGACAATCCTGTCTGTGAGGGCAGGAGCTTTCCAGCCGTGGTGCATGCAATGTCTCCATGAACCTTTCGGCTCGCGGGTACGCTCGCCCCACCTGCATTGTGTCGATGCACGGTGGGGCGAGGCTACTGACGAGCCGCCAAGGAGTATGCACCGAGGGTTCGTCCGGTGGGGCGAGGCTTCTGACGAGCCGCCAAGGAGCATGCACCAACGGTTCCTGAGCTGAAAAACAATGAAAGCTCTCCACAACCAAAAACTCTTCACCACGGCCGCGGCTCTGCTGCATCGTTGGACGTGGCAAATGGCCTGGCGCGACAGCCGTCCTCATCGCGGCCGTTTGCTTCTCTTCGCGCTTTGCATTGCGCTTGGCGTTGGCGCGCTGGTGGCGATTGGTTCGTTTCGAGCGGACCTGCAAAATGCCGTCGAAGAGCAGGCAAAATCGCTGCTCGGAGCGGATCTTGTGATTGGATCGCGTGAGCCGTTTTCCGCAAAAGCGGAGGAATTGTTTCGGTCGCTCGGCGGCGAACAAGCTCGGGAAATTGCCTTCTCGTCGATGATCTATTTCCCGAAAACGCAAGGGACACGCTTGGCTCAAATTCGGGGGATCGACCCGGGATTTCCTTTTTATGGCAAGTTCGAAACGGACCCTGGCGGCGCGGCGAATTCGTATCAGAGCGAGAACGCCGCGCTGGTCGAGGAATCGCTTCTGGCCCAGTTAAACGCGGCGTCCGGGGATCAAATTCGCGTTGGCCAATGGGTTTCGCGCGTGGCGGGCAGTTTGCAAAAAGTGCCCGGCGAAAACTTCATCTGGGGAACGATTGCGCCGCGAGTTTATGTCCCGCTCGCCGCCATCACACAAAGTGGACTGATCAAGCCAGGCAGCCTGGTGCATTACCGGATGTTCTTTAAATTTCCCACGGGCACGGACGTGGAACAGCTCACGAAAAAACTGAGCGGCCGATTGCGTGAGCTGCGGTTGAGCTTCGAAACGGTTGAAGGTCGAAAACGCAATTTGGGCAGAGCGCTCGATCACTGGCAAGGATTCATGGGCTTGGCCGGGCTCGCGGCGTTGTTGTTGGGGGGAATTGGAATTGGCAGCGCTCTCAGCGCGCATCTGCGTCAAAAAGTTTCGATCATGGCGATGTTGCGATGCATCGGCACGAGCGCGGGACAGGCGGGCGGAATTTTCCTGGCGCAAGCGATTGCGATATCCGTCACGGGCGCTTTGATGGGCGGCATGCTCGGCGTCGGATTACAAGCATTGCTGCCTCGGATGCTGGCGAAGATTTTGCCTTTGAACGTTCAGTTCGCCTTGGAGTGGCCGGCTTTGGCTATGGCCGCGGCGTGCGGCGCGCAGCTGGCGCTCGCCTTCGCGCTTTGGGCGTTGAAGCCGGTGTTTGAAGTGCCAGCGCTCGCGGCGCTCAGATCTTCCACCGCGGCAGAGCAGGGCCGCAAATGGCAGCTCGACGACATTTTCATTTTGCTGTTGCTCGCCGGTTCCTTTGTGGAGTTCGGATACTTTTCAAAAACACCATGGAGGTTGGTGGTTTATTTCACCGCGGGCGCGGCGGTCTTTTTTTTGATCATCTCCGGAATCGCCCGCCTCATGATGCGCGCCGCCCGGAGCGCGGCCCGCCTTCCGCCGAGCATGGTGTGCCGGCATGGGCTGGCGAACCTTCATCGTCCAGGGCAACGAACGGTTTCGGTCTTGGTTTCACTCGGCCTCGGCGCTTGTTTGCTGGGAAGCTTGCGGCTGATTCAGGAAAATTTGTCTCGAGGGCTCGTTCCGAATCAGCAGAACGACGCCCCGAATCTGGTTTTTTTTGACATTCAATCCGATCAACTCGACGGGCTCGAAAAGATTTTCCAGGAAGAGCGAATGCCGCTCTTGCAACAAGTGCCGATCGTCACCATGCGGCTCGGTTCAATCAATGGCCGCCCCGTGTCGGAGATTGGAAAACAAAATCGGCGATCGAACTGGGCGATTCGCCATGAATATCGCTCGACCTTTCGCGGTGAAGTAACCGATTCGGAAGAGATCGTGGCGGGCAAGTGGATCGGGCGGATCGAGAACAAAGATGACCCGGCGCCGATTTCAGTCGAGGAAGGGGTCGCCAAGGAACTTGAGATTGGTTTGGGCGACCGGGTTGAATTCCAAATTCAAGGCGTGCCCGTCTCGACGGTTGTGGCGAGCTTGCGAAAAGTTGATTGGCGCCGTTTGCAGCCGAACTTTTTTGTCGTGTTCCCACTGGGCGTGCTCGAAGATGCGCCTGCGTTTTATGTGTTCGTGACGCGGGCGCCGACGAAGGAACTCTCCGCGCAATTGCAACGGCGCGTGGTCAAGGAGTACCCCAACGTCTCTTCGATCGATCTGAGTTTGGTTCTGCGGACAATCGATTCTGTCCTGGCGAAGGTGGCGCTGGCGATTCGTTGGATGGCCTGGCTGGTCGCCGCCACGGGGGTTGTGATTCTGATTTCAGCGTTGGCGACGAGCGGCCACCAACGTTTGCAAGACGCGGTCTTGCTGCGAACGATCGGGGCGAAACGTTCTCAGATTCTTATGATTCAAGTGATCGAATTCGCGTCGTTGGGAATGCTCGCGGCCGTGTTGGGCGCTGGCTTGGCGGTCGTCGCGGCTTGGGGGTTGTTGCGCTTTGTCTTTCAGACCGAATTCGCAATGTCGTGGCTGCCTATTGCGGTGACGCTGGTCTTTCTTCCTGGAATGACGGTCTTGATCGGCCTGGCTGCGTCATGGAAGGTCACCCGCGTTTCGCCTTTGAGCATCTTGCGCGCAGAAGCCTGGTGAATTGGGGCTTTTGCAGCGCAGACATTCTTGTCTGCGAGTCACCGGAAGTTTCCAGTTCCTCCGTGCAACTCGGCCGATGGAAGAATCGCCTGCACCCGCCGGCTCGAAACCTCTCGCGCGACGGGTTGGAGGTTCCTGGTTGCACGCTTTAAGATGGAAAATCCTTTGGGCTTTCCTAAACTCTCCGCAACTTGAACGGGGCATGAATCGCAGACGTTTCTTAAGGTGGAGCATTTTCTCTGGCCTTGTTGCTGAACCAACTTTCAGCGCAAAATTTCCGGGCAGGTTTTTTCCCGCCGCAGCAAGCCGGCCGCGCGCTTTCGAATTGGAAGAAATCACGATTCAAGATTTGCAAGCCGGGTTGGCTTCCGGCCGATTCACGGCCCAGCAGCTTGCTCGTCTTTATCTTGAACGGATTGAAGCCATCGACCGTCGCGGCCCTGCCGTAAACTCGGTGATCGAGATCAACCCCGACGCGCTGGCAATCGCCCGCTCGATGGATCAGGAACGAAAAGCCAAAGGTCCGCGTGGTCCTCTGCACGGCGTGCCAATCCTCATCAAGGATAATATCGCCACCCATGACCGGATGAGCACCACCGCAGGTTCGCTCGCGTTGATCGGGTCGATCCCGCCGCGCGACGCATTCGTGGTGGAACGGTTGCGAGCGGCTGGCGCGGTTTTGCTCGGCAAAGCCAATCTCAGCGAATGGGCCAATTTTCGATCGAATCATTCGAGCAGCGGTTGGAGCGGCCGCGGCGGTCAAACCCGGAATCCTTACGTGCTGGATCGCAATCCGTGCGGGTCGAGTTCGGGTTCGGGAGTGGCGGTTTCAGCGAATTTGTGCGCGGTCGCGGTAGGAACCGAAACGGACGGGTCGATCGTTTGCCCTTCCTCCGTCAACGGCATTGTGGGGATCAAACCGACCTTAGGTTTGGTTTCGAGGTCAGGGATCGTTCCGATCGCGCATAGCCAAGACACGGCCGGACCGATGGCGAGGTCCGTGGCCGATGCGGCGGTGTTGCTCAGCGCCATGATTGGCCCTGACCCGCGCGATCCGATCACGCAAAAGAGCGGAGACCGCGCGCCGCAGGACTACACCCAGTTTCTGCAAGCTGACGGCTTGCGGGGAGCCCGCATTGGAGTGGCGCGGCGGCTTTTCGGGAGCAACCCGCACGTCCAAAAATTAATGGACCGCGCTCTCGAAGAATTGAAGAAGCTCGGCGCGGTTCTGGTTGATCCGGCGGACGTGGCAACGTCGAACCAGCTCGGCGCGCACGAATTCGAGGTCCTCCTGTATGAATTCAAAGCGGATCTTAACGCGTATCTGGCCGGCCTTGGACCGGATGCTCCCGTGCGCTCGTTGAAAGAATTGATTGAATTCAATAACCGCCATGCGGATCAGGAGCTTCGCTACTTCGGCCAGGAACTTTTTTTGAAGGCGGAGGAAAAAGGGCCGCTCACCGAACAAAAATATATCGACGCCCGTGACGCGGCTCGACGATTGGCCGGCCCGGAAGGGATCGATGCCGCGCTCGAGAAACACCAGGTCGATGCTCTCGTCGCGCCGACGGAAGGGCCAGCCTGTCCGATCGATTGGATTAATGGCGATCATTTCAACGGCGGCAGCTCGACGCCACCTGCCGTAGCCGGTTATCCGAGCATCTCCCTGCCGATGGGTTTTGCGTTTGGCCTGCCGGTCGGGATTTCGTTTTTTGGCCGAGCCTTCAGCGAAGGGCTATTGATCAAATTCGCTTACGCGTTCGAGCAAGCCACCAAATTCAGGCGCACGCCTCAATTCAAGCCGACGCTTGAGATTCCGCCACAATCCACCACCTCTCATGAAAAATAATTGCGAACCTGGATCCTGCTGCGCGAGCTGGCGCCCGGCCGTGCTGAGTTTAATGCGAATCGCGGTCGCCGCGCTCTTTCTGCAACACGGCGCCCAGAAACTTTTCGGTTCACCGCCCGGTCAGAACATGAACGGGCTGATGTTAGCGGCGGGCATTCTGGAATTCTTCGGAGGCTTGCTGGTGTTGGTCGGATTGTTCACGCGGCCGGTGGCGTTCATTCTGTCAGGCCAAATGGCAGTGGCCTACTTCATGGCGCACGCTCCGCGGGGATGGTCGCCGTTAGCGAATCATGGCGAGCTGGCGGTGCTGTACTGTTTTGTGTTTCTGTATATTTCGGTCGCGGGCGCGGGATGTTGGAGCATCGATAGCTGCCTCCGAAGACGGCAAGCCAGCATTCCGACAGCTGAGTCCGCGGCAGCGCCTGCCAAGGAATCTTAACAAGCCGAGGCGTTGCACCGCTCGGATATTATGACAACCGCGAATGGACGCGAACAGACGCGAATAGTGGTGTTGATTTTGCGCCGCCTCGCAGCTCGCAGTCTCTTCGTTGTGCCGCCTTGAGTTTTTGAACAGGAGGTAACCGAGGAAACGGAGGCAAGGGGAGCGTCAGTTTTCTTTCTCTGTTAGCTCTGCGTGCTCCTGTTAAAAACCGAGGCCTTGCATCGCGCTGGATTTAAAGGTTCGGGAATTATTTCGGATTTCGGATTTAGTGCTTCGGATTTAAGTCGGAGCTGGCCTTGAAGCTGCGCAGCGCGGAACGGCCGGTTTCAATTTCCTTTTCGCGTCGACCGTTCCATCAGCCAGAAAACATCCTTGTTGTTCGGTGAAGCGACGTTCAGTTGCAGTTCCTGTCCTTTTCTAAGCACCGGTTTGGTCCTGGGGTCTTGCCATTTCTTAATCTCCGAATGGCCGTCTACGAACGAGAGGCCTCCCGCGCCGTTGTGATAGCTCGCTGGATAATCGACCATTTTCCATTGGGTCGGTTGGTCCGGATAACCGGTCATGCCGACGATCATTTCCCCGTCATTGATGCTGTCTTCGCGTTCATCCATGAAAAGCCAGGTCAGGCTCTGGCCAGGATCGAAAACGTCGCTGAGTTTTTTGTAAACCCGAAATCCGCTTCCAAAGGAATTGACATCGGTCGAGTTGAACCAGCCATTCATCGACAGGCTGCGGACGCGCGGGTAGGTCACGCCATTGGCTTTGACGATGCTTTTGTCAGCGGGACATTTCCAGATTCCTGAATTGTTGCCGCAGTACTGCCAGAGCAGGCTTTTTTTGATGTCTTGGTTCACGTCCCAATTGCTGCGATTGGCTGAAAAATCAAGCGACCCGTGGACCCATTCGTTCGGGCCGTATGATTGCGGCACCTTCTCCTGGTTGTCGTCCACGTACAATCGCCAGGCCAGCATCATTTGGCGGCCGTTGCTCAGGCACATGATGCCTTGGGCTTTGGTCTTTGCCTTGGCCAACGCGGGCAACAGCATTCCCGCCAGAATAGCGATGATCGCAATAACCACGAGCAGTTCGATGAGGGTGAACCCGTCGCGACGGGATGGGTGGGAACGAGCGAAAGAATTGGGCCGAGCCATAACAGGCTTAATGAACGATCTTTCGAGCAAAGTCGATCCAAATCCGGCCTTCTCTTGCCACTAAGCTGCAGTTGCTGGCCCAGATGACGGAGAAGTCCGGGCCATTTCATCACGGAGAGGAGTTGCGGGAATCGGCGGCAGCGAAAGCGCAAGGAATCGGGGCGGAGGAACTGAAACGGCGGAGAGAGGATGAGCGGGAACGGGAAAATGTCTGGCGGGTCGCCGGCGGTTACTCCTCGCCCGCTTCTTTCCATTGTGGATATGCGCCGGGATCGAGCTGTCCACGCTGAATCAGATCGCACAGATCGCGGCGCACCGTCTTCCGATCGACGTTGAATTCGCGGGCCAAGCTCGAGACGTTCAGAGGTTCGGGCGATTTTCGAAAGCGCGTCAGGATTTCATGTTGTCGCGCCAATCGTTCGGTAAAGCGGCGTTCCGGATCGTTGCTCTCGATCTTTTCAGCTTGTTCGAGAGATTTCAGCAATCGCACGGCCTCGGCCAGGCCGCATTCGTTCAGGGCTTTTTCGACAGTGGCATCGAGTTCATCAAGGTCAACCGGCTTTTCGAGAACGTAGTGAGCCGAGTTCGCTCCCTGCAGCGCGGCGAGCTGAGCGTGGATGTCGAGCGTTCCCGAGATAATAATAATTGGAACGTGCGCGGCGATGGCTTTCAGCCGGGGCAAAAAATCGGTCCCGAGTTCTCCACCCGCCAGCACCTGATCGAGAATAATCAGATCGGGTTTGGTCGTTCGCAGAATGTCCAGCGCGGCGGTGCCGTTTGCGGCGAAGGTGAGCCGGTGCCGGCGCAAAGCTTTTGCATAGTGCCGCAGTTGTTTCGGTTCGTCCTCGACGATGAGAAGCGACGCTGTCGACGGAGGAGTCATGTGCGGTGGCAGTTTAATGGTGCTGGAACTCCGATGAATACTGGGCGAGTTGCGCTCACCCGCGACCCTCATTGTGCTCGGGCTCCTCCCGAGGCATTGGCATCACCAAACAAAATGTGGCGCCGTGCCCAAGTTCGCTCTCAACCGCGATGCCCACGCCTTCGGCTTGTGCGGACGCATAAACCAGGTAAAGGCCAAGGCCAGTGCCGCGAAGTGCTCCGGCCGTTTTCGTGGAAAAGTACGGCTCAAAAATTCGGCCCACCATTTCGGGGGGGATGCCCGGACCGGAATCCGTGACGGCAAGTTCGAGGTAGCGATCGGCCGGCCGCGGCCGCAACACCCAATGTTCTCGGGTGAGTTCATACAGGACGCGCGAGCTCAAGCGGAGCTTTCCCTGGCTGTTCATTGCCTCCGCCGCGTTCACAATCAAATTGAGCAGCATCTGCTTCAGCCGGGCCCGGGAACCCACCACAGGGGGGGCCGTTCGATCGAAATCCGAACTCAGCTCGATGCCGCTGAGGAATTGTTTGCTGAGCAACCCGACCGTTTCCTCCGCCACCCTCGCGACTGAGTAAGGTTCCGGCGAGCCGACTTTTTCGCGGCTGTATCCCAGCATCGAGTTCACGATGTTTTTCCCTTCGAGCACCGCCTCCTCGATATCGCGAAGGTCCTCCTGGATCGCCGGCCCAGCGCCCGTTTCGCGCGCGACCGATTTATTGGCCATCCGGATGACCGAGAGCAAATTGTTAAAATCATGCGCGATGCCGGTGGCCAGGGCCCCGAGCGCTTTCATCTTCTGGCTCTGTAAAATCTCGTTCTGGGCCAATTCGAGTTCCTGGCTTCGATGCGCCACGAGGGCTTCCACCACTGTGTAATCGCGCAGCCATTGCTGGTTCCGTTGCCAAATCAAAACCAAAAACCCGAGAGCGACCAGGACAGCGCCGCCCGCGAGCAACCCGGTCCAAAAGAATTTGCCTTCTATGGTTTGCCGGGCCGGGGCCAGTCCAGCCAGCGGGCTTTCGATTGCCCCCCAAGCTAAACCCAGTTTGCTGAGCTCCTCTTGCAACGCCAACAAATCCCAAAGGTGCATCTCCGTTCCGGCGGCTACGGCTAAGCGCCTGTTGTCGCTGCTGAACGCGAATCCCGCCACGTTGTGCGGATGGGGTGCCCGCAACTCAGCCAAAATCCGGCTCTCGGCGATATTGACTAACTGGACTGTCTTTTCGTTCCGGAGCATCGCGAGCCATTTGCTGTCCGGAGAGAATTCGATCTGTCCAGCCAGCCCGCTGGTGATTTCCCGGCGAAAGCGGCCTTGCGCCTTCCAGTCGGTCGTCTCCCAAACCACCACTTCGTAATCGAAGCCGATGGCGAGGCGCTTCCCATCCGGGCTGAAGCGGACATTGCCGTCGCGCGTGTCGAGTTGCCGGACCAACTCGCCGGTCCGAGCATTCCAGAGGCGCGGGCCGTCTCCATGCCGGGTCGCGGTCACCACCCATTGATGATCCGGACTGACTGCGACCGAGTGCACGCCCGGGTTGTTCGTGAATGTTTGCAAGGTGTTCCCGGCGCTCAGGTCGATTAATTCCGTGAACCGCTGATCCAACGAAATCAGAACCTGAGTTCCATCTGAGGATTGAGCCGATCCGAAAATGCGGCGCCCTGGCCATTGGCGTATTTCGATTGGCGCCGGTTCGACAAACAGAGCCTCGATATTCGTGGCGCCGGGCCGGAGCCGCCAGCGATGCAGCGCCGAACCGCTCGTGAAGATCAACTGGTCTCCAGCCGGGTTTATAAAAACGGAAGCGCCATTTTCGCTTTGCACCGGAATTTGCCTCCGGTCGCGGCCGCCGTGCGCCAGATCGAAAATGTGAATGCCGTCGGCCGCCGATGCCGCCAGCCAGCGAGCGTCCGGACTGAAGCTCAACGTGGAAGAAAATTGTCCGTCCGGACTCAAATCCGCCAGACTGCGATAAACTCGCGAACGGTAAACGCGCCAAAAACCGACGCCCGAGCGCTCGCGGAGAAAAGCCAAACGTTCGCCGTCATTGCTGAAATGCATCGCGTAACCGCGGTCGCTTGTGAGAAGCAGCCGTCCGGTCAGACTGTTCCACAGACGGGTGGTTCCATCCCACGAACGCGAGGCCACGAGCTCATCGGACGGATCAAACATGACATCGCTGACAAAATCAGAGTGGCCAGTGAAGACATTTGTTTGATTCAACCTCCGATCCCACAACCATAGCTTGCCTGATTGCAGCGTGCAGGCCAACCGGCTGCCATTAGAGTTCCATTGCATCAAGCCGCCGAATCGTTCACCCGTGCTTTTGGCGAGCATTTCGCGCGACTGCCAGTTCCAAAGTTCCAGATTCCCGGTCGCGCTCACCGCGAGGAGAGGCAAGGCTGGATTAAAATCGAAATGGAACGCGTGAGGCGCGGCCAGGGATCCGAGTTCCTTTCCGGTCGGCACGTCAAAAATGCGGACGCTCTGCCGGGCTGAATCGGCCACCGCGGCGACTTGGCCGTCCTTGCTGAAGGTGATTTGCGACCCGCAATCCGGAGCGAAGGGGGCATTCGTCGCGAAGAGGCTTTGCCCGCTCGCGAGGTCCCACAACAGAAAATCTCCGTTGTTGAAACGGGTCCCGAGGAGTTGGCCGTTCGGACTGAATGCGGTGGCTCGCACGCGCGAGGCCGGGCCAACCAGCCGATCGAGTTCTTGGCCGCTCTCCATGCTCCTCACGTGGGTCACTCCTTGAAAATCGCCCCAGGCATACCGCCGCAGCTCAGCATCGAAATCCAACGACCCTTCGTCGATTTTCGGGCCGTGCGGCCAAAACGCTGCTTGCTCCTCGAGATCCGTCAGCGCGAGCAGACCGATCGCTTCATTCCGCAATTCAAGGCTGGGATGAATCTGGGCCGCCGTTGCCACTGCGGCCAGTCCGCGCGACCGGCTTCCGACCGCTCCGCTGATTCGATCGGCGCGCGCTTGCGCCATTTTCGCGTCGGCCAGCTCGGCGCGCGCCTCTTCGGACGCGGCCACGGCCCGGCGAGCATTGCGCTCGGAACGAATGGCCGCCGCCATGGCGATTAATCCCAGCGCAATCACGGTCAGCACGACTGCGACCGCGGCGCTGTTGGCGCGACCGAAGCCGCGCATGATTTGTTCTCTGCGCTCTTGAAGATTGCTCACCGACAAATCGTGGGACTGCATGCGTGCACGATTAGCGCGCTGGCTCTTCGGTAGTGAAAAGCAAAGCCCATTTCAAGCAATTCCTCGCTTTGGCGTCTGTTCCAGCGTCATTCGCAACGTCGTTATCGAATCCCGGAGCCGCAACGTCGAAGACAGCGCTCCCGCTCCTGGAAAGAGTCACCGCCGCTGGTGTGGGCAGGAACGCAGCATTGCCGCTGCAGCCGAGGCATGGCGCCAACGCGTCCCTACTGGAGCGTTGCGGAAGGTCAGTCCGCGCAGGGTCAAGGGGGGGTTCACCCAATAGCGTTCGCCCGCTTTTTGGCTGATGTTCTGGTGTCCTGAAAGGCGGCTGACTCATACAGAACGGAAAGTCAGACGGCGCACAACTGTTGCTGGCGGGCCGGCTGAACGCCTTCGGACCTTGAAAGGAAAATTATGTTAGGAATTGTTTTAGTGGTTTTGCTCGTTGTGATGTTGCTGGGCGCGCTCCCGACTTGGGGACACAGCCGAAATTGGGGGTATGGACCGACCGGCGGACTGGGCCTGGTTTTGCTAATTCTGATTATCCTGCTTTTCCTCGGCAAAATTTGAGCTGCTGCGCGAGGCCTTCTCCGACCCGTTCGTGATCCCATCTGGGAGGAAAAGCGGGATCGAGCTGGCTTCTCTGCGACCGGCAACTTTCGAACCCCCGCAGGATCCGGAATATTTTCGTCGCCACGTTGGCGGCGTTTCACAAACGAAACCAAAAAAAAAACTATGAACAAACTCGAAGTCAAAGGCGACTGGAACATCACCAAGGGCAAGCTGAAACAGAAATGGGCCAAGCTCACGGATGACGATCTTCAATTCGTCGAAGGCAAGCAGGATGAACTGTTGGGCCGCATTCAGAAGCGCACTGGCGCAACCCGTGAAATGGTCGAAAACGCCCTCAAGGAGGCGTCGTCCTGCTGCGGCAAATAGGCTGGCCACGCGAGCTTAACCGGTGACGTGACACCCAGTCCGTCGCCGGTGGGGCAGGAGCACGAGGTGACGCTAAAGCCGGAACCCCAATGAGGTTACGGCCATCACGCGCGGTTGTGCCGCAACCGCGTTGTGGTTAGTCAAGCTGGTTGCCGCGCGGCCCTCTGGGCTTCAAGACGACGCCCCGTTGGGGCGTTCACCTCAGCGAGTTTCACGTCGGCTTCCTGCTTCGAGCTTCACCGTTCGAACTCCAGAATTTGGAAATTGCGCCGCCCCCTTTGAGGTTCTGATCTTCTGCATCCCTCCTTACGGTGTGCCCGGTTAGAGCCGACTCTTGAAAAAAATATTCAGCGCTCCTCGCTGCGACGGGTTAAACTGGAAATGATGAAAGGAGCGAAAGGGGAAAAGGTCGCGGCGGACGGCAACTTCCCGGCTAGCGCAACTGCTCGGCTGCTTTCGTTTTCGTGTGTTTTACGCTGCCAGCTGTTTTTGATTCCGAGCAGGAAGCAAATTGGTTGCGGCTGCGCCCCGCTGGGCATTTCGCGGTTCCAACGCGAAAGTTTCTGGTCCAAGGAAGCCCCGCCGCCGCGGCGGGAATTGGAGCTCACTAGCCAAACCATGGGTGAATGGTTCGATGGCGTGGATCGCGGCAACTAAGCACAACATGCAGACTCTTTCGTTACGCTGGCAAGCCTGGGTGGCCAGGCAAACGCGGTTGCGCCCGCGCGCGAGCGAGCCGCCTTTGCGGGCCGAGTTGTTCAGCGTTGAACAACTTGCGCGCCATGCCCGAGCGCTGGCAGCGGACCACCAAATCGTCGCTCAACACAGCCCCGACCGGCTTTTGGCTCGATTGGACAGAAACGAGCAGAGCCTCCGTGCGTTCAATCGCGCGACCATCGCTGTCCATGCCAGCCGGCGGATTACTCCCGCGGCGGAGTGGCTTCTCGACAACTTTTACCTGATCGAAGAGCAGATCCAAATGGCCAGGCGCCATCTTCCCCGGGATTACAGCCGGGAATTGCCGCGCCTCTTGAACAGTCCTTCCGCCGGATTTCCGCGCGTTTACGACATCGTGCTCGAATTGATCTCGCATGTGGACGCGCAGATTGATGCGGCGCCGCTCAGCGCCTTCATTGCCGCTTACCAAACGGTCGCTTCATTAAAACTGGGGGAGTTGTGGGCCATACCCATTATGTTGCGCCTGGGGTTGATTGAAAACCTGCAGCGCATCACCACCCGGCTGACCATCGCCCGCTCGGATCGCGACCTCGCGGACTTCTGGGTGGACCGGTTGCAGGAGATGGCCGAGACGAACCCCTCTCACCTCGTCATCGTGGTGGCAGACATGGCGAAATCGGATCTTCCCCTGTCGAGTTCGTTCGTGGCCGAATTCTGCCAGCGTTTGTCGCGGCAAAGCCCGGTGTTGCACCTGGCGCGGGGCTGGCTTGAACAACGCCTCGTTGAACAAGGTCTGTCCATCGAACAGCTGGTCCAACTGGAGAGTCAAAATCAGGCCGCCGACCAGGTTTCCGTCAGCCACAGCATTGCCAGTCTTCGTTTCTTGAGCGCCATGGATTGGAAGGAGTTCGTCGAGAGCCTGAGTCTGGTCGAGAAGACGCTGCGCTCGGACCCTGCCGGCGTTTACAGCGAGATGGATTTTCCGACGCGCGACCGCTATCGCCATTCGATCGAAACCATCTCCCGGCACAGCCAACTCTCGGAAGCGGACGTCGCGCAAAAAGCCATCGGCCTCGCCGCTGAGAGCGGGCACAAGAAAGGGCGCGAGGACCGGACCGCGCATGTGGGCTTTTACTTGATCGACAAAGGGCAACGGGTGCTGGAGCGCGCAGCGGAGATGCGGCGGCCCTGGGGAACGATCGTCGAACGAAGCATCCACCGTTTTCCAATGGCGTTTTATGCGGGCGGCATTGGGGCGCTCACTTTGCTCGCCACGTTCGGGTTTGTGGAGCAGGCCTGGTGGCTCGAGGTGCGGGGAGGGAAGCTCTTTTTTCTCACCTGTGTTTTTCTTCTTTGCGCCAGCCAACTGGCGGTGGCGTTGATGAACTGGCTGTCGACGCTGTTGGTGACGCCTCGCTTGCTCCCGCGCCTGGATTTCTCCGGGGGCATCGCGCCCGATTGCCACACGATGGTGGCCGTTCCGACGATGCTCACGAGTTTGGAAGGCGTTGATCGCCTCATTGAAACATTGGAGATTCATCATCTGGGGAACCGGGATCCGCATCTTCATTTCGCGTTGCTCACTGATTTTCGCGACGCCTCGGAAGAAGCGCTGCCTGGAGATCAAGTATTGCTTCAGCGGGCACGGGCCGGGATCGAGATGCTGAATCGCAAATATTTGTCCGATGGCCAGGATCTTTTCTTCCTGTTGCACCGGCCGCGCCGCTGGAACGCCGGAGAAGGCCTGTGGATGGGGTACGAACGCAAGCGGGGGAAGCTCACCGAGTTCAACGCCCTGCTGCGCGGCGGTTCTCGCGAATGCTTTTCCGAGATTGTGGGAGAGACCGCGATTTTCCCGGCCATCAAGTATGTCATCACCCTCGACACCGACACCCATCTCCCGCGCGATGCCGCGCGCCAGCTCGTCGGAACGATGGCTCACCCGTTAAACCGGGCCCAGTTCGATGCCGCGCGCGGGATTGTCACCGAAGGCTACGGCATTCTGCAACCGCGCGTGGGCGTGAGTCTGCCGAGCGCCCGGCGATCATGGTTCGTCCGGCTGTTCGCCGGCGACGCGGGCATTGATCCTTACACGCGCGCGGTGTCCGACGTGTATCAAGACGTTTTTGAGGAAGGTTCGTTTATCGGAAAGGGGATTTACGATGTGGACGCCTTCGAGCGAGCCATGAACGGGCGTTTCCCGGCGAATACAATTCTCAGCCATGATTTGTTGGAAGCGTGTCACGCCCGCTCCGCGCTGGTGAGCGACGTGGAATTCTACGAAGAATATCCGTCCCGCTACAACGTAGACATGGACCGGCGGCACCGTTGGATTCGCGGCGATTGGCAAATCACGCAGTGGCTTCTGCCGCGGGTTCCCGGTTCGGACGCCCGTCGCATGGCCAATCCGCTTTCCGCGCTGTCTCAGTGGAAGATTTTCGACAACCTGCGGCGCAGTCTCGTCCCGGTTGCCTTGATGCTCCTCATCCTGGGCAATTGGCTGCTCGTTCCTGAACTCGGCGGCCTGGGATTGTTGCTCGTCCTTTCCATCATCACGCTCCCTGGATTGTTGTCGGCGCTGGCCAGTCTGTTTCGTAAGCCGGCTGATTTGCCATGGGCGATGCACCTGCGCGGAGTGGCCGGGGCGTCCGGCCGGCAGCTCGGCCAGATTTTTCTCACGCTGGCTTTTTTACCCTACGACGCCTTCATCAGCCTGGACGCAATCGGAAGGACGCTGGTGCGATTGCTGGTGACGCGGAAACGACTCCTCGAATGGCAGACCTCGGTTGATTCCGAAAGGACCACTCGCGCGGACCTCATCGGATTTTGTGCCACCATGTGGGTCGCGCCGGCCGTCGCGGTGGCGAGTGGGCTTCTCCTGGCCATCCGGCAGCCAGATCAACTCTCTTTGGCGTTGCCCATCCTCGCCATCTGGCTGGCGGCTCCGTGGATTGCCTGGTGGATCAGCCGGCCCATCGAGCCGGCGGCCCCGGATTTGACGGCCGAGCAAAAGATCTTTCTGAGCCGGACCGCCCGCAAGATGTGGCATTTCTTCGAAACGTTTGTCACCGCCCAGGAGAACTGGCTGCCGCCGGATAATTTTCAGGAAATTCCCGCCCCGACGATCGCGTCGCGGACCTCGCCCACGAATATGGGCTTGGCGCTGCTGGCCAATCTGGCCGCCCGGGATTTGGGATATCTTCCGGTGAGCGGCTTGATTCAACGCACGAAAGACACTTTCGCCACGCTGCACCGACTCGAGCGGTATCGCGGGCATTTCTACAATTGGTACGACACCCGCACCCTCCAACCGCTCATGCCCCTTTATGTGTCGAGCGTGGACAGCGGCAACCTCGCGGGCCATTTGCTGACGCTCGGTTCCGGGCTGAGGGAATTGCCGGATGAAAAGATTTTCACTCGACAGATTTTTGCCGGCCTGCGCGACACGGTGAAGGTTCTCCGGGATTTGGCGCACGAAAATGGTCCGCTGGCCGAGCTCGCCGCGGAGCTCGAGACGGCGCCATTCAATTTGCGCGGGATGTTTGCGTTGCTGGAAAGGGCCAGGGAACAAGCGGTCCGCATTGCTGCTTCGCTGGCGAAGGAAGAGGAAGAGATCAGAGGATGGTCCCAAACTCTGAAGCGGAATTGCGAGGAACACTTGGAGGAGATGCTTTTCCTTGCGCCGTGGCTGGCGTTGCCAATTCCAAGCCGCGCCCGCCGGCAGCCTGCCCTTCCTGGCCTTAGGGACATGGACAAGGTGCAGGCTTCCAAATCCGAAATCGGAAATCCGAAATCGGAATTCGACAAGCGCCCAGCATCCGCGGCTGCAAGGCTGGAGGAGCAGCTAGTCCAACTCGACCACGCGCCGACCTTGCGGGAAATCGAGAACTTCGAGCAATCGCTCTGTCCTGTCATCGAAGCGGCCTTGGAAGCATTGCCCACGCAACCTGCCCAATCGCGGAAAGAGGAACAAAAGCATCTCACCGAACTCGCGCGCTGTTTGCGTGAAGCGAGCGGCCATGCCCGTCAGCGCCTGCTCGAATTGGAAACTTTGGCCAAGCAAAGCGATGCACTGGCGGCGATGGATTTCACGTTTCTGTTCGATCCGGCGCGGAATTTGTTTCCGATCGGGTTCAACGTCACGGAACGCCGGTGTGACACGAGCTTTTATGATTTGCTGGCCTCGGAGGCCCGCCTGTGCAGCTACATCGCCATCGCTTTAGGGCAAGTTCCGCAGGACCACTGGTTCTCGCTGGGCCGGTTGCTGGTCGCTTCCCGGGCCGAGCCGATGCTCGTTTCGTGGAGCGGCTCGATGTTCGAATACCTGATGCCGCTGCTGGTCATGCCCAATTACGAGAACACACTGCTCGATCACACGTGCAAAGCGGCCGTGCGCCAACAAATCGAGTATGGGAACTTGCGCGGCGTGCCTTGGGGCATTTCCGAGTCGGGCTACAACCGCACCGACATTCACCTGAACTACCAGTACCGCGCCTTCGGCGTGCCTGGCCTCGGTTTGAAACGAGGATTGGCGGAGGACCTGGTGATCGCTCCGTACGCCACGGCCATGGCGCTGATGATCGCGCCGCGGGAAGCGTGCGAAAACTTGCAACGGCTGGCGGTCGACGAGCGCGAAGGGGCCTTCGGCTTCTACGAAGCGGTGGATTACACGGCATCGCGTTTGCCGCCGGACGAGACGAGTGTGACCATCCGATCGTTCATGGCGCACCATCAAGGGATGAGCTTGCTGGCTCTCGTTAATCTGTTGCGGGACTCTCCCATGCCACGGCGGTTCATGGCCTGTCCGTTGCTGAAAGCGGCGGATTTGCTGTTGCAGGAGCGCGTGCCCAAGGCCGCCGCGAGCGTGTTTGCCAAAGATCTGGCCGTCGAGACATCGCGGACGCTTTCGGGCGAAGGCGAAAGCGTGATGCGTGTTTTCACCAATCCCACGCAGCCGGCGCCGGAGGTCCATCTGTTGTCCAACGGCCGCTACCATGTCGTCATTAGCAGCGCCGGGGGCGGGTACAGCCGCTGGCGCGACCTTGCGGTCACTCGCTGGCGGGAAGATGCCACGCGCGATTGCTGGGGCACGTTTGTATATCTGCGCGACGTGGCGACGGGATATTGTTGGTCGACGGCGCATCAACCTACCTTGCGCGCGACCAGAGGGTACGAAGCCATCTTCACGCAGGCGCGCGCCGAGTTTCGCCAACGCCATGCCGGCCTGGAAATTCACACGGAGATCAGCGTGTCCCCGGAAGACGACGTGGAGTTGCGGCGCATCACCATCACCAACCGTTCACCCCTGGCGCGCGTCATAGAATTGACCAGCTACGCGGAAGTGGTGCTCGCGCCCGCGGCCGCGGACGCGACGCATCCCGCGTTCAGCAATCTTTTTGTGCAAACAGAATTTGCGCGAAAATCCTCCGCCCTTCTCTGCACCCGCCGGGCCCGTTCCCAGGAAGAAAAGCCGCCTTGGTTGCTGCATCTGATGTTGGTTCAAGGCTTGGAAGAGGGAGAAATCTCCTGCGAAACAGATCGCCTCAAATTTGTTGGGCGCGGTGGAACCTTGGCCAACCCTGCCGCAATGCAAAGCATTTCGCCGCTTTCCAACACCGTCGGTTCGGTGCTCGACCCGATCATTTCTCTTCGGCGCGCGGTTTCTTTGCCGCCGCATGAAACCGCCGTCGTGGACCTGGTGTTGGGCGTGACAGAAAGCCGGGAAGCCGCGCTGGCGCATGTGGAAAAATATCAAAGCTCCCGCATGGCTGACCGCGCTTTCGATCTGGCGTGGACGCATAGCCAGGTCACCTTGCGCCATCTCAACGCCACCGAGGCGGAGGCCCAACTCTACGGCCGGCTGGCCAGCGCGCTGATTTATGCCGACCCCGCCCGCCGGGCCAATCCGACCGTGCTGCGCAACAACCGGCGCGGGCAAAGCGGCCTTTGGAGTTATGGGATTTCGGGGGACGCGCCGCTCGTCCTGCTCCGCATCAGCGACGCCGAAAAGATCGAGATCGTGCGGCAGCTGATCCAGGCGCACTCGTACTGGCGCATGAAGGGGCTCACGGTCGAACTGGTTATCTTGAATGAAGACGTTTCGGTTTACCGCCAGTCCCTGCACGATCAGATCACCAGCCTGATTGCTTCGGGAATCGAAGCGCAAATGCTGGAGAAGCCCGGCGGCATCTTCGTCCGGCGCCTCGAACAAATTCCGAACGACGATCGCGTGCTCCTGCAATCCGCGGCGCGGATTGTCCTCGACGACGAAAAAGGAACCTTGGCGGAGCAACTGGAACGGCGGAGCGTGCTGGAACCGTCGGTCCCGGCGCTCACGCCCACTCGCTCCGCAAGGCCCGATTCCCCCAAGCCGGTCCCGCCGAGGGAACTGATCTTCACGAACGGTCTGGGCGGTTTTACGCGCGACGGCCACGAATATGTCATCACCCTCGAGCCCGGCCAGATGACCCCAGCGCCGTGGGTCAATGTCCTGGCCAATCCGTTCTTCGGGACGGTCGTTTCAGAAAGCGGCGGCGCTTACACCTGGGTGGAGAACGCCCACGAATTCCGGCTCACGCCCTGGCACAACGATCCCGTTCAGGACACCACCGGCGAGGCCTTTTACATCCGCGATGATCACACCGGCCAGTTCTGGTCGCCAACGCCGTTGCCCGCGCGCGGCGCCACGCCTTATGTCATTCGCCATGGTTTTGGCTACACCGTCTTCGAACACACCGAAAACGGCATCGCCTCCGAGCTGTGGGTTTATGTGGCCATGGACGCGCCGGTGAAATTCACGATTTTGAAACTGCGCAACGTTTCCGGGCGTCCACGCCGTGTCTCGTTGACCGGCTATTGGGAATGGGTGTTGGGCGACCTGCGGCAGAAAAGCCTGCTCCACGTGCAAACCGAAGTAGATCTCAAGACTGGCGCGTTGCTGGCGCGCAATTATTACAACACCGAATTCCCCGACCGCATCGCGTTCGTCGATGTCAACGACAGCACCCGCACGTTCACCGGGGATAGAAAGGAATTCCTCGGCAGGAATGGAAGTTTGTCGGAGCCAGCGGCGCTGAAGCGCGCGCGGCTTTCCGGCAAAGTCGGCGCGGGCCTGGATCCGTGCGGGGCCGTGCAAGTCGCGTTTGATTTGGCGGATGGGCAGGAACGTGAAACCACTTTTCGCCTCGGAGTTGGCCGCAACCCGGCGGACGTGCAAAACCTTATTCAGCGCTTTCGTCGCATGGGCGCCAGCCGCGTCGCGCTGGAAGGCGTCTGGGAATATTGGAATCGAACTCTCGGCGCGGTGAACGTGGATACGCCCGATCGAGCAGTCAATGTGATGGCCAATGGCTGGCTGTTGTATCAGACCTTGAGCGGCCGGCTCTGGGGCCGCACGGGCTTTTATCAATCCGGCGGCGCCTACGGATTTCGCGACCAGTTGCAGGACGCGATGGCGCTGCTGCATGCCGAACCGGCTCTCGCCCGCGAGCATCTGCTCCGCGCCGCCGCGCATCAATTCCGCGAGGGAGATGTGCAGCATTGGTGGCATCCACCGGTCGGGCGCGGCGTGCGAACGCATTTTTCCGACGACTATCTGTGGCTGCCCTACGTGACCTGCCGTTACGTTTCCTGTGTCGCGGACACCGGCGTGCTCGATGAGACGGTTCCTTTCCTCGAAGGCCGCCCGGTCAAGCTGGAGGAGGAAGCTTATTATGATTTGCCGAATCGTGCGGAGGAGTCGGCCACGCTTTACCAGCATTGTGTGCGCGCCATCGAGCGCGGGTTGAAGTTCGGCGAACATGGCCTGCCCCTCATTGGTTGCGGCGACTGGAATGATGGCATGAACCTCGTGGGCCATCAGGGACGCGGCGAAAGCGTCTGGCTGGCGTTCTTCCTTTATGACGTGCTCACCCAGTTTGCCCAACTGGCGCGCGGCCACCATGATCCCGCCTTCGCCGAACGCTGTCTCGAACAAGCGCGGCAATTGCAACAGAACATCGAGCAACACGCCTGGGACGGCCAATGGTACCGGCGCGCCTATTTCGACAACGGCGAACCGCTCGGCTCCCAGACCAATCCGGAATGTCAGATCGATTCCCTGCCGCAAAGCTGGTCCGTCATCAGCGGCGCCGGCGATCCGGCACGCTCGCGCCAGGCGATGGAATCCGTCGACCAGCGCCTGGTCCGCCGCTCTGCCAGGTTGATTCAATTGTTCGATCCGCCCTTCGATAAATCTTCGCTCAATCCCGGTTACATCAAAGGGTACATTCCTGGCGTGCGCGAGAATGGCGGCCAATATACCCACGGCGCCATTTGGACGGCGATGGCTTTCGCGCTCATGGGAGAAAACGAACGGGCTTGGGAACTCTTCGCGCTGCTCAATCCGATCCATCACAGCGGGACGCCCAAACAAATCGCCACTTATAAAGTTGAACCTTACGTCGTCGCGGCGGATGTCTATGCGGTCGCGCCGCACACGGGCCGGGGCGGCTGGACTTGGTATACGGGTTCAGCCGGCTGGATGTATCGGTTGCTCATTGAAACGCTGCTGGGCGTGAACCTCGAGGGCGATCAATTGCGGCTGGCTCCCCGTCTGCCGAAAACTTGGCCGAGCTTCAAAATTCATTACCGCTACCGGCAAACGGTTTATCACATCACCATCACCCGGCTCGGCGCTGATTCGGCCGAGGGGAATCTGCTCTCGCTCGATGGACAAGAACTATCCGGAACGACAATTCCGCTTCGGGACGATCGCCAGGAGCACGCCGTCGAGATGAAAGTCCGCTGACTGATGAAGCGGCAAAGCACTCTCTAGATTCCTTGAACCCCAAAAGTTATTGCATCTGAGTCAACTTTTCAGCCTCACCGAGTTCGGAGCATTCCGCCTCAAGGAATCTATGAGTGAGGCGCGGGCGGAAAACGCCCTCTGGAATTAGAGGGGACGATTTTTGGTAAACTCTCCTGGTCTGAGGCGCGCCTCACTAGGTTGAGTTGGTCGATTCAGTAGCGTTTGCCCGGAATCATTGAAGATTATGGTGATTCCTTGTGCTGCTCCTCGAATTAGTCACCGAAACATGCAGTCGACCGTGGCCGCCCCGCGGCTGGGAAAGGGGAATGACGCGGCTGCTTCTGCTCGCTTTTTCATCGATGGTCAGGCTACGTTACAGCAATGAGCGCAGAATCGTTGATCAAAGAATTTGAATCGACTCTGGAATTCGTCCCGCTTCCAGGGATTCCCAACGTCTCGCGCATTCGTTTAAAACCGGGCGTGCAACTCCCGGGTCCAGTCCCTCAACTGAGCGAGGAAGAGTGGGACAAGTTCGAGAACGATATCAAAGATTCGTTCGAGAAAGCACCGTAAGGAATGGCGCAAGTGGATTATATCGCCGATACAAGCGCCATAGTTCGGCTTCTTCGCCGTGACCCTGCCGCCATAACGATCCTTCAAGACAAGCAGTTCGCCGTAACGTTCATCACTTTGGCCGAACTCACAGTCGGCGCGCTCAAGGCCGAACGTCCTGAGACCGCTCTGCAAGTCGTGGCGCAAGGATTGACAAACCGCCTTGTGCTCGGGGTTTCCCAGGTGACCACCCAATTCTACGCGCACATCTTTGTTGAGCTGGAACGAGTGGGACAGATGGTTCCAATTAATGATATCTGGATTGCGGCATTGGCGAGACAGCACAACTTGCCGGTGATTGCCCGAGACAATCACTTTCTTCGGGTCCAAGGATTGCGCGTCATTCCATGCTGAAACCCGCGGCCCGGCGCCGTGTCCGCTTCGATGGCGCCAACGGACAAGCTCGTGGCCCCTGCCGCTTGGGGGGGCCTCTTGACACGGCAGCATTGATTTCGTGAGTTCGCGGACGAGCAAGGGATCTGTTCCATTCGTCGCGAAAGGTAATCACACCAAGGTCCCCTTTTGGCGGGGCGATGTTTGAGCTATGCCTGTTTGGAGAAATCGGATTTCGGCAGAGCCCAGCCTGGAATGATGGCCCCATTTTGCCCCGGTGGTCACGGCCAACCGACACGGCTCGTTCCGGTCCTGGAGGGAGTGATGCGCTCAGATTTGCCCCCGTTTTCCGCTGACAACCGGGAGGGCTTGGAGTATTTCGTCGGACAATATCCATCCCCCAAAGACTCAATGAAAACACTAATTCTCTTTCTGATGGGCGTTGTTCTCGGCTGCACGCAAACAACAGAACAGATTAAATCCCGTCGTGACACAGAGGCTTTCCGGATCACACTGTCGGTTGATTCGAGCGACGAGTCGAAGTCTCGCATCGAGAGCTACATTAGGCGCGAGTTGCGCTCCCTTGGCGATGTTACCCTAGTCGAAACGAATAGTAGTGTTGCCATTCGGTTAGTCGGGATCGATCTAAAATCGCGCGCAGACCGGCCGCAAGGCTATGCAATTTCGGTTGTGGTCGCCGCTCCATTCCCTGCCAGAGCGTATCTCGGGATGCCAATGTTCGCGTGTTTGACCGAACACGACCGGAAAAACGTAGAGGAAGGTTTAAGAAAGTACGAACTTCCCGAATTCCATTCGCTTTTCGTCTGCGGTCAGGACGAGTTAAAGACAAGTTGTGACCACATCGTAGCCGCGGTGGATTCGTCAGTGCTTGAGCCGCAGCGGAAGCTTAATGACACATTCCGACAATTGAACAATGCAATTCGGGAGCAACTTCGAAAAACTAATTGAGGGCTGATTGGCAAAGGGGAGCGGGATGTCATAACAGCATCCTCGAAACCTGTGCGGATCTCTCGTCCAGGTTGCGCTTGTGCCGCAGCAAGATCTCCAAAGGACTTGCGGCCTGAAAAAGTCAATTGGTTTCGGGATAGCGCTGGGTTAACTGCCAATCCCGATCCGAAACCAGGTTCGTTCTGTGGCGCATCAGTTGCGCCTTTGTTGCGGCCAAGATCAGCAATGCCTCGGGGCGCGTTTGCGTCGCCATGCAGTGATCGACAAAATCCTCAATCTCGTGTGCTTGGTTAAGAGATTTTCGTGATGTCCTCGAACAGATCGAGCTCGTTTTCTGTCAGTGGAAATCCCACCCTCTGAATCTGGGTGGTAGGCGATTGCTGAAGGTGATATGCCATCGATCCAGGATTCAGTCCGGGTGTTGAAGGGGAGACGCATTGCCGGGGTCACTCAAGCCTGAGCCAAGCAGGCATACCTAATTCTGATTTGGGGTGACTCTAAGGTTTTCTGCTAAATGCGGTGAGAACATTGGGGGACCAAAGGGGGAGTTCAGCTCATTACTGCTCCCGATCTCCAAACGCGAATATTCAAAAACATCCCGTGCTTATTGGGAGGGAAGATTGGTCGGGGCGGTGCGATTTGAACGCACGACCTTCTGAACCCCATTCAGACGCGCTACCAAGCTACGCTACGCCCCGACCCTGAAGGAGCAACAAAATGCTCTGGAATTTGAACCCGCGCAAGAGCGGAATTGGCGAAGGACGCGGCCCGTCAGCGGAGCTGGACCGAGCTCCGCGCCCGCTGAGTTACTGCGGAGAGTCCAGGATGAACTAAAGAGATCAAGAGCATGAGCAGGATCAAGATCAAGAAGCCGCGGCGGCGCGTCGGGCATCTCGCGGCTCCCTCAGTACGGTTCTACGATTTTTGCGATGATCACGGTGAGGTCGTCCGCTTGCGGCGTTTCCTCGGCGAATTCAGCGACGGCTTTGTAGAGAGCCGCCACAATTTTCCCGGCCGGCTCGTGCCGATGGTATCGGACCACGTCCAGCGTGCGTTCAATGCCAAAGAACGAATCCTTGTCAGAGACAGTTTCTTCGAACCCATCCGTGAGCAGCACGAGCATATCGCCGGTTTCGAGTGGGATGGCTGGCGATGCTTTGTATTTCGAATCGGGCCGTATGCCGAGCGGAACGCCGCACCGTTTTAGTTCGTGCCGAATCTGGCCATCGGCCCCGAGGACATAACCAGATGGATGGCCCGCATTGGCGTAGGTAAGCGTTCGGCTGGCCGGATCGAAGCTGGCGACCACGAGAGTGACGAACCGTTCCATGCCGACGTCTTCGGCGAGAACCGCATTGGCACATGTTAAAATCTCTCCCAGATCCTGAAAATTTTTCGCCAGCAATCGTAAATAAGCGCGCGTTTCCGCCATGAGCAAAGCAGGGCCGAGCCCGTGGCCCGTCACATCACCCACCACCAAGCCCAGCCTGTTGTTGAGCAGCGGCAGGTAATCGAAGTAATCGCCGCCGGTCGCCTCGGCGGGTTGAGATGCGCCCGCGACGTCGAGCCCCGCCAAATGAGGTGAAGCTTTTGGAAAGAGGTGCTGCTGGATGTCGCGTGCGATGCGGAACTGCTCCCGGTTCTGGCGCAACTCGCGTTGAGCCCGCTTGCGTTCGGAGATATCGCGAAAGAAGCTGACGAACGCTTTCTTCCCTTCGAGCTCGAGATAATTGAAAACCACCTCGACCGGGATTTCGCTTTGATCCTTGCGCAACGCGAGCATTTCCGTAACGCCGAGATTGAGCTGCGGCTGGCTCGAGGAGAGGAAACGGCGGATGCGCTCTTGGAACCAACCTCGCAGCGGCTCGGGCTGGAAAATCTCAAATTTTTCTCCGATCAATTCTGAGGCCGAATAGCCAAAAACCTTTTCCACGGCAGGATTGGCAAACAAGATGGAACTGTCCGCGTCCATGAGCAGAATGGCGTCAGTGGCATTTTCCCAGAGCAACCGGTAGCGCAGTTCGCTTTCGCGGAGGGCATCGTGTGCTTTCCGTTTCGCGGTTCGGTTGGCGGATTCCCGGAGTTCCCGTTCCACCGCGGGAACCAGGCGCGCCAGGTTGCCTTTCATGAGGTAATCGTGCGCTCCGGCCTTCATTGCTTCGACCGCGGTTTCTTCTCCGATCGCGCCGGAGACGATCAGAAAGGGCAAATCGATTCCGGCTTGGTGAACGGTTTCCAGCGCGGCGGGCGCGCTGAATTGGGGAAGGTTGTAATCGGCCAACACGACATCCCAGGTTTGTTGCTGGAGCGCCTTTTTTAATGCTTCGGCCGTTTCCACGCGCAAGCTGGCTGGCTCGTACCCGCCCCGGCGAAGAACCGCCAATAACATTAATGCGTCCAATTCGGAATCCTCGACGATCAACACGCGCAACGGTTTTTTCATGCTTCATCAGCAGACGCCCGCAGGAGAACCCTTGGACAGATGGTGTTAGCATACGCCAGCAGGCGAAATCTTGCTGAAAATTTCGCAGCAAAAATCAGGTGAGGCCCGAACAGAAAATCCCCACCCGCTCACAAGAGGCGATCCGCTATTTGCCCAACTGCGGTTCCGTTTGGGTCACGCTTTGCGCGACCAATGAGCCATCGTTCTCTTCGCGGAAAGCTACCGAGACGTAATACCCAGGTTTGAAATCGATCAGCCGGGCGTTCGGATTTCGGCTGATCACCAGCGTCGGATGTGGGGCAAGCTGAAATTCTTTCCAAGTACTGCCGTGCTTGACAGTCAGGATCCGTTTTTCGGGATCGAGCACGCTGATCTGTCCTGAAAACACTTTTCCCGTCCCAGCCCTTCCCTCGACCATCGTTTCGTTGCGGGTTTCTTTTTTCGACCTGGCATCAGCTGACGCCGAGAGGCGGCCATCGCTGATCTCCGCCGTCCCGCTGATTTTCCCATTATGGTCATTGTCTACCTGGCGTAGTTCTTTGGATTTGTCCTTGTCGGTTCTCGCGCCCGCCTTGACTTCGGCCTTGGCCGAGTTGCGTTCAGAATGGACCGACGCCTGCGTGCGAATTGCTGCGTCGTTCTCGGCTGGGAGATTCCAGTACTTGGCGGCGGCGCCCCAATCCAAATTCTCGGCAGCGGGCCAACGATCTCGATCCAGGCCAGGGGCATTTTCTAACTTCGCTTTGTCGGCATTCAACAGCAGAACCTTCTCTGTGCCGCTCACGGTAAACGCGGCGGGCGGAACGGCGACGAGTTTTTCACCCATTCGCAGGAATCCGCCGACGCCAACCACAACGTAAGAGATTTTTCCCGAAGGAAGATCGATGACGACGTCCTTGACCTCGCCGAGCTTTTGATTCTGATTATTCTTCACGGCCATATGAAGGAGGCTGCTGGCTTTATTTGCAGGGGCAACGCCTGTCGCTTGTTGGCCGGTTTCCGTTGTGTTGTGCGCGGTTGGAATTGGCTGCGTTGTGGCGGGAGCGTTTTCGATCTGTCGCTTTGGTTCGGATGAAACGTTCGATTCGGCCTCGATTGTTCTCGAAGAACGTTTTTCCGCGCCCGCTGCGGTTGAGAATGTCAGCGCTCCAATGACGAGCGCGGTGAAGAACTGTTTTTCCATAAGAACTCCTTGAACTCCTTGAACTCCTTGGTTAGCGATCGCCCGGAAACCCTCAGGGCACATTTTCTGCTGAACAGTCGCATCATTAAGTAAACGTTCCAAGGCGGGCGAGCCCCCGTTTGTAGCATCCGGCATTTGCCTTAAGCGGGGATTGCCTTGCAGGAGCGTCGGCGGGCTTGGTGGAGGATTTGAAAATGGCGGATCGAAATGGCTGCGCGTTGGGAATTGCTTCCCAAATGGATTTTGATTTCCCAAAAAGATTGGGGGTTACTCCCCGGCGCCCCTTGACATTGAGTGGTTTTATGGCTGTCTAACGTTGCTCTCCTATGATGAACTCTTATCTATTTGGTCGGCTTAAAGTTGTCTCCTATTTCACGGCTGCTTTCCTCATGGCGTTTTTGGCCTCGGGCCAATCCGTTGCAGCCTCGCTCCACATCAAGAGCGTTCGGCTCGAAAAAAAGGAATTGGTCGTGGTCGTCGAGGTCCCGGCAGGATTGCCTCGCGTTACCTTGGAAGGTCGCGCCCGGTTCTCGGCCGGGTCGTGGGCGCCGAGGGCTGTGCTGCGTCCGAGCGCGGCCGGGGAGGTGACCTTCCGGCTGCCGATTTCCGAACAAGTCGAGATCATCCGTGTCCGCGGCGACGGTCAGGAGGCGCTGCCACAATCATTTTATCAAGGAACCAATTCATTCGGCGGCCCCGCCTCGAGCGCGGAATTCAGCGCCGGACCTGGCACTCCGCCCGTGGCCAACGTGACGCCGAGTCCCGGAGACAAGTCCGACACCGGAGGCGGCGCGGGGGCGCCTAGGGATGTGGTGGAATCCGACATTTGGAAGATTGACGGGTCGACGCTTTACTTTTTTAACCAATATCGCGGCCTTCAAGTTATTGACCTGACAAATCCCGATGCGCCGAAGGTCCGCGCGACCTTTTCCCTCCCTGCCGCGGGTGAAGACATGTACCTGCTCGGGCCAGACCGTGTGGTGTTGCTTGCACGTGATGGCTGTGACTGGAGTGCGGATGGACCCGAGAGCCAGATTTTGGTGTTAGACACGTCCGGGCCAGAGCCAAAGATCATTAGCAAAACGGGAGTGCAGGGGCAGGTGCAGGAAAGCCGCCTGGTCGGCAGCGCGCTCTACGTCGCGACCTCGACTTACCGTCGGAACCAAGTCACGGACAAAAACGGCGCAATATCCGAGCAATGGGAGTGGGGCAATTCCATTTCGTCGTTTGATTTTGCTGATCCAGCTGCGCCGGCGGCCCGGCAAAGTTTTTGGGTTTCGGGTTATGGCAATGTGATTTATGCGACGGATCGATTTTTGGCGGTAGCAAACATTGATGCATCTTCGGGAATTTGGTGGCAGTCCGTCGTGAACCTCTTCGACATCTCGGCCCCAGATGGGACGATGAAGAAGCTCTCCTCGATCATTCCCGCCGGTCAGGTGGCGGACAAATTCAAGCTCAACATCAGCGGAGACGTTTTGACGATCATCTCCCAAGCCCGCAGCGACACGCGCGGATGGGTCACTTCCCTCCAGACATTTTCGCTCGCCCAACCGGAGACACCGCAAAAGTTGGGACGATTGGAATTGGCGGCCGGCGACCAACTGCACGCGACGCGCTTTGATGGGGACCGAGTTTACGTGGTGACGTTCCTGCGCATCGATCCGCTTTGGGTGGTTGATTTGAAAGATCCGGCCAATCCGAAGATCGCCGGCGAATTGAGTGTGCCGGGTTGGTCAACTTACATTCGGCCGCTGGGCGACCGGTTGGTGACAGTTGGCATCGATAATGGAACGAACAGCTGGCGCGTGGCGGTTTCGTTGTTTGACGTGCACGATCCGGCCAAGCCGGCCTTGTTGAGCAAAGTTCCCCTGGGCGAAAATTATTCCTGGAGCGAAGCGAACAACGACGAGAAAGCGTTCAATGTCCTGCCGGAAGCGGGTTTGATTTTGGTGCCGTACCAGGGTTACACCACCAACGGCTACGCGTCCCGCGTGCAGTTGATCGATCTGGCGAATGATTCACTGGCAGCCAGAGGAACGATTGATCACAACATGCAGCCGCGGCGCGCGACCGTTTACAAGGATCGGATCCTTTCGATCTCGGGATCGCAACTTCTCTCGGTCGACGCTGCGAACCGCGATTTGCCAGTCATGAAAGCTGACCTTGAGCTGGCTTGGATGGTGAACCGTCTGTTCGTCTCGGGCAATTATCTGGTTGAATTGGCCACGGGCGTGAACTGGTGGGACAACCAAAACGCGAGCTTGCGAGTTGTTTCGACGGCTCACCCGGATACCACCGTGGCGCGCATTGATCTTCCGAGCAATTTAGCTGTCGCTGGAGCCGCGGTGGTGGATGGCAAACTCTACTTGGCGCACACCGCAGCGACCTACGGCTACGTGCTCGCGAAGGATGCCACCGCGTCAGGTGACGCTTCGACCAATCCGCCGCCGAATTTCACTCTGACTGTGGTCGATTTAAGCGGCCTGCCAGCGATCAAGATTTTGGGGCAAACGAGCGCGACCGTTTCCGGGTTGGGCTGGAGTCCGAGCTTGAAAGCAGTCTGGCCGAAACCGGGCTTGCTCACGTGGGTGGGTGGGAACAGCTATGGCCCGTGGTTCTTTGGCGGACCGGTTGAGACAGCCGGGCCGGGTGGCGTGGTTGACGTGGCCCCAGCACCTGGCGGCGCGGCGCCGGACCTCGTGGCGACGCCAGCTTTCCGTCCCTGGTACGGTTACAATGGCGGAGGCTTGTGGAGCTTCGACGTGAGCAGTGCCAGCGCTCCGAAACTCGTCTCTGAAGTCAGCCTGGCGACCAATGGCTGGTGGAGTTTTAGCGCCCCATTCACAGCCTCGGGGTTGGTTTATTTAAGCCATCAAAGCTGGGATTTTGTTGAAGGCGTGCTCTTGCCAGGCCAGCAACCTCCTCCGCCGACTGTTACTTACGATAAAGAAACAGGAAAATACGAAACCAATCAGCCGCCAGTCGGAGTTTACGTCCAACGCTATTACCTCGATGTCGTTGATTATGCTGATGCGAATAATCCAACCGTGCGGAAGCCCGTTAACATTCCGGGAATGCTGCAAGGGATCGGACGCGGAGGCGAACTGCTTTATACGGTCGGGCCTCATTGGGATGAAAAATTTGCGACCGATTGGACGGAATGGCTCGACGGGTCTGCTTATGACGGAGTGTCCGCTTCGCTGGTCGCTTCGCTTCACCTTCCGACGGATTGGCCGCACCCGATTTTAGTGCGCGGGGACGACTTGTTTATCGGGCGGCCGCAGACCACGAACAATCCTCCGGAAATTGAGACGTGGCGTTTGCTCGACACCGGCAAGTTCGGGGTCGTTGGATCGGCCAAACTGCCCGGATCCGCCCAAGGTCTCACGGTTTTTGGGGACTTGTTAGTCGCCCAGGAAGGTGGATCGCTCGATCTACTGGATGCCAGCGTGCCGGCCGCGTTGAAGCTGTTACGTTCCGAAAAAATCAACGGTTGCATCTGGTCCGATCTAAATTCCGCTGACGGTGGCTTAAGAGCTGGACTTTGGACGCCGTTAGGGATGTACGGCGTGACTCACATACCGCCAGATGCTCCATGAGAAATTTCTTGCTGGAATCAAAGAAACGCGGGCATGCCCGAGGTTCAACTGGCCTCGGGCGAAGTGGTGAAGTTTTCCAGACGCATTTGGTTCCAGCACGTTTTAATCTCCGTCGGAATCCCAGGACCGGTGGCTTTCAATTCTTGCTTCTCTTTCGCTCGCAAAAATTAAGTTAGCCCTAATTATTCGCCACCGTTTGGGACGCGGTTTGACGAAGTCTGAAGAAGGCTTGCGGGATTTCCACAGGGACGGTCACGGTCCAATTATCTCCATCTTGAGTAGGAGTCGCTGCGACCTGCTGCCAATCCGGGCCGTTTGGCGCCAGGCTTTTTTCCAGCACACAATTCCCGCACGCGGTTGGCCATTGCAAAAGGATCAGCCCCTGGCCCGCCGCTTTCACGGCTAACCGAAAATTCGCTGGCGCGCTGGCGACGCTGGCGCTGTCCGTGATCACGAGGCTTGCCTGGCCGGCAACAATGGCGCTGTTCGGATCGGGATTTGATAAGACGAGAGTCACGGTTTCGTCGCCCTCCACGAGCGCATCTTTGAGAATTGGAATGGCGACCGTTGCGAACCCGGCGCCGGCCGGAAAATAAACCGTCTGATGGATGGACTGGTAATCCGCGCCTGCGGTTGCTGAGCCGTCTCGAGTGGTTAGCTCGACAGTGCTGGCGAGTCGAAATTCGCCCGTGCGCACGATCGTCACGACTGCATTGGTTTCGGTTTCCGACACGGCGTATTTCGGTTGGTTAAAACCGAGGTAAGCGGGAGTTTGATAAGATCGCAGGCTGTATTGAGCTTGAATCGGGGTTGCTAGAAAAACCAGCAGGGAAGATTCGATAAGAGAACGGGCGATCCGGTTGCGGGAAAATGGGGTCATCATATTGGGTCACTTCAATGCGGCGACTGACGCCTGACTGCATGCCACAATATGAGAACGGCGGACGGGCGCCTATAAGCGCACCGCCCGTTTTTAAGCTCAGCCGAACCGTGAACCCCAGCTCGGAGAATCCCCCGATAATTAAGGCGGCTTCTCCTCTAAACCGGTTGAGACTCCGGAACACTCTCGCAGTGCAGGGCGGTCCAAGCCGCCCCGAACGCTCCGGCGTACTCGCCGAGTTCGGCGGGAATCAGTTTCACTTTGTGCCCCCCTGGTCGCCATTCAATTGGATCCAACAGCTTTTGCAGAGGATCAAACAAAGTGGAGCCCGCGCGCGCGATTCCTCCGCCAATAATCACCGCCTCGGGGTCCAGCACGTTGATGAAGGAACAGACCCCGCGGGCGAGGCTTTCAATTCCTTTCAGCCAGATCGCGGTGGCTTCGGGATTACCCGCCAGGTGCGCTTCGACGAGTTCCCGGGTCGAGTGAAAATGCTTTTGCGAACGGTCGCTGACGGTGCAATTCCCAACCGCCCATTCCAGGCTGCCGGGGGTGCCGCAAACATCGCGAGGCGCATCAGGATGAAGCGAAATGTGGCCGAGATGTCCGGCGCGTCCGATGTGCCCCCGCAAGAGCCGTCCATCAACGAGCGCGGCGCCGCCGACGCCAGTGCCCAAGGTCAGCATAATGGCATTTTTGTAGCCGCGCGCGGCCCCGACCCACGCTTCGCCCAAAAGCGCCGCGTGGCCGTCGTTCAGAACGGGAACGGTTCGCTCCGCTTCGAGATAAGAGGTCCAATTCAGCCCTTCCAACCCGTGCAATCGTCCGGGCATGTATGCGATGGAAAGCCCATTTGCCGCTGCCAACCCGGGAGCGGAGAGCCCGATCCATTCGGCCGGTTCGTTTTGCTCCTGCTGAATGTGGCGGACGAAATGACGAATCTTTTCGGCCCAAGGCATTTTCTCGCGGGGATCAAAGTCAAAATGGTCTTTGCGAATGACGTCGCCTTCCGGTTGAACGACGGCCGCTTTCACGCTTGAACCGCCCAGATCAATGCCAATCGCGTAGTTCACAACCTCTTTTCTCAGGTTCCGGCTTAACTGTCGCTCACGGACCAGCCGCCGTCCACTGCCAGCACTTGCCCGGTCACGTATCTCGAGTCATCCGACATGAAATAAACCGCCGCTGCGTCCAGGTCCTCCGGCCTTCCGATCCGGCCGCCCTCGAGCGGTTGCTTGTGTCGAATAAACCGGAGGATGGCGCGATCGCGCTGGGCGCGGGCGGACATTGGGGTCTCGACGAGCGCCGGCGCGATCGCATTCACTCGGATATTCTTGAACGCGTAATAGGCCGCCGCCGATCTGGTCAGCCCAATAATGGCCGCCTTCGCCGCCGCGTAAGCGTGGGTGCTGAAGAACTGGGGGGAGGGCGAGAACCCCAAGACCGACGTCATGTTGAGAATCGTTCCGGGCAATTTTTGTTTCAACCAATACTGCAGCGCCGCGCGATTCGAATACGCTACCGACGCCAAGTTCCAGTCGATTGTTTTTCGCCATCCGTCGTCGGTGAGTTCATGGAGCGGGCCGTCCCCGAAACGCCGGCCGCTCCCTCCAGCCACGTGATACAGCCCGTGGCAGCCGCCGAACTGTTTCTCCGCAGCCGCGATGGCCTTCGGAGCAATGGTTGGATCCGTGGCGTCGCCGGCAAACACGGACGCGCGCCGGCCGAATTCCTTTTTCGCAGCGGCCGCGGCATCGGGATTGCGTCCCACCGCGATGACGCAAGCTCCCTCGGCGAGGAACGCTTTGACCGCGGAATGGCCGAGGCCACTCGTGCCTCCGATCACGACGAGAACTTTGTTTTGGAGTTTACCTCGGCTTTTCATAGCGCTGCTGGGATTGTGAATGAGCGGCCGGTTGTGGCGCAAGCACGCGGGCTCACGTTGGTGGAGGCCGCGTGTGGCGGTCCACTGCCTTAGTGTTCGCCGAGGTAATATTTAGCTTTGGCGTTGCCGTGGTTGGCCGATTTCAGAAACCATTTGCGAGCTTCGGAAAAATCCTTTGGCACACCTTCGCCGCGGGCGTAGACCAGCCCGAGGCTCAGCTCAGCTTCGGCATTGCCTTGTTCCGCGGCCTTGAGATACCACGCTCTGGCTTCAGCCAAATTTTGGGTGACACCGCGGCCGGTAGCGTAGCACATGCCCAGTTGATATTGCGCTTCGGCGTCTCCGCTCTCGGCTTTGGTTTGTAGCGCTTGCAGGCGTTCACCGCAGCCAAGCCCAAGGAGAACGAACAACCACGCGAGCATCAGCCGGGGTTGCAGCCTGCGAAGGTCCCGGAAGAATCTCATGCGCTCAAATTAAGGAGCCGGGACCAAAACAGCAATGAGGAACGGCTTTGCCACGCGATGAAGAGGTTTCGCGAATGGTCTTCCGCCACAAGGCAGGTTTGGCTATAACACGGATTATGGCCGTGCCTTAGTGGATTGTCGGAGTGGCGTTGCTGGTTTTCGCCTTTTTGGTTTGGCTGGTGGTGAACTTTTTCTCCGGACCGCGCGAGTAAGGACGTGAGAAGGCAGGAGGCGCTGCAGGCGGCGCGAGGCTTAAATCGGCCTAACGCGGCGCCGACAATGAGGCTTGATCAGAGTGGTCGCCTCGGCGGGTTTCATTCGCCCCTCAGAGTTCTTCCCAGGTGAACATCTCGTTCCAGGAAGTGATCGTGAAACCGCGGTCGGGCCCCACCCGGCCAAGATTCTCGTCGTAGTGGAAATTAAAATGGCCGTTCATCTTGACCGTGCCTGTCACGCTCGCGCCGACGAAGTCGTAAGCATTATTTCCGCCGCCGCCCAGTGTGAAGTTGGCTTGCGGCGCGTAAATGGAGCCGACGAAAGCCGCATTGCCCGCGAGCGCGAGACTGGTGTTGGCGGGCATGCCGAAATAATAAAAGTTGGTGGCGTTTCCCGAGGAATTGATCACGCCGTTGCCGCCGATGGATGCAGTGGACCCGCCCATGTACAATTGTAGATTCGAGTTGGTGGCGATCAAAATGTAAGAGCTCCCTGTCATTTTGATTTCGCTTTTCACGTACAAAATCGCAGTGCCGGTGACCAAAACATTGTCCTGCCCGCTCAATTCCAAGGAATCCAATTGCCAATTCCCGGAGGTGAGAACGTAGGTGTAATTTGTGCCGCCGACGCTTCCCCCTGCAGGGGATAGCGCGCCGCCGGAGAACGGCGCCCGCACATTTGGAAATTGCACGTTCATGTCATCGTTCGACCAGCCCGGTTCGATGCCTTGATTTCCCGCCGCATGCCAAGCGGCGCTGCCGACCGAACCGTTCTGGCCGATTTGGACATTGCCCCCCGGGCCGGTCGACGCTTTGCCGAAGATATCCGCATTCCAAACATCGAGCGTGTCGACGACGGAGGAGTTGGTGGCGACATCGCCGTTGTCTTTGGCTTTGCCGGGGTCGTATTGGCCGTTGTTGCTGTGGGCTGGGTCGGACGAATCGAAGCTGTCCGTCCTGATTAAATTGCCGCTCAGGTCGATCGACCCTTTTGCGACCATGCCTTTGGCGAACATCGGCGCGTTGGTCACCGTCACTCGCACGGTGCGGGGTGGATTGATGAAATCGGAATGGAGCGGGATGCGAACGTACGCTTTCGAAATGATGACCGGGACCGAATCGGTGGAGATGGTCACGACGTACCGGCTCAGACCGAGATCGCGTTGTTTGGTGTAGGCGCCGTTGAGCAGATTCCAGCCATTGGCCGAGCGATTGGTTGGATAATAAAAAAGCTGAGTCAGGGCTTCTTCGACGCCGGCTTCGAGGACTGGGATGGACGAATTCCACGCCTGCGATCGCATGGTTGAGACGTTTTGGTTGCGAGTTAAATCGAGGTAACTGGCCAGCGTGAATCCGAGAATCGTGACGGTCACGAGGGTGATGACCAGGGTATTGCCACGCGATTTGTGGCGCGCACACCTGGCGCGGCTGATCGAAAGGCCGGAGAGCGGCCGCTGGTTGCCGAGAATTTTCTGGGGAGGAACTTGATCGATCCGCCCCGGACCACTGCCCAGAAAGGATGTTTTCATGTTTGAAAAACAACTGGCCAAAACCTAAGAGCAACTGATTTGCCAAGCAGAATTGAGAAACCGGACGGGAAACCGCCAAGCACGGGGTAACCAAAATATGTCGAGCTTCCCGCAACGACGGCGCAGCGAGCGTCCCAGCCAAACACCACGGTGTGCGAGCATCGTTGACATCGGCGGAGCAGAGCCGAAACTCCTGCCAGCCCGGCAGGCCTGAGGTTTGCCTCCTCACAGTTGCTGGGGCCATCCTCGAATGCTCGCCAAAGCGATCCCATGAAAAAGCTTTTTTACAACGGAATCATCGGCGCGGCTTTGATCAGCTTCGGCTGGACCTTGACCAGTTGCCGAGGAGTCCCGCGGCCGGAAGAAAAGGCGGCGCGCCGGAATGTCAGCGAGGTGAGCGCGCGGTTGGAGCGCGATCGTTCCAACCTGGCCGCGCTGCCGCTTCACAATGGGGCGACGTTGAGCAATTACCTCGCCTTCGCGTTCGTGAACCAGCCGCAAGTTCAAGCGGCTTATCAAACCTGGTCCGCCTCCGTCGAGCGCATCACCCAGGAACGGTCGCTGCCCGATCCGCGGCTCACGTTCCAAGCGGACATTCAAGATATCGTCGTGTCATTAATGCCCGGGCTGATGCAGGAATTTCCAGGGCCGGGCAAATTGAAGGCCCGGGCGGCGGTCGCGGCTGCCGAGAGCGACATGCAATATTTTCGGTTTGAAACCGCCGTTCTGCAGACCGCGTTCAACCTGAAGAAAGCGTACTACCGGCTTTATTTCATTGACGAAAAAGTCCGAATCACGGCCGAAATGCTCGGTTTGCTCTCCGAACTCGAACGGTTGGCGCGCGCTCAAAACGAAACTGGCAAAGCCACCCTGCACGACGTCCTCCGTGCCCAGATCGAGGAGGAGCGGCTCGCCACCGAGGCCGCGAGCCTGCAGGATTCGAAACAGGTCCTCGTGGCCGAATTCAAAGGGGCGCTCGGACTGCGGGCCGATCAGCCAGACCCGCCGCTGCCAATCCAATTCGAAACCACGCCGCTCGACTTGAGCGAAGATCAACTGCTCGCTTCGGCCCTTCGGCACAATCCCAAGCTGAAACAGATGGATGCGGAAGTGCGCCAGGCCCAAGCGTCGCTCAAGCTCGCTTATAAAGCGCGCGTGCCTGACTTCGACATTGGGTTGATGGCGGATCTGAAAATGAGCCCGCTGCTTTATCGTCCGCAAGGAACGATGACTCTGCCGATCTGGCGCGACAAAATCGCCGCCCAAATCGCCGAAGCCCAAGCCACTCGCCAATCAGCCGCCGCGCGTTTGAGCGGCGAAGAGATTTCCTTAGCGGTCGACTTTGCCGAAGCCAGTTTTGATTACCGGGAATCGGAAAGGAATTTGCAATTGCTCCGCGAACGCTTGCTTCCGAAGGCCGGCCAATCGCTCGAGATCGCCCGATCAGCTTACGCGGCCGGACAAACCGATTTTTTTAACCTCATCGACGCGCAACGAACCCTGCTCGGTTTTCAAATGGAAGAAATCCAAGCGCGCACTCAACGCGAGCTCGCGTTGGCGACCATCTCGCTCCTCATTCTCGGCCGCTTCCCCGAAACCGCGCCGGTCCTTTCGTCAGCGGCTGGCCTGAATCCAAATTCGAAACCATGAAACGATTGATCTTCATCGCGCTTCTCCTGTTCGCCGCGACTTGTCTTGGGGTCGTTGGCTGGAGGAAGTGGCGCGAGCGGGCCGCTTCTCCGGCGCATGCCGAACAACTCTACACCTGCGGCATGCATCCCCAGATCATCCAGAAGGGTCCCGGCAATTGCCCGATTTGCGGAATGCGGCTCACACCTCTGCGCAAACAACCGAGCGCGTCGCAAACGGACGCGCGCACAATTAAATTTTACAAATCGACGATGATGGCCGGAGAAACCAGTCCCGTTCCTGCGAAAGACAGCATGGGCATGGAGATGGTTCCAGTTTACGAAGGAGGGTCCAACGACAGCGCGGTGATCAGCATTGATCCAGTCACCATTCAAAACATGGGAATCCGGACCGAGCCTGTGATGATCGGACCGGTCGTGCGTTCGATCCGCGCGGTGAGCGGAATTGATTACGACGAAACGCTTCTGGCGGACGTGACCACGAAAGTGCGCGGGTGGATCGAGAAGCTGTATGTCGATGCGACCGGCCGGCAGGTTCATAAGGGCGAACCGCTGTTCGAGCTTTATTCTCCTGAATTGTACAACGCCCAAACCGAGTTGGTGCTCGCGCTGGACCAGCGCGAAACAAATTCGCCATCGAGCCGGTCCCTCAAAGCCAGCGCGCTGCAAAAGCTCAGATTTTTCGACATCTCGCCGGAGCAGATCGCTGAGCTCGAGCGGACGCGCCAGGTCAAGAAAACGTTGCGCGTCCAAGCGCCGATCGACGGATTCGTTCTCGAGAAAATGGCGATCGAAGGACAGATGGTCGAAATGGGCATGAAACTCTATCGGTTGGCCGATTTGTCGCTCGTCTGGGTGCAAGCGCAAATTTATGAAAAGGATCTGCCTTTCATTCAACTGGGCCAGGAAGCGCTCGTCACCCTCTCGTATCTTCCCGACCGGAAGTTTCGCGGCCGGGTGACTTACATTTACCCAACTCTCGACGAGAAGAGCCGCACGGCGCGCGTTCGGATGGAATTCCACAACCCGGGATATTTTTTAAAGCCGGGGATGTATGCGAATGTCGAAATTCGGGCGGAGCTCAATCCAGCCGGTCTGCTCGTGCCGGATTCGGCGGTGTTGCGGGGCGAGGCGAGGAATAATGTATTCGTCGCTCTGCCCGAGGGCAGGTTTGAGCCGCGTGTGATTACGTTAGGCGCGCGCTCGGAGAATAATCGTTACGAAGTTCTGAGCGGTTTGGCCGAAGGCGATCGCGTCGTCACCTCCGGGCAGTTCATGCTCGATTCGGAAAGCCAGCTCCGTGAGGCGGTCGAGAAGATGAAGCACACCGCCATGGCCGGCGCCGGTCCGCCCACGAATGCGGCCGCGCCACTCGCGGGCCACCTCCATGCAGCGGCCGCGCCCGACAAACTTGCTTATATCTGCCCGATGCCGGAACACGTCTCGATTCAATATGAGCATCCGGGCAAATGCCCGATCTGCGGAATGACGCTCGTGCCGGTTTCGATGGCAACGCTGGCGCGGCTTGAACCTGGCCGGCCCGTGCTCTATTACACCTGCCCAATGCCGGAGCACAGCGATGTCCGCGTTGACAAACCCGGCAAATGTCCGCGTTGCGGGATGACGCTGATTCCGATCATGGCTGATCGCGCGGAAGGACGAACGACCCGTGGCCAAACGAACGAACCGGTTCCTGCAGGACAACCCGCGGTGAAGCTGCCGTCCAAGGCGGCCGAAAAATCTCCCGTGCTGTACACCTGTCCCATGGCTTCGCATGCGGATGTCGTGTCTGACCAGCCCGGCTTCTGCACGAAATGCGAAATGAAACTGGTCCCGACTTCCACCGTGCCGCACGGAGCCGTGGCGGAGAAACATTGGAGAGAGATGCACGTGGTGTCTCCGAAACCCTAAATTTTCAGACGAAGAGCAGGCTCCAGTTGCCTGCTCCTGAACTCTGACGAGTTCAGCTGCGAGTCAGGCCCCTTTCCCATGCTCAAAGCCATTATTGATTTTTCGCTCCGGAATAAATTCGTGGTGCTCGTCGGAACGATTGCCTTGATTGCAGCCGGGGTTTACTCAGTCCGCAACATTCCGCTCGATGCGATCCCTGACCTGTCTGACACGCAAGTCATCATTTACACCGAATGGCAGGGGCAAGCGCCGAACATCGTGCAGGACCAGCTCACCTATCCCATCACGACGAAAATGCTTTCGGTGCCCGACGCAAAAGTCGTGCGCGGCTACTCGTTTTACGGTTTTTCCTTTGTCTACGTCATCTTTGAAGATGGAACCGATCCGTACTGGGCGCGCAGCCGGGTTTTGGAATATCTCAGCAGTTTGAGCGGCCAATTGCCGAAAGGCGTCACGCCGGCGCTCGGGCCCGATGCGACGGGGGTCGGGTGGGCGTTCATGTATGCCCTCAATTCCAAAGAGCGTGATCTTTGGGAACTCCGCTCGAAGCAGGATTGGTTGCTGAAATATCAACTCACCTCCGTCGAGGGCGTGGCGGAGGTCGCGTCGATCGGCGGATATGTGAAGCAGTATCAAGTGACGGTCGATCCACACAAGCTGCGGGCCTACAATCTCTCGCTTTCAGAAGTGAGCCGCGCGATCGAGCGCAGCAATGGCGAAACCGGCGGACGTTCCCTCGAATTGGCCGAACGCGAATTCATTCTGCGTGTCCGCGGCTACATTGAAAGTATTGAGGACCTCAAAAAAATCGCGGTGGCGGTTGGCGATCGCGGTGTTCCGATTTTGCTCGGGCAAGTTGCCGAAATCCAGCTCGGGCCGGACATGCGGCGCGGGATCGCGGAACTCAATGGAGAAGGGGAAACGGTGGGCGGGATTGTGGTGGTTCGCTACGGCGCGAATGCCCGCCAAGTCATTTTAGACGTCAAGAAACGGCTCGACGCCGCGATGAAGAGTTTGCCGGCGGATGTGCACTATCAAATCGTTTACGACCGCAGCGCGCTGATCGATCGCGCGGTCAAAACGCTCGAAGAAAAGTTGCTCGAGGAAAGCGCGGTGGTGGCGCTGGTTTGTCTCGCGTTTCTGTTGCACCTCCGCAGCGCGTTGGTGGCGATCATCATTTTGCCCGTGGCGGTGCTCATTGCGTTCGTGGTGATGTTTGGCCAGGGGATCAGCTCGAATATCATGTCGCTGGGCGGCATCGCCATCGCGATCGGCGCTATGGTCGACGCGGCGATCATCATGATCGAGAATGCCCACAAACACATCGAGCGCGACGGAGGAAAAAAGCCGCACTGGCAGATCATTCGTGACGCTTCCGTCGAAGTTGGCCCGACGCTGTTTTATTCGTTGCTGGTGATCACGGTTTCATTTCTGCCGGTGTTTACGCTGCAGGCGCAGGAAGGCCGCATGTTCAAGCCGCTCGCCTTCACCAAAACTTATTCCATGGCGGCTGCGGCGATTCTTTCGGTGACGCTCGCTCCGATTTTGATGGGCCTGTTCATCCGCGGAAAAATGATCCCGGAAGAGCGCAATCCACTGAACCGCTTTTTGATTTGGATGTACCATCCGGTTTTGGACCGCGTGATTCGCTGGCGCTGGGCAGTGATCACTTTGGCCGCTGTCCTGGTGGTTTGGGTTTTCTTGCCGTGGACCTGGCTGGTCACCGCCCGTCTTCCCGAAGGCCGCGTCAAAGAATTATCAGCCGTGGCCGGAAAGCTTTTTCCCTTTCAAAACATCGGCTCGGAATTTATGCCGCCGCTTTATGAGGGCGACTTGCTCTACATGCCAACGACCTTTCCGGGAATTTCCTCGACGAAAGCGCGCGAGATTCTTCAGCAAACAGATCAGATCATCAAAAAATTTCCTGAAGTCCATCACGTGTTCGGGAAAATCGGCCGCGCCGAAACCGCCACCGACCCCGCGCCGTTCGATATGATCGAGACAACGATCATGTTAAAGGACGAAAAGGATTGGCCCGTCCTCGACATCCGCAATGACGAAGGAAAAATCATCGCGCACCGCCGCCGGACGCCGGATGAGTTGGTTGATGCGCTGAATGGCGCCGTTCAGTTTCCTGGCCTGAACAACGCCTGGACGATGCCGATCAAGACCCGCATTGACATGCTCTCGACCGGGATCAAAACGCCCGTCGGCATCAAGGTGGCGGGACCCGATCACAAGGAACTGGAGCGGATCGGCGCCGAGATCGAGGCCGTCATGCGGCAGGTGCCTGGCACCACCAGCGTCTATGCCGAGCGCGTCATGGGCGGCCGGTATATCGAATTCGAAATTGATCGCGACGAGATCGCGCGCTTCGGCCTGCAAATGGCCGACGTTCAGGAAGTCTTGGCTGTTGCCTTGGGCGGCATGCCGCTCACCACCACCGTCGAAGGTTTGGAACGCTATTCCATCAACCTTCGTTACGATCGCGATTTCCGTTCTGATTTAGAATCGCTGAAGAACGATGTGATGATCCCGACTCCGACCGGCGCTCAGGTTCCGCTCGGACAATTGGCCCGGCTGCGAATCGTCAATGCGCCGATGGCGATTAAAAGCGAAGACGCGGTGCCCAACGCGTGGGTTTATGTCGACATTCGGAACATCGACGTTGGCACCTACGTGCGGGAGGCGCAACGCACCGTCAACGAAGCGATGGCGCGCGGCCAGATTCGTCTGCCGGCAGGTTACAATCTGTTTTGGAGCGGCCAGTACGAATACATGCTCCGAGCGAAACAACGGCTCTCGATCGTGGTGCCGCTGACGCTGCTGATTATCATTTTGATCATTTACCTGAACACGCAATCGGCGATTAAGACCGCGATTGTGCTGCTGGCCGTGCCGTTCTCCTTGGTCGGCGCGTTCTGGATTTTGTATCTGCTGCATTACAATCTGAGCGTGGCGGTGTGGGTCGGCTTGATCGCGCTGGCCGGGCTCGATGCCGAGACCGGCGTCGTCATGCTGCTTTATCTCGATCTCGCGTATGACGAGTGGAAGAAAACTGGGCGGATGCGGAAATTGTCCGATCTGCGGGACGCGATTTATCACGGGGCAGTGAAGCGGGTGCGGCCGAAAGCGATGACAGCCTGCGTGATCATTGCGGGGTTGCTGCCGATCTTATGGAGCCATGGCGCGGGCGCGGATGTGATGAAACGAATTGCCACGCCCATGATCGGCGGGGTCGTCACCTCAACGTTGATGGAACTGTTGGTTTATCCGGCGATCTTTTACGTGTGGCGTTCGAGAAGTTTGACGCGCCGGCAAACCGAAACTCCCATTGCGGAAACGGGGCTGCCAGCGCTTGGGTGAACCCGGGCCAAGCGGAACGCTGTCCACCCGCAGTACCTTGACCACTGGAAAACATCTTCTGAAGTTCGACATCTTTCCCAAGGGGTCTGGCGTGCTGTTGAGTGCCACGAGAACGGGCGTTCCTGGCGAGAGGCGCGACCGGCGCGCCAGCATTTCTCATTTAGCGGAGCGCGGCTGTGCGCGACAGGCCCTGTTTCGATCTGCACGCACCGCCTGGAGCATCAGCCGCAGCGCGTCGATGGCAGGAGTCAGGTCACTACTCGTTTGGCCGCTTCGATTCGCGCCTTGAAAACCACTGCGCTGCGAACGTCCCGCTGGGCTGCGCCTGGTCCGATGGACACAGGCGCGCTCCGGTTCATGAGAAGCCAATTGCCCTCACCTCGATCCTCTCCCCGCTCCTCCGTCGGGGGGCGAGGAAGAGGAAGGAGATGAGAATTGCTGACCGCACGCGGTCGGAACGCGATCTTTAGGCTCCAGACGGGCTGTAATCACTGGAACCATTCTTGCGCGACGGGGATCTGAGCCGATTGATAATCCACCTCTGTTTACCCGTGGGCGAGGGAGGAATCTCCTCGACTCGCTCCTGGAGAATCTCGACAGCGTTTCCCAGGACCTTCCTAAAGCTTTGGTCCAGGTCCTTTAAATTCTCCGCGAGCCCTTGCTCGCGCAGTGGAACAAAACGGAAAACGAAAGAAGCGCTGCCGGTCTGCTCGAATTGCCATTCTCGAATTAATTCCCGGTTCAAACTGACCCCCACAAAATGTCGAATGAAAGCCGGAGAAACCAGCGTGCGATCTTCCGCAACGAGCATTTCGTCCTGGCGGCCTTCGATCCTCTCGAGCCGTGGGAAGCTCCGCCCGCACACGCAGCTTCCCGGTGCGGCCCAAACGCCGACGTCGCCGATCTCATAGCGAATCATCGGAAAGGCAAAATTTTGCAGCAGCGTGACGAGCACACGGCCTGGCGTTCCGGGCGGACAGGCCCGGCCAGTTTCATCGACTATTTCGACATGAACGTTGGGGGAATAAACGTGCAGGCCGGCGTGGGCCGAACATTCACACGCCATGTCAGCGCATTCGCGAGAACCGTATTTGTCGAAAATCTCGGCCTGGAAGACGCGTTTCAAAATCGTGCGCGCTTCCTTCGTGACCGTCCCGGCGCACGCCATGATTGTGGCGAGTTTCGGGGCGGGCAGGCTTTGGTCTTCGATGAAAGAGGCCAGGCTCACGGCCGCGTCGACATACGCCATCATGTGCCGCACGGCGGGCCGCGACCGCAATGTTTCCCAATGGCGGCGGAGCTCCGGGGACTTGGCCCGGAATGCATTCATCGGAATCTCGCCGAGCACCGCGCGAAGCAGCCGCGGTTGAAGTTTTTCCTGCTGATCGAGCAGGTCCGCTTCCGAGCCCCAGAGCCGAAAGTAAGGTGTTCCAAGCGGAAACCCGCAAAGCTGCGCCGATAAAAGCCGGCCGGCTCGCCCCGCATCGCGGTAAGGCGGATCGTGAACGACTGCGGTGGGGACGCCGGTCGTTCCGCCTGTTTTAACAACGAGCCAATCGTAGCGCTTGCTCGATCGGCTCGATGGCGAACGAATTTGATCGCACAAACGGTCCACCACTAATTCGTGAAACCGCTCGCGCAGGGCGGAGCGGTCCAGGATCGGAAACCGCGCCAGAAAATCTTTCGCATGCGAAGCGCCGACCCCGCTGATGTTGAGGTGGCGATAGTAGCTCGAGTGCTTCCGTGCGTGATCGAGCATGGTGTCGAGGCGCTGATCCACCGCCGCTTCGAGTTGGCCGGGTGAAAACCGTTCCCAGGTCTGAAACTCATGCCAATGCTGATGGATCCGGCTGCCGATCAGTCGCTGCAGGCCGAAATAAAGCCCGCGGCGAATCGGAACCGGCAAGTTAGCCACCAACTCGAGTTTGTCATTCGACATAGTTATCACCCGCGAATGGAGACGACCGGGACAGCGTTGTTAACCGCGAATGGACGCGAATGGACGCGAATCGGAAAACAGTTTTTAAGCGCGAATGAACGGCCATGAACGTGAAGCTAAAAACGTTGTTGCTCGTCGGAAGTCTTCGGCGGTAGTTTATCCCCTCGCAAGGAGGGTAAATGCGCGATTCCACAGGAAAACAGAATGTCCATTCGCGTTCATTGGCGTTCATTCGCGGTTCCGATCTTCTTCTGAAAAGCGAGGTGTATCAAGTCGTCGGTTGCGCGATGGAAGTCCTCAACGAGCTTGGCCATGGGCTCTATGAAAAACCGTATGAGAACGCCTTGGTCGTTGAATTTAGTATGAGGGGGATCTCATTTCAACAGCAGCCAAGGTACGATGTTCGTTACAAAAACATCAAGGTTGCCGAATTCATTCCTGATTTGATCGCGTTTGGTTTACTGGTCGTCGATGCAAAGGTAATTGAGGCAATCACTGATCATGAACGAGGGCAGATGCTAAATTACCTGAAGATCGCTGGGCTAGAGGTGGGAGTAATCCTCAACTTCAAGCGCGCGCAATTGGAGTGGGAACGAATTGTCCGAACGGCCACTCGGCGCTAATCAATATTTTTAACCGCGAATGAACGCCAATGAACGCGAATGGGAACTATTGTTTCTGTAAGCTCATCCACTCGATGGGCTCGCACGTGACGATCGTAGACAAGCCTGCCGTCTTTTCTCTTTCCGGTTAGTTATTCGCGTTCATTGGCGTTCATTCGCGGTTAGAAATCTGGATTCATTCGCGGTCGCATCAGCGTTCCACGTAATTCCTCCAGCCGGGGGGCGGCGCGAAATGGAAATTGATCTCCGAGTCCATCGGCGCCACCACCTCGCCATCGACAGTCACTCTTAAGTTCGAGAGCGAATCCGCGGTCGAGGCCTGTTCCTGTTTGCCCTGCGCGGTCGCCACAAGGTCGAAACCTTTCATGGATTCGCAGCGATGCGCGAGCAGGGGGATTTTCTCCGGATCGAATCCCATGAAACAACTCAGCGCCGCATCAATCGCAAACGGATCGCCCCCGCAAACCAGCCAATCGAGCGGCCGTGGCAGCGGTTGCAGCGGCCCGTTTCCCTCCCCGCAGACCAGGCCGTCGACAATCGAGAAAACCTGTCGCTGCGGGTTTGGTTGGATTTTTCCCTGCGGATCCGCAAAGCGAATCAAAAAGTTCAGATCGTAAATCATCCGCCAAATCGTTTCGTTGCCGTGCCAAGCGCCGCCCGCGATGTAAAAATTCTTCGGAGCAGCGGCGCGGTCCGGCAACCGCGTTTCGATGCCGCGGAGTTTTTTCAACACTTCCCAGCCGGGCTTGAGAAGTTTGAAGGCAAGCGGGCTTCGTTTTTGGAATCGCTCCCGCAGCCGGGTTTGCGCGAAGTACAACCAGCGGTTCTCATCCCGGAATTCGTCGCCGCCCCATTTGGGAGCGCCGCGGCGAAAGTGCGGCAGATACGCTTTGTCGCCATTAATGCCGACCAAATTTTTCAGGGCGCCTGTGATGCAACTTTTTTGGTGCGACTTCCACTTGGCGAGATTCAGCACCAGATCAGCTTCGAGAATGCTTTGGCAGACGAGATAACGGTGCGAGCCGCGACGATGATTGCTGCGAGTGACCTCGGCGCTGTAATCATTGACCGCAAATCGCCGGGCTTGATCGGAAATGGGTTCGAGATGGCTGCTCGCGCCGAGTTCGATTTCGCGGTAGCCAAGCGGATCCCCATGTTCGAGCCCGTTCGCCGGCACGAGCGCGGCGCCGTCGCGCTGGAATACGTCTCGGCGCAAATCGCGGAAGAGAACTTTGCCGTTGGTGCGCTTTGGCCAGCGGTCGATGAGCGCTTGAATCCCGCTTTGCTGGCAGAGCTGAGGCCAATCGGCATATTGCAGCGGACAGTCGCCGACCAGAATCGACTTCGCGTTGGGAAAAATTTCGAGGCAAGCCTCGATGGTGGCCTCGATCACTCGCGCATCGGTGACAAGCGCGGAAATCGGGAAGGCCGGATCCGTCTCGTGTACGACCCAATTAGGTTTCAGGACTATGGCGGAAGGGGATTCGTCGCCGAGGTTCGCCGCGATTTGGTCGCGGATGATCGATTTCAGCCGAACTGACGCATGGGTGAAACAAGCAGCCCCGCTCGTTAGTTCGGCTTTCTCGTTCAACGCGCTCATGCCTTCTTCATGTTTCGAGTTTTCCTCCCATCTATGAAGCGTTGCAAAAGTCCCCCCCTCTCCTCGATCCTCTCCCCGCTCCACGGTCGCGGGGCGAGGAAGAAGAAGGAGCCGCTAATTCAATGGCAGTGGGGATAAAGGGTGAGGGGCTCTTCAGCATTCGACATGTCAGTATTTCCGCAACGATCTATATAGCTCGCATCCGCTTGTTTAAAAGCTTTCTCTCCGGTTGAATCCGTCCCGTTGCACTCACACCTTAAAATTTCGAACATCGTCCATCCGGTGGTGCTCTCATGACTGCGCGCTTTTCCGATCCGGCGCGCGTTTTGTACGTGCACAACAGCGCCGATATTTATGGGGCCAGCCGATCGCTGTTGCGGTTGCTCCCAGCCGTTGCCCAGGCTGGAGTGGTTCCGACCGTGCTCCTGCCGGAGGAAGGGCCGCTCAGGAATCGGATCACCGCCCTCGGCGTGGAGACTGTCGTCGATCGGACCTTGGCGATCGTGACGCGGCAAGAGTTTGGTTCTCCGCGCGGGCTCCTGAAGTTTTCCTTCCGCCTGCCGCAATCGGTGCTGCGGCTCAGGAGACTCATCAAATCTCGGGAAATCGATTTGGTCCACACCAACACCGGCGTGATCCCAGCGGCCGGACCAGCTGCGCGTCTGGCGGGCGTGCCGCACGTTTGGCATGTCCGGGACAGTTTCCTGGAATTTCGCGGGCTCTGGCCCGTTTACCGCAGGTACATTCGGGCCTTTTCGAACCGGATCATTGCTGTTTCGCGACCGATCGCGGACCAGTTTCCGGCCGAGAGCAAAGTGGTGGTGATCCACAATGGGATTTCCCTGACGGAATTTCCGGAGGTTTCGCCGATCGAGCTGGAAGCATTTCGCCAACGTCATCGATTAAGCGGTCGGGCAGTTGTGGGTTGTGTAGGCCGGATTAAATTCGTGAGGAAAGGGCAGGAAACGTTAGTCCAGGCGGCGGCGCAGTTAAAACAGGCCGGCATTTTCGCGCGGTACCTTATCGTCGGCGCGCCGGCGCCCGGGAATGAAGAGCACTTGACTCGGCTTCACGCTCTCATCCAGGATTCTGGCTTGAGTGAGGATTTTATTTTCACGGGGGAACTGGCCGATGTGAAGACGGCTTACGCCGCGATGGATGTGGTCGTCCTGCCCTCGGGCCAACCGGAACCGTTCGGCGGAGTTGTTCTGGAAGCGATGGGAATGGGGCGGCCGGTCGTGGCGACAGCCATTGGGGGTTCCGTTGAGCAAGTGGCCGACGGGGAGACTGGTTATTTATTTCCGCCTGCAGATGCGAAGCAACTGGCCGAAAAACTGGCGCTGCTGCTGCGGGATGAGACCGTGCGAAAACGGTTCGGCCAAGCGGGCCGGGAGAGGCTGGCCTCTTGCTTTTCGTTCGAGCGGATGATCGAGAAATTTTTGGATATTTATCAATCGGTGCTCGCCCGATAGTGGGTTGGACGCGCGCGAAGATTGGCGAACAGACATGAGCGGATCACAAAAAAAGCCCCGAGTTTACTTGCGGGAATTGCGGAAGAATTATCCGGAAATTCTGGCCGCAGGCTTGGAGACGACCGGCTTTTTCGAAGGCCTGGGCCGAGGCGCGACAGTTTTCCTCAAGCCGAATTTAACGTTTCCAGTGTATCGGCCGGGAGTGATGACCTCTTTCGAATGCGTGAAAGCGGCCACGGAATTGTTAATCAGCCGCGGGCTGCGCGTGATCATTGGCGAAGCGGATGGCGGCGGGTACAACCGGTTTTCGATGGACGAAGTTTTTCAGAAGATCGGCCTGCGGGATTTCGCCGCAAAAACGGGAGCAGAGCTGGTCAATATTAGTTTCGCGGCGCCGGAGATTGTCCGCGTCAAAGTCGGCCGCAAGGAAGTCGACGTGCCCGTTCCGAAAATGCTGCTGCGGGACGTGGACGCCTTTATCACAATGCCCGTTCCGAAGATTCACATGAACACATTGGTTTCAATGTCGCTGAAGAACCAATGGGGTTGCATTCAGAATCCATCCGACCGGTTGAAGCTCCACCCGTATTTCCCCGAGGTGATTCACGCGATCGCTTCCCAGTTGCCGCGGCCTTTTTCGATCATTGACGGTTGCTACGGCTTGAATCGAAGCGGGCCGTTGCGAGGCGATCCGGTTGAATTGAACTGGGTGCTGGTGTCGAACGACCTCGTCGCGGCCGATCGTGTCGGCTGCCGTTTGTTGCAGGTCGACGAGGAGCGCGTGCAGCACCTGCAATTTTTTAAAAAGCGCGGCTGGTGGACGGGATTCGATGAGATCGAACTGAACCAGCCGTTCGAACCGTTGCGGCGCGAGAAGTTTTATTTGAAACGCGACTGGACGGATTTTCCGGGCGTGGCTTGTTTCCATAACGCGTGCCTGGCCTGGCTCGGGTACCACTCGCCGCTGGCCGGCTTTTTGCACTGGCTGCTCTACCGGTTTCGTCAGCCATTTTACGATTACAAAGCCGAGCGCAGCCAAGTCCGGCCGCAGTAAGATGCATTCGATTAGGTGCAGTGCGGGGAGCTGAGATGAGCATGGTGCAATGCCTGGGCTGCAGGGTAAACGCTGCGTTCCGGCCAGAGTCGCAGCCTCACGTGATTGGAACGCGGGCTTTAGCCTGCAGGGCGGGGAGTAAACACCGCGGCATTGGTGCAATGCCTTGGCGGCAGCGTAAACGCTGCGTTCCGGGCGTGAGCCGTTGGGCTGAAAAGAAGTGATTTTTCGATGAGCTCTTTTATTCTGCCAGCCGAATGAAGGTTTTGGTGACAGGTTCGAGCGGTTTGATCGGCTCGGAAGCGGTGCTGCATTTCGATGCGGCCGGCGCCGACGTCGTCGGCATCGATAATAACATGCGGCGGGAATTTTTCGGGCCGGCGGGCGACACCCGTTGGAACCTCGAGCGCCTGTGCAAACTCACCCGCAATTTCCGGCCGCTCGATTTGGACATTCGCGACCGGCGCCGTTTGTTGGAGCTCTTCAAAGAGGAACAGTTCGACGCCATCATTCATTGCGCGGCCCAGCCGTCGCACGATAAGGCCGGCGAAATTCCGTTTATTGATTTTGATGTGAACGCGGTGGGGACATTGAATCTGTTGGAGGCGACCCGGCAAAGCCGTCCGGAAGCTGTCTTCATTTTCATGTCGACCAACAAAGTTTACGGCGACGCGCCCAATGAGCTTCCTTTAAAAGAATTGCCCACGCGCTGGGATTACTCAGACCCAAAGGACCATTCCGGAATCCGGGAGGACTGCCGGATCGATCGAACGATGCACAGTCTGTTTGGGGCAAGCAAAGCCGCGGCTGACCTGCTCGCCCAGGAATACGGGCGCTACTTCAAAATGCCGGTGGGAGTTTTTCGCGGCGGCTGCCTGACGGGCGAACATCACTCCGGCGTGCAGTTGCACGGGTTTCTTTCCTATTTGATGAAAGTGGCCAAGGCAGGGGAGAACTACACGATTTTCGGGTACAAAGGAAAACAAGTGCGCGATCAGATTCACAGCGCGGATGTGATTGCGGCGTTTGTCGAGTTCATGAATGCGCCGCGTCCAGGGGAGGTTTACAATTTGGGCGGCGGGCGCGAGAACAGCGCCTCGCTTTTGGAATGCGTCAGCAAAATCGAAGTCCTCTTGGGAAAAACAATCCAGACGCGTTACCTGGATCAGCCCAGGGCCGGGGATCACATCTGCTACATCAGTGATCTGACCAAATTCAAAACTCATTTTCCGAAATGGAAGATCACCGTCAGCCTGGATTCTATCCTGCAGAAATTGGCCGCCGCGCCGCTGTGAAGGCCGCGCCGCAAGGAGCCGGTTTTGGAGTGCTCGGAACGCCTTTGCAGGCGACTTCCTACGCCGATTGGACCGAGTTTTGCCAGCGGCTCTGCCGTCAACCCGCCCCGCACGCGATCGATTTTTCCAACACTCAAATCGTAACGTGGCGCCGCCACTCGGCCGATTTCCGGGCCAGCACGCGCGGATTTGATTTTTTTGTTCCAGACGGCATGCCGCTGATTTGGTGCCTCAACGCTCAAGGAGCCAGATTGAGGGACCGGGTTTACGGACCGATTTTCATGCGGCACGCTCTCTTGGCGAGCCCGGCGCCGTTTACACATTATTTTTTGGGGGGGACAGAGGAATGTTTGCGCCGGTTGCAAGCGGCGTTTCTCGCGGAAAACCCAAACCTCCAAATCATCGGAGCTCGAAACGGTTTTTTCCGCGAGCAAGAAAGCCAGGGGATCGTTGACGAGATCAACCGGCTGTCGCCCGATTTCGTCTGGGTTGGGTTGGGCACGCCGAAACAACAAGCTTGGATTCAACGGCACAAAGGCGACATTCGGCGGGGTTTGCTTTTGGCGGTCGGGTTTGCGTTCGATGTGAACGCCGGAATGAAACCGGACGCGCCTCGCTGGATGCAGCGGTATGGATTAACCTGGATCTTTCGGCTTAGCAGCGAACCGCGCCGTTTGCTGCCGCGGTATTTGAAATTCAATTCGCTGTTTCTATTTTATCTTCTCTGGGACGGACTGCGGGGGCGCGCGTTCCGGAAGGAATTATAGATCGGTGCACAACTATTGGCACGTACATGGTGCAAGCCCCCTCACCCTTGATCCCTCTCCCCGCGCTATTTAAGGTAATCGATGCACCAACGCGGGGAGAGGGCAGGGAGAGGGGGGACTTTTGCAACGCTTAATATAATGACCTACGATGCATCATTGGACGAGTTGCTGGAAAAAGTCTGGCAAGGCGAGCGCATTGATTCCACCGAGGCGCTGCGGCTTTATGATTTGCCGTTGGAAGAACTCGGCGCGTTGGCGGATCGCCGCCGGCAATTAGCCAAAGCGGGCGCTTATGCCGGCCGCGGAAACGACATCGTCACTTTCATTGTGGACCGAAACATCAATTACACCAACGTCTGCAATGTCTACTGCAAGTTCTGCGCTTTCTACCGAGTGGAAGGCGATGACGACGCCTACGTAATCTCGCTCGACGAACTCGACCGCAAGATTGAGGAAACCATCGCGCTGGGCGGCACGCAGATTCTGTTGCAGGGCGGCCACCACCCGAAACTCTCGTGGCAATGGTACCTCGATTTGCTTTCCCACATGAAAGCAAAGTTCCCGCAGGTCAATATCCATGGGTTCAGCCCGAGCGAGTTCATCCATTTTCGAGAAGTATTCCAAAAGCCGCTCGATGAAATCATCAGCGCCTTTCGTCAAGCGGGCCTTGGCTCGATTCCTGGCGGGGGCGGGGAGATTCTGGTCGATCGGGTGCGGAAACGCATTTCGCCCCTCAAAGCAATGAGCGACGATTGGTTGGGCGTCATGGATGTCGCGCACCGGCTTGGGCTCAACTCGACCGCGACCATGATGTTCGGGCACGTCGAAACGATTGAAGATCGCATCGAGCATCTCGAGCGTGTGCGCGCCCAACAGGACGCGACCCACGGCTTCACGGCTTTCATTTCTTGGACATTCCAAGCTGAACACACCCGACTCAGGGCACCGACGGTCGGTGGAAATGAATATTTGCGGACGCAAGCGCTGAGCCGAATTTTTTTGGACAACATTCCGAACATCCAAAGCTCCTGGGTGACGCAAGGGCCGGAGATCGGGCAGGTGGCGCTGAAATTCGGCGCGAACGATCTCGGGAGCATCATGATTGAAGAAAACGTCGTCAGCCAGGCGGGCACGACCTACCGCATGACCGTCGATGACATGAGGCGGCTCATTTCCGAACTCGGTTACGAGCCCCGCCAGAGGGATAATTGGTACAAGTTGGTGAATGGATTGACGATTGAGTGATTTACGATTGACGATTGGAGAGCAACGTTTTGGATGCCCCGACAGCACAACGAAAAGTCGAAATACTTTTCTGGTTGAGATTGAAGATCCGAAATTCTCAGGGTGAAACTCCCAAAGTCGAACGGTCAAAATCTTTTCAATCGTCAATCGTAAATCCTCAATCGTAAATTCCTTCATGATTCCTCGCGAGATACTCAAGAAAATCCGGCAGATCGAACTCCGCTCGATTCGGCTGGTCAATGAAACCTTGGCCGGCCAGTACCACAGCGTCTTCAAAGGCCAAGGCATGAATTTCGAAGAGGTGCGCGAATATCAGCCGGGCGACGATGTTCGCGCGATCGATTGGAACGTGACCGCGCGGATGAACCATCCGTTCGTGAAAAAGTTCGTGGAGGAACGCGAGTTGACAGTGATGTTGGTGGTTGACCTCAGTGGTTCGGGCTTGTTCGGCTCTGTCACGCAGTCGAAACGGGAAATGGCCGCGGAAGTGGCATCGGTCCTCGCGTTCTCAGCGATCCGGAACAACGACAAAGTCGGACTGGTTTTGTTCACCGATCACGTGGAGAAATTCATTCCGCCCCGCAAAGGCCGCCGCCATGTCTTGCGCGTGATCCGGGAGATTCTTTTTTACGAGCCGCAACACCGCGGCACCGATTTGAACCAGGCGCTTGAATTTGCCAATCGCGTGCTCGCGCACAAAGCGGTGGTCGTCGTGCTCTCGGATTTTCTTGGCCAAACCCACCCGACGCGCGCGGACATGACGCTGCACCTGCGCCGGCGGGTGGTGCTCTCTGACACGCTGGGGCAAACGTCGTTTACGGTGCTGCGCCAAACCAACCGGCGGCACGATGTAGTGGCCGTGCAAATCGTCGATCGTTACGAGCTCGAACTGCCCCCGCTTGGCTATTTGGTTTTGAAGGATGCCGAGACGGGCGAGGTGGTCGAGATCAACACGGGAGATGAAAGAAAACGGGCCATCTTCGGCCAGCGGCAAGCCCGCGCGCAAACCGAGCTGCGGCGGCTCTTTCTGGCCGCGGGGATCGACTCGATTCAGCTGCGGACGGATCAACCATACACCGCGGCTTTGGGGAGATTTTTTGAAACGCGCGAGAAGCGGCGCCGGCACGGGTGAGGTTGGCCCAAACGCGGGGTTGAGCCTGCAGGCAGGGATGAAGACCTCGGCATTGGTGCAATGCCTTGGCTGCAGCCTGAAGGCTGCGTTCCTGACGAGATGGTGCAATGCCTTGGCTGCAGCCTGAAGGCTGCGTTCCTGGTCCGGAGTGGTAACCCCAGATAGCGGAACGCCGATGTTCAAGGAGTTTGAAATCCAACGGTCCTTGCTGTTTATTGGACCCCATTCATGACACAAGCTGGAGCCAGCGCCTTAGTCGCAACTACCAATGGCAGCGGAAGAATCGATATCCATGCCATTAAAGGCCCGGTCCACATCGCTGCGGGCTGGGTTTGGCTCTGGTCGGTGCTCGGAGCTCTCGCGTGTCTGGCGCTTCTGATCGCGGCCTGGCGCTATTGGCGCCGCCGAAAGGCCCCCGATCAAACCGCGGCCGCCCCCGAGCCGGCCCTTCCGCCGGAAGTTCGCGCGCGAACCAAACTCGAAGAAGCGCTCGCCCATTTGCATGACGCGCGGCTGTTTTGCATTTTAGTTTCCGACGCCGTCCGCGTTTATCTGGAAGAGCGATTCGAGTTGCACGCGCCGGAAAGGACGACCGAAGAGTTCCTCGAGGAAGTGCAGACCAGTTCGTTTTTGACGATCGAACAGAAGGCTGCGCTCGGCGGATTCCTGCTCCGTTGCGATCTGGCGAAATTTGCACTGTATCCGCACGGCCCGGCCGAGCTTCGGGCGATGCACGATTCGGCCTTGCGCTTGATCGAAGAAACGGCAGCGCGCCCGGCCAGCGAACCTGAACGAATTTCTGTCGCATGAGGCTGGCTGATCCATGGTGGCTTTTGGCGTTGCTGGTCCTGCCACTGGTTGCCTGGCTGCGCGGCAAACAAGGCGAGCGCCCGGCCTTCCTTTATTCATCGGTTCAACTCGTCAAAGGAATCCGGGGCGTGACGCAGTCTTATGCGGGACGGATCTTGCCGAAGCTGCGCTGGTTCGCATTGATTTGTTTTATCGTCGCGTTGGCGCGGCCGCAGATTGGCGAGGGTCGAAGCCATCTGCGGGCGAGTGGCATTGACATTGTGATCGCGGTGGACCTTTCCGGGACGATGGCGGCGGAAGATTTCGAAATGAATGGGGAGCGGATCAACCGGGTGAGCATTGCCAAGGATGTGATTCAGAAATTCATTCGCAAGCGCCGGAACGATCGGATCGGGCTGGTCGCGTTCGCCGGCCGGGCTTACATTGCGTCGCCCCTCACGCTCGATCACGAGTTCCTTCTGAAAAATGTCGAGCGGCTGGACATCGGGCTGGTGGAAGATGGGACCGCGATCGGCTCGGCGATTTCCGCGGCGTTGAATCGTTTGCGGGAACTTACTTCCAAAAGTAAAATCATCATCCTCATGACGGATGGGCAGAACAACGCCGGCAAGATTCCGCCGCTCACCGCCGCGGAAGCGGCCGAAGCCCTGGCCGTGAAAATTTATACGATTGGCGTGGGAACGCGCGGCACCGCCCCGATGCCGCGAGTCAATGTCTTTGGCCAAAAGACCTACGTCCCAATGAAGGTCGATATCGATGAGGTGACTTTGAAAAAAATCGCGGCGCGCACCGGCGGCAAGTATTATCGAGCGGATAATGCCGACACACTCAGCCGGATTTATCAGGAGATCGATCAGCTCGAAAAGACCGAAGTCGAATTTCAGAAGTTCGAGCGGTACCAGGAGTTGTTTGCCTGGGCGGCGCTGCCGGGGCTGGTGTTGGTTTTGCTCGAGTTGATCCTGAGCAACACCGTTTGGAGGCGTTTGCCATGAGGTTCGAGCATCGCGAAATGTTGTGGCTGGTCGGCGTCACTGTTCCGCTCTTGGCAATCTTCCTGGCCTGGAGCTGGCGCAAGCGGAAATGGCTCATCTCCCAATTCGTCCAATCACGGTTGCTGGCGCACCTGACCTTGGGTGTCTCCCCCGCGCGGCAGATGGTCCGAATGACTTTGCAAATTAGCGCAGTTGGGCTCGTGCTAGTGGCCATGGCGCGGCCGCAATGGGGGCTTTCCTGGGAGGAAACGCGCCCGCATGGGCTCGACATTCTCGTAGCGATCGACACTTCGCGCAGCATGCTGGCGCAGGACGTGCCGCCCAATCGCTTGGCGCGCGCCAAACTGGCCGCCCAGGACTTGGCGCGGTTGGCGCGGAAAGATCGTTTGGGTCTGATCGCGTTCGCCGGCACGGCTTTTTTGCAATCCCCGCTCACGCTCGATGAAAACGCGTTTCATGAAAACCTCGATTCCTTGCAAGTCGGCCTGCTGCCCCAAGGCGGCACCGCGATCTCGTCCGCTTTGGCGACCGCCATCGAGACGTTCCGCCAGGAAGGCAGCCCTTACAAAGTGCTGGTGATTTTTTCCGACGGTGAAGATCACGAGCCCGGCGCCACTGAGCTCGCGAAAAAGGCCGCCGAAGCGGGCGTGCGGATTTTCACGATTGGCTGCGGCACCGCCAACGGCGATTTGTTAAAGGAACAGCAGGAAAACGGAAGCTGGTCCTACATCAAAGATGCCGACGGGAACGTGGTCAAATCGCGATTGAACGAAGCGCTGCTCGCTGAAATTGCCGGGGTCGCGCAAGGGTTTTATTTGCCGCTGCGTGGCGGACAAACCATGGATGTGCTCTATCAGCGCGGGTTGGCGCCGCTGCCGCGGGCCGATTTGACCGCCCGCTTTTTCCGCCAGTACAACGAACGTTTCCAGTGGCCGCTCGGCCTCGCGGTTCTCTTTCTGTTGGTTGAATTGTTCCTGCCGGACAGAAAACCGGCCAAGCGAACGGAGGCGGCATTGGTTGCGCCTGAGGGGAGCTTTCAACAAATCGTCCGGGCCAAGAGCGCTGTCGTCTGGCTGGCTTTTTCGCTGGTTTGGTCTGCGCAGGCCTCGCCGCGCACCGCCTTGCGCGATTATGAGGAAGGGCATTACAAGGCTGCCCAGCGCGAGTACGAGCATCTCCTGGAAAACAAGCCGACCGATGCCCGGCTGCGATTCAACGCGGGCGTGGCTGCTTATCAGGCGGGCAACTACGCGGATGCGGCCCGGCACTTTCACGCCACCTTGGCCTCGCCAGACCTGCAATTACAGGAGCAAGCGTATTACAACCTTGGCAACGCGCTCTTCCGGCTGGGGCAAAATCAAAATGACCCGAACAAGACGATTCCTTTTTGGGAACAATCCGTCGAGCAGTTTGGAAATGCGCTCGGCTTAAACGAGAGGGACCGCGACTCGGCCTTCAATCGGGGTTTGGTCCAGCAAAAGCTGGAAGAGCTGAAGAAGAAGAATCCGCCGCCCCCGCCTAAACAAGACAACCAGCAGCAAAACAAAAAGTCCGAGAAACAGAAGGAAGATCAACCGGAAAACAAACCGGACAAACCGCAGGAGAAGAAACCGAATCCTGCCCCCGATTCGCAGAAGAGCCAGAGCGGCCCCTCGAAACAAAATCAACCTCCGCAATCGGATCAGGAAAAGAAATCGCCGGCAAAGTCGTCGCAGCAGCCGCCGAAGGAATCGAAGAGCGAGAACAAAACGGACACGCCGGAGCCGGGCCAGGGCGCGGCTGCTTTGCCGACCGGGCAGATGACGCCGCAACAGGCGAAGCAACTGCTCGAATCGCAACGCGAGGACGAGAAGCCGTTTCCGTTCGTGCCCGCGCAGAAGGAAACCCCGGCGAAAAAGCCTTTGAAAGATTGGTAATGGAGAAACCATGATTGCTGCAAATCCTGTTCAGAGGCTGAATTCGCCGATCTTACAATCAGGTAAGGCGAACAAGCGCCTTGCGTGCGACCGACAGAGTGCAAAATTGCCCGAGATCGTTTGTGCTTTGCTGCTTTTCGGGTTGTTGAATTGTGGTGGAGCTTTTGCTGCGCCGACTTTCAGCGCGAGTCTGGATCGAAACACAATTTATTTCGGCGAACATGCGCAGCTCTCGCTGAGCTTCACGGCCGAGCGACCGCAAACGCTGCAGATGGATCGGCCCATGCCCGACAATATCACCAGCAGCCAGCCGCAAACATTTCAGCGCCGGGAAGACATCAATGGGCAAAGCACTCTCATGTTCGTCTATTCGTACGTGCTGCAGCCAAAAGCCACCGGCCAATTCACCATTCCTGCGATTACAGCCCGGTTCGCGGCCACGAACCTGACGAGCGCTCCCATGACCCTTCGAGTGCTCGATTCGCAAAAGCTCCTTCAGGCCGCGGACAACGGCGGCCGCCAAGCATTCCTCAATTTGGTTCTTCCCGATCAAAGCGTGTTCGTCGGAGAAGTTTTCCCCGTCGAAATTCAATTGTACGTGCAGCACGCCCAAAATCTGCGGATGCCCCAGCTCGAGGCGGAAGGCTTCACCCTTGGCAAACCCATTCAGCAAGGCCAGAGCACATCGCAAATCGGCAATTCGATTTACAATGTTGTGACCTTTCGGATCGCGGCGACCCCGGCCAAAGCGGGCCATTTGACGCTCGGTCCGGCGGAATGCAGCCTCGACTTGCGAGGCCCAAGCAGGACACCAGCGGGGCGAAGTGTTTTTGATCCATTCGCCGATATTTTCGCCGAGTGGCAGCCCGTCACATTGCGGAGTGATCCGGTTGGAATTGAGGTCGTGCCCTTGCCAGCGGAGCGCCAGCCGGCCGATTTCACCGGCGCGGTCGGCCGATTTGCGATGAGCGTCGAGGCCAGCCCAACGAATGTCACCGCAGGCGATCCCATCACGCTGAGGATTGAGATCTCCGGCCGGGGCGGGCTCGAGGCAGCCGCGCTCCCGGAGCACAAGGACTGGCAGAATTTCAAAATTTATCCCGCGAAAACCGAAGTGGAAGCGCAGGATCCGCTCGGGGTGTCTGGGGTTAAGAAGTTCGAGCAAGTGATCGTTCCCGAGTTGCCGACCGTGACCGCGATTCCTGAAGTTCACTTCAGCTATTTCGATCCGGAAACAAAGACGTACGAAACATTGCGCCGGCCAGCGATTCCGCTGCAGGTGCGGCCCGCGGCCAATTTGCCTCAGCCAAAACTTTTGGTGGAGAATGCTCGCGTGGCTGAGCCGCCGCCCCCGCAAGATGAGTTGGTTCACATCAAAGCCCTGTTCGGGACCGCGCAGCAGGTCCGGCCGGCGCTTCTGCAGCAGGCGTGGTTTTTAACCCTGCAAACCGTGCCGTTTTTGGCTTGGGTTTCCGCGCTCATTTGGCGCCGTCGCATCGACCGAATCGAAAATGATCCGCGGCTGAAGCGCCGGCTCCGCGCCCGCCGCGAAGTGGAACGGTTGCTGTCGAAACTGCAGGAACTCGCGCAGCAGAATCGAACGGAAGAGTTCTTCGCCATCGCGTTTCGGCTGCTGCAGGAGCAGTTGGGAGAACGGGTCGACCTCCCGCCGAGCGCGATTACCGAAGCTGTGCTCGAAGAAAAATTGCCCGCGACGGGTGTTCCCATGGAATTCATCGCGAAATTCCAGGCCCTGTTCGAACTTTGCAATCAAGCTCGGTATGCGCCCGAACGATCCGCGCAGGAATTGCTCTCGCTGATCCCGCAATTCGATGGAGCAGTCCGGCAGCTTCAACAATTGCCTCTGCCCGTTGAGCGTTAAGAATCGTTTCATCTCATGCGGCAAGCTCCCTCACACGTGATGATCCGAATGCTGGTGGTTTGTCTCTTTATCTCGGCGCCGGCGTTCGTTCATGCTGGCCAGGCCGAGGCGCCCGCAGCGTTTGAAGAAGGAAACAAACTCTACGAACAGGGGAAATACCGCGACGCGATCGCCGCTTATCAGCAGTTGGCGCAACAGGCCAAGGCTTCAGCCGCGGTTTTTTTTAACCTCGGCAACGCTTACCTGAAACTCGGCCAGCCTGGGCGGGCCATCGTCGAATACCGGCGCGCTGAATGGCTCGCCCCACGCGACCCGGACATCCGCGCAAACCTGCAGGCCGCCCGGCAGATCGCCAATAGTTCGGCGAAAGGGCGCGCGCCCTGGATGCGACTGGTGAATTTAATAGGCTTAAATGCGTTGACCCTCCTGGTTGCCGGCGCCGCTTGGTCATTCTTTGGGTTCCTGATTTGTTCCAGGTTGCGTGTGGTTCGCGCCCACATCGCGCGAACAGGAGCGATCGCCTCCGCCGCGTTTGCTTTGCTTTTTGGCTGCTGGTTGGCGGCATCCGCGTATTGGAAACTCGGCGTGATCGAAGCCGTCGTCGTCGTGCCCAAGGCAAACCTTCGTTACGGTCCGCTCGCCGAATCAGAGACGTTTTCTTCCGCGCCGGACGGTGCGGAGCTCGTCGTAGTCGGGCGGAAAGGAAACTGGGTTCAAGTGCGTGATGCAGCGAGTCGTGTCGGTTGGATCGAGCGAACGAATGTGGTGATCGTCTCGGGGAAAGGCTGACTTTTTCAGGGATAGTAACCCGGCCTTTAGGCTGCAGAATCGGCGACTCACCACGGCATTGCTGCAACGCCTCGCCTGCAGCGTGAACGCTGCGTTCCGGAAGAGAGTCTCAGCGTTTCTCGTAATCCGAATTCAGGCCGGACGCGGATTGCCCCAGCGCCGAAATTTTGGGCACCGTATCTCTTTATGAACACTCCACCGTCGATTCTCAAATGGAGCGCTGTGTTTGGGGCGGGAGTTTGTCTCGGCCTGAGCGCTTCCCGGCAACGCCGGAGAGTCCGATATTCTTTCTTCGACCGCACCGTGCTGATTACCGGCGGCTCGCGCGGGCTGGGATTGATTCTGGCGAGGGAATTCGCTCGCGAAGGAGCTCGCATTGCGATTTTGGCCCGCGACGAAACCGAATTGAAAAAAGCCCAAACGGAGTTGCTGTCGCACGGCAGCCCGGTCCTGGCGCTGGTGGCGGATGTCACGAAACGAGCGGAGATTGAGTCGGCGGTGCAGCGCGTTCACCAGGAGTTCGGCGGCATCGACGTCGTCGTCAACAATGCGGGCGTCATCGAGGTCGGCCCATTGGAGAATATGAGTTGGGAAGATTTCCAGCGGGCGATGGATGTTCACTATTTTGGGCCGCTCGCTGTCATGCTGGCGGTGATTCCCGAAATGAAACGGCGCGGTGGCGGCCGGATCGTGAACATTTCTTCCATTGGCGGGAAGGTTGCGGTTCCACATTTGGCGCCGTACATCGGAAGCAAATTCGCGCTGGTCGGGTTGTCTGACAGTTTTCGCAGCGAACTTCGGAAGTTTGGAATTCTGGTAACGACGGTTTGTCCTGGATTGATGAGAACCGGCTCCGCAGGAAGAGCGCGGTTTAAGGGGCGCGCCTCCGCCGAACACGCTTGGTTTTCCGTCAGTGCGGGGTTGCCATTGATATCGATGGATGCGGACCGTGCCGCGCGAAAAATTTTGGAGGCGTGTCGGGCGGGCGCGGCCAGTTTGATTTTGAGCGCGCAAGCCAAGGCGCTGGTCTGGTCGAACGCGGTTGCTCCAGGGATAACCGCCTGCGTGGTTGCCTGGTCCGACCGCTTGCTGCCAGCGGTGGGTTCGGAAGCGCCAGGCGAATTGCTCGAGGGCCGCGAGATCGGGCGGAGTTGGTGGCAAAGCTGGTTGACGCGACTGTCGGATTCCGCCGCGCGGAAGAACAACGAAACGTAAAAAGTTGTAAAAAGCTTCGGCAGTGTCCGAATTTCGAGATTGCGGAGCGCGACTGTGTTCGAAGGACCAGTCGCAGCGCTGCGGCTGGTCTGTGACACAGCCGCGCTCCTGCCAAATTAGGACACTACCAAAGCTTCCGCTTGACTGACTCCTTTGGCGGTTTAGGATCCTGGGCCGAACCAAGGAGGTTCTATGAATCAACCTATCAAGAAAAAACCTGTACACGAGGTCCGCCTAGGCGCAGTTCGCGCTTCAGTTTGGGAAAACACCATTGGCGAAGGGATAAAATTCAACGTCACCTTTTCTCGCCTCTATAAAGATGGCGAGGAATGGAAAACCACGGAAAGTTTTGGCCGGGACGATTTGCTGTTGCTGGCCAAGGTGGCCGACTCGGCGCATTCGTGGATTTTCGAACAACGGACTGCCAAGTAGAGCCAGCATGGCCTTTCCTCCCCAGGGTAACTCGTGCCGAGCTACCCTGGGCGGTTTGGCCGAATGCGCCGGACCAATTTTGCGTTTCCTCCGTGCGAGTTTACTTTAGGAAAAGGTTTGGCTCAGAAAACAGAGCCGTCGAACGGCCGAGCGGTCGGGCAAGAGTTTTTGGCGAGAGCCTCGGAGTCGTGCCGTTCGGGGCTAAACAAAACAAAAGGAGTGTTTATGGCTCGATGCGAAGTTTGCGGGAATGATTACGACAAGACTTTCGAAGTGCGCCTGGGCGGATCGACTCACGTGTTCGACAGCTTCGAATGCGCCATTCACGCGCTGGCTCCGAAATGCCCGCACTGCGGCTGCCGGATTGTGGGTCATGGCGTCGAAGCGGGTGGGGAGGTTTATTGCTGTGGCAGTTGCGCTCATCACGCGGGAATCGCTGAAATTTGCGATCGCGTCTGAGCTCCGAGGCGTTGCGTGGGCCGGTTTTGCTTTCCAGCCATTCTCAATTTGGTGGGTTCGCACGGTTTGGGGTCCACCCTGCAGGGCGCCATTGATCTAAAGACACGCTAAAGCGTCGACACCAAACAAGCGTCGAGCGCCAAAATGAGAATCGCCGTGTGCCTTCTGACGCACATTGCGGCGTCGGGAAGGATCCTGTTAACTTCCGGAGTTGAACTCCGAAATGAACACGACTTTTCCGACATGGCGATCGCGTTTCTTTTTGTTTGCGATCGTTGGCGAGTTTGGATGGCTTGTGCCGGGATTTCGCTTCCCGCACTTTTCCCAATGTAGTTCTTTCGGAGGATTGACCCACGACCCTTATCCCGTTAAAAAAGGTTCTTGCTTATGAAACCCCCCGTTTGTTTTCGACCGCTCACCCGCCGGCGTTTTAGTTGCGGCTTCACCCTGATTGAATTGCTGGTCGTGATCGCGATCATTGCCATTCTGGCCGGAATGCTGTTGCCAGCGCTGGCCAAAGCGAAGGAGAGGGCGCAACACACCGTCTGCTTAAACAACCTGAAGCAATTGAGCCTCGCGTTTCTGCTTTATCTTCCCGATCACAAGGACACCTTTCCCGGGGTCGCTTCCAAAGGGGCGTACGTCCCGATGAAGGAGGATTGGATTTTCTGGAATATCAACCGAGCCGTGCAGAACTCGGCGTTTTTCTTGAACCCGCAGAACAGCGCCATCGGGCCGTACATCGGCCGGTTCACGACGAACCTGTTCCGTTGCGCTTCAGATAAAGACGTTTTGAAACGTGACATGGATTACCGGAAAAACCCGAAGAGCGGGAACCCGTACCTTTACAGTTACGCTCTGACGAGCGTGGTGGACGGAAATAACAATCACGGGATGGGCTCGATTTTCGATCCCAATGGCGTGGCGCCGCCGCTTGTTTTCCGATCGGCCTCGATGAGGAGCCCGACTGAAAAAATCATGCTGTGTGAGGACAATGGCGATCTTCAATATGGCAGCACCATCGACGACGGACGGTGGGTGCCCGCTCCAGGTTTCGGCGGCAATATTCTTTCGGGCCGGCATGCGGTTCCCACCGGAAAAAAGATTCCGATCAAGGATTGGCAGAAAAAAGGCCGTGGAGATGTCGCTTGCGGCGATGGCCACGTCCAACCTGTCTCGCCTGAGTGGGCCACGGATCCACTTCACTTCGATCCGGTGCGGTGATCGGTCCGGCGGCCATGATTATGGCTGCGGAGAGCAGGAGTCTGACGAGGATTCGCTCCGAATTCATCGGCCTTTTCCGTTGACCGGAAAAACCCGGCCGCTAAAATTCGGCCAATGACCCTTCTAAAAGTTCTCCGGCCGTTATTCTTTTTTTCGGCCGCTCTGGTTCTTTCGAAGAACGTTTCCGCTGCTGAATCGTCATCGGCCGGGCGCCCCTCGAAGAGCGGAGTTCAAATTACGCGCGAACCGGGCAAACTCCGGGTCGAAATCGGCGGCAAACTTTTCACCGAATATCACTATGACAATGTTTCGCGGCCGTTCTTTTATCCGGTGATTGGTCCCACGGGCGCCGCGATGACCCGTAATTGGCCGATGAAAACCGATGTTGAAAGCGAGCCGCGGGATCATCCCCATCAAAAGTCGTTGTGGTGGGCTCATGGCGAAGTCAACGGCGTTGACTTCTGGTCTGAAGAAAAAGGGGCGGGCAAAACCGTGCACGAAAAATTCATCGAGGTTAAATCAGGTCCTCAAGTCGGCGTCATCCGATCGGAAAACAAACTCGTGACGAAAGAGGGCAAGGTTCTCTGCACGGATGAAACGACTATGCGCATTTACGATCGGCCGAATGAACGGTTGCTCGATTACGAGATCACCGTTCACGCGGACCACGGGGATGTCGTTTTCGGCGACACCAAGGAAGGGACCATGGGAATTCGCTTGGCCGCGACGATGCAATTGAAAGGGAAGGTTGGGCAGGGGCACATCATCAACAGCGAAGGTGTGAGGGACGATCAAACCTGGGGCAAACGCGCCAAGTGGTGCGATTATTTTGGGCCGGTCGATGGAAAAACCGTCGGGGTCGCGATGTTCGATCATCCGACCAACCCGCGGCATCCCACCTGGTGGCACGTGCGCGATTACGGTTTGTTCGCGGCCAATCCATTCGGGTTGCACTATTTCGAAAACAAAGCGAAAGGCGCGGGTGATTTCACAATTCCCGCGGGCAAGAGCGCCACGTTTCGCTACCGAATGTATTTTCACAGCGGCAACGAAAAACAAGCGGAGGTTGAAGCCCATTACCAGGAGTATGTGGCGGAAACCTCGAAGAAGTAATTCTCCCGATCGCTAAAGGTCAAAGAGCGTGCGCGGCCTTAGCGGCAATTCATCCAACTCACCGCAACGAAAAGAAACCAAATTATGAAATCCATCTCTCGTCGTCATTTTGTGAAAGGTTCGGCTCTCGCCGCAGGCGCCCTGGCCTGGCCCGCGCGTTCATGGGCGCAAGTCCTCGGCGCGAACAGCGACATTCGCATCGCGATCGTTGGCTTCAATGGCCGCGGCAAAGATCACATCGAAGGCTTTCGAAAAGCATCCGGCGCCCGGGTCGTCGCCTTGTGCGATGTCGACCAAAAAGTGCTCGAGCGCGAAGCGAAAAAGTTCCGGGACCGCGATGAAAAGATCGAGACGTATACTGACGTGCGAAAACTGCTCGATAATAAAAATATCGACGCCATTGCCATCGCCACGCCGAACCATTGGCATTCGCTCATTGCCATTTGGGCCTGTCAGGCAGGGAAAGATGTTTACGTGGAAAAACCGGTTTCGCACAACGTCTGGGAAGGAGGCCAGCTCGTCCGCGCGGCCCGCAAGTATCAGCGCATCGTCCAGACCGGCACGCAATGCCGTTCGAGCGAAGGTTTGATCGAAGCGATCAACTGGCTGCGGGAAGGGCATCTCGGGAAAATCAAAGTCTCGCGCGGCCTCTGTTACAAGCCTCGCGGCAGCATCGGCGATGTCACCGGCCCGCAACAGCCGCCGGCGTCGGTGGATTACGATTTGTGGTGCGGGCCTGCGCCGAAAGATCCGCTCATGCGCGAACGGCTCCATTACGATTGGCATTGGGTTTGGTCGACTGGCAACGGCGATCTAGGCAATCAAGGTATTCATCAGATGGACATTGCGCGCTGGGCGCTCGGTGAAAAGGCGCTTTCGCCGCGCGTGTTCAGCGTCGGCGGGCGGCTCGGGTACAAAGACGATGGCGAGACTCCCAACACCATGTTCGTGTGCCATGATTATCCCTCCGCACCGTTGATTTTCGAAGTGCGCGGTTTGAAGACGCCCGACTATCGAGGAGCCAAAGTAGGCGTCGTGGTTGATTGCGAGGGAGGTTCGATCGTGATCCCGTCTTATCAAAAAGCGATCGCGTACGACAAACAAGGAGCCCAGATCAAAGTTTGGGATCGCGGTGGAAATCACCACGAGAATTTCCTGCGCGCGGTCCGGAGCCGGAACCCGAAGCAATTGGCGGCGGAAATTCTGGAAGGCCATCTTTCCAGCGCGCTTTGCCATACGGGCAACATCTCTTATCTGCTCGGGCGCCGGTCCACCCCGGAAGCGCTTCGCGAGAAACTCCAGAGCAACAAAGCGGCCGCGGAAACATTCGACCGGATGTCCGAACACCTGGCCGAGAATCAGGTGGACCTGAGCCGCAGCCGGGCGACGATGGGGCAGGTGCTGGAAATGAATCCAGAGCAGGAAATTTTTGTCGGCAACGATTTGGCCAATCATTTCCTGACCCGGCGTTACCGCGAGCCGTTTGTAGTGCCAGACCACGTTTAAACCTGCTGTCCATGAGCCTGAGCCCCTCACCCTCACCCCGCGCGAAATTGAGAAGCGGAATGGAACGCGCGGGAAAAGGGAAGGGAGACGCGAATGTTGGTCGCAACGACTGCAACAGTTGCACGGAAGTTTTCCCATAACCTCAATCGTTAACCTTATGAAAAACCTGAATCGACGCAGTTTCCTGAAAAGTTCATTCCTTGGCGCCGCCGGGGCGAGCCTCCCTGGTTCATTGTCGAGGCGCGTGCTCGGTGCGAACGGTGATATCCGCCTCGCGGTGGTGGGCTTCAATGGCCGGGGCCAAAGCCACATTGACGGTTTCCGCAAATTGCCCGGCGTTCGCGTGGTTGCGCTGTGCGATGTCGATCGTGAGGTTCTCGAGCGGGGGGCGGAAAAATTTCGAAAACGAGACGAGCAGATCCAAACGTTCGTGGATGTCCGCAAACTTCTGGAAAGCCGCGATATCGACGCGGTCAGCATTGCCACGCCAAATCATTGGCATTCGTTGATCGGCATTTGGGCCTGTCAGGCGGGCAAAGACGTTTACGTCGAAAAGCCCGTTTCGCACAACGTCTGGGAAGGCCGGCAGCTCGTCCGAGCCGCGCGCCAGCACAATCGAATTGTTCAAGCCGGAACGCAGAGCCGTTCGAACGCCGGCTTGCGCGAAGCGTTCGAGTGGGTTCGCGCGGGACACCTCGGAAAAATCAAAGTCGCGCGCGGGCTCTGTTACAAGCCACGTCCGAGCATTGGCAAGGTCGACGGACCGCAAGAGATCCCTTCGTCAGTGGATTACGATCTATGGTGCGGGCCGGCCCCGAAAACGCCGCTGATGCGCAAACGACTGCACTATGATTGGCACTGGGTTTGGCCCACGGGCAATGGCGATTTGGGGAACCAAGGCATTCACGAAATGGACATCGCGCGCTGGGCGCTCGGGAAAAAAGAGCTTTCACCGCGCATCATGAGCGTGGGCGGCCGGCTCGGTTACGTCGATGATGGCGAGACGCCGAACACCCTGTTTGTCGTGCACGATTACGGCGATGCGCTGTTGATCTTCGAAGTGCGCGGCCTGCCCGCCAAGCCCGGACAGAAAGAGATGGACAAGTACCGCGGCCAAAGCATCGGCAACGTCATCGAATGCGAAGACGGTTATCTGGCTCACACCACCGCGTATGACAAAGACGGGAAGGTGATCAAGACGTTCAAGGGCGGCGAGGATCACTTCGCCAATTTTATTCGAGCGGTCCGCAGCCGGAATCGGAGCGACCTGAACGCCGACATTTTGGAAGGGCATCTTTCGAGCGCGCTTTGCCATACGGGAAATATCTCGTACCGGCTCGGGCAAAAATCGGATCCGAATGAGATTCGCGAAAAAATCCAAGGCAACAAAGCGGCCCTCGAAACATTTGAACGGATGTCGGAACATTTGGCGGTGAATGGGGTTGATCTGACGAAAACGAAAGCCACCTTGGGCCATTTCCTGCAAATGGACGGAACGGCGGAGCGTTTTCTGGACAACCATGAGGCCAATCAGATGCTGAGCCGCCAGTACCGAAAACCGTTCATCGTGCCGGAAAGCGTTTAATCTATGAAATCGCTCGGCTGGTGTTTCTCCGGCTTGATTTTAGGCGCCGCGCTGGCCGGATCGGCCGGCGCGGCCAATGTTCCAACAGGGTATTCCTTGCTCTACGAGCAGGATTTTTCCGAGCGTTCGGCTTTGCGCGATTTTGTTGTTTCTGATCCGGCCGCGTGGGATTGGTCGCAGGAACAAAAAGGGGGCGCGCTCGAACTCGTGCGCCAGAGCAAATACCAGCCAGCGGTTCGCTCGCCGTTTAATATTTCGCTCATTGCCGCCAGGACTTTCGAGGATTTCGTCCTCGAAGCGGACTTGCGTCAAACCGGGAAAGAATATGGCCATCGAGACATGGTGATATTTTTTGGGTTCCAAGATCCGACGCATTTTTATTACGTCCATCTCGCGTCGGCGGCAGACGAACATGCCCACAACATTTTCATCGTGAATAACGCGCCTCGGACGAAAATCGCGCGCGAAACGACCAAGGGGATTCAGTGGGGAGGAAACGTCTGGCACAAAGTTCGGCTGGAACGGCGCGGCAGCGACGGGACGGTGCGTGTCTACTTCGATGACATGAACCATCCGATCATGACTGCGGAAGACAAAACCTTTCCAAAAGGGCACGTTGGTTTTGGATCATTCGATGACACCGGCAAGATTGACAACGTGAAAATCTGGGGCGCCGCATCCCAAACGAATCCAGCCGGCTTCTTTCGCCGCCTGAAGTAATTCTTGCGGTGGTCGTCATGCGATGGATGATCCCGATTTCGATTTTGACGCAGCTATAGTGGGCGCGGGCAGCGCCGGATTCGCGGCTGCCCTGATGCTTGGAAAGGCGGGCCGGAGAACCGTGCTCATCGAAGGCGGGGAAGAAATTGGCGGGCTCTGCATTCTGCGGGGTTGCATGCCGACGAAAACCCTGCTTCACGTTTCTGAGATCCTTCATCAAATTCAACACGCGTCAGTTTTGGGGCTGCAACCGGGAGAGGTTTCTTTCGATTTCCCAGCGATCATCGCCCGAAAAAACCGCATCATTTCGGAATTTGCCGAATACCGTCGCGGGCAAATTCAAACTGGCCCATTCCAGTTCGTGCGGGCGTGGGCCCGCTTTGTCGATCCACACACACTGGAATTAAGCGACGGCCAGTTGGTGCGCGCCCGAGCCATGGTGCTCGCGACAGGTTCCACCGTTGCGCCGCCTCCGCTGCGGGACATCGAGACGGTGGGGTACCTTACGAGCGACGATGCCTTGGCCTTATCGCGGTTGCCAAAGTCGCTGATCGTTCTCGGCGGAGGGGCTGTGGGAGTTGAATTTGCCCAATTTTTCACCCGCCTGGGAGTTGAGGTCACGCTCGTTCAGCGAAGTCCACACATTTTGCACGAGTTTGACGCGGATGCGGCGGCGGTTCTCGAGGAAGTATTTCGACGCGAAGGCACGCGGGTTTTCACGGGAACTGCTTTGCTCCGCGCGAGCCGCCGTGGGTCGGTTAAAGAAATCGTTTTTGAGTCCGACGGACGAGAAGTAAGCGTTGTGGCGGAGGAACTCTTTTTTGCGCTTGGAAGAATCCCGCACACCGCGAACTTAGGGTTGGAAGCTGCTGGCGTTCGGACGGAAGGGCGCCGAATTGTAACCGGCGCGGACATGCGAACATCGGCGCCGCACATTTACGCGGCCGGAGATTGCCGGGGCCGGCACGAAATCGTTCACCTGGCCATCATGCAAGCCGAGATTGCGGCGCATAATATCTTGCACCCGGAGCAGGCGCGTGAGATCGATTACAGATTACTGACTTCGCTTATTTTCACGTCGCCGCAAATCGCTCAGGTAGGCCTCACCGAAAAGGAAGCGGTGCGGGAAGGCCGCGCTTACCTTTCAGCGAAGTATCCATTCGGCGACCATGGAAAATCGATTCTGATGGAAGAGCGGGACGGTTTCGTGAAACTCTTGGCTGATCCGAACACAGGCGAGATTCTCGGAGGAACAGTGGTCGGACCGGTGGGAGGCGAACTGATTCACGAAGTGATCGTGGCGATGGCCACCAGGATGACGGTTCAGCAATTCGCGGTCGTGCCGCATTACCACCCGACTCTTTCGGAAATTTGGACTTATCCGGCGGAGGAATTGGCGGCTCAAATCTCTAAATGAAGGGCATGGAGAAAAAGCTCAAGCGTTTGTGGCGTTGCTCGATAAAGCTCGAGCTATCCGTGATGCCGTGTGAAAAGACCCGTTCGAATGGGAAAATTTCCCCGAAAAGCAGCCTTTTCGGAGCGATGGCAAAACTTCCAAATCAGTCTAAACGTTTCCTGCTAAAGCAAGTGGCCCATTCTTTGGGGAAGGTGGCACAGCAACTGCCAGAGAGATGTTCAACAACTCTCCAGCGGGGAAGGGTAACTATGGTAGAAGAACTGAAAACGGATCGGGTCAGCAAACTCAGCCTGAACAACACGCTCGCGCGATTGACGAAGATTTGGGAACTGGAAGCCAAAGCGTTGGATTCTGTCCGGTTCCAATCCCCCATCTGGGCTGAACAAGCCGCTCTACGAGATTGCGCCAGCGTTTACCGGAAGTGCGCCGCTGATCTGCTGAACCACTTGATCATAGAGCCTTCGCAGACTCTCCCAACCATTTACAAATCCCATGAATAATCTCACTAAGATCGCTGTCCTCACCGCCCTCGGCTTCTGCTTGTTTGGACAGACGCAACGCACGCTGGGTGACGACACGACACCGCCAAATCCCGCCCCCCCGCCAGCGGATCAAACGACGCCTGAAAGCGCCGACATCACCACGAAACCGGCCCTGCCCGTCACGCCAGCCCTTCCGGTTGCTCCGTCCAAGGACAAATCGGGCGATCAGAACAAGCCGGATTCCCCAAAACCAGATCATCCGGACCATCCTGATCTGCCGAAGGTCGACGAGATCAAAAAACTTCATGACACGTTCAAAGCCAACCTGAGCCAGTTCATCGAGGACCAGAAAAAACTCCAGGAAGGTTTGAAGGATGCGGCGGCGGATAAGCGCGACCAAATTCGCCAGGAAATTAAACAAAAGCGGGAGGCCTTCCTTACCCAGCAAAAAGAGGCGCGCGAACAGCTCCGTCAACGATTGGAAGAGCTCCGGAAACAACTCACGCCGGAATTGGATGACGTGGTGAACTCGGCCAAAGAAAAAGCTAAAGAGACTCTGAAGACCAAAGTGCGCACTCGCACTGGCCGCGACTAATTCCAATCGCCAAAAGATTAGAAATTCCTTAAAAACAGGCGACCAACCACTGGTCGCCTGTTTTGTTTAACGCCAAATGACACCTGGGTATCGAGCACAGCTCGTGTTTTTCCTCGCCGTGTCGCTTTCGCCAGCCTTCAGTGCAGATCAATCCACCAACTCCGCTGCGCCCGAGCTGCCGGCCTGGGACAGAAGCTATGAAGTTCGGCTTTGGTCCGGCTACAAGGACAACGTCCTTCTCGCCAATAGCTCCGTCCAAGGAAGCGCACTCGTTGGGGGCGGGCTGGATTTCATGCTATTTCGGTTGCCAAGCGACGGGGCCGATTTTTTTCTTTTCGCAACTGGCGATTACAGCCGGTACCTCTCCGCGCAGGACATCGATCACGAAGCCACTGCCATTGTTCAAAGCCAGCTGAAAAAGAATTTTGGCAACGATTGGAGCGTGGCTGGCACAGCTCAGTATTTGTACTTCGATCAGGTTTTCGACGCGTCCTCGATCTATAACGAGTTCGCCATTCTGCCCGTCCAAGGCCATTCGCTGAGCTTCCGGCCTTCCTTGCGGCGGGACTTGCCGAACAAGTTTTGGGCTGAGCTCCAGTTTGGCCTCGAGCGGCAGATCTATCAAAAAAATCTCGACGACTTTTGGGAAGGCGGTCCGGAACTTGTGCTCGGCCGAAACTACGGCCAGCGTTCGGAGATTACCCTCAGCTACGAATTACGCCGGCGGCTTTACGACACGCGTTCGCCTCGGGACGAAGCCGGGAACGTCATTGATGGTCCGTCGTTGATCACTTACGAACATGAGGCATTGCTTAATTGGCGGCATTATTGGGACGAAAAACGGCGCTGGCAAACTGGCGCTCGGCTCGGAATCGAAAAGAGCGTCAATAATGGCTCGGAGTTTTACGATTATTGGCGATATCAGGCCGGAGGCCAGTTCCGCTTTCGCAGCGACTTATGGGAAGCGCGCGCCGAGGGCCGGGTCTATTTTTACCAATACGACACTCAGCCGATCGCGGTGGGCGACGCGGAGAAGCGGAGGAAAACCACGCTCGACTTGAGCTTTCGCGTGGAACGCAAATTGATCGGAGATTTGAAAGCGTTCGCGCGCTACGAGTATGAGCGCTCGCTTTCGAACATCGACTTCGATCAATACAAAGTGAACACGATCACGGCGGGTTTGGATTGGGAGTTTTAGTGAGGCGCGCCTCCGGCCAGGCGAATTCACCAAAAAATCGAATGCAATAGTTTTTTGAGGTTCAAGGAATCTAGAAAGTCAAGGGAGTATATTTTCGGCGAATTCCACGGCGCCGAAGGTGTCGGCATTTGAGCTGCTCCCACCGCATATTTTGCGTGAAAGTTCGTTCGCATTCCGGCATAAACTCCGGAAGAGAAAAAATCGCTGATGACTCAGATTCAGAAACCTTTGAAAATTGGGCGGTCGAAATACCTTCCACTTTTTCTGGTGCTCCTCGAGCTGGCGATCCTCGGCGCTGTGATTGCGGCCGCCCGCCAGTACGTCCGCCAAAAATTGCGCGAGCAGATCGCCGGTCGGGACGCGCAGTTTCTTTACGCCTCCTCGCTCCGCAAACAATTTGGCGACGAGACTGCCGATTCAACTTCCATCAGCAACCAAGCGGATCAGCTCGCCACTGTCGTCGAGACGTTGCAGCTTCCTCAGCTCTCAGGCTTTTTTGCCGCCCGGTTGTTTGACCCCAAAGGCGATCTGGTCGTGACGATGCCGCCGGATCTGACCGACGCCAGCTTGGACCCGCAGGACCTGGCAGCGATTCGCCAGTTCAAAGCCGTCAGCCATTTTCACCCGAAAGCCCCTCTTTCCGAGCTTTTGATGACCATTCCAGGCGAGAAATCCGCCCATGCCGAAGTCGCTCCGCTCCACGAAATCATTGTGCCCTTGCACGCTCCCGACAAAAAACAGCTCGTTGGCATCGTCCAGTATTATTTGCACGGGGAAAATCTCGCGGACGAATTTGCGCTGTTGGACGCGCGTCTGACTCTGCAATCGCTGGCGGCGTTCGTGGGTGGCGGCGCGTTGATGGTGGTGGCGGTTGGACTTGCTTTCCGGCGCTTGGAACGGGCCAATCGGTTGCTGGCGGAACGGACCGAAAGCCTGCTGAAAGCTAACCAGGAACTAGCCATGGCTGCGAAGATTTCGGCGATCGGCAGCGTCACCGCGCATTTGATTCACGGTCTGAAGAACCCCCTGTTCGGCTTGCAAAATTTCGTCTCGAATCGCGGCGGCAATGCCGATTCGGGCAGCGACACCGAATGGCAGGCGGCACTCTCCAGCACCCGCCGCATGCAAACGCTCGTGAACGATGTTGTTCGTGTGTTGCGCGAGGAAAACAGCAATGTCCAATATCAGATCACGCTCACTGAGCTGGTGGAGGTGATTTCTTCCAAGGCGCAACCGCTCGCCAAGCGGGCGGGGGTCGAACTTCAGACCCAAATTTTAGCGGATGGAGCGCTGCCAAATCGAGAGGCGAACCTTCTCATTCTTATCCTCGAAAATCTCATCCATAACGCAATCCAAGCGTCGCCCTCTGGCCAACCGGTCGAATTGATGATTTCTGCGCAGGCGCAAACGGTCGTGTGCGAGGTTCGCGACCATGGCCCTGGTTTGGCTGAGACCGCTCAGAACTCCCTTTTCGCGCCGTGCCGCTCTTCGAAAGAGGGCGGAAGCGGCATCGGCTTGGCCATCAGCAAACAGCTGGCGAATCACCTTGGCGCCGCGCTGGAATTAAAATCCAGCAGCCCGCAAGGCTGTGTGTTTAGCTTGTCCTTCCCGAAAACACTTCTCGATAGCGCCCAACTTTCGAGCGCGCTCAGCTGCGCCGGTTGATGGCTGCCCCGTCCGACTTTCTTCAAACGCTATGATATGACAATCTTTCGTTCATTCGTTGGGGCCATCAGGTTGGTTTTGATGCTCGGGATCAGCAGCCAACTGGGCCAGCCCCGCGCCGAGCCGCTGACTTGGCGTTGGTCCAATCCTCGCCCGCACGGAAATAATATTTTCGGGACAGCTCTCAATAACCAAGGTTTGCTCGTGCAAACGGGAGAACGCGGCCAAATCTATACGACGGACGATTTGCGCCTTTGGGTGCCGCGCGACAGCCACACTACGAATTACCTGCGGGCCATCACCTTCTTCAACAATCGCATTGTGGTCACCGGCGAAAGCGGAACCGCGCTCTACGCCGACTCGCCCGCCGATTTCCATCTGCTCGATTTGCGCACGACCGACTGGCTCGAGGGCGTGGCCGCATCGGCCAATGTTGTCGTCGCAGTGGGGGACAATGCCGCAGTTTATTCCAGCCCGGACGCAGTGACCTGGACGCGGCAGTCTGTTTCCTTTTCCGACTGGCTCCGATCAGTGTCTTATGGGACGCCCAACGGCAACGGCGAGTTCGTCGCGGTCGGTGAAAGCGGCGCCGTCGCGGTCAGCGGAGATGGCTTGAATTGGCAGAAGCTCGCGCCGTTCACTTCCCAAAATCTCAATAAAGTGGTTTGGGCAACGAATCAGTTCTGGGTTTTGGGCGAAGGTGGCACAACCTTTGTCAGCCCTTCCGGCTCGAGTTGGTCCGTGATCGCGACTGGCGCAACCAACGATCTCTTTGCTGCGACGGTCAATTCGGCCGGCGCTCGACTCGTCGCGGGCGATTCTGAAGTCCGCCTCCTCGAAGGGCGGAGCTGGTCCAACGAGATCGACCCGGCCAAGCCGCTGCCTCCTCCTGCCTGGACTTACTTTAATTCCCTCTGGATGGGCAACGAATTTCTCCTGTCTGGCCGGACTGGAATGATTGTCGAAGGTTTCAAGACCAATAGCGTGACGAGCCCGACATTCTGGCTGCCGCTAACCGACTCGATCCGAAATTGGCTCTGGGAAGTTCACCGATTTCCTGGGCTCTATCTGGCTGTGGGAGATCGCGCCACCCTGATGAGCAGCGGCAACGGCATCGATTGGGATTTCGAGTTGGTCCCGGACAGTCTGACTAATTCCATTTTCCTTGGCGTCGGCGGAAAAACAAATCTGGCCGTGGCGGTGGGGAATGCCGGCGCGATCATGACCAGCGCGGACAATGCGCAAACGGTCGTCAGCACGAACGCGGATGGTTCCACCGAAACCAATCAAGTCAGCAGCTTGGGGATATTTTGGTCAGCAGTCAGCCCTCGCCCGACCACCGCGGATCTTCAAGGAGTCGCTGCTTTCGGAAGTAATAACGTTGTCACCGGTGGAAACGGAACCATCTTGACCAGCACCGATGGAAACACCTGGACCACGCGCCAGAGTCAAACCACAAAATTCCTCTCCTCCGTCACCAGCTTTCCTGGCGGGCTCATTGCCGTCGGCGCGCAAGGAACAATCTTAGCGAGCTCCGACGCGGTCAACTGGGCGACCCGCCGTTCGGGAACAACCAACTGGCTCTTCCGCGTCCGCTACACGGGCGGAAAACTCATCGCCGTGGGACAAAACGGCAGCATCCTGACGAGTGCGGACGGTTCGATTTGGACGAAAATCGAAAGCGGGACCACCAGTTGGCTCAACGATGTGATCTGGGCAGGGAATCATTTCTACGTCATCGGAACTGTCGGCACTGTCCTGGAAAGCCCCGATGCAACAACTTGGACCAGCATCGGCACGATTACTGAAAAAGCGCTTTATGGCGCCGCCAGCTCCGGCGACCAATTGATTGCTACTGGCGTCGAGGGAATCATCCTTCGCACTCACGTGACTCCGCAGACCAGCCCGGTCCTCATCCAATACACACTTTCGAAATCGGCTCAGAACGCGGTCACGAATAGCTTCCTGTTTTCCGGACAGCCGGACCAACGGTTCCTTCTCGATCGAACCGAGAAATTGCCCGGTTGGGCTACGGGGCCGAAATTGGAGTTCCTCGACAGCTCTGGGCTGTTGCTCTACACCGAGGTATTCACCAACGCGCCATCGTCGCAGCTGTTTCGCGCTCGAGTGAATCCATGATCTCTCCGACGGAGTGTCGTAGCCACCGAGGTCAGGAGGGGGACCAAAGCGTTGCGCCGCTGCATTGGACCGTAGCCGCCGAGGTCAGGAGGCGGACAAGGCATTTCACCTGATGCACGCTTCCGCATCACGGGCGCGGCTACAATTCTCGCCACACGCTCTCAGCCTCGAGGGGTTTTTTGGCCAGACGGCTGTTCGGGAGAAAAGCGGATTTCCCAACGCTCGTCCGGCGCCAGCACGCGCTTCTCTGTGCGCTGTCGACGATCCGTGTGCAAATGAACCGAAACGGCCGCCGGGCTCGCGGACCAATTCCGCAGCAGGATCCGTCCGTCCGGCGCACTGCTCCAGAAGCTCAGCTCATTGCCGCTCTTTTCAAAGCGGCGCACCTGCTCGAATTCAAGCTCAAACTGCCCAGCTGCCGCAGCCATTCTCGGGTAACGCCTGAGCTCTTTGACATTCCCCAAAATTCGGAGCCTCTCTGCCAGGTTTGCTTTCGCGTCCGCCACTAAAAAAATATTCGTCTGCCTGCTGCGGAGTTCCTCGATCCATTTCGTGTCCTCCGTCACCACAAAAGCAGGCGCCGCCCCGCGAAGCAAACGCGCTCCGACCTCTTCTGGAACGCTGGAGAATGCGGTCTGAAACCGCAACTGGAGCATGGTGCCATGCCCGCAATAGGTGAACGGAAAACCCGGCCCGACCCTTTCGAGAAAATCGCGCGTCATTGTTTCCATTGCGATTCCGCTCCGCACTTCCTCAGTCTTCGCGCGCAGGAGGTGATAGTAAAACGCTCCCCAGCCAAGCTCGATCGCCAGGATGGCAGCCGCCCCGAGGACAAGCCGCTGGCGGGGCCATTTTTCGAGCAGGGGCTCGATTCCGATCGCGGCCAACAACGCTCCTGGCGGAAGCAGAGGGAAAATCAGATCGCCGCGCTTGTGCGCCGCCAGCGAAAAAATGAGCAGCCCGCCTAGAAACCAAAAGGCGACGAAGCGAACGAACCGAAGTCGCGCTCGATTTTCGAATGCCGGCTTCCATGCTTGAGCCAGACCCAGAAAAATCAGCGGGCTCCACGGAACAAATCGGGAAAGGAAATAGAGCAACGGCAGATAGAAATGTTCGCCGAAGTGGTGGTCTCCGACGTGAACCGCATGCCGCACCAACTCCTGGCCCACGATCCGTTCGAACACTTCGCCGGATGTCGCGGCGTTGGCCAGCACGAACCAACCGCCTGTGATTAAGAGGAACAGAGCGATCCCAATTGCATGCGCTGGCAAAGTCCCTCGGTTGAAGTTTTTCCCTTGATGCCAGATGGCAGCGATCAAACCGATGGCGCCGAGCAAAATTCCGAGCGGGCCTTTCGTCAGCGTGGTGAAAATGGCCACGAGCCAAAAGAAAATCCAACTGCGGCGTCCCAGCCAACATTCGTAAGCGACAACGGCCGTCGCGGCGCAGCAGAAGGCGAACAATGGATCGGTGCGAATCAACGTGACTTGTTTGAGCACCGCAGAACAACCTAAGAATAGAACCGCGCTGGCAAGGCCGGCGCGACGGCTCAAATGTTGGTTGCCAGCCCACAACAACACCCAAGCCGTTCCGAGCATCGCAAGCCCCGAGGGCAAGCTGAGCGTCCAACGATTCACTTCCCCTGTGATCATCGAAAGCAGCGCGATGGCCCAGGTGTGAACCGGCGGCTTGGCCATCACTTGCCCATTTAAATCGCGCTGAATTAACCAATGCCCGTTGTGGACGGCGTCGAGGGCATAGGCAATCGGAGCGCGCTGCGAATAATCCAATAAATCCGTAGGGCCTGTGACCCGGACGAGAAACAGCAAGCCGGTCCAAACAAAGAGGAACGCGCTCGCCGCCAAGAAGGCGCCGCGTTTCGATAAAAGCGCGCGTTGCGAAAAAGCAACTTTCCTCAGGTCGTGGTTCACGATTGTTTGCGCTGCTTTTCCAAGCTGGCCCAAGCAATGCCAGCCGCGATCACGCCCCCGCCAGCCATCTGGAGAGGGGTCAGCGGTTCGTGCAAGAGAATCCAACCCAGGGCAGCGGCGACAACGGGTTGAAACATCAAACTCACAGCGGAGAATCCAGCTCGCAAATGCGCCAGAGCATAGGTGATAAGGCCTTGTCCGGCCACGTGGCTGATCAAAGCTAATCCAATTAAGTCGAGCCAACCTTTTCCGCTCTGCGGCCAAAAGTTTTCCCCGCTTAGCCAAGCTACCAATCCGAGAACCGCGCAACTGATGATGCCTGTCCTGGCGAGAATGCCGGGAGTCGACACGTTCCGGCGAAGCACTTTCACCGCGAGCAAGTACCCGCCATAGAAAAACGCGGTGATCACCGCAAAAAGATCTCCCCATATTTGCTCCGCTCGAAATTCGAAGCTCGAGCGGACCAACATCGTTCCCCCCGCGGTGGCCAGCGCCAGCCCGACCATTAGCCCGGCGGAGATCTTCTCGGCAAAAATAAAGCGCGCGCCGATCATCACAAAAAACGGAGCGAGATTCGTCAGGAACGTGGCGTTGGCAATGGATGTCATCCGGATGGACCAGTGCCAGAAAGCCAGATCGCCCGCGAACAGCACCCCGGCCAAAACAAACAGCCAGACTCCGCAGACTCCGTTGTCCGACGCGCCAGACCCGACAGAGGGACGATCCTCGATCAAGCCCCAAGTCCACAGCGCCGGCAGAGCGAGGAAGATCCGGAAAAAACCAGTCGCGGATGGGCCGATTTCACTCAACCGGACGAAAATGGGCGCGAACCCAATCCCCGCTGCTCCGCCGAGCAACGCCACGACCGCCCATTTCCTGGAAACATGCACGCGGTCTGTTTAGCACTCGTGAAGAATGATTACGATTCAGAACGCCATCCCCAGTTTGCCTTAGGCCAGCTTTCCAGCTACCTTTGCCGGAATGAAAGCTATTCTTGTGCTGCTGCTCCTTGCCGCTCTCGCGGTCGGGGGATACTGGTACGTCAAAGAGCATCGAAGCCAGACGGAAAAAGCCAAGAGCGACATCTCCGAGATGGCTGACAAGGCTTCCGACACCGTCAAAAAGCAATTCGACAAATATTCCGTTCATGCCAAGGACCTGAAAAAGGAACTCGAAGAAACAGGCAAGGTTGTTCGTGAACGCACTCGAGAAGCTGGCGCTGCGATCGCCGATGCCACCGCGGATACTCGGGCCAAAGCCGCGATCAAAGCTAAATTAGTCGCTGACCCGGATCTTTCCGCTTGGAAGATCAGCGTCGATGTCACGGAAGGAACCGCCACGCTCGCAGGCACCGCGCCTTCTTACGATGCGATTGGCAAAGCGATTTCGCTCGCGATGGAAACCGACGGCGTCCACAAAGTGGTTTCCACGTTGCAAGTGAAAAAGTAAACCTCTCCGGGGGACAAGGAACGCAGCGTTCACGCAACACCAAAGCATTGCACCACCAATGCTCCGGCGATTGCTCTTCGGCAGCAGGCCCAGAGCCCGCGTTCTAATCGCGTGCGGCCGCGGCTCTCGGCAGGAACGCAGCGTTCACGCTGCAGCCAAGGCGTTGCACCAATGCCACGCAGGCTAAAGCCCGCGTTCCTGTACGCTGGTCAACGATTTCCCTCTCCGCAATCGCCTCGAAAGAGACGGCGCGTTCACCAGGAAAAAGCGCAACGGCCAGTCAGCCGCCCGAGTAATTCCTATCCGCGGTCCCGAACTCACCGGCCCGAATTTTTCGACCAGTTGCGGCGCCGCCGGATTTCGAGCTATCCACAGTTCCGACTTCGGATCGCACAAATCAGTTCCGTCGAGCGAGCGATCGATTCGCAGCGCCGAACAGAGTTTGCCCGGTCCGCTCGTCAGATTCTGCACTGCGACCATTTTCCGCCGCGCTTTCATTCTCGAGATGCCAAACTCCGGTTCGATGGCGCGAATCAGAATCGCTTCGGCAACGCCCGCTGGCCGGCAGACGACGTTGACGCAAAAATGGAATCCATAAATCAAGTAGACGTAAGCATGTCCGGGCCTGCCCCACATCGCCCGGTTCCGTGGCGTCTCTCCAATGAACGCGTGGCACGCCGGATCATTCGTGACGTAAGCTTCCGCTTCCACGATCGGCCCGCCGCAAGGTCCAGCCGCAGTATTGCGGATGAGATAATGCCCGAGCAGAACCGGAGCGACTTGATCAGCGGGCGGCTCAAAAAACTCACGCGGGAAAAATGAAAACATGCGGCAGGTCGTCGTCGGCGCCGGCCCGGTTCAGCGGTGTAGTAGATTTTCAAAAGCCAGCGCGAGAATCGTCGCAATGAGCATCATGCCCGCGGGCATGAATTTGCGCGTCTTGACGAGCCGCCAGACAAAAACCAGCAGTAACAGCGCTTGCAGCCAGATCGCCGCTTGCCAGCTGTGCGGAAACAGGCCAGCCGCGCAAATCGCCAGCGCTGCGGCAAACCCCACCGACACATAGAGCGAAACTTTGCTGCCCGCTTTCAAAAAGCCCATCAGTCCTCCCACCACGAGAAAGACAATGTAAACCCACAAAATGGTTTGCCCTGTTGAAAGACTCCCTGAATTGATCATGCAAAAAATCTGCCGCCGTTTTCCTGTGGCGTCGAGTCCGAATCCGCAGCGCTGAGCATGGGATTAAATTCCGTGGCGCAGACATTCCTGTCTGCGAGTTGCGCGAGCTTTCCAGCTCGCTGAGGGCAGGGGCGATTAGAAAGCAGGCCAAAGCCTGGACACCAAACGGAGTTCGAGCGCCAAAATGAGAATTGCTGGTCCTTGCCCGCGCGAGGCCCCGCCGTTACATTCCGCTCCATTATGCCTGATGAAGTTGCTCGATTGCCGCGCGCGGACGGACGACGGCCAGACCAGCTGCGCCCAATCTCATTCAAAAATCAAATCGCGCCTTACGCGACCGGTTCGACCTTGATCGAGTGGGGCCAAACCAAAGTGATCTGCGGGGTCACGATCGAAGATGCCGTGCCGCGCTGGATGAAAGAGCAGGGGGTCACCGGAGGCTGGATCACAGCCGAATATTCGATGCTGCCGTATTCGACTCTGCAACGAAAACCGCGGGACATTTCCAAGGGCAAAATCGATGGGCGCTCGCAGGAAATCCAGCGCTTGATCGGGCGCTCGATTCGCGCCGCGGTCGATTTGGAAAAAATTGGATCGCGCACGATCTGGGTTGATTGCGATGTGTTGCAGGCGGACGGAGGCACCCGAACGGCTGCGATCACCGGAGCGTACGTGGCTCTTTCCCTCGCGGTGGCGAAGCTGCTGGCCGAACGCAAGCTCACGGTCAATCCGCTTTTGCACCCGGTTGCCGCCGTCAGCGTCGGCGTCGTGAACCGGCAGCTTCTGCTGGACCTCGCTTATGTCGAGGATGTCGCTGCCGAAGTGGATATGAACCTGGTGATGACGGGCGACGGCCAGTTCGTCGAGGTGCAGGGCACGGGGGAACAGTCGACGTTTTCCGAAGCGCATCTCGGAGAAATGATCCGCCTCGGCAAACAGGGCTTGGCCGCGATCGTCGAAGCTCAGCAAAACGCCCTGGCCTCGGTGAGCTCGTGATGGTCCGATGGATTCGCCCACCCGTCTTGTTTTGATTCGGCACGGAGAGGTCGAGCCTCGCTACCACCGTGTTTTCGGCGGTCGCATCGACATGGCGCTGTCCTCGTTCGGCCGGGCGCAAGCGGCTGCTCTGGCGGAATACCTCAGCCGGGTTCAGTTTCACGCAATCTATTCCAGCCCGATGAAACGAGTGCAACAGACGCTGGCGGAGATCGTGACCCGGCAAGTTTCCGAACCGATTATTCTGGCTGGGCTTCGTGAGGTCGATTTCGGCGCCTGGACCGGCTTGAGCTGGGACGAAGTGAAGGAAAAATTCAACGTCAGCGCGTTCGAATGGTTGCGCGAACTCGAACAGGGGAGCATTTCGGGAGCTGAATCGATGATCGATTTTCGGGAGCGGATTGCCGCAGCCATCGGGAAGATTATCGAGGAAACGCCAGGCCAGACCGTGGCGGTCGTCTGCCACGGCGGCGTCATTCGGATGATTCTGTCGATACTGCTTGAATTGCCTTTGGTGAAAACAGCCGCCTTCGATATCGAGTATGCCAGCGCCACCATGGTCAATCATCTTCCGGGCAAAGCCGAAATCCAGTTGCTCAATTTCACTCCCTGGCGCGATCTAAAAACGTGAGGACATTGTAATGGCACTGTCTCCAAAAAAATCGAGCCCCCGATCGAGTCACGCCGCCGCTCTCTGGCAAATCTCGATCGAAACGATTGAAGAGGCCGAAGAGGCCGTGGCCGATTTGCTCGAGCGGCTCTATGGCGAGCCGGCCTCGATTGTGGCCAGCGCAGAACGGGACCACCGGCTGGTCAGTGTTTATGCAAGGCGCTTTTCCGGACCAAGATTGCCGAAACGGCAAGCGCTCGAAGCCGGACTTCGTCACATTGAATCGTGCGGACTTGATCTTGGCCGGGCCCGGTTTCATTTCCAGAGATTGTCCCGGCAAGACTGGTCGGAATCGTGGAAGAAATATTTCAAGATCATCGAGGTTGGCCCGGCGCTGCTGATCAAGCCGAGTTGGAGCAAACGACGGGCGCGGGCGGGGCAGGCCGTCGTCGTTCTCGATCCGGGATTGAGCTTCGGGACCGGGCAGCATCCCACGACGGCCTTTTGCCTCGGCCAACTCGTCCGCTATCACAAAAGGGGACAGACCCGAAGTTTTTTAGACATTGGAACGGGTTCCGGCATCCTGGCGATTGCGGCGGCGAAGCTTGGTTTCTCGCTGGTTCAGGCCTTCGACAACGATCCCCAAGCCGTCCGAGTGGCGCGATCGAATGCGATTCGAAATCGGGTTCAGCACAGAATTAAGATCCAGTCGCGCGACCTAAAGAAGCTCCCGTTCAGAGCGGGGCGATTTGATTTGGTCTGCGCCAACTTGCTGGATGACCTCCTCATTTCCGAGGCGCGCCGGATCGCAGCGCGGCTAAAACCTGACGGCGTTCTCGTCCTGGCGGGCATTCTGGCGCAACAGTTTCAACGCGTCCGGAATGCTTTCGAGCGGCTCGGATTTAAACTGCTTGAAACGCACGTCGAACGCGAATGGCAGTCCGGAGCGTTTCAACGTCCGGCCAAAAAATAAATTCCCGGAGTGACATTTTGGTAAAGTTAGGCTAGCTTTTTTTTGAACATGGCTTGGACAACCAAGTCCAAACCGGTGTAAACGCTCGAAAATGCCAATGACCGGTCAACCAGGAAGCCGATCATCCCAACAATCCTCTCTGGCATTTTTTTCGCTATTGCGAGCGTTAGAAAGGACCTCATCTATGCCCAAATCATTGGATGTCATCACTGACGTAATCCGGACCAAACATCCTTTCCGCCATGTGGCGGATCAGCCGGATAAACCTCAAAAGAATCGCTATGAAAGGCGAAAGGTTAAACAGTACATCCAACAAACTAACTGGACGGGTCAAAGCGTGACCTGAACACACCTGGAATTCCGAAAAAAATGTGCCGCGCCTTTTCGCGCGGCTTTTTTTTTAACGCCGCAATTTCCGTCTCGCGACGCTGCCGGCAAACACCGAAGGGGTTTGGGTTCACGTCTCAACATTCGTCGATTGGCCCTGGGTAAGTTGGACTGGACCCATGAAACAACTGTTTCTCAGCTTCTTTGTGGGCGTGGGCTTTTCGGCCCACCCAGCTTCGTTCCGCTGAATCCCTGCGCTTCGCGATTGAAAAAAATCTCCTTCGGGCGCTATACCACTTCATGACTTCTCGCGAACGAGTGCTGGCCGCGTTGCGCCATGAGGAGCCTGATTATGTGCCGCGGGATTTCTGGGCCGAGCCACCGACGTGGAACCGCTTGCTTGCTCACACCGGTTTGCAGCGCAAAGACCAGCTGCTGCATAGCCTCCGGGTGGACGTCCGGCACCTTGAACTGCTCTCCACCCCCGAGCACGAAATCTCCGAGGGTGTTCTGCAGAATTTCTGGGGAGAGCGGTTCGTTCTGCAGCAGACCCCTTGGGGGCCCATGCGCCACGATGTGAAGGGCGCTCTGGCCAACGCCAAAAATCTGTCGGATCTGGAAGCCTTTGATTGGCCCACGCCCGATTGCATCGATCGTTCAGGGCTGCTCAAACAATGCCGGCAATTCGACCAGCATGCCCTGGTTTATGGCTTTGCTGACGTGTGGCAACGCCCAGCTCTGGTCCGCGGCTGGGAGGAATTTTTTATGGACCTCATCGAGCGCCCGGCTTGGGTTCATTATCTATGCCGCAAGTTCACCGACTTTTATCTGGAAGATTACACTCGCGCCGCTGAGGTCACGCGCGGTCGAATCGATTTATACCTGCTCATCAGCGACCTGGGCAGCCAGACAGGACCGCTCATCTCGAAGCCCATGTTCCGCGAGTTCGCCGCGCCGTACCTGCGGGAAATGATCGAGCACATCCACCGCCTCGGAGGCAAGGTGTTGTTCCATAGTTGTGGTTCAATCGCCGCGCTGATCCCGGAATTAATCGATCTCGGTGTCGATGTGCTGGACCCGATCCAGCCCACCGGCGCCACCATGCAGCCGGAGGCACTGAAAACGGCCTTTGGCGACCGCCTTTCTTTCCATGGCGGCATCGACATGCAGAATTTGTTGCCGTTCGGCACGCCTGGCGACGTTCGGACTGAGGTCCGGCGCTTTTGCGAAGTGCTGGGCCGCGGCGGCGGTTACATTCTCGGGCCCGCTCACCTCTTCCAACCGGATGTGCCTCCTGAAAACATCCTGGCTGTTTACGAAGACCGGTCGTAGTGGTGAAAATATCCGCCACCTTCGCCGCTACACTTTACGACACGGTACACCTGACGACTTGATAATCGCGGCCAGACTTTCGCGCAGCCTTTTCAGTCCGGCGCTCTGCCTCATTCGACGAGGACATTGAGTTCCGCGATGCTCGCAAACGGATTCCCGTGGACTTCAGATTTAATCACCAAGCGCAATCGGCGCGTGGTGATGGGCTGATTAAAGCGCACGGTCTGGAGTTCACTGTTGTTGGGCCATTTCATCGATGCAATCGGTCTCGTGTCATCGAAGATCTCGGCCTGGGCAATGCGGCCGTTGGCCATGTCCTGGCGGGGCAGATACGTGATGCCAGTGAGTGTAACCTCGCGGACCAGATCTATGACTAACTCATGGGGCATCGGCGCGGTTGACGGTTCCCACCTTGAATGCCAAGACGTGTTTGGATCATCATCGAGCGCCAGCGCCGCCTCATAGCCTGGCGCTTCGCTGTCCGCCCGGATCCTGGAAACGAGCTTCTGCAGAGTATTGGTTGATGCGGCCGCAAAAAGGCGATCCAGCGTTGTTTCCTCGAGCAGCTTCGCCGGCTGGAAGGATGACGAGTTGACGTACGCGTACAAACTCTTGAGCAACTGATTCGCCGCCGGTTGCTGGTTGGCCATGCGTGGCAAGTCCATCGTGCAGATCAGCATTTTGCCCGAACTGACCCGCGCCTCGATCACATTGCCCAGCTTGTGATTCCTCGAAAAATTATCCACGACCTGCACGATCGGGCGGAAATCAGCGGGCGTGTCGTCCAGGACAAGCGTGCGGGAGTTGTTGAGCAAATCCCACCATTGCCAGTTGCTGTGGAAATCCGTGGGGAACTGCGCGAACAGCGGATGGCGCGGATCACAAACAATTCCGTTGGCATTCGGTTGTTGGGCCGGGAACCAGATTGGACTCCAGAACACCGGCAGAAAGCTGCCGCGCAGCGCCAGCCCACGGCTGATTTTTTTCGGGAACAAGACGACGCTTTTTCCTGCAGCCAGCGCCGTTTTGGTGGCGTCATCCCAGGCTTCGGTGATCATCACGCCGGGTGGCGCGTCCGGGGCGGTTGTGCGCGGATAAACCCAGATCTCCCAGTCATTGGAAAATCCCGCGACAGACAGGATGACCGTCAGCTTGCCTGGCGCCTTGGCTTTAGCAAGCGACGCGGAGAATCCGCCCAGAGATGTCAGCGTTCCGGTCGGCACTCGCAGCGGAGGCAATTCTCCTGAAGCCAGCGCACGACCGCTCTGGTCTTGAATCGTCCAGATCGGCCGAGCATCGACGAGGTCAACTGCGCCGAAATGAGAGATTTCTGCCGTGGCCGTAAGCGGTTCGTCAGCGGTGTAGGTGCGCTTGGGCAGACGAAGGAGCGGCGCCGTCGGCCCGCAGAACCTTCGGAATTGTTCCGGGGTGATGAATCCTTTGGAGTCCCAGAACGGGTCGAGCGGCCCAACGAGCGCCGTGCCTTGCGTGGGGTAATCGTGAAGGTCAAGCAATGAGAAACCCGCATAACCCGGTGTGCGCCGCAACGCTTCGATCTCTTCCTTGTAGAGCAGGATCGCATGTCTCGCGGACGCTTGCGCAAAATCGCCCGCCAGGTCGAGCAGATGTTTCCTGGCCAGGTCATCGCGGATCATTTCAAAATTTTTTACGGCCATCACGCCGGTGTACTTCTTTGCCTCGTTGAAATCCGGCCAGAACATCCATTGGCCGATTTCATGGCCGATGATAGGCCGCCCGTCCTTGGCGACGACGTCGCGCAGGTCATGTTGGGTGCCTGGCCCGCGGATGCCTCGCCCGTCCGCCAGTTCCGTCCATTGCCGATTCGCGGTCTTCTGGGCGGCGGACGCCGACGAATAAAGATGCCGCGGGTCGCGTTCCTTCAGCATTTCAACCCAGCGCGTCAGCAGCGCCTGGTCGCCGCCGTATTCATTGCCGAGCGTCATCGTGCAGAACGACGGGTGATTGCCGTAGGTGTCGACGATTCGTTTGAATTCGGCCTCGATGAACGCATCGCGTTTTGGATCCCGCCCAGCTTCGACGTTCGCCTGCGGTCCCTCCGCCTGGATCATGATGCCTTCGATGTCAGCCGCTGCGAACGCCGCCTCGGGCGGACACCACGAGTGGAACCGAATATGATTCAATCCATACGACTTCATGATCCGATAAATCCGCTGCCATGGCTCGACTTCGGTCGGCGGGTAACCCGTCAGCGGCCAAACCGAACACTCCAGCGTTCCCCGCAGAAACAGAGGACGCCCATTCAGGGTGAATTGCGTTCCCGCCGCCGCAAATTTTCGCAGGCCAAACCGCACGGTTCGGCGGTCCTGGCCGAGCGTTACCGTCAATTCCTGCAAGTTTGGCGAAAACTCGTCCCAGAGCTTCGCGCGGCTCATGTCTACTTCGGTTTCCACGCGTCCGCCCTTCGCGTCCCACGTCGCCTCGACGCTTTTCCCAGCGACCCTCACTGCTCCACGGCCCGCCCGGCCCGTGGCATTGCCGATCTTCACCATCACTCGCGCCGATGGCTTGTCCGGGTCCGGGTACACCTGCACTTCGTCAATCCAGATCGGGGGCGTCGCGCTGAGTTCGATGCGACCAACGATTCCGTTCATGTTTCCGGGAGTCCCGCCGAACAACGCGGAAACAAATGTCCCCAGGTTCAGTTTCACGGTGTTGTCGACGCAGATCGTGAGCTGATGTTTGCCGGGCGCGATGGCGGCGCCCATGTCATAGACGTGCGGTGCGATCAGGCTGTCCTGCGAGCCGATGAATTTGTTGTCCAACCAGACACTCGTCGCCCAACGACAGCGTTCGAGGAACAGTGAAACCCGTTGACCAGCCCAGCCCGCAGGGATCTCGACATCGCGTTGGTACCACGCTGGACCGGCATAATCGTACAGGCGGAACGGTCCGGCCAGGGTCGGCGGCTTCGTGTTCCTGGGCCCGAGGCCCGCGTCGTCAATGGTGCCCGGCAATTTGATCGTCGTGTCGCCCTGAAGCGGAGCGGCATACCATTTTTCGCGCAGGCCGGCCTTCTCGGCATCGAGGCGAAATTCCCATCGTCCAGCCAACGATTGAGTTTCGCCCGCCCGCGCCGCGCCAACAAACGCTGCAACAATCGCCAGCCAGGTGGCCATCCAGATGTTAGGTTTCCGGCGGTTCGGCTGGGCGAGGGCGCAGGACAAAACGGAGGAAACTGAGGGAGTGAGCATTGATTTGAATTTCATGGGGTGAGCGCTTGTCATCAAAACACTCAGCCAGGGAGCGCTGCTTGACAGCCATCAACGCTGCTGGCGCTGGCAGCGGCCGAGAATGCGCCAACCAAAACAGGCCCTCCGCAGCGATTACATACCCCGAAAGAAGAAGTTAACTCGCTTGTTTTATCGCCAAAGCTTCCGTCCAGCCAGACTCGCTCCAAACAAAATCAAGCAACTCAGCACGATCGATGGGCCAGTCGGGATATCCCACCACGCCGACGCCAGCGTTCCGCCAATTCCACCCGCCAAACCAATCACTCCGCTCGCCAGAAGTTGCTGCCGCAAATTGCGGCTTAAATTTCTTCCCGCGGCTGCGGGAATGACCAACAGCGACGTGACCAGAATGATGCCGAGCAATCGGATCGTCATCGCCACTGTCAAGGTCAGCACCAGCACGAACACGTAATTCAGCCGTCGCACGGGCAATCCGCAAACGTGCGCGATCTCTTCCTCCGTTGTCAAAAGGGTGAGCGGGCTCAACTGATAAAAAAGCCAGGCGCCAATGGTCAGGCTCAGAACACACGCCAACGCGACATCTTCGTTGCCGATCGCGAGAATATCCCCGAACAGATAACTCTGAATTTCTCCGCGATACCCGCGCAGCAAACTCAGCACGACAATTCCAAACGCAACGGAACCGGAAAGCACGAGCGCCATGATCGTGTCGGTGAGCAGCTCCGTGTTTTCCTTCAACCAAAGAATGCCCCCTGCAATCAGCACGCTGAACAGAATCATCGGCAAAGTAGGATTGGCCATTCCCCACCAGAAGCCGAGGGCCACTCCGGCCAGGGCGCCGTGCGAAATCGTGTCGCTGAAGAAAGCCATCCGGCGGGCGGTCACGAACACGCCCAGGAACGAGCAGAGCGGCGCGAGCACGATCGCGGCAATGAGCGCCCGGAGCATGAACGCTTCAGTGAACATGATGATGATGGTAAGGCGAGACGTGGATGCCGTAAGCCGCGCGCAGCGATTCCTCGTTCATCACCGACTCCGGCGGGCCTTCGCAGCAAATCACCTGGTTTAAAGCGTAAACCCATTGCGCGTGCCGAAAGACGAGCGACAGATCGTGTGACACCAGCACGACCGTGAGCCGGCGTTGGGCGTGAATCCCGGCGATCACTTCGTAAAACGTTTTTTCGCCAGGGGCGTCGACACCGGCGGTCGGTTCGTCCAGCAGGAGCAGCTCCGGTTGGGTCATCAGGCTGAACGCGATCAGCACCCGTTGCAACTGGCCTCCAGAGAGCTGAGCCAGCGGTTGGTCCAAAAGGTTTTTGACGCCGAGGTCGCCGAGTTCTTGTTCCAGGATTCGATCGGTTGCGGCGCGTGATTGCCAGAACCAGTGCCGCGTTTTTCGAAGCCGCAACGCCAAAAATTCACGCACACTCAAAATGAAACTCGGATCCAGCGCCATGCGTTGCGGGACGTAACCGATCCGACGCAGTGCCGATTTTAAATCGGCTTCGCCCAGCAGCCGGATTGTTCCGGCGGCGGGTTTCTGAAGCCCGAGCAACGTCCGGAGCAGCGTGGTTTTTCCCGACCCGTTCGGCCCGATCAACGCGACCAACTGGCCGCGCGGAACCCGCAGGCTGATGTCACGCAGCACAGTTCGGCCGTGCAGCGTCACCTCCAGTCCGGCGGTTTCGATCGCCAGCTCTTGTTCCTTCCCCGTGTTCACGATTGTTTTAGCAGCTTTAGCAACGTGCTCGCATTGGCACGCATGCCAGATTCGTACCCGTCCTTTCGCGGGGACCCTGTCTCCAACGGATCAAGCTCAGCCAGCGGGATTCCCAAGTCCCGCGCAATTTGGCGCGCGAGTTTGGGCGAAAATTGCGGTTCACTGAAAATGGCTCGAGCATGGTTCGAGCGAATCGCATCGAAGACCTTTTTGAGGTAACGCAAGGAAGGTGGAACGTCCGGGACCGGTTCGATCACTGCAATTAACCGCAGCTGGTACCTTCGGGCGAAGTAGGGAAACGCGTCGTGGTAGGTGACGAACGCGGCATCGTGGAGCGGCCTCAACGCGCGTTCGAGTTCGCTGTCCAACGCTGAAAGACGGCTGAAGCACGCACGGGCATTCTGCGCGAAGGTTGCGCTTTGATCGGGATCGAGCCGCGTGAACGCTTTCAAAATATTTGTGACGCCGTGCGCCGCCAGGTTGGGATCGAGCCAAATGTGGGGGTTTGGATATTCGCGCGTTTCGCCATCGGCGCCGACGGTGGTCGAGGCTTGAAGCGGCGAAGCAATTTCCGTCGGGCGATAAATGAGCGCTTTGGCCGGGAGACCTTCCGCCAAACTGGCGATGCGTGGCGCATGATCTTTGGCTGCGCGGGCAAGCGTTTTTTTCAGCCAGCTCTCCAACCCTAGCCCGTTCACCACGATTAAATCCGCCTGCCCGATTTTTTTAAGGTCTTGAGCGGAGAATTGAACGTCGTGCGGACCGACACGGCCGGGCAGGAGTTGCTCGACATCAGCGGCATCGCCGGCCACTGCGCACGCGAACCAATAGGCCGGGAGGGTGGTGGCCAAAATTCTGAGCCGCACGGGAGCGGCTCCGTTCGTGACGGATGAAAAGAAAAGAAGGAAGCTGAACAGCGCGAGAACCCGCGGCATGCGGGGAGAAGCTACAGGCGCGGAAACCTATTTGCAACGGATTAGCGGCTCGCGCGGGGACGAAGCACGGAAGGGAAGGCGCGATGCCTTGGCTGCAGCGTAAACGCGGCGTGCCGCCCCTTATTTCATTAAGAGCATCTGCCGCGCACGCTTCACCGCGCGGTTGAGTTGGCGCTGGTAATGCGCAGGCAAACCGGTGTATTTGCGCGGGAGGATGCGCCCCTGCTCGGTCACGAATTGCTTGAGGAGGTTGACGTTCTTGTAATCGAGGGCGTCGACGGTGAAGTCGATCTTCGGCTTGGGCCGCGGCGTCCGGACTTCGCTGCTCCGGCTGCGGGAGCCGCGTTCCTTTGATTTTTCCGCGTTCGTTTTGCGTGGCATAAGCTATTTGATCTCGCGATGCACAGTGTGGCGGCGCAGGAACGGATTGTATTTCTTGATCTCGACGCGTTCGGTCTGGATTTTTTTATTCCGAGTGGTGGTGTAGCGTGAAGGCGTCTTGCCTTCTTTCCGCGCCTCCGTGCATTCCAAGGTGATGATTTCTCTGGGCATAAATTACTCCCGTTCGCGGGTCGGTTTTTCTTCCGCTTCTTCTTCCTCTTCCGGTTCGGCCGCGCCGGTGCTGTCCACCGATCCGAGCGCTCCCAGGCGGCGTGAACGAAGCGCGCCATCGCGTTCGAGTTGGGCTTGGGCTTCCACGGTGAACCGCGTCCAAGGGATGGCGTCGAGCCGCGCTTTGGGAATCGGTTTGCCAGTCAGTTCGCAAGTGCCGTAGGTGTTCTTCTCAATCCGTTTGAGCGCTTCTTCGATCTCGTAGATCGCGTCCTGATCCGAGGAGAGCAAACTCAAGGCGAAGTCCCGGTCAAAGTTGTCTGTTCCCGAGTCCGCCATGTGCAAGCTGTAATTGGGCATCTGCTCCGCCGATTCTTTGGCCAAACCGCTCATCTGATTGAGCAATCGTTCGCGCAGCTCCAGTAGATTCTTATAGTACTTCGACCACTCCGGCTTGATGCGCGTGTTGGCGTCTGGCGAAAAACCGGAATGGACGGCTTTGCCCAGGATCGAGGCCGCGGTGGCGGAGCCGACCGTTTTGGGGCGGACTCCTTGAGAATTCGTCTTCTTTGCCATGTTCTTTCTTCTGTTCAAATCAATGCAATTATTCTCCCCCGACGCCGACCGGCCGGACGACCCCGGCAGCGGCTGCCCTTTGGGAGCGGGTGAATGTATCAAAGCAAATCAAAAGCGCCACTAAAAAAAGTTGGCGAATTTGGCCGAATGTTTTTTGACCCAAGTTCCTCCATCACCAAGCGGTTTCGGGCCGATTTTTCTCTCAAAAACGCGGCCGGAAGAACGCAGCCTCGCCCCGGTAATCCGCGCGTGCCCTTTGTCCCTCCCGCCGCTTCGATGAGGCGCTCAACCCTTCTCGATCGAAGCGTAGGCGTTGTGATTGTGAATGCTTTCAAAATTCTCCGCTTCCACTCGGTACCACGTGACATCCGGATGCTCGTTCAACTTCACGACCACATTGCGAACCAAATCCTCGACGAACACTGGGTTCTCGTAAGCTCGTTCGGTGACTGCCTTTTCATCCTGCCGTTTCAGCAAAGAAAACAGTTCGCTGCTGGCCGAACCCTCGACCAACGCAATCAAATCTTCGATCCAGATCGCTTTCCGCGACCGGACCTGGACGGTGACCTCGCCCCGCTGGTTGTGCGCGCCGTATTTGCTGATCGCTCTCGAGCAAGGGCAGAGCGTCGTCACAGGAATCTTCACCGTCAAAACAAAATCGATCTCCTTCCCGGAAGCGGTGGCGTCGAACCGCGCCACGTAATCCATGACTCCTTCCAGCCCGGAAACAGGCGCGCGCTTGACGAGAAAAAACGGAAATTCCATCTCGAGGTGCGCTGTGTCAGCCCGAAGCTTCTCCTGCATTTTATAAAGAATGTCCGTGATGTTCTCCACGTGCACCATCGTGCCGTGCGTGTGCAGCACCTCGACGAACCGGCTCATGTGCGTCCCCTTAAATTCTTTGGGCAGGTCCACGTACATGCCCACCGTCGCGATCGTGTTCTGCCACGTCCTCGCCTTGTCCCTGATCTGAATGGGAATCCGAATTCCACGGACACCCACCTTATCGATGCGCAATTCGCGGTGGTCCCGTTCGCTCTGTTTGTCGTGCAGCTTGCCTTTCGCCTTCGCCTGTTTCGAGTGGCGGGCAGCGGCAACGCTTTCGGAAAGCCTGATCATGGGGTTAAAGAATAGTCCTGTTGCCCGGTTTTGCAAAAAGTTTCCAGCCCAATCGGCCTGCGCGCGCTCGCTTCTCTCGATTTCCGCGACGAATCACCGTTTTCCTTCGACTGTCCAAGCGATGGTTTCTTTTTGACTGTTCAGTTTCGCGGGCTAAAAAGGAAGCCGCCATGGAGCTGTTTTCCCGGATCGTTCTCCTCCTCATTGTCGCGGCCGGTTCGGTTGCGCTTTATTCCGCCCAAACCTTCCGCGTCGCCACCTTCAATGTGGAAAATTATATCGCCGGCCCGAGCGAAACCCGCCCGCTCAAAACCCCAGCCGCGAAACAAAAAGTGCGCGAAAGCCTCCGTGCCTTGCACGCCGATGTCCTCGCCCTGCAGGAGATCGGTGAAACCAATGCTCTGTTCGAACTGCGGCAGAACCTGGCCAGAGAAGGACTCGATTACCCATATTGGGAATGGGTGAACGGGTTCGACACGAACGTGCACGTGGCGGTCTTAAGCCGGTTCGCGATTGCCGCCCGGCGATCGCATTCCCGCGAGAGTTTTCTTTTGCACGGCCGGCGCATGTTCGTGAGCCGCGGATTTGCCGAAGTCGATATTCGACCAAACCCCCGCTACCAATTCACGATGATCGTCGCGCACCTGAAATCCAAGCGGCCCACCGCGCAGGCGGACGAAAGCGAAATCCGGCAGGAAGAGGCTTTGGTGCTGCGCGATTTGATCGACCGGCGTTTGCAAGCAAATCCAAATGCCAATCTCATCGTGCTTGGGGATTTGAACGATTATCCCACCGCGCGTCCGATCCGAACGCTGATCGGTCGGGGGAGAAACGTTCTGATCGACACCCGCCCGGCCGAGCAGAATGGCGACAATGCCAGAGGCGCGTCCGGGCGCCGGATCACTTGGACCCACCATTTCGCGAAGGAAGACACTTACAGCCGGCTCGATTACATTTTGATCAGCCGCGCGATGGCGCGCGAGTGGGATGAACCAGGCAGCTTCGTTTTCGCGTCGCCTAATTGGGGTCTCGCCTCCGATCACAGGCCCATCCTGGCCCAGTTTCGCGCGCAAGATGAATAGCCGCGAAAATTGGCCGGCGGCTCGATGAAGGCGCGTTGCATTCGTTGAGGCAGACGGCCCGATTTGGGTGAGAATGAAAAGTTGACTCAAATGGAATAACTCTGGAGGTTCAAGGAATTCAGCGCGTGACCACCACTCCCGCCAACGGCAACGATGCTCTCACACGCCGGATTCTCTGGGGTTTGCTTGCTGGCGTAGGCTTGGGCGCCGCGGCGCGCGTTTTGGTCGCCTTCGGCCTTTGTAAAGAAGTGGCTTTGGATTGGCTGGCCGCGGAGATCCTCGATCCGTTCGGGCTGGTTTTCCTCCGCATCCTCTTTTTCGTCGTCGTTCCGCTGGTTTTTGTTTCGCTGACACTCGGGCTGGTTCAGCTTGGCCATCTCGAAAAATTGGCGCCGATGGCCGGCCGGACGTTTCTGCTGTTCCTGCTAAACATGACCGTGGCTTCGGTTATCGGGCTGCTGGTCATGAACATTCTCCACCCTGGGAGCAGGATCGAACCGGAAACTCAGACAAAACTCCTGCACAAATTTGGCGAGACGGTTCAGACGCTGCAGGCCCGAGCCGCCGCCAGGCCGTCACTCACCCTCGCCGCGCTGGTGGAAATGTTCATGCCGCAGAACCTATTGAAGTCGGTTGTCGAGTTTCAATTGCTGCCGCTCATTTTGTTTTCGCTTCTTGCCGGAATTAGCGGCGGTTCGCTTCCGCTGCCGATGCGCGAGCGGCTGCAGGGCGGGCTGGAAATCGCCGCGACTCTCATCACTGGCATCATTCATCTGGCGATGCGGCTGGCTCCGTTTGCCGTGGCCGCGCTGGTCTTCAGCGCGATCGCGAAGTTCGGTTGGGACATCCTGCGGGCGCTCTTGTTGTTTGTTCCCGCGGTGATCGGCGGCATGTTGCTCCATCTCTTTGGCGTCATGTCCCTTTTTCTAAAAATTTGGACCCGGCGTTCGCCTGTCGCCTTCTTTAAGAGCATCGAAGCCGTTTTGATCACTGCGTTCTCCACCAGCTCGAGCAATGCAACTTTGCCAACGACCATTCAAATCGCTCGCGAAAAACTCGGCATCTCCGCAAGCACGGCCGGGTTTGTCCTTCCGCTGGGCGCGACGATGAACATGAGCGGGACCGCTCTTTATGAAGGCTGTGTGGTCCTGTTCATCGCCCAGGTCTACGGGATTCACCTTGGTCTGGCGCAGCAGATCGTTCTGGTTGTTCTCTCGGTTTTGAGCTCGGTGGCGGTGGCGGGCATTCCGGGCGGATCGCTGCCATTCATCGTCGGCCTATTGAGCAACTTTGGAATCCCAGCGGAAGGCATCGCGCTGATTCTCGGCGTCGACCGGTTGTTGGATATGTGCCGAACTGTTTTAAATGTCGGCGCGGACATCGTGACCGCGTGCATTGTGGACGATCGATTCCAAGAACCCGCCGCCTGAAAAACGCATCGGCTGTGGAACCCGGCGGCTAGATTCCTTGAACCTCAAAAGTAATTCCATTTGAGTCAACTTTTGCCCTTCGATTCAAATTCGAATTTGAGTCTGTCGATAAACTCGCCTGGTCTGAGGCCCGCCTCGCTAGATGTAATACATCTTCTGTTTCTCTTCCGCCTGTTCGAGCAGTTGCTGGAAATTGATCCCTTCAGCCGCTTCTTCAAAAGCTCGTTTCACCGTCTGCCAGGCAGCTCGAAGCTCGGGCGGACACTGCGGATTGCTCAGCGCGGCCGCGTCGAAGACTTCTCCATGAACCGCCGAAAGAACATCCGCAAACGTGATCTGCGCGGGCGGTCGCGCCAGCAAGTATCCGCCTTCACGGCCTCGGACGCTTTTCAAAATGCGGCGAGCCTTTAACTCGATCAAAATCTGAACGAGATAATTCGGAGGAATGCCTTGATCCGCGGCGAGCCGTTCAACCGGTTGCGCCGCGCCCGTGTGGTGCTGGCGTGCCAGGGCCAGCACAGCCCGAACCGCGTAATCACTTTTGACGGAGAGCTTCACCGGAAAAGGCTACTGCGGCTCGTTCCCGCTCCGCAACGAAAACTGTGGGGAGCCCTGCTCCTGCGGATTGGTAATTGGTCGTTAATTCGTGGATTGGTCCATTAGGCCCTTCGTCATTTCTTAAGCCGCGCTCCAAATCGATCATGAGAATCAGGATGGCTTCCTGACGCATGCTTGGCATCATCCGACCATGACGCTCCCATTTACGAGGTCTGTCCAAACACCTCGCCGGTTTCGAAACGGCGCTTACGCACTCCTGATTTTTCTTGGACTGGTTCCCGCCTTGATCGCAGCCGATCCAAACCCAGGGCGATTGAGCGTTTCGATCACAAGCCGCTCCGCCCCGGCTGGATTGCCTTGCCGCATCACTGTGCTCGACGAATCCGGGCAGTTGGCGGACCTGAAAGCGTTTCCCAGCGATCGGCTGGCAGTTCGGCCGGGCGTCGTTTATACCGCGGACGGTCATGCCGAATTGGAATTGGCTCCAGGCAATTATGCTCTCTATGCCACGCGCGGTTTTGAATATGGATTAGCCAAGACCCGATTAAACATCCGCGCAGGTGAATCTTCCAAGACCTCCCTGCGCCTCGAACGCGAGGTCGAGACCCAGGGCTGGGTCAGCTGCGACACCCACATTCACACGCTAACTTACAGCGGCCATGGCGATGCCACCGTCGACGAGCGGGTCGTTACGCTGGCGGCCGAAGGCATCGAACTCCCCGTCTCGACCGAGCACAACCTGGCGATCGATTATGCAACGGCCGCGGAGAGAATGGGCGTGCGGAAGCACTTCACTCCCGTCATCGGGGATGAAGTGACGACGCCGTCCGGGCACTTCAATGTCTTTCCGATTCTGTCGGGAACATCGCCACCGCCTTTCAAAACGACAAATTGGACTGATCTCCTGCGAGGGATCCGCGGAACCCCTAGCGTTCAATTTGTCATCCTCAATCACCCTCGCGATTTGCATTCGAACTTTCGTCCGTTCGACCCAAAAAATTTCGATCCTGCGACCGGCGCAAACCGGCGCGGGCCAGAGTTCTCTTTTGACGGCCTGGAACTGATCAATTCGGGCGCGCTCCAATCGGATTTCATGCGGATTTACCGGGACTGGTTTGCGTTGTTGAATTACGGCTACAAGATCACTGGTGTGGGCGCAAGCGATTGCCACGACGTGAACCGTTATATCGTCGGTCAAGGCCGGACCTACCTTCGCGTGCCTGACCGTGATCCCGCTCATCTCGACGTGAACCGTGCCTGCGCCAGTTTGCGGGCCGGAGCCGCTCTAGTGAGCTTCGGGCTTTTGACCGAACTGCGAGTGAACGGGCAGGAAGTCGGCGGACTCGTTAAAGCCTCCGAAACGCAGTTGCAGGTGCATGTCCGGGTATTAGGTCCGAGCTGGACGGTGATGGACCGCGTCGAATTGTTCGCGAATGGAGTGAAAGTTCGGGAGAAAAAGTTTGGTCCGGCGCGCAAGAATCCCGGTTTGAAAGCCGAATTCGATTGGCGGCTTCCCGTCGCCCGGCAGGACATGTATTTGGTCGCGATCGCGTCGGGGCCCGGGGTCACCGAACCTTACTGGGAAATCGCCAAACCGTATCAGCCCACATCACCGGTTTGGGAACCGCGTTGTGTCGGTTCGACGAATCCAATCTGGGTCGACGCGGATGGCGATGGAAAGATGACCCACGCGCGCGCCTACGCCGAAAAGATTGTTCAGCGGACTGGGACGAATTGGAAGGAGCTGTTCACATCGCTCGCTGAATACGATGAAGCGGTCGCTACTCAAGCCGCGAGCCTGGCCATCGCTCGAGGAATGGCTTGGAACAATCCTGAGGTGCAGCAGTGGATCGCGGCGGCGCCAAAGCAGGTCCGGGCCGGTTTTAACGAATTCGAAAAGCACAACCCGCAACCATGAGAAGTATCATCCAAATACTCTCGGCCGCCGCAGCGATTAGCGTGAATGGCTTCGCGGCGGATTTAACTTCCGCCCGAATCCATGTGACCGTCGAGGAACGTTCCACGCCTGGCGAACCGCTCCCGTGCTTGGTCTTCTGGCGTGATGCCGCCGGAAAATCTTTGCGCGCGGAAGGGCTTCCTTTCTGGCGGGACCATTTTGCTTCGACAGGAAAATTCACGCTGGACCTGCCCGCTGGCCGGTATTCGTATGAGATCGAGCGCGGGCCGGAATACAGCAAAACCACGGGCCAACTGGCCGTGGCCGCAGGCGCTCCGGAGCAGCGATTGACTGTCACCCTCGATCGCATCGTCGATCTGCAGAAGCTCGGTTGGTGGCCGGGCGACCTGCACGTGCATCGCCCGATCGATGAGATCGAACTGCTGATGCGGGCCGAGGAACTCTACGTTGCGCCTGTGATCACGTGGTGGAACAACAGAAATCTTTGGGCGGCGCGCACTGTTCCGGCCAGGCGGACGGTCCAATTCGACAGAAACCGTTTCTATGAAGTGTTGGGTGGTGAAGACGAACGAGGCGGAGGCGCATTACTCTATTTTCATTTGGACACCCCATTGCAGATCGGGGCGGCTGCTCGCGAATTTCCGCCGATGTTGCGGTTTCTGAAAGAAGCCCGGACGCAGCCCGCGGCCTGGATCGACATCGAAAAACCATTCTGGTGGGATGTTCCCGTCTGGCTTGCGCTTGGTCAGGCCGATTCGATTGGCCTTCTGAACAATCACGTCTGGCGCGATGGCATGCTCGATAACGAAGCTTGGGGCCATGCGCGCGACAAAAGCAAATTTCCTTCGCCGCTCGGAAACGGTTATTGGTCGCAGGAAATTTATTACCAGATCCTCAATTGCGGCTTCCGAATTCCGCCGAGCGCCGGGAGCGCGTCGGGCGTGCTGCCGAATCCGGCCGGTTACAACCGCGTTTACGTCGAGGCAGGACCGCAGCTCGAACCTTCCGTCTGGTGGCGCAATTTAAAGCGGGGCCGCAGCTTTGTTTCGAACGGACCGTTGTTGCTGGCGCGAGCAAACGATCAACTGCCCGGCGTCGTCTTCCAGTTGGCTGCCGGAAAACCGCTGTCGATGGAAATTGCAGGCGACTTGATCTCGCGAGATCCGATCGACCGGATCGAACTGATCCGCGATGGCAAAATCGAAAGGACCATCCGCCAGCCGGGCGGCCGGTTCAATTTCGGAAAAGTCGAATTCGCGCGCGGCGGTTGGTTTTTGGTGCGCGTGATCGGCGAGGACACCAAGACTTTTCGGTTTGCGTCGACCGGCCCGTTTTATGTCGAGGAGCCAACCCAGCAACCGGTGATAAGCCGGGCATCGGTGCAATTTTTCATCGACTGGGTCCGCGAACGCGCGGAGGGAGTGCGTTTGCCGGACGCGACCCAGCAGGCTGAGTTGTTGGCTGACTTGAGGGCCGCCGAACGGTTTTGGATGGAACGGCTGGCCAAAGCGAATCGCGACTAACCTCTGGGCTATTCCGCAACCGCGCGGCTGAGGCGTCCCGCGAGCCACGACTCGATCAATAGAAACGCGAGCGCGCCGAGAATGAGCCAGCGCCAAAATTTCTGCCGGCTCTCGACCTCGGCAGCGAGCAACCGTTCGCGTTGGCGCGGTGTTTGCGCGTGGCTGCCAAGCTTCGCTTTCACACTGCTGAGCCGCTGGATTTGTTCGAGCTCCATTGGCCCGGTTCGAGATTCTTCCGGCGGCACGTTGACGGCGAAAGCAAAGGGCGGCGTCGTTTGCGCGGTGTAAATTCCTGGAATATCCGTTTCCTGGAAAGCTTTGGAGGCGGGAGCTTCGATTAACTTCCCGTCCGGTTTGCGAACCGTCACGCTTGTCTTGATAAGGTTTGCGGGCAGCGGGACTTCATCGCCGACCGAATAAGCCGGCTGCGGCGGAGGCGTTTTCAAATTTTGGTCGAGGAGCGAGTAGAGCAGGGGAACGAATTTTGACGACAGCGCCAATTGGCTGTCGGTCGGAGTCCAACCGGACGTCATCGTGAGAACTCGTCCGCGTCCGACGCTCCATTGGAGCAAGAATGGATCGGTGCGTTCGTTATCGAATCTGGCGAGAATCTCGACGTTGGCTGGAAGGTTGTTCAAAGCGAGCCGGCGGAATTTCCAAAAATGGATTTTTGAGAAATCGCTGTAGCGCGGGTCCGCGAAGGGGGCGAGGAGCGGGTGTTCGAAGGCGAGCTGACCCAAGATGACGTAAGGCTGGGCTGTGACTTCCTCCGCGCCGAGCGTGGCCAATCCTGTCATACGCGCCAGTGCCGGAACAGCCACGGCATTGGTCAGCACGCACAGGACGGTTCCGCCATTCTCCAGATACTGGCGGAGCGCGGTCGTTTGGGGTTCGGCCAAAACGTCGGTCACAACGACCAGCGGCGTCTGCGCCAATTCCAGGCTGGAAACAGGCGATTCAGGCAAATGTGTTTTGATTTGGATGGCGCGCGTGCTCGTCTCTTGGAAAGCGCGCTTGAGGAAGTAAAGCGATTGGTTCGGGTCGGTTTCACGATCGCGCCCGAAAAATGCCAGCTCGATCTGTTGCGGTTTGCCTTCGATCCAATATAAGAAGTTATCGAAATCGGCATTATCCCCCGCTAGTCCCAACCGCAGCTCGGCGTTTGCGGCCGGCTTTTTTGGAATCCGCACCGTTCGACTTTGCCCGGGCGGAACATAAACCTCTTCCATCGGGCCGACGAAACTCTTCGCGTCAGCTGGAAGCCAGCCGATTTGAAATTGCTCTTTCTTGGAATTCCGGGCGTTGACCACGCGCACGGCTGGAGTGTTGGTCGAGTTTTTCGTGTTCGCGTCCTCCTGCCGGTTCAACCACTCGAGCCCGGCATTGTTGGGATCCGAAGGCTTGATCGTTTCCAGTTTAACTTCGATGCCTTTCGGCCATTCGAAATTGGGCAGCCCATCCAGCCGGCTTCCCTCCTGGAAATCGCTCACGACCAGAATTTCCTGCTCGATTCGGTCGTCTGGCTTGGTTTCGCCGCGGCCAGGCTCCTGCAGCGATTCCGCGGCGCTGATGAGAGCGCTGCCCAGGTGCGTGCCGCCCCAACTCGGCTGGAGCCCGGCCAGGGTTTGGCGGGCCAGCGTGATCCGGTTGGCGGCGGCGGCGGTTTGCCATTGCTGAAATGTCAGCCGAGTTCGCGGCGCCGAGTCGAAAGAGATAATCGCCAGCGAATCCTCGGGGCGGATTTGGCCGATCAGTTGATCGACTTTCGCGGCGGCCATTGGCCAAACCCCCGGCCTTCGCATGCTTGCGCTCGTGTCGAGCAGCAGCACGGTTTTTCGCGCGCGCGGACCAGCCGCTGTTTCTCCGACGGGTTTCGAGAAGAATGGCCGCGAAAACCCAGCGGCGAGCAGAACCAAAACGAGGCACCGCAAGAGCAGCAGCCAAAGATGTTCGAGGCGGCTGCGCCGGGTGACGCGCGGCGGGCTCGGCAATAAAAACATTAACGAGCTGAAAGGGACACGATCGCGGCTGGTCCGCCGAATCAAGTGGAAGACGACTGGCAGGGCCACCGCGAGTCCGCCGATCAAAAACAGTGGGGCAAGAAAGTGCATGCTAATGGTCGCCTATTTCCGACCGAGCCGCCGGTGGCCGCCTTTGCCCCGACGCTGCATTCGTTCTCTCAAAAAGTCAAAAAGAGCCGTTTGCAAGGGCCGGTCGGTCGAGAGCCGCGCGTAACCGATGCCGTTTTTCCGGCAAACCTTCTCGCACTCGCCCAGGTGCGCTTCCAATCGTTTCAGGTAATCTTTGCGGGCGGTCTGCGGATCGATGTAAATTCTCCGGCCCGATTCCAAATCCTGAAACATGGCCGCCCGTTCAAACTGAAAATTCAATTCCGCGGGGTCGAGCACCTGAAAGACGACAATTTCGTGCCGGCAGGCCGCGAGCGTCGCGAGCGGTTTTTCCCACGCTTCCACAGGCGCAAGGAGGTCCGATATCAAAACCATCAATCCACGTTTTTTGACGATCTCGGCCATGCGCGTGAGCGGGTGCTCCAGCCGAGTCACGCTTCCCCCCGCCGGTTTCTCCAGGAGCAGCATCAAATTCCGCAAGTGGCCTGGACGCTGCCGGGCGGGCAAGTATTCCCGGACATTTTCGTCGAACGTCAGCGCGCCGACCGCGTCACCCTGGCCGGCCAGAAAATAAGCGAAGGTCGCCGCGAGCGTGTTGGCGAAATCGGCTTTGGAATAACCGGTCGAACCAAACTGCATCGAGCGGCTGTTGTCGACGAGCAGATGACAGCGCAAGTTCGTTTCGTCTTCGAATTTTTTGATATAAAAGCGGTCGCTTCTGGCAAACAACCGCCAGTCGAGATAACGCGGATCGTCTCCAGGCGAGTATTGGCGATACTCCGTAAACTCAACCGAGAAACCGTGCAGCGGGCTGCGATGAAGACCGCGCCAAAAGCCATCCATGACGACCTTCGCGCGCCATTCGAGATTGCGGACGCTCATGAGGGTTGGCACGTCCATCCAATTCCGCGGCGCGGCGGGAGCGGGCGAAGGCGATTGAGGGGCAGCGTTATTTGGGGGAGTCACATGCTTCGGTAGTTTTTGCAATTGCCGCCGCCAGCCGCCGGCGTTCGGTCACAGCTTTGCGCACGAGCCAATATCCCAGCAAGCTGACGGGAAAGCCAACAATGATCGAGCCGATCGTCAACGGAACACCGAGCGTAAAAAATGTCGTCCAGCTCAGCAATTCGTGCGGCCGAAAGTGATATTGGCGAAGCGAAGGCGGAAAGCGGTGCGGCTCGTTGACGATCCAATATCCGAGCACATACTCGAACCGAAAGATGGCCGGCATGAACGGCAGGAACAAATCGTGCAAGCTTACCGCAATCAACGCCGACAGTTTATTTCCACGAACCAGGATCGCGCAGATCAAGCTCAGGAGTGTTTTCAAACCGAAGAACGGGGTGAACCCCAGAAATAATCCCATGCCCACGCCGCGCGCAATAGATTCGGGCGTGTCCTGGATAGTAAGGAACCGGTGCAGCGTTTTTGACCAGCCGCGGCGAATCATCCGGCGCTTTCCTCCTGGTTGGGATGCAAGCCAAACTGGAGAAGCTTTTCACGCATCGTCAATCTCGATATGCCAAGCCAGCGCGCTGCTTTCGCCTGGTTTCCCCGCGCCAGCTGGATGGCTTGTTGAAAGAGTTCACGCTCGACCGCATCCATGGCCCGGCTGTGCGCGGAGTCCAGCTCGCCCCGTTGGGCCGCCGCGAGCAGCTCTGAAATAATTTCGCTCAACGGCAGCTGCGGGCGCGGCAGCGCAATCGGGGCGGTTCGTAAAACGGCCGCGCGGACGTGATCCAGCCCAATGGGAAAGCCGCGGGCCAGCAGCAGCGCCTTCCGAATGACATTTTCCAATTCACGAACATTTCCCGGCCAGGGCTGTTCCTGCAGGCACGCCATCGCCTGCGGATGAATCGAGGGATTCGGCGCGCCCATCTCGCTTCCAAATTTTCTCAAGAAGAACCGCACGATCTCTGGAATGTCCTCGCGCCGCTCGCGCAATGGCGGCAAAAAAATCGAAACGACGCTTAGCCGATAGTACAAATCCTCGCGGAATTGTTTCTGTTGAATCGCGCTTTCCAAATCGCGGTTCGTCGCCGCAACCACCCGCACGTCGACTGGAATCGTTTCGTGCCCGCCAAGCCGTTGAACGGTTTTTTCTTGGAGCACACGCAACAGCTTCACTTGAATGGCCGGGGTGAGCTCGCCGATTTCATCCAGAAAAATCGTCCCTCGATTCGCTTGCTCGAACCGGCCGATCCGCCGAGTTTGGGCGCCGGTGAATGCGCCGCGTTCGTGGCCGAATAGTTCGCTTTCCAACAGCGTGTCGGGAATCGCCGCGCAATTAATCGCCACAAAGGGACCTTCGGTCCGATCGCTATGCTGGTAAAGCGCCCGCGCGATCAGCTCTTTGCCCGTGCCGGTTTCCCCTCGAATGAGAACCGTGACAGGTTTAGACGCCACCCGGCCGATCTCTTTGTAGATAGCCTGCATCACCTTGCTTTGGCCGATGATCGCCGCCCGTTCCAGATCGTCCGACACGCCCAGCCGCACGGCTTCGGACATGAGCCGCCGGCTCGTGAGCGCCTGGCCGATCACTTCGATCAGTTCCGGCATGTCGAATGGTTTGACCAGGTAATCGTACGCCCCTTGCTTCGTCGCTTCGATGGCGGTTTCGGTCGTGCCGTGCGCGGTCATTAAAATAATCGGCAGATGCGGCTGGCCCGAATGCAGTTCGCGAACCAAATCCAGTCCGCTCAATCCGGGCAGCTTGAGATCCGTCAGCACCAGGTCGTAACGACCAGCCCGCGCCCGTTCCAACCCAGCGTCGCCTCTTTTTTCCAGCTCGACCTTGTAATTCTCCGCGCCAAGCACCCTCTCGAGCGACGAGGCGATGCTCGAATCATCTTCGATCAATAAAATTTTAGCGGACGCTGCCATCTTCTCCGGCACAGGGAAGGACAATACCAAAGGTTGTCCCCCGATTCACCTGCGTTTGATACTGCAGCACTCCGCCATTTTTTTCCACCATCCTGGCCGCGATCGATAAACCGAGGCCCGTGCCGTTTTCTTTGGTGGTGAAGAATGGATCAAACAGCCGCTTCTCGACTTCCGGCGGAATGCCTTTGCCCGTGTCCGCAACCTCCAAAATCACCGCTGGCCTGAGCTCTTCCCGGAAGCGCTTCACGTCCGTCCTGGCCCGCAACGCCACCGTTCCATTCTCGCCAATGCTGTCCGCCGCGTTTTGCACGAGATTCAGCAACACTTGCTTGAGCTGCTGCGGATCAACTTTGATCAATGCCGGCGTCCCTTTCTCCAGCCAAAGGCGAATGCGCTGTCTCTCCAGCGCCGGCCCCATCAGCGCCACAATCTCCCGCAACGGTTCGTCCGCTGGGATTTCTCGCAACTGCGGGTCGGATGGGCGCGCGAACTGCAAAAAATCTTTCACGATCCTTTCGAGACGATTGATTTCCTGGCCGATGAATGCCGCATCCGCTTGTTCCGGAGAGTTCGGCTCGAGCAGCTTTTGCTGGGTGAACAGGCGCGCTTTGATGGCGGTGAGTGGGTTGCGGATTTCGTGCGCCACGCCGGCAGCGAGCATTCCGAGAGCGGCGAGCTTTTCGTGCCGGTCCAGGAGCGCTTGGCTTTCGACCAACTTGACCCGCAGCGGTGCGATCATTTCGCGATAAACAGTCCACGACAGCCAGAGGCCCAGGGCCATGAGCACCACCAAAGAGCCAAAAATCAGCCGCTGCAACCGCGCCACCGAGACTTGCGATGCGCTCAGAAAGCTTTCCAGGACCCGGCGATGCGCTTCTTCCAGTTGCGATCCGAGTTCGAGCAATTGATACGATTGGGAGATCAGCCCGATGGCGCTGGCACGATTCGTCACCGCTGGAGTGTTCGTCGAGAGAACTTGATCCGCGCGGTTCAGATAATTTTCGAAGGCAGCGGAGATCCGATCGAGGAGTTGTTGTTCGTCGCGGGTGAGCGCGGGGTGTTGGCGGATCATCCATCCCTGGAGCTGATGGCTTTCCCATTTGAATTGGCGGACTTGCTCAAAATCTCTGCCGAGCTCGAAAAGCAGAATCCGATTGTTCAGGCGCAAAACCGCAGCTTGCAAATGGTCCGCGATTTCGAAGCTGATCAAATGGCCGCGATGAAACCGTTCCTGGAGCGACCGGATATCGCGCCAACTGCTCCAAGCCGCGCCGCCGATGAGCAAGGCCAGCGCGGCCATGGCCAACGAGAGCACAGTCAACCGCCATTTGATCGCGCGAGGCATGATTGGTGATTCCCGAAGAGAAGGTGATTCGCTGGCGCGGCGTCAAGCCTGCAGGTGCCGCGACGAACGATTGCCAAATCCTTGATGCAGGTGCATCACAGTTTTGGCAGACCAAATCCTGATGCAGGTGCGTCACGGTTTTGGCAGACCAAATCCTGATGCAGGTGCATCGCAGTTTTGGCAGGCCAAATCCTGATGCAGGTGCATCGCAGTTTTGGCAGGCCAAATCCTGATGCAGGTGCGTCACCGTTTTGGCAGACCAACACCTG
>Ga0082335_1000222_pt1 | contig 153664 bp, 165 predicted proteins | sample Subgrocontami58m_FD_72375 | JGI IMG/M metagenome (GOLD analysis project Ga0082335, IMG submission 72375) | Subsurface groundwater microbial communities from S. Glens Falls, New York, USA - GMW37 contaminated, 5.8 m (SPADES assembly) (version 2) ...
AATGGAAAGCGTTCCTCAAAGGAGTGAGGAAAGGAGAGTTCGATATCTAAACCAACCAAACGCGGTTCATTCCACAAACTAAAGACCTCTGTAGACACATATCTACAGAGGTCTTTTTATTTTTCATTATTTTCGAAATGAAGATTTTGGAATAGAAAACACAGAGTATCCGCATATTCTTTAATAAGAATTTTTTTGGGAATAGCAAATGTATGCCCAGATTCCACCTCGGTTCTTAAGAGAACAATATTTTTCGATGCACGGTCATTTTGTAATCGGGCAGTCATCTTAAATGCATGCATTGGATGTACGCGATCGTCGTGAAGTCCAGTGAGAATTAAAGTACTTGGATATTCTCGACTCTTTTCGATCCGATGATAAGGACTATACTTTAATAAGTATTGGAAATCTTTTTTGATATCTGGATTACCATATTCTGGAATCCATTGGCGTCCATTGCAAAAGAGGTGATAGCGTAGAAGATCCAAAACCGGAAATCCGATGATTGCGGCTTTCAATAGGTTTGGCTTTTGAGTAATTGCCCCACCAATAATAAGTCCACCATTAGACCAGCCCATTCCTGCAAGTTGGAGGGAATTAGTATACTGATTTTTTATTAACCATTCTGCCGCAGCGATGAAATCGCTAAAAGAGTTCTTTTTGTTTTTTTTCACTCCTGCAATATGCCATTTTTCTCCGAATTCACCGCCCCCTCGAATATTCGCTACTGCATATATGCCTCCCCTTTCAAGAAAAGGAATTACTAATTCATTGAAATACGGCATTAAGCTTACATTAAATCCCCCATATGTGTAGAGTAACGTTGGATTTTTACCATTACGCACAATATTTTTTTTATAAATTAAAGACATTGGAACTTTTGTATAATCATGGGTTGAATACCTGATTTGTTCAATCTTAAATTGATTATGATCAATAAGGGGGGGATTCGACTTTATAATATTCAGTTTTTTGTTTTCAAAACTAAAAGAGTATGTAGTGGGAGGAATTAAAAAAGAAGTAAAACTAAAAAATAGTTCATTGCTTTCTTCTACGGAATTGATGGAAAAAATGGAGCCGATTGCTGGTAGAGATATGTCATATTGAAAGTTTCCAGCAATTGAATAGATTTTGAGCGTAGAATGAACTACGTCTAAATATTCTATACAAAGATTATTTTGAACTATGGCACACTTTTCCATTTTCAATTTACTTTCCGGAATCAGTTCAATCCATTTTTTTGTTCCGGCATTGTATTGTGATATATCAATTTTTACTAATTTCCACAACGGAGCTTTATAGTTTGTACGAATATAGAGCATATCTTTATGGATAAAACCGAAGAATAAACCATGCAATCCTTGCGTGATATTAATAAAACCTTTTTCCGGTTTATTGAATTGATAAAGATATAATGCAGTCTCTTCTTTTATTTCGTTAAATTTGAGTACTGTGATTAAAAGGTATCTTCGGTCTGAAAGATGCACGGAAGGAATATCTTCTTTTGCTATAGCATCTCCAAATACAAATTTATCTTCTGTAAAAGACTGATTCAAAGAATGATAATATACTTTTTGATGATATGATAATTCAGTTTTTTCTGGAGCATTTTTTGCTCTTCGAGTATACCAAAAACCTTTATTTGTAGTATCCCATTCGATTGATGATTTAAAGCTAGGATATATCCAACTTGGAATTAAATCCCGGATTAATTCTTTCCCAGTATCAACGTCAAGAACATGCGTAGAAACTTGATCACTGCCCGCATGAGAAAGATTGTATGCAATTAATTTTCCATTTGGAGATGGATACCAATCCCGCAAGGTAATATTGCTTTTTCTAGATAAGGTGTTTGGATTTATTAAAATTTTCCTTGGTCGTTTTAAATCTTTTTGAGTATATAAAATGGGAAGATTATGAATCTTATCTCGTTCTTCAAAAAAATACCGACCACCCTTTTTAATGACTGATCCATTAATACCGCCTTGAAAAATTTTTCTTAATCTTTTCGTGACATTTTTTCTTGACGGAACATTTTTAAGGATTTCGTGAGTATATCGATTTTGGTGACGAACCCATTGCAGTACCTTTTCATTTTTTATATTTTCTAGCCATTGATATGGGTCGGTAATTTGAATTCCATGTATGGTTTTATGCACCTCTTCCTGAGATGTCTTTGGTATTAGCAAATATTTTTTCTTCATATTAGAAATTCATTAATTTGACGTATAAAAAATATATTTATATACTACAATTACTCTCTCAAGAATACAATTCTGGAAGAGAGAGTTTGTATCTAAACAACTTAAAGGAGTCTTCCATGAAAGCAAGTAAACAACCCGTGCGGTTTTTCGATAAGGATTTTCGAAAATCCAGCTTCAGTCCCGCCTATCCGCAAATGCCGTACCAGTGCGTCCTCGTCGCCAGCAAGGGAGGAGTTGTGGGAGTTCGGGACTCGAAAGATCCCAAGAAAACCACACTCCTCTACACCAAAGGGGAATGGAAAGCGTTCCTCAAAGGAGTGAGGAAAGGAGAGTTCGATATCTAAACCAACCAAACGCGGTTCATTCCACAAACTAAAGACCTCTGTAGACACATATCTACAGAGGTCTTTTTATTGGAGCTAAGGTTTAATGCTATATATTCCATAATAATAGAGAAAAAATTTGCCAAAACATAGCAAGGGGTACTGGGGATAAACAGTTAATTTGAGCTTATTTTGACCACCTTTTCTTACCTTAGGAGGGGTTGACTTTTCTCAAAAGTAATGGTATACTTATGTTAGTTAAAAAAGTTGGAAAAGATGGGATTTTACAACTGAATATAATCTAAAAGGAGGTGGACGACAATGAAAGAAACGATTCTTGTTCTGAGTAATTCTGAAGACGGCAAACATACCGATGTCGTGGTTGAAAAACTTCATAAGGCCAATCAGAAGGTTTTCCGTTTTGATTCTGATCGTTTTATGAGCGGTGAGATCACAATTAATTTCAGGAGCAATCATCAAGAGTGTGGATTTACGATGTGTTCTGGCGATCAGCTTTTAGATTCAAGAAACATTAAAAGTGTTTGGTATCGTAGACCGAATCACTTTAACATCCAAATTCAAGACCCTGTTCAGCATCGCTATGCTGAAGAGGAGGTACGGAATTTATTGGATGGACTATGGGCAACAATACCAGATGTTTTTTGGTTAAGTAATCCAAAAAGTCTTGAGCAGGCACGGAAGAAACTTCTTCAATTAAAACTTGCTTGTGAACTTGGATTTTTGGTACCAGAAACAATTGTTACCAATGACCCAAATCTTGTTCAAGAGTTCTCTAAAATTCATGACGCCAAGATAGTTTTTAAGGCACTCTATCATGAATTTTTGAATTATGGCGACCGGGCATTCAACATCCCAACTACGCTTATTACCGAGAAACATATGGAGAAGCTTGAGCTTGTTAGGAAAATGCCGGCGCTGTTTCAGAGATTTATAGAGAAGAAATATGAATTGCGTGTTACCATCGTTGAGGATAAGATCTTTGCCGTTAAGATTGATTCACAGGCTAACCCTCTTACAGTAGTAGATTGGCGCAATCCGGAATACATTGACAAGCTGTCGTATACTAGCGTCGAATTTCCACACGAGGTCTCTGATCGTTGTCAGTGTATGTTGAGGCGGCTGGGGTTAGCATTTGGCGCGTTCGATTTCATCATGTCTAAAGATGAGAAACTCTACTTCCTTGAGGTGAATCCGAATGGACAATGGTATTGGCTTGAGGACTTAGCCGGAGCTTTAATTTCTGATGCGATTACTACTGTTCTTTGTAAAAAAAGGAGGTGATTGGCATGAACCCACAAATCTTCGCGGCGGTCTGCGCCGTAGAATCGGTCGCTCAGCTCCCTCAGGTTAGTGCGAGCTGGACTACTGGTTCTGGTACGGGTAGCGATCCGGACGATCTGTAGTTTCGTCCGAAGGGGGGATAGCCGAATGGCTATCCCCCTTTTTAGAATCTATTTGATGTAATATAATAAATTTAAAGTTCATGAATAATAATTTAGCACAAATTTTAAATGTAATGTCGGAGAAAGATCAAAAGATGCGCAGGCGCGCTAGGAAAACTGGTATTTGGAATGATCAACTAGACAAAATAAACACAAGAAAACTAAAAGGAATTATTAAAAAGTACGGGTGGCCGATCAGTAGCCTCGTTGGCAAAAAGGCGAGTCGGAATGCATGGTTAATTACTCAACATGCGGATCATGATGTAAAATTTCAAAAAAGGATTTTAAATCTACTCGAAAAAATTTATAATCAAAATCCATTAGAAATTGATAGAAGGCACATAGCGTTTCTAAGAGATAGGGTTTTGGTGAACGAAGGAAAACACCAAGTATTTGGTACACAATTTCATACAAATAGTAATGGAGTTTTTGGTCTGCGACCAATCAAAAATATCAAAAAAATAGATACATTAAGGAAGGATTATGGATTACCGCCATTGAGAGTTTATTTAGATTTGACTCCACAACCGTTAAGTCCTAACCGTAAGGTCCGCAAAGGATAGGAACTGCTGTCTTCAGTATGAAGATAGTGGACAAACGAAGCCACGCAGCATTTTTGAACCATTACGGGGAAGTTGACTTTCTCAAAAAAGTATGGTATAATTATACCAGCTAAATTGTGGTTGAAAATCCACAGATGTATTATATAAGAGAAAGATTTATATTGAAAGAATGTAAAATCTGCTTGATCGCCGTAGCCGATTTTTTATTATTGTGACATTCTTAGGAAAGAAATAGTCCTTGTACTATAGAAAAAATAGTTAAAATATCGCAAGGGTGTAGGGGATAACTTGTTAATTTGAGCTTATTTTGAGACCTTTTTCTTCCCTTGGGAGGGGTTGACTTTTCCCAAAAGTAATGGTATACTTCTAATAAGAAATGAGGTTCAATTAGTTGCAGATTTTACAGCTAATTTTTGAAAACAAAATAAAAGGGGGTATACGCCAATGAAGAAAATACTTGTCACTCTGATGATGGGAGCATTGATGTTCATCGCCACGGCCGCCTACGCGTCCGTCGCCGATCGGATCTACACCGAAGGAGGAATGATCCAGCCGGTTGGGGGGATGATCGACACAAACAGTTCTCAGAATTCTCTGAATTCTGTCGGATTGAGTGCTGCGGGGACGATCAACCACAAAGCCGATGGAGGAAGCTACAGCGCCATTGCTGGTTACGAAGCCGTCAAACGAAGCTGGTACGATGTCTGTGTGGAAATGCAGGCAACTGCAGCCAACTTCCGTTGGGATGGTGAGCCGCTTGCAGTGTATAGCAGAGCGACCCTTCAGCGTCTCGGTACTATCTACACATCCGAAGAAAGGAACGTCCAGTTCTACTCCGGAAATCTGAAAGCACGCTTCAAACTCGGGTTCATTCGGCCTTTCGCAGAACTCTGTGGGGGACCGATGGTGGTTAAAAGCACTGCTCGAACCTATCGTACTGACCGTCTCGATCTCAGGAATACCACCAGCGAAACCGCCATGGCTGCCAAACTCGGAGGAGGAATCGGATTCTTGATCCTTCCTTCCAAACTCGACGACCGAGTTGAGTTGGTCTTTAGTGGTGCCTACGTCCATGGCGTATCTGGGAGTGACGTTGCTGAGATGATCTACGCGTATTACGGAGGAAGCCTCAAGATCAAATTCTTGTAACTTCTCTCCAATCTGTACTTTGAACGGTCCGAATTCTCTTTGAGAATCCGGACCGTTTTTTGTTTTATCCACACCCATCTATTCAATAATAAATAAATGTTTTATAATAAAAGAAATTATGATTCCGTCACAAAACAGTAAGCCACTTCTTTATTTTTTTATTGGTTTATTTCTTTTAATCGCAGGAATACTTACATTTGGAGATAGTATTCAAAGGGGATTAGCGGTTACCAACCCGGGTAACCAAATAGATGATAATCCAATTATCCAACCAGAATCTCAACAACCACCCACAACTCCAACAACCCCTACAACTCAAACTGAAACTCCACCCCCAGTTCATTTTCAGTTTGAAGATTTTCCGCCATCTTTAAGGCCTACAGCACTTCCGCCGGGGAATAACGTTTCTGCGCCTTTGAATAGCGGCCCAGACACTCAAGTGAAATCCGGCGCATTAGGCGTAGGAGCTTTTCAAGCCGGATCAATTAACTCTGGCGATGTAACCGTGAACGGCACAATTAAATTAAAAGGCATCACCTTGGATGTTGGCTTTGATAATGGCGGCGAAGATTATTATGGACCAATAACCCAATTTGACCTTTGGTATGCAAATAGTTTTCCGCAATCCCAATTATTCCAGAATTTTTTCAGTCGAATAAACATCGATTGGAATGCCGGACTAATTTATTTTTACAGCGATCCATTATCTGTTGGCGGGCAAGATTTTAAAAATGATACGTGCAATAGCGACCATGAAAATCCTTATTCCTGCCCAACCGATTCCAGTATGGGGAATAGTTTTTGTTTGGATATTTATAATTCCCGAGCTTCCTTTGCATATATAGGCTCTGGCGCGAACGCAGACCGTTATAATTATCGCCAAGTCACTTGTAGTCTTGGCCAACCGAAATTAATTGTTCATTAATAGCATGGAACCAACCCAATCCAACGCAAGTAAATATTGGAACATTATTTTTTTTGTATTAAGCCTGACGCTCGTGTATTTGGTGTATAGCTATGTCAACCTTTCCCAAGAAGTAAAGAAAATCGATACGAAAAATCAATTAGTCTTTAGTTCCGAGCCGGCGGCCGGAGTACTCGCAACTGGCAATGCGGCGAACACAAGAATTGTGACGCTCAAAGCAATCTCTGGCACGGTGGAAAGTATTTCTGGCTATAGCCTGATGGTGAAAGCCTTGATTCCGGATGTGCAGAAAGTGCAAGCGGGTACCGCCGGAGCAACAATAGAAGCAACTTTCCGAGTGCTGTTTTCCGGAACTACTCGGCTCACGTTCACGCAATCGAAAGATAATGTTGCTTTCACTCCGCCTCTTGGCGTTGATACAAGTAAGCTCACTGTAAAAATCGGAAAATCCACGAGTAACGCGCCGGTGTATCCGATCACTACCTCCAATCAAATCACCTTTGATCAAATTAAAGTAGGGGACGCCGTGAGTGTGACTGCGGACGAAAATATTTTTGGTAAAACTCAATTTCCAGCTTTAGAGATTACCGTAATGCGTTAATAGAATATGCAATATCGCATACTCATTTTTTCTCTCCTCGTACTGCTCGCGGTAGGAGTGAGTGTGCATCCTTTTTTCTCGCGCGCGGCGAGTCCGAACGCGAATGTGGAAGGGTATGCCTGGTCTCCGAATTTCGGCTGGGTGAGTTTTCATGGTGAAAATTATCGGGTGAATATTATTGATAATGTGTTTGCGAATGGCAGTTACGCGTGGTCGCCGAATGTTGGTTGGATTGCGTTTGGTCAAGAGCAATTAGCCGGCTGTCCAACCGCACCATGCATCGCGCAGGTGACGCCCGTGGGGACGCAACGTTACGTGAGCGGCTGGGCGAAGATTCTTTCGAGCGGCACGTGGTTGAGTTTAAGCGGGCAAACTACTGGCGGCCAAGCGTATGGCGCGGTGATTGACGCGCAAGGCGGATTTTCCGGCTATGCGTGGGATAGCGGCTCCATCGGCTGGCTGAATTTCAAAGGCACGGATTCGAACGGAAAAGAATTCGGCGTGTACACGGACGCGCTCACGTTGGATGATGTGAATATTACGAATTTTGTAAATAAAGTACTGAATCAAAATACTAATTCCAATACTAATACGAGTAGTAGTGGTGGCGGACAAGATTGCGCGTTTTATGCCGAGCCTTCCAGTGTGCCGGAATTTTCGAAGACAACTTTATATTGGTATTGCCAAAGTGTGACTTCGTGTTCGCTCGATGGTGCGGGTGTTACTGTGCCAACCGGCTCGGCCAAGAAATCCACGGGCAAAGATACAAAAACCTATACCCTAACCTGCCAAGGACCGTCCGGATCAAAATCCTATTCCACTCAAGTGAAAGTCATCAAAGCGGGGATTAAAGAAGTCCGGCCGAGATAGTTTATTGATTAGTAAGTTTAGTTTTAGGTATGCTTTCGTTTGCGGTCTGCCCCCTTAGAAAAAAAGTTTCTAACGGGGTATACTTTAAATAATGAAAATCCAGCGGCAACAAGGTGGGCAGGTGATGTTGGTGACGGTGATCGCACTTTCTGGGATTGTGTTAAGCGCCACTACCGTGGCGGGAATTTTGATGCTCTATCAAATCCGCCAATCCACGGACGCGGGTAATTCCACGAAAGCGATTTTCGCCGCGGATACGGGCATTGAGTGGGAGTTTTACCGCTTTTTTAAAGACCCAACCTATCCCAAACCAACCTTTACCAATGACGCGGATTTTACGATTGCTTGCGATTCCACATTATCCACATCGCCTGATGGAACAAATATTGAGTCCATCACTATTAAATCCAATGGTAAGGCCGCAAAAAATTTCCGAGCGTTTGAAGGAAGTTTCCAACGGGAAGTATTTGAAGCAACGGATTTTTGCACGCAATGAGTAGTGCGGCAGGCTCACTATGAATAAAACTGAAGCAAGAGAACGAATTGAAAAACTGAAAAAAGAGATTGAGAAATATCGCTATGCGTATCATGTACTGGATCAATCGCTGATTTCAGATGCCGCGCTCGACTCCTTGAAAAAGGAGCTTTTTGATTTGGAGCAGGAGTTTCCAGAATTGATTACGTCGGATTCTCCGACGCAACGGGTGGGCGGAGAACCGCTCAAAGCTTTTAAACGAGTCACGCACGAAACACGAATGTTGTCTTTTAATGATGCATTTTCCGAAGAGGATATGCGGGCGTGGCAGGAACGGTTGGAAAATTATTTAGGCAGAAAAGTAAATGCCGGAGATGAGACTTTTTATTGCGAGTTAAAAATCGATGGTTTAGCAATCGAGCTGGTGTATGAAGATGGAGTGTTGGTACTAGGTTCCACGCGGGGTGATGGGAATGTGGGGGAAGACGTAACCCAAAATTTGAAAACGATTGAAGCGATTCCACTCCAACTAAAAGCTGAAAACGAAAAGTTAAAAATACCTAAGCGGCTCATTGTGCGAGGAGAAGTTTTTCTTACTACTAAAGAATTTAATCGGATGAATAAGGAGCAGGAAAAAATGGGCGGGAAAATATATGCGAATCCACGTAATGTAGCGGCCGGGTCCATTCGTCAGCTGGATCCAAAAATAACCGCAAGTCGGCGTTTGGATTCTTTTCAGTACGCAATTGTGACAGATCTTGGGCAGAAAACTCACGAAGAAGAACACGAACTGCTGAAAAAATTTGGTTTTAAAATCAATCCGCATAATCGCGCGGCCGCGACGCTGGAAGACGTGTTTCGTTTTCGCGAGCATTGGGGGAAAGAGCGGGAAAAATTGCCGTACGAAATTGACGGTATTGTGGTAATCGCGAATCGCAATCGGGATTTTGAAGCGGGCGGGGTCATCGGCAAAACTCCACGCGCCGCGATTGCCTATAAATTTGCCGCCAAAGAAGCCACCACCATCGTAGAAGATATTCATGTGCAAGTCGGGCGCACCGGCGTGCTCACGCCGCTGGCAGTCTTGCGTCCAGTACTCGTCGGCGGCATTACGATTTCTCACGCGACCTTACACAATGCGGACGAAATTGAGCGCTTGGGAGTGCGAATCGGCGACACGGTGATTGTCAGTCGCGCCGGCGATGTGATTCCGAAAATCACTAAAGTTTTCCCGGAATTAAGACCTAGAGGTACAAAAGAATTTTCGATGCCGATGCGTTGTCCGAATGATGGCTCAAAAGTGGTGCGCAAAGGAGTATTATATCACTGCGGTAATCCAATCTGCGGCGCGCGGCAGAGAGAGCAACTATATCATTTTGTTTCTAAGGGCGCATTGGATATTGAGGGTCTAGGGCCGAAAATTATTGATCGGCTTTTGGATGAGGGCTTGATGAATGACGCGGCGGATATTTTTACGCTTAAAGAGAAAGAGATTGCGATCTTGGAACGTTTCGGGGAAAAATCAGCGGCGAATTTAGTGAATGAGATTGCCGCAAAAAAGCAGATTACGTTAGGAAAATTTCTATATAGCCTCGGCATTGTCCACGTCGGAGAAGAAACCGGCCGGCTGTTAGCCCAGCATTTTGAAACCAAAAAAAGCACGGTCTCGCCAAAAGAGATACTCCATTTCTTTGGAAAATTGTCGTTAGAGCAGTTACAGGAAATTTCCGAGATTGGCCCGAAAGTAGCGGAAAGCATTTATGAGTGGTTTCGGAATCCGCGAAACATTCATCTATTAGAAAAATTAGATCGGGTAGGTATTGAAATTAAAAAAGAGAAAAATGCGGCAGGCGGTAAACTGAAAAATATTTCTTTTGTGCTGACGGGCACGCTCGAATCAATGTCTCGAGCGCAAGCCAAAGAGCGAATTCTCAAAGCCGGCGGGAGTGTTCATGGGTCGGTTTCATCACAGACTTCGTATGTGGTTGCTGGCGCCGATCCCGGCTCTAAACTGGAAAAAGCGAAAAAAATTGGCGTCCGGATTCTGATGGAACAAGAATTTCTGAAACTCCTCGGCTAAATTGAAAAGTCGCTGAAAACAGAGTAGTTTATATACATATGTCTGAACTGATTAATAAAAAGTCTTTAGAGCATCTGGCCACGCTAGCGCGGATTGATTTGGGCGCCCACGAAGAAACAAAAATGCTGAAAGATGTGGAAGCGATTTTAGAGCATTTCCAAGAATTGCGGAATGTTCCCACAGAAGGTATTGCGCCAATGACTGGCGGCACGAGTCTAACGAATCAAGTTCGCGAAGATGTGAATGTGACGAAGGATACTGGTAAGGGCCCGGAAGCATTCCCGGATGTAAGCGGCGGGTATTTGAAAGTGCCACCGGTGTTTTAATGTACTACTAGCTATGCAGCATTTACATGATTTAACTATCAAACGATTTCATCAAGGGCTTTTAAATAAAGAATTTTCTGCTTTGGAAATTACGCAGAATTTTTTCAAGTGGATTGAAACGCGCGATGCAGAAGTGCATTCATATTTAAGCACGCATGCGGATCAAGCCTTGCGGCAAGCAGAGGCGGTAGATTTACAGATCGCGCGCGATGAGGTGGTAGGGGAATTAGCCGGCGTCCCATGCGCGATTAAGGATAATATTTTAATTGAAGGTTTGCCGACCACCGCGGCCTCAAAAATGCTGGAGCAGTATACCGCGGCTTACGACGCGACCGTGATTCAGAAACTGAAAGCCGAAGGCGCGGTCTTGCTTGGTAAAACTAATATGGATGAATTTGCGATGGGATCGTCCACGGAAAATTCCGCGTTCAAAAAAACTAAAAATCCTCATGATTTGACTCGAGTGCCCGGCGGCTCATCGGGCGGTTCCGCGGCCGCAGTGGCGGCACATCTCGCAGTGGCGGCGTTAGGGTCGGATACTGGCGGCTCGATTCGCCAGCCAGCTTCCTTCTGCGGCGTGGTTGGTTTAAAGCCGACCTACGGTGCCGTGTCCCGCTTTGGCGTGATTGCGATGGCTTCGAGTTTAGATCAAATTGGCCCGATTACCAAAACTGTGGAGGATAGCGCGATTCTGTTTCGCGCGATTGCCGGGCAGGATAATTTGGACGCGACGAGCGCCGCGGTGGAATATGGCCCAGAGTTGATTACGCCGAAATTAGAAACCATCCGGCAACTCACCGTCGGCATCCCGGAAGAATATTTTGTTAAAGAATTAGATCCGGAAATTGCCGCTCATATTGAAAAGGTGATTCACGATTTAGAAAGCTTAGGAATCAAAACGAAAAGAATTAGTTTGCCGCACACGAAATACGCGCTTTCGTGTTATTACATTGTGATGCCGGCCGAAGTCAGTTCGAATTTGGAACGGTTGGAAGGGATTCGGTATAGCCCAGTTACTGGCGTGCAACGCGATGCTCACTCACTCGCGGATCTCTATCGCCAAAATCGCAGTCAGGGTTTTGGCGATGAAGTGAAGCGCCGCATTATTCTTGGCACGTTTGTGCTTTCCTCGGGTTATTACGACGCGTATTACGGGCACGCGCAAAAAGTGCGGGCACTTATCAAACAAGATTTTGATCAGGCGTTTAAAGATGTGGACGTAATCATTACTCCAGTTGCGCCAACGCGGGCTTTCAAAATTGGCGAGAAAATTGATGATCCACTTGCAATGTATCTTTCGGATATTTTCACGATTCCAGTGAATTTGGCGGGCGTGCCAGCGGTATCGATTCCAGTCCGCGGCGTCACGGGTTTGCCAATTGGCTTTCAACTGATTGGACGGCACTGGCGGGAAGCGGATATCCTAGGGATAGGGCAATTCTACGAAAAATTGCATATATGAATAATCCAATTATTAATGTCGCAGTTCAGGCCCGGGAGTTTTTCGGTCCGTGGTTTGCTCTGCATTTGCATGCCTTGCAAATCAGCTCGCTCATTCTTTCCGGAATATTTTTATGGGCCATAATCTATATAACGATCAAATCCAATTATTGGGCGATTAAGGAAGAGCAATTTATGGATATGTTGGGGAAGGGGGATGTGTCCAAAACTCGTTCTTTAAAAGCCTGGCAACAAATCAAGGAACGGTTGGCGACATCCGATCCGCAACAATGGAAATTGGCGATTTTGGAAGCGGATAAAATTTTAAATAACATTTTAAAAATGTCCGGCTATCTTGGTCAGACATTGGAAGATAAGTTGGAATTGATTACGCCGGCGCAACTTGCGAATGTGGAGGATGTCGTTAAAGCACATCGCGTGTGCCATAAAATTTCAACAGAACCGGATTTTATGCTGACACAAGAAGAAGCGTTGACCGTGATGACAATCTATCGAGATTCTTTCCGAGCGCTCAATTTAATTGATGAGTAGACAGTCTTAGTAGAATACGATATTCTCTTAAGAAGAAATTGCGGCGGTAGCTTAGCGGCCTAAAGCGCCTCCCTGTCACGGAGGAGATCGTGGGTTCAAATCCCATTCGCCGCGCAAATGATAAAACCGGAGTGTGTACTCCGGTTTTATCATTATTGTTGATGAGGGGATTTGAAGGGTATTCCAAAAACATAAACTGCTTTATGTTTTTGGAAACCCGGGCTTTGAAGGAGGAGCGAGCCTGTGCCAAGCACGTGCGAGCGACGGGTGAAAAGAAATCCCATTCGCCGCGCCCTTCGACAAGCTCAGGGCTCTTACGGTAAAATCACCGTATGGCCTGGTTTGTCTATATGCTTCTTTGCGATCAGAAAATTTTTTATGTTGGGATGACTTCGAATTTAGATAAACGATTGAATGAACACAAAAGTAGTTATTCTAAGTACACTAAAAAATTTTCTGATATTCAACTGGTGTATCAAGAAAAACAGCCGACACGCGTAAGAGCAGAACAACGAGAAAGACAATTAAAGGGCTGGTCTGTAGCAAAGAAGCAAGCATTGATTGCACATAATAAAAGTGCGTTAATAGAGTTAAGTAAGAGCCATGAGATTGTTGAGGGAGGCTAATTATTGAGGAGTCCTGAGCCTGTCGAAGGATCCCATTCGCCGCGCCAAAATAAAAAACCCAGATTTTTCAATCTGGGTTTTTCTTTTTCTTGCCTAACTATTCAACGATGATTCGTTTTACCATCACGATTGGACCAGCGCTCCGCTCGATTACTTCCAGCGGTTCTTCCACTACTCCTTTCCCGCTCGCGGCATGGACGGCAGTGCCATTACCGCAGTAGATGGCGGTGTGACCGATACAGACCTTTCTCCCTTGAAAGAGTTTTTTGTTGTAATGGCCTTGGTCTCCTTCGTAGTAGAGGAGGTCACCCGCTTCCTTCTTGTCGATTGCAATTTCGATGCCGTTTTTTGCTGCTTGAAGGATTGTACTCCGTTGGAGTTCGATGTGAAATTTTCTGAACACCCGCTGGTTGAAAGAAGAGCAGTCGATATATTTTCCGCTCGCGAGCTCTTCTAGTTTCGCGCCGTACTTATAATCCAACTTCCCTTTATCCTCTCTCGCAGCTTCAACGATTTTGTTTTTGGTCGCGATCATAAATAGTTCTCCTTTGATTATATAATGATACTGTAAAATTGCTGATTAAAATAGTACAGAAAAATAGAATAAGTGTCAATTTAATTTTTTATTGTGGCTGCGGCAGGGATCGAACCTGCGACCTCGGCCTTATGAAGACCTCGCTCTACCACTGAGCTACGCAGCCATTTTGACTCTTCCGCTCCTTCGCTTGGATTTTTCTCCACGCTTTGGAAGCGTAAGCGAATTCTTTTCCAGAATACCTTTTCAGGCAGTAATTATCAATATCTATATGCCTTGCAAAAAAGCCTCATTTTCACTATAGTAGGACTGCGGGGTGGAGAAATGGCATCTCGTCAGGCTCATAACCTGAAGACAGCCGGTTCGATTCCGGCTCCCGCAACCAATCAAAATTTAAAATGTGGATTTCCGGAAGCGGTACCAGCCGCTTTTTTTAGTGTGTAGTATGTAGTATAATAGGTCTCATAATGAGAAAGTTCTGGTGGGGCGTTCTTTGTCTATTAGTTATCGGCGCTGGTGCGTATTTCTTGACTCGTACGAAATCTTTTGTGGTGGCGTTTCCAAATTTAGATTTTCGTAAGAGCCAGTTCTCTCCCCAAGTGATTGGTACTCAGCTTACCGAGCGCGTTGTCAAAGCTGTGACCGAACAGGGGAAAGCTTTCGTCGCTCAAACCTTAGAGACGATTAAAAAGAAAACGTTTCAGACTTTTGAGCAATCCGTGAATCAAAAAATGGCAGATCTGGGGAAAAGCTTGGGTGCGGAAGAATCAGTAGCAAACGTCATTGCGGTAAATGGCGTGCCAAAAGAAGCTGTTCGTGCCGTACCGATTGTTTTTGCCTTCAAGGTGGGCGCAAAAGCTTACTTCGCCGTGAAAAATGAATCCGTGAATTCTGCGTTGCATTATATTGTTGATTGGCGAGATGGCGTGATAGAGCAAGGCGATATTGCCAGCCACACGACACAAACTCTTTCTCATAGTTGGTCTAAGGCTGGAGAGTATGCCATTGATTTTCAATTGTTGGAAAATAATACCCCGCAACATTACACTATAATTATATCTATATTTTAATGAATCATTTAGATTCTATTCGATCCGAGGCAATGCAGGCGATACACAACGCGGCTGACGTGCGTGTGTTGGAAGTATTGCGAATAAAATATCTTGGCCGGAAAGGTATTTTAAATCAGGCCTTTGAACAATTGAAAGATCTTTCTTTGGAGGAGAAGCGAACAAGCGGGCCGGTCATCCAAGCCTTAAAACGCGAGCTGGAAACGCTTTTGGATCAAAAATTGCAGTCTTTTGCCGCTGTAGCGGGTACGCAACTTTCGCTAGACATTTCTATGCCAGGCAAAAAAGTAGCGATCGGCCATTTACACCCGCTCACGATTTTGGAAAAACAAATTCGGGAAATTTTTAAGGCCATGCATTTTTCTGTCGTGGAAGGTCCAGAAGTGGAAACGGAATATTACAATTTCGACGCGCTGAACATTCCGAAAAATCATCCGGCGCGAGATATGTGGGATACGTTTTGGCTGAATCAGAGTGAAGTTAAAAGTGAAAATTTAAAAGTGAAAAACGACCGATTACTCTTACGGACTCATACGAGCCCGGTGCAGATTCGTTATATGCAAGCGCATCAGCCCCCGTTTCAAATTATTGTTCCCGGCCGCGTCTTCCGCTTTGAAGCAACCGATTCTTCCCACGAAACTAATTTCCATCAAATCGAGGGCCTGATGGTAGGAAAAGAAGTCAGTCTGGCGAATTTTAAATTCGTCTTTCAAGAATTTTTCAAACGTTTGTTTAATAGAGAAATTAAAATCCGTCTTCGGCCAAGTTATTTTCCATTTGTTGAACCCGGATTGGAATTAGATTTGGAATGCGTGAGTTGCGGCGGCAAAGGCTGTCGGATTTGCAAAGAAACCGGCTGGCTGGAAATTATGGGCGCCGGTATGGTGCATCCGCATGTGTTTGAGGCGGCTGGTTATAATCCTCGTGAGTGGCAAGGTTTTGCCTTTGGTTTTGGTTTAGAGCGGATCGCGATGATTAAATATAATATCCCGGACATTCGACTATTTCATTCCGGTGATCTTCGTTTTATTAAACAGTTTTAATCATTCCTATGCGATTCTCTTTTTCTCTACTCAAAAAATTAGCTCCGGGAAAATACACTAAAGAAAATTTGGTGGAGAAACTTAATCTTCGCGCGTTTGAAACAGTGGATCTGGGCGGTGATGTATTGGATATTACTGTATTACCAAATCGTTTTTCCGATGCGGCTTCGCACTGGGGGCTGGCGCAGGAAATAGCGGCGCTGTATGGAATCCAGCGGGTCAATCCCATTGGGCTATCCACACCAGACAGAAAAGAAGTTGGCATGTTTAGTGTTCGCGTGAAAGATCCAAAATTGTGCCGCCGGTATCTCTCAACCTATGTCGCGGATATAAAAATTGGGCCGTCACCAGACTGGCTGAAAGAACTACTGGAAGCCTGCGGTATACGTTCAATCAACAACGTCGTGGATGTGATGAATTATGTAATGTTGGAAATAGGCCAGCCGATGCACGCGTTTGATGCGGATAAAATTGAAGACGGTTTGATCATTCGCAAAGCAAAAGCCGGAGAAAAGATTGAAACGTTGGACGATATTCCGGTGACGCTAAATGCAGAAATGTTGGTAGTTGCAGATATAAAAAAGCCGCTGGCCATTGCCGGTATTAAAGGCGGGAAGTCGAGCGGGGTATCTTTGAAAACAATGCGTCTGCTGGTCACGTCGGCAAATTATGACGGCACCACTATCTATAATGGTGCGCGTACGATCAATTTGAAAACTGACGCTTCCGTGCGTTTCGCTCACGATCTTAGTCCGGAGTTAGCAATGGTGGGGATGCAACGCGCGCTCCAGCTTTTGAAAGAAATTACCCATGGCACTATATATGGAACTGTAGAGGTGTATCCGAAAAAAGCCTCTAAAAAATTATTAGCCGCCAACGCGAAAACAATAAGCCGATTGGTTGGCAAACAGTTTTCTGATGCGGAAATTCAAAATATTTTAGAATCCTTAGGTTTTGTACGGGAGAAAAAACTGTGGCGCGTGCCGCCATTTCGAACGGATATTAATGCGAGCGAGGATATCGCCGAAGAAGTGATCCGGGTGAGCGGCTATGACGCTTTACCCGCAGTCCGACCAGCCGTTGCTTTGGGAGTTGCGACCGAAGATGAACTCATTGTGCTCAAAGACAAATTGCGTGGTTTTTTCAAAGGCGCAGGCGTGAGCGAAGTTTATAATTATTCTTTTGTCGCCCAGGACGAATGTGGTATTTCTCCTTCTGGAATTTTTGGCTTGACCGCGCCAGTGGCGATTGCCAACCCGATCAGTAATCAATTTTCTCATCTGCGGGATAATTTGGCACCGGGTTTAATGAAAAATCTTCGGGATAATGGCCGATTTTATGATGAAGTGCGAATGTTCGAGATCGGCAAGATTTTTGGCAAAGATTCGGCTGGGGCAATTCAAGAAAAAACTGTTCTCGGTGTTGTGATTGCCGCCAAAAACGCCACCTTAGAAATGAAAGGAATTGTGGACGCGCTTTTCGGCCAGCTGGGTTTGACCGACTATATCATGCCGGATTTGAATCTGGAATCAAAAATATTAAATGCCAAAGAAGCATTGCGGATTGAGAGCGATGAGCACGAAGTTTTAGGATACATGGGATCACTGCACGGAATTCGCCATAGCGCGATTGCGGAAATCGATATAGAACGATTATTGAAAATTGTGGAAGAGGAGAGGGAATTCAAACCATTGTCTAAATATCCTTCAGTGACGCGCGATCTTTCGGTGCTTGTTTCTCGTTCTGTCCGCGTGGGGGAAATTCTGGCGTTATTGCAAAATGTCAGTCCAAAACTGATTCAAGATGTAGACTTGATCGATTTTTTTGAAGACGAAAAACTTGGTGAAGATCGCAAGAGTATTACGTTTCGAATCGTGTTCCAATCCGAAGAAAAAACTTTAACCGATGGAGAGGTAGATAAAGAAATGGCGATCCTCACCAAAGTGGTGGAAGATCGGTTTGACGCGGAAATTAGATAGCAAATTTTTTAGCAATAAATAAAAAGCCGAGTAATCCAACCTCGGCTTTTTTAGTCCACTTCAATTCTTGTTTTCCTTAACTCTTTTTTTTGAGCATTGTGGTGTTTTGTTGCCAAACGTTGGGTGCGTTCCCGAAACGGAACTTTGGTTGCTTTGCGTTTTGGCGAGACAGTCACTGCGTGCAGGACTAGACGATTCAGAATCGCAACTGCTTCTTTTCTATTTTGATCTTGGGACCGCTCCGCCTGGCACGAGATCATTAACTTCCCATCGGTACTGATACGCGACGTCAGCTTTTTAGCAATCAAAAGCTTTTGTGCCTCATCTACTAATGAGGAATGGTTAAAATCCCACGCCACCGTTACTTTGGTTTCCAATTTATTGACGTTTTGCCCTCCTGCGCCGCTACTGCGGCTAAAGCTGAATCTCAGCTCTTCCGGAGGAATAACGATGATTGGATTATTGCTCATAAAATCCTCCTTATTACTATTGTTGAACTACTCACCTCACTATACTCTGATTGTGAAAAACAAACACTTTTTATTTCTTCGTAGCCGTACTATCAACCAGCATTTTCATTGTCCGGATGACCCAGCCGATGATAAAAAAGGCGATAATCCATCCCCACCAGAATTGGAATAAATACACACAAGCGACATAAACCGCGAAAAAGAATAAAAAGATTTTACCGGAATAATCTGTCATATCGTCTATTATAGCATACCCAATCCCTTTGCTTTTCAAGACAAAAACCTCTATACTCATAAGGTAATTTAAGAGGCTTTTTCAGGCCTATTTTATTAGATTCTATAGATCCTATGGCTGAAGATAAAGAAAAAAATCAGGCTTCCTATACTGCGAAGGATATTTACGTTTTAGAGGGCTTAGAGCCGGTCCGCAAACGGCCGGGAATGTATATCGGCACGACCGACGTTAAAGGCTTGCACCACCTTATTTGGGAAGTGGTGGACAACTCGTTTGATGAAGCAATGGCCGGACACGCAAAAGATATTCGCGTGGAGTTATTGCCCAATAATCGAGTTTCGGTGACGGATGACGGTCGCGGTATTCCGGTTGAAGTGCATAAACAAACCAAGAAATCCGCGCTGGAAACTGTGCTGACAACTTTGCATGCTGGAGGAAAATTTGGTGGTGAATCCTATAAAGTTTCCGGCGGTTTGCATGGCGTGGGTGTGTCTGTAGTCTGCGCGTTATCCGTGTGGATGAAAGCGGAAGTCTGCCGGGACGGGGGATTGTACGCGCAGGAATACAAACGGGGTGTGCCGCAGTATAAGGTCAAGAAAATTGGAAATTCCAAAGTGACTGGCACTAAAATTACTTTTGAGCCGGATCCGGAAATTTTCAAAACCATCGAATTTGATCTGCATTATATTTTAGAACATTTGCGCCAACAGGCTTTTTTAACGAAAGCGATCAATATTGAAATCATCGATAGCCGCAAAGCTCCGGTCGGCTATAATGGATTTTATTTTGATGGCGGGTTGCTGTCTTTCGTGAAGTATTTGACCGACGGATCTAAGCCGCTCCAAGAAATTCCTTTTTATGTGCAACGGGAGTCTGAAGGCGTGGAAGTGGAAGTAGCTTTTTTGTATACGAATGAATTGGAAATTGAAGAGTTGAGTTTTGCCAACAATATTTTTACGCCGGACGGCGGTATGCACTCCACCGGTTTTCGTTCCGCGCTTACTCGCAGTTTGAATGATTACGCCAATAAAGAAGGTTATATTAAAGCCAAGGAGCAGAATTTGACCGGCGATGATGTTCGGGAAGGGTTGTCCGTAATTGTGTCAGAAAGCCCCCGGGAGCCGCAGTTTGAAGGCCAAACTAAAGCGCGTTTGGGTAACACCGAAGCGCGAACCGCGGTGGAAAGCGTGACCGGAGAATTTTTGAAAGAATGGTTGGAACGAAATCCTCACGATGCAAAACGAGTGATTGAAAAATGCTTGCTCGCGGCCAAAGCGCGTTTAGCCGCAAAAGCCGCGAAAGAAACTGTGCTCCGCAAAGGCGCGCTTGAAGGTTTAACCTTGCCTGGAAAATTAGCCGATTGCAGCTCCAAAGACGCTTCAGAATCGGAATTATTTATTGTCGAGGGCGACAGCGCCGGCGGCAGCGCGAAACAGGGCCGCGATCGGCGAACGCAGGCAATTTTGCCGTTGCGCGGAAAAATCTTGAATGTGGAAAAATCACGGATTGATAAAATGCTGTTGAATAAAGAAATTCGCGCGCTCGTGGTGGCGCTCGGTACCGCGATTGCGGAATCTTTCGATTTATCCAAGCTCCGCTATCATAAAGTGGTGTTGATGACTGATGCGGACGTAGACGGCGCGCATATTCGAACTTTGCTCATGACGCTTTTTTACCGCTACTTCCGGCCGATTATTGAAGGCGGATTTTTGTATATTGCCCAACCGCCGCTCTACCGATTGCAAAAAGGCAAAGAAGTGCACTATGTCTACAGCGATGCGGAAAAAGAAAAGCTGGTAAAAGAAATGAGCAAAAAGGCGGAAGATAAAATCAACATTCAGCGGTATAAAGGTTTGGGTGAGATGAATCCGGACCAGTTGTGGGAAACCACCATGAATCCGGAGAATCGGGTTTTGAAGCAAGTAGAAATCAATGATACGGTGGAAGCGGATAAGCTGTTTGATGTGCTGATGGGAGAGGAAGTGGAGCCTCGCAGGAATTTCATCCAAGGGCACGCGCTTACCGTGAAAAATCTTGACATTTAGAAAGAAATTTTATATTCTATCTGTAATTATGATCGCAAAGTTCAAGTTGTTTTTACAGGAATCCAAACAAGAATTAAATCGCGTCAATTGGCCTTCCCGACAGGAAACCGTGAAGTTGACCATTATTGTAGTTGTGATTTCGTTGGGCATCTCTTTCTTTCTGGGAATGTTGGATGCATTATTTACATTTTTATTGAAGCTTTATATTCATGCCTAAAGAATTACAAGCAGCTGGGCAAGTAAAAGAGCGGCATTGGTATGCTGTCCATACCTATTCCGGATATGAGGACGCGGTAGCGCGCTATTTGAAACAACGGGTGGATTCGCTTTCGATGAACGACAAGATTTTTAATATTTTGGTTCCCAAAGAAACGAAAGTGAAGATTAAAAATGGCAAGCGTCGGCTCGCGGAAGAGAAAATTTATCCCGGCTATGTGCTGGTGGATATGATTTTGACCGAAGATTCTTGGTACGTCGTGCGGAACACGCCACGCGTGACTGGTTTTGTGGGACCGGATTCTACGACCCCAGTGCCGCTTTCTAAGGACGAAATTGATATGTTGATGGCGCGGATGGGGAATAAAGAAGCGAAATTCAAGGTAGATATCAAAGTGGGCGAGACGGTGAAGGTAATTGACGGGCCTTTCAAAGATTATGACGCGAAAGTCATAGGCGTGGATGAGGAAAAAGGCAAGATTAAAGTTCTCCTGCCGATTTTCGGCCGAGATACTCAAGTAGAATTAGATTCATTGCAAATTCAGAAGATTTAAAGAGCTTTGTTGCAAAATTCAAACCGATGGTGTAGAATTTTGTATACAAAGTCTTTACATATGGCAAAAGCAATTAAAACTATAATCAAACTTCAATTACCTGCGGCTAAAGCCAATCCAGCGCCGCCAGTGGGTACGGCGCTTGGCCCCCATGGCCTCAATATTCAGGATTTCTGCAAGAAATTCAACGATGCCACGAAAGACATGATCGGGGATATTGTGCCGGCCGAAATCACCATTTATGAGGATCGGACTTTTGATTTTAAATTAAAAACCCCGCCTGCTTCCGCCTTACTTAAAAAAGCGGCCGGCATTGAAAAGGGTGCGGCGAATTCTTTAAAAGAAAAAGTAGGTAAAGTGACTCGAGCCCAAGTGCGAGAAATTGCGGAACGGAAAATGCCGGATTTGAATGCCTATGACTTAGACGCGGCGGAAAAAATTATTCGTGGTACTGCCAGGAATATGGGGATTGAAGTGGTGGATTAATCTTTTTTCGATTTGTCGGGAAACTGCCGTCGGTGTTACACTGATGGCAGTTTTTTAATTCCTATTTGGATTGTCTATACTATAAGGAGGCCTGCATATGCATACAACGAAAAGAGGGAAATTCATCGTCTTGGATGGTATTGATGGTTCTGGAAAAGGAACTCAACTGCAGTATTTGAGCCAGTATCTTTTTAATCTCCAGAAAACCAACCATATCTTGATTACCCGCGAGCCATATATCTCGAATGCCTATCAGAAAATTCGAGCGCTCCTTAAGTCTGGAAAGAACCCGCGTGACAATGCGGCATTACTGACGCGATTGTTTATTCAAGACCGGAAACAGCATGCGTTGTGGATCAAGAAAGAGTTGCGGGCTGGCCATCACGTGATTTCCGACCGGTACAGCTATTCCACGTTCGCCTATCAGCAAACGCAAGGCATGGAATTGCCAATGCTGAAAAAAATGCATGCGGGGATTCTGGTGCCGGATCTCGCGATCATTGTTGACGTGCCAGTAAAAGTAACCCTGTTTCGTCAGACGCGGGATGGGGTGCGGAAATTTCAAGAAGTGTTTGAAAAATCCGAGTTCAAAGAATTCCAGGAAACATTGCGCAAGAACTTTCTTACGCTTCCTCGCCAATTGCCGAGTCACCCATTAAAAGTGATTAATGGCAATCGGAGACCGGAGCAGGTTTTTACTGTAATCCAAAAGGAGGTAGACAAGCTCTTTCAAGAATAAAATTAAATTTGCCCTAATTGAACAATTAGGGCAAATTTTGTTACTATGAACATTATGAGTTATAAGCCTACTATTGGCCTCGAAGTCCACGCGGAACTGAAAACCGCTACGAAAATGTTCTGCGATTGCCCGAATAATCCGGACGAAACTCGACCAAACGTAAATGTGTGCCCGATTTGCCTTGGTCATCCGGGCGTTTTGCCGACTATCAATAAAAAAGCTATTGAGCTGATGATTAAAATCGGCTTAGCGCTAGGCGCGAAAATTAACCCCACTTTTAAATTCGACCGGAAAAATTATTTTTATCCGGATTTACCGAAAGGATATCAGTTATCCCAATACGATCTGCCGATTGTCGGCGCGGGCATGTTAAGCGGCGTGCGGATCAATCGTGTCCATTTGGAAGAAGATGCGGGTAAGCTTGTGCATTCAACAGATGGTAAATCTTCCTTAGTTGATTTTAATCGCGGCGGAGTACCGCTGATGGAATTAGTAACCGAGCCAGATATGCATAGTTCGGAAGCGGCAATTGCGTGTGCGAAAGAATTGCAGTTGTTATTGCGTTATCTTGGCGCGTCTGATGCAGATTTAGAACGGGGTTTAATGCGCGCGGATGCGAACATATCTATCAGCAAGGACGATTCTTTAGGAACCAAAGTAGAAATTAAAAACCTTAATTCTTTCAGCGCTATTGAATCGGCGATTCATTACGAAATTAAGCGGCAAACCGAGCTTTTAGAAGCGGGTGAGAAAATTGTGCAGGAAACGCGCGGCTGGGATGACATTAAGCACATAACTAAATCACAGCGATCCAAAGAGCAGGCTCACGATTATCGCTATTTTCCAGAGCCGGATCTGCCGCCATTAACTAGTAGCGCATTTGATTTGGAAGCAATACGGCAAACAATTCCAGAGTTGCCAGCCGCAAAACGTGAACGCTTCCAAAAAGAGTATCAGGTCACGCCATTGCAAGCCGGACTCTTAATAGAAAATCCTCAAGGTGCCGCGTATTTTGAAAAAACAGTTTCCGAGTTAGGAGAAGAGGAGCGGCAAGAGATTTCTTCCGAAAAAATAAAATTGATTGTGAATTATTTAATGACCGATGTGTGGGGGTTGATGAAAGAGCTGAATATCCCATTCAGTGATTTAAAAATGGACCCAGAAAACTTTTCGGATTTAATTGAAATGCTCGTCAAAAAAGAAATTTCCAGCCGGACCGCGAAAGATTTATTGCGGCGAATGCTGGAGACTGGTCTGGATCCAAGAGTAATTGTTCGAGAAGAAGGCTTAAGCCAAGTATCCGGAGAATCAGAATTAGCGCTTATTATCAATACAATTATCAGTGAAAATCCATCGGCAGTCGTGGATTATAAGAAAGGCAAAGTGACGGTGATTCAATTTCTCGTTGGTAAAGGAATGGCGGCGCTCAAAGGCAGGGGAAATCCGGAGATTTTGCGATCCTTGTTGGAAAAAGCGTTACAGTAAATCTTATTGAACTTTTTTGAGAAAATCACTCACGGATATTTCCCCGAGATTACCCTTACCTCGTTCGCGGATATTGATGGTCTTATTGGTTTCTTCTTGACCGCCCACAACGGCGATATAAGGAAGTTTTTGCATTTCCGCTTCGCGGATTTTTTTACCTACCGTATTATTTGAAGAATCAATCACTGCTCGAATACCGGCGGATTTTAATTCTTTTAAAACCGATTCAGCGTAGTCATTTTGTTTGTCGGAAATCGGTAAAATCCTCACTTGTTCCGGAGCGAGCCAAAAGGGGAACGCGCCGCCGAGATGTTCAATAAGAATACCCAAGAAACGTTCAGTGGATCCAAGAATGGCGCGATGAATGACCACGGGTCGTTTTTTACTACTGTCCGTGTCCGTGTATTCCAAATCAAATCGTTCCGGTAAGTTCATATCTAGTTGAATGGTGGAGAGTTGCCATTCCCGGCCAATCGCGTCTTTTACTTTAAAATCCAGTTTCGGTCCGTAGAATGCCGCTTCGCCACTGACTACTTCATATTTCCAGCCACGTTTTTTGATAAGAGAGGCTAAAATTGTTTCTGCTCCATCCCAGATTTTTTCATCGCCGATATATTTTTCCTTATCCGCCGGATCTCGGGTGGAAATACTCACCCAGAAATCATTCAATTCAAAGGCTTTATACGTTTCCGCGATCATATCCAGCATCGTATTGATTTCTGTTTCAATTTGATCCGGTCGAGCAAAGACGTGGCAATCATCTTGAGTAAGAGAGCGGACGCGAGTGAGGCCAGAGAGCTCACCACTTTTTTCGTGGCGATACACCGTAGCCGTCGCAGTCCAGCGAACCGGCAAGTCCCGATAGGAATGCGGCAGGGTTTTATACAAAATCATAAAATGCGGGCAGTTCATCGGTCGCAAATAGTAATCCGCCTCGTCTGGTACTTTGATCGGCGGGTACATTGCGTCATATTTTTTCAAATGGCCGGAGGTTTCGTAGAGTGTGCCTTTGGTAATATGTGGAATCCAAATCGGTTCATAACCGCGCTTTTCTTGAAGCTGAATGATGAATTCTTCCACCAGGCGGCGCAGGATGGTTCCTTTGGGATAAAACATCGGCAAGCCCGGCCCCACATCGTCGCTGATAGTAAAGAGCCCCAAATCTTTGCCAAGTTTGCGGTGATCCCGTTTTTTGGCCTCTTCTAGCATCACCAGATGAGCATCTAATTCTTGTTTAGTCGCAAAGGCTAGACCATACACCCGAGTAAGCATCGGATTCTTTTCACTGCCACGCCAGTAGGCGCCGGCAAGATGCGTTAGTTTAAAACCGTCGGGATTGATTTCTGAAGTGTTTTGGACGTGGTCGCCGCGGCAGAGATCGGTAAAGATCTCGCCAGTCTGGTAGAGAGTGAGCGGTTTTTTGTCATGGGCGAATTCTTTAATCAGATCCAATTTGAATTGCTGATCTTTAAACACTTTTTTTGCTTTGAGCGGCGTAATTGCTTCGCCTTTGAATTCGAGCTTGGCGGTAATGAGTTGGCGCATTTCGGTTTCAAAAAAAGCCAGATCCGTTTCGCTGGTCGGCTGTGGAAAAAGAAAATCGTAATAAAATCCGTTTTCAATTACTGGGCCAATGCCTAGTTTTGTTTTCGGATATTTTTTCAGTACTGCCGCGGCCAAGAGATGGGCAAGTGAGTGGCGGATAGACTCGAGGTTGGAAGCTTTTTCAGTCATAGGATAATTGCTTCTTATTATAAAAGAAATCTGCGACTTAGACAAAGCCTAGTAATGAATTGACAAATACAAATGATTATGAGTATATAGTAGGAGCATTTTAATTCTAATTCTATATAGGGGAGGCACATGATGCTCGAGGTAATGTTTTTAATGACGTTGGGGGTTTCTGGGGTATTGTCGCTTGTAGCAGCAGTAATGATCTATTACGAAAAGTCGCGGATGTGGCTTTTGAAAAAAGGCCACAACTATTTCATCCGTTCGCGGCGGTTTCTGTTACGTATAGCATGCAATTATGACAAAAAAGTCGGTAACCTCATTACCTACCAAAAACATTTCCAATTCGGCAAAGACTTCTATGTGGAGTTCTGCGAGGATTGTGTGATGTTTTTCTTGGATGGGGAAGGGGGAGAAATGCATCGCATTCCTTACCAATATGTGCGTGTGATTTGGGTCAAGAACGCAGAAGTTGGAAAAGCAACTATTCGAAAGCAAGTCCAACATCTGGATTCCCTGTTTCGTGCTTTGGTATTTTTAAAGCCAGAGTTACCGAAAGAATGGGGAACTCTCTTACTTCCGGAGAATTGGCAGAACGACCCTGATAAAGTTATCGGTTACTAACTGATTAAAGACAATGAGGCAAGCTCCTCCGACACGATGTCGGAGGAGCTTTTTTTTATAACTCCTTTACCGTATCGCAAATCAATTTTGGTTCGCCGTTCCGCCAGGACATTTTGCCGGTGATGATCACAGCGTTGTTTTCTCGCCACATCGGCAAAGTTTTTTCCAACGTATCCGCGAACACGAGTACTTCAATAGAGTGAGAAAAATCTTCCACTTTCGCGAAGACCATTGGCTGACCCATTTTGGTCATAATCCGTTGGACTTTAGCGACAATGCCCGCTACTTTTGGTTTGCGATAGCCTTCAGCGTCCACATCTTCCGCAAGGAGGGTTTTAATATCCCGAGCGCCTTGTTTTTCTATTTTTTCTTTATAGCTATTAAGAGGATGGTCTGAAATATACAATCCCAGAAGTTCTTTTTCCCAAGCTAGTTTTTCTGGCGTGGTCGCGGGAGTAGCCGGTTTTAATTTCAAAGCATGCATCGAAGACTTCATACTGCCGAAAAGGGAAGCTTGGTTGATTTGGGCGGATTTTTTCAGGGTGCTGGAAAATTTAAGGACGTCTTCGATATTCGTGATGCCGGCATTCCGTTCTATGCCAAGTGAATCCAAAGCGCCGCATTTTATCAAACTTTCCAAAGATTTTTTATTGAGATCTTTATGCTGTACTCGTTCCAGCAGATGAGAGAGGCTTTGAAATGGGCCGCCTTTCTGCCGTTCTTGCACAATCGCTTCCACTACATTAGTACCGACATTTTTAATAGCTAACAATCCAAACCGGATATTTTTTTCTTCCGGAGCGAAATTCGCGGCGCTTTTGTTTACGTCTGGCGGCAATACGGCAATATTAATTTTCTTCGCCTCTTGAATGAGTAATGCCGCGCGTTCAATGTCGCCGGAATCCGCATTGAGCAAGCTCGTATAAAATTCTACGGGATAATGCGCGCGCAAATAGGCAGTGCGATAGGCGATCATCGCGTAGCAAGCGCCGTGCGATCGGTTAAACCCATAACGATCAAAAGGTTCGATGAGCGTCCAGAATTGTTCCGCGACGTCTTGGCGCACGCCGTTTTTCACCGCGCCGGAAATAATTTTTGCTTTTTGTTCTTGGAGTAATTGTTTGATCTTTTTACCGACGGCTTTTCGGAGAATATCCGCTTCCGCGAGACTCAAGCCGGACAATGCCCGCGCGCCAGCCATCAATTGCTCCTGATAAATCATAATGCCATAGGTTTTTTTCAGTACTGGCTCTAAAAGTGGATGGAGATAGGTAACCCGTTCGCGACCGAATTTTCTTTTAATATATTGGGGAATTAGTTCCATAGGACCCGGGCGATAGAGCGACACCATCGCAATAATATCTTCCAGTTCTGTGGGACGCAGTTCTTTTAAATAACGCCGCATACCCGCGGATTCTAATTGGAATACGCCGGTCGTGTCTCCGGCTTGGAGCAAAGTAAAGGTGAGTTTGTCATCCAGCGGAATTTTGCTGATGTCGATGGTGACGCCGTGAATTTCCTCAATCAGCCGAATCGAGTTTTCAATAATGGTTAAGTTTTTCAGCCCCAGCAAATCCATTTTCAAAAGTCCCAAATCCTCGATGCTGTGCATTTCAAATTGGGTGACGATGATGTTATCGTCTTGCGGCGCGTGTTGAATTGGCAGATATTCGGTGAGCGGCAATTTCGCGATCACAGTACCGCAGGCGTGCACAGACGCGTGCCGCGCCACACCCTCCAGTTTTTTCGCTGCGTCCAACACTCGTTTGCCATCTTCACTGGTGTCGTAAATAGTTTTCAATTCTGGAATGGTTGCGAGCGCGGTTTCTAAATTCGCGTTAAACGGAATCAGTTTTGCAATCTGATCGCAAAAGCCATAACTCAAACCCATCGCTCGGCCGGCATCGCGAATGGCCGCGCGAGCCGCCATCGTTCCAAAGGTAATAATATGCGCCACTCGATTCTTGCCGTATTTTTCCTCAAGATATCCGAACACTTCGTCCCGCCGCGCGTCCGCGAAATCGATATCAATATCCGGCATCTGAATACGTTCCGGATTTAAAAAACGCTCAAAGAGTAAATCGTATTTGAGCGGGTCAATATCCGTGATATTCAATATATACGCGATAATACTGCCAGCCGCCGAACCGCGGCCGGGGCCCACAACAATGCCGTGGTCTTTTGCCCAATTCACAAAATCTTGGACAATTAAGAAATAATCCGAGAAACCAGTTTTCTCAATAACTCCTAATTCAAAGTTGATGCGCTCTTCAATGTCTGGGGTCAGGGTAGGGTAACGATGATTTGTGCGTTCCCGAACCATTTTTTCTAAATAGGAATTGGCGGTTTCGTTGTCGGGCAGATCAAATTTCGGCAATTGCGTTTTCCCCAACTCTAATTCCAAGTTACATTGGTCCGCGATCAGCGCCGTGTTACTGATCGCTTCTGGGGTATCCGTAAAAAAGGCCGCCATCTCTTCGGGAGAGCGAATAGAAAAATCATCGTCTTTTAAACTCAACCGATCCGTGTCGCTGACTTTATTGCCGGTTTGCACCGCGAGCAAAATATCGTGATACATTGCATCTTCTTTTTTGATGTAGTGAATGTCTTGGGTAGCGGCGAGCGGGATGCCGGTATTTTTAGAGATATTTTTTAACCCCTCATTGGCTTTAATGGTTTGCGGGATGCCCGGATGATGACCGAGTTCCAAATAAAAATTGCCTTTGCCAAAAATCTGTTCGTATTCCAACGCCGCTTTTTCCGCCTGGGCGGGTTGGTTTTTTAAAATCAATTTGGCGACTTCACCGGTGATGCAAGCGGACAGGGCAATGAGGCCTTCGTGATGTTCTTGAAGGAGCGCTTTATCCATTCGCGGTTTGTAGTAGAAGCCGTCGAGGTGGGAGATTGTGACGAGTTTCAAAAGATTTTTCCAACCCGTATAATTTTTCGCTAGTAAAATTAAGTGGTAATAATTTTCTTCGCCGGGCAGTGGCTTTTCCGTGTGGGATCGTCCGGCCACATACGCTTCCACGCCGATAATCGGTTTAATACCAGCTTTTTTTGCTTTTTTATAAAATTCAATCGCGCCGTATAAGTTGCCGTGGTCCGTGAGCGCGAGCGAATCCATTCCTAATTCTTTCGTTCGGGAAATTAAATCATCAATTTTACCCAGTCCATCCAAAAGAGAATAATGCGAGTGAGTGTGGAGATGGACAAATCTTTGCATATCTCTAGGTTATATTTTTTAACCGATAGCGTAAAGGGTTGTTACGATAAACCCTTTGCTTCTGGGCTACCGTTCAGTCGCCCAGCGAGCGACCTTACTGTGTTTCGTCGTTCGCTCTCGCTACCTGCGGCAGCGAACCATGCCCGCTCACTCCTCTGCACGCGCCACGAAACAAAGGGTTTCTCTGTAACTTAAGTTTGACAAAATACAATAATTATATTAATATATTTTCATTGTTCTTTGATTCAATCGGCTATATTGCGATTTCTTGAAAAGAGCAAAATCTTGAAGTCAAAAGGAGAAAACTGCTATGAAAAACGAGCAGAAAACCTACGACCGACACACTGCAAAATTCATCGCCACCCTCATCCAAAATATGCCGAGGATATCGGACGATGTGATGCAGGGATGGATTGAAAATCCGGAAGCGCTACAGCGGGTATTAAAAAGGGAACTTTGTCCGCCCGAACCGATCCGTTCGTGGCGCGAGGAAGACGGCGTCATCTACTTCTCGGTCACCTCCGACGGCACGACCGGCGAGGACTGGATCAAGCGTCTGGAAGGTAACGGTTTCCGCGTCGGAGACTACGCCAAGCAGGTGCTCCGTTCGCCGGACCTCAAGCCGACCAACGGCGTGACGACCGAAGTCGCCGTTCTCAAGGGCATGCTCTTCGAGGACAACGACCGGATCACGAAAAAGATTCGCGCCGAGGCCGACAAGCGCAAGCTCTCGAAGCCGAACGCCGAACTAGCCTGTCTCATCCGTGAGAAGTTCACGGACAAGGAGATCGAAGCCATGGGTCTGTGGTACATCGTTGCGATGCACGAACCCATCAACGACTCCGGCGGCGGTCCGGTCTTGCTGTACGCGGACCGTAGCGACGATGGTCGCTGGCTCGACGCGTGCATCGACAGGCCTGGCAGCAGGTGGAGTCGTGACTACGGGTTCGCGTTCGCCGTGTCGTCCAAACCCGCTGAAACTCCAGTGGACAAATAAGTTCTCAAAGGTTGAGTAACCTTAAAATACTTCCGACCAATCTATGTTTGATTGGTCGGTTTTTTATTTCCAAAAAATAGAAGCGCTACCAATATCGCTGATCCGAAACCGCACAGTTGCCAACTTGGCGGATAGAGTACAGTGCCCCACCAGTAGCTATTCGAGGAACATCCCGGAGTTCCATTGAGCTGGGTTTCGCATAAGCGAATCAATGGAACGAGGGAGAAGAACATTTTGCCGCTGGAGCAAAATGATTCTGGTTCTGAGAGGAGCTACTGGTGGGGCAAGGAGAAGATGAAGTAAGTGAACTCAAACATCTTTTGACATTTTCTCTCATCTATATTAGATTAAAGACTATAAAACCTTACTATGGGTGGTGTACCAGTTAAACATAGGTCAAAATCTAAGGTCGGCCGTAGCCGATCTCATTTGGCATTAAAGAAAATCCATTTGATCGTCTGCGCGCAATGCAAAGCGCCGAAGCTCCCGCATAAGGCCTGCGCGCAATGCGGGAATTATAGAAACGAAAAGCTAAAAACGAAAAGCTAAAAACCAATTACATTTTTCGTTTTTCACTTTTACTTTCGCACTTTAATTTATGGCAACTCGACAACTCGGCAGATCAATAGTCCTACAATCGCTTTATGAATGGGATTTCTATCAGCAGCAAGCGGATCTGATTAAAATTGTCGACCGCAATTTGCTCGAATTCGGGCCCGGCATCAATGAGCCGGAATTTGTCTGGAAATTAGTCAAGGGCATTATTGATCATAAGCCGGATATTGATAATATTATTCGGACTGCGGCGCCGGACTGGCCGTTAGAACAAGTGGCGCTCGTGGATCGCAACGCGCTTCGAATTGGTATTTTCGAACTGCTTTACGCGGATCGCAATGAAGTGCCGCCGAAAGTCGCCATTAACGAAGCGATTGAGTTGGCGAAAAATTATGGCGGCCCGAATTCCGGCAAATTCATTAACGGCGTGTTGGGTACAATTTATCGAGAAATTGGTGAGCCGGGCAAACACGATACGAAAAAACCCAAGCCGGAGCATCCACCCGTCGGAGATCCGTCGCAACATTAATATTAAACATTATTCGAAATTAGAAATTATCGATTAGTAATTCTAGTGGCTAATTTCTAGTTTCCAATCACTCCTTTGGACACACAACAGTTAGAAAAATCAATACATTATTCCTTCCAGAACGGCGATCTTCTCAAAGAAGCGCTGACGCATCGTTCCTATTTAAATGAAAATCCGCGTTGGCACTTGCCGCATAACGAACGTCTGGAATTTTTAGGGGATGCGGTGCTGGAGTTGATTGTTACCGAAGCGTTATATCAACAGTACCCGGAATATACCGAAGGCCAACTCACGGTGTTTCGGGCGGCATTGGTGAATTATCAAATGCTCGCTTCGATTTCCAAAAACTGCGAATTGCACAAACATATTTTACTTTCCAAAGGCGAAGCGCGGGATAATGGCCGGGCGCGAGAAGTGATTTTGGCCAACGCGATGGAGTCGTTAATTGGCGCGATTTATTTGGATGGCGGATATGGCGTTGCCAAAACATTTGTTGAGCAATTCGTCTTGTCCGAATTAAAAAACGTAATTCAGGAAGGCACGTATCGAGACGCGAAAAGTTTACTGCAGGAAAAAACCCAAGCGGATTTGAAAGTAACGCCGTTGTATAAAGTGCTGGAAGAAAGCGGGCCAGATCACCAGCGTTTTTTTGTGGTAGGAGTGTATCTCGGAGAGAAGTTGCGAGCCAAAGGCAGCGGTTTTTCCAAACAGGAAGCCGAAGTAGAAGCGGCAAAAGAAGCCTTGAAAACGTTTGCAAGCTGACATATGCATTTAAAGCAAATTGAATTTATCGGATTTAAATCTTTCGCGCAAAAAACCGTGCTCGATTTTCCCGGCGGCATTGCGGCGATTGTCGGCCCGAACGGCAGTGGCAAAAGCAATATCATCGATGGCATCCGTTGGATTCTCGGCGAGCGGGAAGCGAAAAATCTTCGCGGCGGCAAAGCTGAAGATTTAATTTTCGCCGGCACGCCGAAACGATCCCGAATGGGAATGGCGCAAGTCACTATCACCTTTGATAATTCGAGCGGATTTTTCCCGGTGGATTTTCCGGAAGTGACTATTATCCGCCGCATTGATCGGGATGGTTTGTCGCAATATTTTTTGAATAAAACCGAAGTTCGTCTCCGAGATATTATTGATTTTTTTGCGCAATCTCGGCTCGGAACGCGGGGATTATCCATCGTGAATCAAGGCAATAGCGATTTATTTGTGAAAGCCTCGCCGGAAGAACGGCGGGAAATGGTGGAGGAAATTCTTGGTTTGCGTCAGTATCAGCTCAAGAAGCAGGAAGCAGATCGCAAGCTCAAAAACACCACGATTAATTTGGAAAAAGTAAAAGCGATGCTCGAGGAGTTGGGGCCGCACCTCCGTTTTCTCAAACGCCAAACCGCGAAATGGGAAAAAGTCGGCGACGTGGAAAAAGAATTACGGGAATTGGAAAAAGTCTATTTTGTGCAAAAGTTGCGCGAACTCGAAGATGGGCAAAAGAGCTATGATCCAGAACTGCATCGAATCGAAGGATTGATTGTCGAAAAACAAAAAGAATTGCGCGAGTTGGAAAAAGCTTTGCGGGCAATCGAAACTGCGAAACCCAAAGCCGGTAGTTCTGGCGAATTGCGAGTCCAACGCGACCAATTGCTTCAAGAGCGTTTTCAGATTGAAAAAGAAGTGAGTCGTATCGAGGCGAAATTGGAGTTATTGCATTCACTGGCAGCGCAAGAAAATTTGGATCTGCGGGCTGGAGAATTAATGGTGATTTTGGAAGACGTGAAGGAATCCTTGCACCGTCTCTTGAAAGATCGGAATATCGATAATGTATATGCAGAAGTGGAAACTCTGCTCATAAAAATTAAAAAAGCCACCGAACGATCTTCCAAACAGAAAGATGAACTGCAGGAATTAAAAATACTTAAGGAGACGTTATTAAAAAAATTGGGTCCCGTGAGCGAAGCGTTGAAACAAGTTTCCCAGCACGAAGAGCAGTCGGTGAATGAATTTCAGCATTTTAATGAGGATTTTCGGCAGGCGTTTGAAAAGCTGGAAAAGAAAAAGGATGAAATTGTCGAGTTGGAAAATGCAAAAAATAAAATTGTGTTTGAAATTGAGCGTTTGAATTATCGCCGACAGGATTTGGAACTGCAGATGTCGCATGTGAGTAGAAAGGTGAGTGAATTCGAACCGCATATTCGCGAGTATACGCTCATTGGCGTTCCAGAATTAGCTGAGGTGGAAAGAAAGATGCTCCGATTGCGTTCGGAACTTGCGGGCATCGGCGAAGTCGATCAGGCGCTGATCAAAGAAGCGCAGGACACAGAACAGCGGCATCAATTTTTAAGTGGTCAATTGCAGGATTTGGAAAAAGCCACGGAAGACTTGCGACATTTAATCGAAGAATTAGATTTAAAAATCCATCACGATTTTACCACCGCTCTGCACGCGATCAACGAGGAATTTCAGAAATTTTTTGAATTGATGTTTGGCGGCGGGAAAGCAAAAATGAAACTGGAAAAACCGCAAAAGCCAGAAATACCCGGGACTATGGGTGAAGAGAGTGAGGTGAAAACATTGGAAGTGGAGACCGAAGAAGATCTACAAGCGGGCATTGAATTAGAAGTGAGCCTGCCCCGAAAAAAAATCAAAGGTTTAGAAATGCTTTCCGGCGGTGAAAAAAGTTTAGTGTCCATTGCCGCGCTTTTCGCGCTTATTTCTGTCAGTCCACCGCCGTTCTTGGTATTGGATGAAGTCGACGCCGCGCTCGACGAACGCAACACTAAACGCTTTGCCGAATTGATTAAAAATTTTTCTCGCAAAACCCAATTTGTGTTAGTCACGCATAATCGGGCAACTATGGAAGCAGCTAGTGTCCTCTATGGCGTCACTATGGAGGAAGATGGAGTTTCTAAGGTGCTTTCCTTGAAGCTAGAGGGATAATTGACTTTTTAAGCAGAAATTCTATAATAGATAACTATTATGTTAATGATTCGATTACAGCGCCGAGGAAAGTTGCATCAGCCGTTTTACCGGTTGGTCATTGGCGAAAAGCGCAGCAAGCTCAAAGGAGAACAGCTCGAGGAATTGGGCTGGTTTGACCCTACGCAAAATACGTTTGATTTTAATAAAGAACGAATCGGCTATTGGTTGAAAGTGGGCGCGCGGACATCACCGACCGTTAACAATCTTCTCATTCGCGCGAAAGTGCTGGAAGGCAAGAAAATCGCCGTGCATAAAAAAGCCAAAAAAACCGAAGCTAAACCAGAAACCCCGAAAGCTTAGATTTATCCTGAGCTTGCTTGTGGTGAGCCTGTCGAATCCATCGAAGGATTAACAATCCAGATTTTTAATGCTATTGTAGAAAGCAATGAAGCAAAGGTCGTGTAATGAATTTTTGGAATAACCGCAATGAGTAAATCCGAACATCCCGATCAGGACTTCTTGGAATTCTTAGTGAAATCCATCGTAGAAAATCCTGATAAGGTAGAAGTAGATCGCAAGGTAGATGAAATGGGCGTGCTCCTTTCTTTGAAAGTAGCGCCTCAAGATATGGGCTTAGTGGTGGGCCGGCAAGGTTCAACTGCGAAAGCTATCCGTTCACTTTTGAGAATCGTCGGTATTCGAAATAATGCCCGCGTGAATCTCAAAATTGAGGAACCGGAGGGTTCAACCCGAGGTCCTCGCACCGGCGATCGCGATGGTCACGATTCTGGCTTCAGTTTATAAATAACTGTCCGAAGATATTCTAAAACCCTTTCAACTTGCTTGAAGGGGTTTTAGTTTGTATTGTGGTAAGTGTAAACTATGAAACGTTTCGATATCCTCACCATTTTTCCGCATATTTTAGATTCTTATTTTCAAGAATCCCTTTTAAAAAAAGCCCAAGCCAAAGGCTTGCTTCAGATTACCGCTCATAATCTTCGGGATTTTACTGACGACAAGCATCGAAAAGTGGATGATACGCCCTATGGTGGCGGGCCCGGGATGGTATTGAAAATTGAACCTATTGATCGAGCGATTCAATTTTTAAAGCGTAAAATTAAAAACGAAAAGCGAACAACAAGAACCATTCTTTTTTCTCTGCGCGGAAAACTATTTGATCAAAAAGTAGCGCATCGGCTTTCCAAGTACGATCAGCTCATTTTTATCTGCGGCCGTTACGAAGGGGTAGATGAACGAGTGGCGGATTATATTGCTGATGAAGAAATTTCCCTCGGTAATTTTATACTTTCCGGCGGTGAGCTGGGAGCGGCATTGGTTATTGAAGCTGTGTCGCGGCTCATTCCGGGCATGTTGGGTACCTATGGATCGCTCGAAGAATTAAAGGGTAGTTATGCAGTGTATACGAAACCAGAGGCCGTTAAAATTCAGGGGAAAAGCCGACGAGTGCCAAAAGTACTCACATCCGGAGACCATAAAGCAATTGAAACGTGGCGAGTGCGGCATTAATGCTTGAAAAGCCTCTATTTTTATACTCTTGCCAGTCACGCGAAGATACAGTATACTTTGAATTCAAATGTCAAAAGCAATGCTTGAAGAACAAGTAAAGCCCGAAGAGGTGAAAGCGGAAGAAATTCCAGCTAATTTACCTGTGTTGGAAGAAATGGCCCGAGTGGGTTTATTGCTAGGCCATAAAAAATCCAAAACTCATCCCCGAATGAAACCGTATATTTTTGGGATCCGGAACGGCGTGGAAGTTTTTGACTTGTCTCAAACCTGCACGATGTTGGACAAAGCTTTGGAGGTGGTAAAAGCAAAAGTACTCGTGAAAGGCAATGTGCTTTTAGTAGGCACTACCCCAACCGCGAAAACACTTGTGGAACAATGCGCCGCGCAATTGCATTTTCCATATGTCACTGAACGCTGGCTTGGCGGTACACTCACAAATTTCAAAACGCTTTCTAAGCGAGTGGCGCATTTCAAAAAACTGAAAGCCGACAAAGAAGCCGGCCGCTTGGACAAATATACTAAGAAAGAACGTTTGGTTATTGATCGGGAAATCGCAAAATTGAAAACCAAGTTCAGCGGCGTAGAAGAAATGGAACAATTACCAGCGCTTTTATTTGTAGTGGATTTAGGCCATCATCTCATTGCCGTTCGGGAGGCCCAACGAATGGGCATTCCGGTCGTTGCTATTGGTAATACAGATACCGACCCGCGTTTTGCGGATTATCTGATTCCAGCCAATGATCGCAGCCGAGAAGGTATTGAATGGCTTCTGGCGAAACTCACAACAGCCGTGCAAGAAGCGCAAATAGCGCGCGAACAAGCGCAAAAGGAAGTTGTCGCGAAAGCGTAATTATTTTCTTTCTTCGTGGTACAATAGGCGGTAATATGGACGCGAATCTTATTCAAAAATTGCGAGAAGCAACCGACGCAGGCGTCATGGATTGCAAACGAGCGCTCCAAGACGCGGGCGGTGATTTTGAGAAAGCGAAATTACTCATCGGTGAACGCGGTATCGTAAAAGCGGAAAAAAAAGGCGATCGGGAAACCGGCGCTGGCCTTTTGGAAACCTATATTCACAACGGACGCGTGGGCGTGTTGGTGGAATTACGTTGCGAAACGGATTTCGTTGCTCGGGCAGAACCAACAAAAGAGTTGATTCATAACTTGGCGATGCATATCGCGGCGATGAATCCAGAGAATGTGGAAACGTTGCTCGCTCAGCCGTATCTTCGCGATCCAATTCAAACCATCGAGCAAGTATTGAAACAAACCATCGCCAAAGTGGGCGAGAATATGAAAATTGCCCGCTTTGCGCGGTATCAAGTCTAGTCCATTGTTATGTATAACTTTATTTTGCAGATCATTATAATGTTGAGTTTGGGAACGATGGTCTATTTGGCCGCTCGGGCATTGCCGCGAGTCGGGGAACAAGTACTGCCAAGCCGGACTGCTAAGTATTTTGACGAATTAGTCAAAAAAATTCCGTTGGAAAAGATTGATGTGTTCTTAAGTTCGCTCGCTGAAAAACTGCTCCGAAAATCGAAGATTTTGATTCTTAAGGTGGACAATAAGGTAACTTTCTATTTAAATAAGTTTAAGTCCGGAACGAATGGAAAGGAGATAGCCAAGCCTGATCTTTTTGAAACGAATACGAGCGAGAAGCAGGAAACAGAAAAATAAATTTGGGCGCGTCGCATAGCGGCAATTGCATCTGGCTGTAGACCAGACGTCTTCACGACTACGGGGGTTCGAGTCCCTCCGCGCCCACCGAACAGTAGTTAAGTTTGCCTATTCAAGAAGGGGTTTTAAATGATAAAATCGAAATATCTATGAAATCTGTCCTTGTAACAGCTAGTGGTCTAAGTCCTGTAGGGATTGACACTATTTTATCTCTTAAAAATTTTTATGAAATTGTATGTGTTGATACTAAACCTATACATGAAAGTATAGCGTCTTATTTCTGTCGACGATATTATGAAGTGCCTATGGCGAGTGATGAAATTCATTACATCGAGAAGATTCTTAGTATATGTAAAAAAGAAGCAGTTGAAGTAATATTACCTCTTACAACGGAAGAAACATTGATTTTATTTTCTAAGATTGATGTTTTCAATAAAAAGGGAATTCGTATAGCAAATAGAAACACGATTAAAAATATAAAAATTTGTTCTGATAAATGGCTGACGAATAATTTTCTAAGAGAAAAAGATATTTCTATTCCGGATGCTGTTCCGGTCGTAAGCGCAGAGGATGTCCAAAATAAGGTGGAAAGGTTTGGCTATCCAAAAAAACAAGTGGTAATAAAACCGAGAATAACTCACGGAAGTCGAGGGTTTAAAATTATTACCACACGTAGAGGTGATTTATCTTTAATTACTGAACTTAAACCAACTGATTTTCACTTTGTTACACTGGATTTTTTCTGCTACGCTACAAAAGGTAAAAAATTAGATTCAGTATTGATGGAATATCTCGAAGGCGACGATTACTCAGTTTATACATTTTGTTTGCACGGAAAGCCACTTGTAGTACTGCCTATGAAAAGAACTGGATTGATTCCAGGGATGTCCACAGGAGGCATCCTAGAAAAAAATAAAAAAATCATTGAGTATGTAACAAAGATTATAGGTGTTTTTGGATTCAATGGGACCATTAATTTCCAGCTCAAAAATACTAATTTGGGTTGTATGGTATATGAAATAAACGCAAGGATTTCAGCCACAACAGTACTGGGTCTCGGAGTAGGAATCAATTTTCCATTTTACGAAATTCTTCTAGCCGAAGGCAAAATAGAAGAGATAAAAAAGAGTATTAATGGGACGCATATTACATGGGGGCTAAAGCTTCACCGAGTACAACGAGAAATTTATCAACAAGGTAAAAATTTTTACGAAGTATGAAAAATAAAATACATACAAAAAGATATCTTGCAATTGGCGCACATTTTGATGATATAGAAATTGGAGCGGGTGGTTTTTTATCATTAGAACATGATCGTGGAAATATTATAAAAGCAGTAGTTGTAGCTGATGGAAATTATAGTTCATTAAAAGGCGAGAAGATACGAACAAAACAGACAGCTCGAAAGGAGGGCGTAAAAGCATTAGCACACTTTGGTTTAAAGATTAGTGACTTAAAGTGTCTCGGATATCCTGAAACTCAGATTCCTTATGATAAAGAAATTATCTGTGTTATCGAGCGAATTATAAATGATTTTAATCCCGATGTTATCCTAACGCACTGGATTCATGATACGCATCAAGATCATATAAATACAGCTATGTCGGTCATCTCAGCAGCGCGATACCGGTCTTCATTGTTGATGTGGGAACCAATTTTTCCCTCGGGCCGTTTTTCTATAATTCCCTTTACCCCACAGTTGTATGTTGATATAAGCGCATATATTGACCACAAAATTAAAGCACTTAAAAGTCATAGATCGCAGGTCCAAAAATTCTCCAGACAAAATATTCAATGGGTAGAAGGCATTACCGCGAGAGCAAGATTTAGAGGATTTGAGTGTCAGACTGATTATGCCGAAACTTTCTTTGTTTATCGGATGAAACATATATAAAAGGGGGATAATACATTTCGTATTATCCCCCCATAATCCACTCGAACTTTGTTTGAGTTGTAGGCACAAGAATATCTGCATACCGTTCGCTCAAAATCTCATGGATTTGTAGAAAGTCCAAAGCAACTTGGTGACCAGTCATGTCTGGTAGCCACACTCCGTTTCTGCCTTTATACTCAATCTCGACCTGGCTTAATACTTTATGTCCTTGCCAGCAGAAGTCGGCAGAGACAGAGAAATTGCGATAACTTTTGGTATTGTGTACGTATACGAAACATTTTTGCCGTACCATCGTCGCAACTTTCTCGGCATCAGGAAAACGACTAAGTATAAGCGTAACTGCATCATGTTCCCGGATCCAATCACCCTTACGCTCCTCTCGTCTTATTAGTGGTGGATTCGAAAATCCTCTACCATCGCAGAGTAACTTTGTCGAGGAACCTTCTTTGAAGGCTACTTGATACATGTTTGTTCCGGGCATAATGGCAACCATAGCAATTTGACGATATTGAAGTGTATTTACTTCGTCAAAAATTGCCCAGAAGTCGAACTGGAGCTCAAAGTAGCGTAAACCAACAGGAAGCTTTCCCATAGACTTTGCTACTTGAACAAGACTCCATTGCCCAGAGTTGATATCAGCCATGAACCGAAGGATGGTTGGTACCGGATTCTCCGAAAGTAGTCGCCACTTACTCTCTACCTCAAAACCAAAAAGCTCTTTGGTAAAGAAAGTAGTATCTAATGCTTTGTTTTCTTGTTTATGTATACCGTGATACATTCTTTTGCTCTCCTTTTCACGTAGTTTGAGGGGCGCTTTGTACATCCACACGACGAAATAATTTCCCTTTCTAGAATTTCATTGCGTCCATTAGCCTTGGGAAATTTAAACTCCAATTTTCCTTCGCCAAGAGTAGCAACTATTCGAGCAACATATAAGTTTTCCTTGAATAGAAAAAACTTAATCTCTTTATCGAGCGTAACTCGCATTCCGCTTTGGTGAATCCAGTGACAGCGATAGGATTGCGTTGCGCCGGTCGGCAGAAGCTGACTCTTAGTGTTAATGCCGAGTTGTTGCTTTACATTGAGACAATCATCCTTACCCGTAAGAGCTTTTATTGCATCTATGCCAGGCATAGAAACTTGTGCCTTGACGTTCATGCCACTTCTCCGGTCGTTTTTTTTCACTTCTAGCAGGACAACATCTCCGGAGATTTTTATAACTTCGGACAGTGTCGCCATATACCGCCTCAACCGTACCCTTAATCCGACTGGCATCTCGTAGTTTGTGATTTCACCGTAGGTGAAGTATATAGTTTCGGTAATCGGCAGAGAATAAGAAACTCTAGCTAGGATTCCGAGAGAATCAAGCACTTTTTCAACAGAATCACTCAAAATACTATCGCAAAAGTAGCGATGTTCCAAACATTCTGAATTGTTCACGTTTCACCCCCATTTCTGATTTTTTATTTGACAAAGAATAATACTAAATATAGAATTATCATAATCATGACTATTAGTCAACCTATAAAAATCGTAAGCGGTCTCGTGATGGCTCACGGGAAATTACTTCTTTTACAGAGAGACAATACAGAAGGGATTAGAGATCCCGGGCGGTGGCAGTTGCCTGGTGGTGGAGTGGAGGAAAATGAAACGCCTGATAACGCCATTAGGAGAGAGCTTCAAGAAGAAATCGGTATTATTCCAAACTCGCTTTATTTTCTCGTTGCTCCATCAGAAGATACGTATGTCTACTATGCTCATCTTGTCGATGAAGAAATTAAAAATATAAAAAAAGGAACCGAGGGTAAGGACCTTCGCTTTTTCTCATTTAATAAACTTTCCAATATTCCACTTACGCAAAAACTTCAGAAAGTATTCAAAGGACAAAGGGAAATTTTAAAATCTCTCTTGAAATAGATAAGCCTAATTCTCTCTCCAATAGGAGGTGGATATGTTAAGTCTATTTGTCCATCTTTCATTATTGAAGAATTTTCATTAGACTGATTCAGTGGTGGGCTTACGAAACACTGTGGCCGTTTCATTCAAAATAGGTTCAGATTTAGTTGAATAGTTACATCGTCATGCCACCTTAGCTCAGCGGCAGAGCAACTCTTTTGTAAAGAGAAGGTCCCCAGTTCAAATCTGGGAGGTGGCTCAAATTTTGCAGAGCAAAATTTGCCCCGCAGAATGCGCGGGCATTCATACCATTTGAAAAAAAACTTATATTCAGCTAACGTAGATGTAGTCCCGCCAGGGCGGGACGCTGAATTTTATAGAAACTCACTACGTTCGTTTATAAAATTCGCGCCGAGGTAGCTCAGTGGTAGAGCAACTCCATGGTAAGGAGTAGGTCGGGAGTTCAATCCTCCCCCTCGGCTCATCCGCCAGCCGGCGGATGCCCTCAAGCTTTACGCCGGCGAAGAAGTAGTGTATAGTAAAATACTTAAATATGGCCGAGTCAAAATTCTCACAAAATCTCATCAAGCTTAAGTGTGACACCTGCAAGCGGGTGAATTACTATACCAGAAAAAATAAAAAACTTGTGGAACGGAAAATTGAAACTAAAAAGTTCTGTAACTGGTGCCGGAAACACACCCTGCATAAAGAAGCAAAAAGATAGTTTTAGCTAATGGCTTATAGCGTATAGCTTATGGCATTTCGGTTTGAGGGTTTAGATATCTGGAAAGAATCAATACAGTTTTCTAAAAATATATATGTTATTACCAAATCTTTTCCTAAAGAAGAATTATTTTCTTTAACGGATCAGCTCAAACGCGCTTCAGTTTCTGTATCGGCAAATATCGCAGAGGGCAGTGGCAGCGCTTCCAATAAGGATTTCAAAAACTTTCTTAGTATTGCCATTAAATCAGTTTTTGAAATTGTCAGTCTACTTGCCATAGCAGAAAAGAATAACTATATTTCTAATAAGGATTTCGTTGGACTGCATAATGAAACTGAAGTACTCGTAAAACGCATCCAGGCGTTTCGCAATTCCTTAAATTAGCTATAAGCCATACGCTATTGGCTATATGCAGAAAAAAAAGGGGGTATCGGTTAATGGTAAACCAGCGGTCTCCAAAACCGCAACTGTAGGTTCGATTCCTACTACCCCCGCCAGTAGTTTTGAAATAGGACTAAATTCTAACCCTATCTCTCAATATATTTTAAAGGGTAAATTTGTTAAAATAGGTAAACCCCAAAGGATTTGAACCAACATGAAAGGCATAGAAAATTATTCATCAGAATGGCCAAAGAAGTACGAAATTGAAGCTGAAAAGATCAGGACTATTTTAGGCGATGATGTAAAAGATATCCAACATATTGGTAGCACTTCTATTCCTGGCATGATCGCTAAGCCACTTATTGATATCGGTGTTCTTGTCGATTCAATAGATGATATTAATTCGTTCGTAGAAAAGCTAGAGCCACTAGGATATTCTTATAAGCCAGATATGTCGTCGGTCGAACGAATTTTCCTTCGAAAAGGCAATCCTGTTGAATACCACCTATCTATTGCGTGTCCAAAGCATACATTCTGGAAGCGTCAAATGATTTTCAGAGATTATTTAAGGAAACACCCAGAGCTCATTGAAGAGTACAATCAACTGAAATCAAAAAATATTGAAATAACCCCAGCTGAAGATTTTTTCGACCTTTCAAGAAGCAAAGTTTACAAGCAAGGAAAGGGTGATTTCGTTGAAAAAGTTTTGAAACTAGCTGAGGCCGAACACATATTAATATGAATTCTACAACCACAACTAAAAAGAAAACTTACATCATTTAAGTCGTTTTATCAGTTCAAAATTGCGGCAATCGTCCCCGCATTCGGTCGCAGAAGCAACTTCGGCGGGCAAGCCCGCTTAGAAGGTTGCGAAGGCGACATCTTACTTTCCATAATTTTTCAGGGAGTTTTTGTTTGTTAAGATTAATTCTATAAATAGGCCAATATGGATTGTGATACACTATAATCAGTACTCGTAGGTGTTGTGCGAGGAGGTGAAATGGATGCGATGCATCGTTGAATCAACGTATGACCCATGCGTGAAAATTTTTGCCGTGCCCGGAGCGCGGTTCTTGCAAGGCAATCAGTTTGTAGAGTTTATTGCAAGACACAAAAACAGCGAACGATATAAAAAGTGGGAAGGATATGCGCTCGCGGCAAAATTATTTACCCTCGACAATGTGCTGTCTCTATCCATAAGCCAATTTCGGATATCTATCGAAGTAGCCTGTCCGGAAGATTGGCAAAAAATAGAAACCCGCGTTCGAGAGACGATTGTTCTTTACGTCGTGTGCCGAAGGCTGATCGCAGAAGCTTTTTTGCGAGCCGCCTAATCTAAAGGAGCCTCCTCATTATTCGAGAGAGGCTCTTTTTGTGTTATTCTAAAAAAGTTGTTCATTTAAAAAAAGGAGGTACGCGTATGTTCAGTGCCAAAAAGAGTTTGGTGCCGCCGGAGGAAAAAGTGGATTGGTTGCGTTCCACGCCATTCATACTTGCCCATCTGGCGCCACTGGCGGCCATTTGGACTGGATGTACGTGGAAAGATTTTCTGGTCTGCGGGATTCGTTACGCAATCGGAATGTTTTTTGTGACGGCCGTGTATCATCGGTACTTCAGCCATCGGACCTACAAAACCAGCCGCTGGTTTCAGTTCGTGCTCGCATTCGGTGCGCAAACTACGACGCAAAAGGGCGTGCTCTGGTGGTCAAAGTTGCACCGGCATCACCACAAATATTCGGATCAGCCCGAGGATGTCCATTCGCCTTTGAAAGGATTCCTCTGGAGCCATATGTTGTGGATTCTGTGCGATAAATACCACAATGTGAGCGGCGTTGCTGATCCGGACTTTAATACGTGGGAATTACGTTGGTTGGATCGCTGGCATTGGGTGCCGTCGGTCATGTTGGGAGCGCTGATGTTGTATTGGGGAGGATGGGGAATGCTCTTAATCGGGTTTTTCCTTTCTCAAGTGGGCTTATGGCACGGGACATTTACCGTGAATTCACTCTCACATGTCTGGGGTTCACAGCGTTACGACACGGGAGACACGAGCCGGAATAATTTCTGGCTCGCGCTTCTGACGTTCGGAGAGGGGTGGCATAATAATCACCATCATTTTCAATACAGCGTCCGGCAAGGATTGCGCTGGTACGAAATTGATGTGACGTATTATGGATTGCTCCTATTCAGACAATTAGGTTTGATCTGGGATCTGAAGTTTCCGCCTCCGCATCACATCTAAAAGAAAAAACCTGATGGTCTCCCCATCAGGTTTTTTTATGGCGTAATAGTCGGAATTCCTCTATACTAAGTAAAAGTTTATGCGTTATTTCTCTCATTTTATGGGGTTTCTCCGCCGGCGATTGTGGCTTATGATAGTCCTTGCGGTAGGATTTTTATTATTAGGAATCTACCTGGGTTTTTCTCGTGGGCAATCTAAATTTGAACTCTTCACCGTCCAGCGGGGAACGATTACTCAAGAAGTGAGTATTACCGGCAAAGTAAAGCCGAGCGCGAGCGTGGACTTGGCGTTTGAAAAAAGCGGCCGCGTGGCTCGGGCAACAGTGGATGTTGGAAGCCGTGTGGTTGTTGGTCAAACACTTATAGAATTAGAAAACGCGGATTTACTTGCGCAACTAGCTCAAGCCCAAGCCCACGTGAAAGCGGAGCAAGCTAAATTAGATGAATTGAAACAAGGAACGCGGCCAGAAGAAATTCAAGTAGAAATGATAAAAGTGCAAAACGCGAAAACCGCTATGGTGGACGCGCGCCGAAATCTTTTAGATAAAATTAATGATGCCTACACTAAATCGGACGACGCCCTTCGCGGCAAAGTAGATGAAATTTTTAGCAATCCGCGCAGTTCGGCGCCGCTCCTGAATTTCTCCGGCGGTGATCAGGGTTTACGAATATATGCAGAAAATAATCGCCCAACAATTGAAAATACACTCACAAGCTGGAAGAGCGCTATTGAGCAACTCACTGTAGAGAGCGATTTATCTCAAGCAGTAACGGATCAAAATTTGAATACGATCAAAACCTATCTAGAAAAAGTTGCTTTGCTTTTGAATGGCCTCACGTCTAACGGCACAATTACTCAAGCAACTATGGATAGTTATCGCGCTGACGCTTCTACTGCTCGCACTAATGTAAATACTGCGATTACTAATCTTTCTGCCGCTCGGGAAAAATTGCGTTCCGCGGAATCGACATCTTCGCTCGCGCAAAATGAATTAGTCCTTTCCCAAGCCGGAACCGTGCCAGAAAAAATTACTGGCCAAGAAGCGCAAGTGGAGGAGGCGAACGCGAGCGTAAAAAATTATCAAGCGCAAATCGGTAAAACTTTAATTCGCGCTCCAATCAGTGGCGTGGTAACTAAGCAGACAGCGAAGGTGGGAGAAATCATTGCGCCGAATACGACAGTGGTTTCTCTGATTAGCGACACGCAATTTGAAATTGAAGCCGATGTGCCGGAAGCCGATATCGCCAAAATTCAAACGAAAGACAGCGGCCAAGTCTGGTTGGATGCTTATGGCCCAGAAGTAATGTTTACGGCCAAAGTAGTTACTATTGATCCAGCGGAAACCATCGTAGATGGTGTTTCCACGTATAAAGTCACGTTCCAATTTTTGAAAGAAGATGAACGATTGCGATCCGGAATGACGGCGAATATCGACATTGTGACTGATCAGCAGGAAAATACACTTTTTGTTCCGCAACGAGCCGTAAGCGGAAAAAACGGGGAGCGAACTGTGAAAATTTTGGAGACCGTGGCTGGTCAAGAAGTAGTTCGGGAAGTAAAAGTGAAAATCGGTCTTCGCGGCTCTAACGGCAGCATTGAAATCAAAGCAGGAATCCAAGCAGGCGATCGAGTGGTGCTTTCACAATCGTAATCTACCTGTATGAATGTCATCGAAGTTCGCAATCTGGAAAAAATGTATGAAGATGACGGCGTAGAAACCCTGGCATTAAACGGGGTTTCTTTTTCTGTGGCGGCGGGGGAATTTGTCGCCTTGATGGGGCCGTCTGGCTCCGGTAAATCAACCTTGCTTCATATTCTTGGTTTTCTGGATCGGCAAAGCGCCGGAGAATATCGGTTTGATGGGAAAACTATGGATCATTATTCCGCCGACGAAATTGCCCATGTTCGGAATCAGAAAATGGGTTTTATTTTTCAGGCGTTTAATCTTTTGCCGCGTAATTCCGTGTTGGATAATGTGAAATTACCGCTTCTATATTCTTCGGCACCAGCCGCGGAGTGGGAACAGCGGGCTTTGCAGGCAATCGCGGCGGTGGGTTTGGAGCATCGCACGTATCACGAATGCGCGAAGCTTTCCGGCGGGGAAAAACAACGAGTGGCGATCGCGCGGGCATTGGTGAATAAACCCCAGATTATTTTTGCCGATGAACCAACGGGTAATTTAGATTCCAAATCCGGAGCGGTGATAATGGAAATTCTTCAGAAATTAAATGAACAAGAAGGTCATACTATTCTTTTGATCACTCACGAAACGTATACGGCGGAACACGCGAAGCGGATTATCCGGATTCGGGATGGCGCTGTCGAAAGTGATCATACCGTTCAACATCGGCATAAAGCCAGTGATGGCCTGAAGAAATAATTTCCTATGAAATTAATTTATAGTTTTCATACCGCGCTGGAAGGAATAAAGGTGCACAAGTCCCGTTCTATATTGACGATCATGGGTATTGTGATTGGCATTACTGCCATTATTATCGTGCTTTCACTCGGGCAAGGCGCGCAGAATTTGATTCTCTCGCAGGTGCAAGGATTGGGTTCGCGGACGATTGTGGTGATTCCGGGGCGCGAGCCGAAAGGTCCGGCGGACGCGGCGCAAATCTTCAGCGATTCTTTGAAAGAAAAAGATGTGCCGCTTTTAAAAAATAAATTAAACGTCCCGACCGCGGAAACGGTGATGCCGATTGTCTTTGGCGGTGAGACCGGCGAATTTCAGGGAGAAACATTTCGGCTCACTATTTTCGGCGGCTCCGAAACCTTACCGCAATTTTTTGATATCTATCCGGAAAAAGGAATTTTCTTTTCGGAAGAAGATATTCGCGCGCGGGCGGATGTGGTGATTATCGGTTCTCGGGTGAAAGAAGAACTCTTTGGTTTGACCGCGGATGCCTTGGGTCAGAGAATTAAAATCCACGGCCGGAATTTCCGGGTCATTGGCATTTTGCCACAAAAAGGACAAGTCTCTTTTTTCAATTTTGATGAGACCGCGATTATTCCTTATACGACTGCCCAGCAGTATATTTTTGGCATTCGGTATTTCCATCGGCTGTTCATTCAGGCGGAATCGGATTCCGCTATTAATCAGACCGTGGAAGATGTACGGGCAACGCTCCGGGCGTCTCACGGAGTCAGCAGTCCGGATAAAGATGATTTCTTTGTGCAAACGCAGGCAGACTTGGCTTCGCGGTTAGGGGTTATCACGAGCGTTATGACGCTGTTCTTGGTCGCGGTCGCGGCGATTTCTTTGATTGTCGGCGGCATTGGCATTATGAATATTATGTTGGTGTCGGTGACCGAACGGACTCGGGAAATCGGACTCCGTAAAGCCGTGGGCGCAACGGACAAAGATATTCTTACCCAGTTTTTGCTAGAGGCTATTTTACTGACTGGCATCGGGGGTATTATCGGCGTGACACTGGGCATTACTATTGCGTTGCTTGCTTCCATTATTTTGACGCGCGTGATTGGCTTCGGCTGGCAGTTTGTATTTCCGTGGTCAGCGATTGTAATTGGCTTTAGCGTGTCTACAATTATCGGCCTCATCTTTGGAATTTATCCGGCGCGACAAGCGGCGCGGAAAAGCCCCATTGAAGCATTGCGTTACGAATAAGGCTATACTTATTCTATGGAAGGCTACGAAGCATTAATCCAAGCTTTGATTAAAGATGGCTATCTTAAGAGCCATACGATTATCGAAGCATTTCGAAAATTCGACCGCAAAGATTTTTTGCCGGAGCAATTGCATCCGGATGCATATCAGAATGTAGCGTTGCCGATTGGCGAAGGCCAAACTATTTCCCAGCCGCTCGTGGTGGGTTTTATGCTTGAGCAACTCCATATCAAGTCAGGGGACCGGGTCCTCGAAGTCGGCACGGGCACCGGCTGGAAAACCGCGATTATGAGTTCGCTCGTGGGCGAGAATGGCCAAGTGATTTCCATTGAGCGGATTGCTTCGCTCCATACTATCGCCAAAGAGAATTTAGAACGTTTAGGATTGGGGCATATTACTTTGCTTCATGGCGATGGGTCGCACGGTTACCCCGAAGGCGCTCCATTCGATAAAATCATTGCTGGCGCGGCGGCGGACACTTTGCCGGAAGTATGGAAGGCCCAGCTCAAGATCGGCGGCCGAATTGTCGTGCCAGTGCGGCAGAGTATTATTGTACTAGAAAAAACCAGCAAACATCATTTTGATAAAAAAGAATATTTTGGATTTAATTTTGTGCCGCTGGTGAGAGGGAAATAGGGGTCTCCTCCACAAGGGTGTCGTAAAAAGGAGCTTGTGCGACAAATTATATCTTGAGAGAGAGCGCTATATTCAAGAACAAAAGAAAAAATTTAACCACGATGAAGCTATGAATATAGATAATCTTTCTGTATTTTTAGAACTATTTATAAAACGAAGAGAATTAAAGTCTATTGATCGCCTCTTCGAAGAATTGCGAAAACGCAAAATTACCTTCAAGGATATTAGGGTAGCGCGAACCCTGTCGAAATCTTGTTTCAGAAAATTTGAGAAAGAGCGCTTCAAAAATAGTCAAACAAAATATAACCAAGAGGGTGCGGTCCAAGCTTATTTGGACTTGACCAATGATCGTTATTGGCGATACAGAAAAAAGTATTTAAAGATATACCAAGACTATCCATATAATGTAAGGGTAACAGAAAAGTGGCGTAACAAACTGAAAAAAAGAGGTTGACTGTATGAATAATTCGATGATGGATACGCAACGATTGAATTCTTACACGAATTTAAAAGTTATCAATAGATATGTGGGCGAATACGGCATACCATTTAATACTGCGGCAAATCGTTTTCATGAATTAAAATCTTTTCTGCATACTTGCGCTATAGCTGATAGACCCTGTGTCCCAACAAAAAATATTGATGATATTTGGCATACGTTTATTCTATTTACACAAGATTATCAAAATTTCTGTATGGAATATTTAGGCAAATTTATCCATCATTACCCTTATGAAAAAGCTGTGGGGAATAAAGCGTCTTGTGAAAGTAGTGATTGCGGAAGTGGAAGTGGTGGTGATGGTGGCGACGGCCATTGTGCTGGTGGAGGGGATGATTGACTTTCAATTAAAAGGACCGTGATTACGATCACGGTCCTTCTCTCCAACCTTTGGGCAACCGCCTTTTCGGTTTCCATAATTTGTAGGCCAGTCCGAATTCTCCCGCATATTCAAATAAAACTTTTTGAATAGCTGTTCTGGATGGCTTCACTCGTTGACGTCCCTTGACGGAAAGATTCGCCCATACGAAATTTCTGACACATCCGTTATCAATTCCTTTTTTAATGAGCATCTTCTCGAAGTTTCTCTTCAGCATAATCAGCCTCCTCATATATTGAGCTGTCTCAGAATCAAGTGCTGACCCTACCACACGATGCGTAATATGTCAATGTTGAATCTCTTGTTGATTGAAGTGCTGGAATCCCAACGCCACCGCGTCGAAGATGCTCATGCGCGGGTCTTCCGGGAGCCAGAATTCCCGACGCTTGGGCAATCGAGACGCAAGCTCCGGGAAATAGCGGGCGACCATCTCCGCGATCTGATGTTTGTCGGGCCTTTGCCCTGGGCCAAAGGCCTGCCGCACCTCGGCGCCTCCACAAGGGTGTCGTAAAAAGGAGCTTGTGCGACTGGGGTTTCTGGTATCTGTTTTGTCCATATTGTACACCCAGAGAGGAACGAGCGGGGAAAGAAAAATGTCCTGGCCAGGACGAGGGGTTAAAAATTTTTCCTTTTACACATATTTGACAGATAATGTATTGCATGTTACCGTTCAAAAACTGCTCGTTGAAAAAATAAATGAATTGGAGGTGTTATTTATGCTAAACGCAGAACTTGCCCGTAAAATAATGAGTAAGAATTTCTTTGGAGTTGAGGAGTGGAAGAAATTTTATGGGGTTTCTTTTACAGCCAAACAGCTCCAAGTAATTTTGAATGTTCCTTGGTCAAAAAAGTTACTTGCGGGTTCTTGTCCATTCATTCAAGGGAAGCTGTTATCAGAAACTCACATCCTTTTTTTAGGGATTGAGAGGCTTGAAGGGAAGCCACTTGTTATCAGGAGATGGTATGAAATAAAATTCCCTGAATATCTTGGATCTGGCTTCCAACAGAGAGGGCTGTCACCAAAATTCCTGCGAGAATCATGGCCTGCGATCACGGAAAACACTTGTAAATTCGGATGGTATCTTATGCCGATTGTTTCAGTTCCGAGGACAGAAGACCGTGGTTTTGAAGAACAGGTTCATCATCAGTGGAATGACCTATATAGGGTTGCCTTTTCTATTGAGGAATTCACCAAAAGAATTCTCATCCACCATCTATCCGGCACCTATGGCGTACACAACATATGGAGTAGATGCCAAGAGAACTGTGTTGGTGTTAAGCCCGAGCGTTTCGAGGTCGGTTACTTCGATGGAGGGGATAAGGCAGGCGTGATGTATGGCCTATATGTAATACTTGGGCCGGAAAATAATGTGCCAGGAAACCGTGACGAAGAATGGATTATGCAAAACAGGCATCAAATAGATTCCTGCAATCTTGCCGTGGTAAGACATCATTGTAGATAAGAACATGCACATAAAGCCCCCCCTCAACATTTTCAGTTGAGCGGGGGCTTTTTCACTGGTTTAAATATATCGTGCCATTGACCGTCAGGATTGGCGAGATACCGTACACGAAAAAATTCGGTTATCTTTTCTATATGTTTGTCTACTTCAGATTTGAAAAATGCTCTTTGTGTTTGATCTCTAATAATCCAATACTGAAAGAGAGTGTAGTTGTGTTGGCCTTCCCAAGCTAGGAGATTCTTAGTCTTGGTAATTAAATCGTACGCGCGTTCAGATTTCTTAGCGGCATGGTAAACACCAAGTGCAGCATACATTTGAATTTCTTGTGTCTTATTGGTTTTGAGTTCAGGCCAATTTATCAAATCTTTCATATTGATCTCAAATTCGGGCTCCCATGTGTCTCCTAAATGAAGCGGTATTAACCAAGGGCATCCTCCATATGAAGCCGCTGCAATAAAAACTTCGACGAATCGCCTGACACTATACGTATGAAATCGTTTGCAGGCGGGGGTGTATTCTTTCGGATAAAGAATTGGAAAATCTGAAAGATCTTTAAATGCCTTGAATACGAATTCGTATTTCTCTATTTCCTTTTTGAATCCGTCATTGAAACCATGTTTAGTAAAACGATCAATTAATCCTGCCTCCGATACCGATAATAGAAGAAGGGATTTTTGCCAAGGAGATAAATATTGCGCAATATGATTTAGGAAAGTGGTTTGTGTTGAGTCATGGTCTTTTTGGGTCTGTAAATAATCAAGGAGACGCTGCACATTCATTTTTTCATGAAATGGTAGCGATAAGTCAATGGATTTTATTATATTCTCCAATGCTGATGAATAATCACCAGTTCTTCGACAGTAATGTGCCTTAGTAAGCAATAGTAGTGCGGCCTGCATATATATGGGCATTTCTGCTGATACTGGGTCAATCTCAAAATTTAAGACGTGTGCGGCTTCCACTTTTTCACTCTTGAGTTTTTCCACCAACAACTGTGCTTCTTCATCGCGCGATTTAAGATTCATGATAGAATCGTTGGCAAAACGTAATGCCAACGCGATTGCTTCAGACGGGTTATTGATATCTAAATCTTTTCGCCCCGCTCTTCTCACGTTAAGAAGTTCGTGCATAAAGGAGCCGGGGTGATTCATGTCCATCTGCCTACCTTTTAAGGACATCTCTGAAAGAACTATATATCGTTTCGGTAATAAATAATTGTCCAAGAACTCCAATATTGTACTCGATTGAGTCCTTAGCTCTGTCCCCAGCAGAAAAATAATCGCATCACTCTTTATTGCGGTGTCCCGCCATTTACGTTCATCCTCTACATTCCCACGATGTTCAAATATAGGATCATCAAAATTCAGAATGGAAACCGGTTGATTTGCTTCTAGTTTTTTAAGTTCTTGGAAAACACTCTGCATAAGAATCTCGCTCGGGGAGCCTTTGGGACCAGTAGGGCCAGCCAACATAATTGCATATTTTCTTGGGCTAGGCATGAGTTTATTTACCTCCTTTCAACCTCCTGATCGCCCTCACCACAATCTCCGTCACGGCCCGTCTCCGCGTCTTCCTCTCGTGTTCCGGCACGGGAACGAAATTGGTCTTGACCTTGTAGCCCCGGACTACGGTCTCCTCATTCGCGGATTTCGTCTCCATCTCCAAGGCTTCCAGATGGGCGAAGACCTCGGCGGGGGGAAGGAACCGGATTTTGACCAGATCAGCTTCGGACAACTGATCCGAAGCCAGGTCACGGACTTTGTTCAGAATCCTCATCTCCGATGATATCAAAAAAATCTGTTGATAACCGGCGGACAAACATTTTTCCAGATTCCCGATCTCCTGCTCCGGGGTGGAGGTGACGGAGATCTCGCAGGCGATAGCTAGACCTTCCTTCTCCAAGGACACGTCCACTTTCCCGGCTCCGTTCAGGACCGGCTTTTCGATAATCGCTCTGTACCCCCGATCCTCGGCCATGCGTTTGATCAGTTGTTGGAGATATTTGTGCTGTTGACCGCCCCGGCCAAGCAAAGCCGGTTCTTCTTCCGGTTCCCGGACCTTCTTCGGCATGGGTCGTTCGATCCTCGGCAGAGGCTCTGGTTTTTGTTCCTTGGGCGCTCCGTTCGTAGCTTCCATGAAAGCGGACTTGATCGGAGGCACGGGAGCCGGGGCCGGAGGAACCACCTCCACAAGGGTGTCGTAAAAAGGAGCTTGTGCGACTGACCCATAGAATTTGACTATTTTATGAAGCAAGAGTATATTGTGAATAACTCCGTAGACAGTGGGTACCAAAATTCGCAGAGTATTTTGGCGTAATTCCCACCGAGGAAAACCTCTCAACCTATTAGGTTGGAATCTATGGACCGTAAAGGTCTATTTTATTTTTTAGGGATTAGTATATTGATTAGAATCGGTTAGTAATTCTAAAAATTTCTAGTCGCTAACTACTAATCACTAGTCGCTCACAAAGTATGGCATTAACCAAAAAACAAAAAGGCGAGCTGATTGACCAAGGAGGGAAGTCTGCGAGCCAAAGCAAGGCAATGGTCTTTGCCGAATTCAAAGGCGTCTCCGTGGAGCAATTCAAGCATTTGCGCCGGGAATTAAAGAAAGTCGGCGCGGATATGCAAGTCTTGAAAAAACGCTTGCTCAACATCGTCTTGAAAAACGCCGGCGTAAATTTTGACGCCACCACGATGAAAAACCAAATGGGAACAATTTTCTCTCAAGGAGAATTGTCCGGTATCGCAAGTACCATCCATAAATTTTCCAAAGGGCTCATCAAAGAGAAGAAAGGGGAGTTTACCGTGTTGTCCGCGTATGACACCAACGAAAAGCGTCTCGTGGATGCGAATGAATTCAAAGCCATCGCCACTTTGCCGTCTCGAGAAGTATTGCTCGCGCAGATCGCGATGATGCTCACGATGCCACTCAAGCAATTGATGATGGTCATTAACGAAAAATCAAAACAGTCGGCTAATTAAAAATTAATTCACATTATGGAAAAATATAAAGACATCTTAGAAAAAATTGGAGAAATGAAAGTTATGGAACTTTCGGAATTAGTAAAAGCAATGGAAGAAAAATTCGGCGTATCCGCGGCAATGCCAGTAATGGCCGGCGGCGCAGCCGCCGCAGGTGACGCGGCCGAAGAAAAGACCGCGTGGAAAGTAGTGATGAAAGATGGCGGCGGCCAAAAGATTCAAGTCATTAAAGTCTTGCGGGAAGCCTTGGGTCTGGGTTTGAAAGAAGCGAAAGATATGACTGAAGGAACACCGAAAACCGTGAAAGAAGGATTGAAGAAAGAAGAAGCGGAAGATCTGAAAAAGAAATTGGAAGGAGCCGGAGCCACCGCAGAACTGCAATAAAGAAATCTTTCGACAAGATAAATAAAAAAACATCCGCCAACTTGCGGATGTTTTTTTATTTGACTCTTTCCAGATTTTACTGTATATTCACTCTCTAGTAGTTCCTCGGCGGCTATTTATTGATCCTTATAAAAAAAGGGGGTTTCATGGGGCAACCTTTTTCCATTCCAGATGCGATTAATCTGGAGCAGTTCGCGGGTATTGGCAATGGGGTCCGATCGGGAATGAGGGTTCGTTCGATGTCTGAAAAACAAAGAAAGCGATATGAAACTGTTCGTAAGTGTAGAAAGTGTCCCACAATCTTAAACTCTTTCCACAAAGACGCTCTTTGTTACCAGTGTCATTACAAAGCAATCGGAATAACCTTCTGATTTGCTTGGGGCATTCTCACGTGTGAGAGTGCCCTTTGTTTTTATATAGACAGCACCCCATTTTTCTTCTATATTAAAAAACAGATTCAAGCGTTGAAATTTACATCGCACCCTTAGCTCAATGGTAGAGCACTGCATTCACATTGCAGGGGTCGTAGGTTCGATCCCTACAGGGTGCACTAAAATATTCAAAAAACCAATTGTGAATGATATGTGAATAACTTTTGTTTTTTAGCTTAAAAAGCCCTTAAAACCTACTTCTCTTGAAGTGGGTTTTTTGTTTTTGACATTAAGGGGAAGTGGTATAAAATTAACTTGTAGTGGTGAAAAGTGGATAAAGGTGGGGATAAGTAAGGGAATTAGGGGATAACTATTATGTTCATAGGCGAATACCATCATAGCGTAGATACCAAAGGTCGCATTGCCGTGCCGGTGAAATTCCGCCAGCAATTAACGACCGGTGCAATTGTCACTCGCGGACTGGATCATTGTTTGTTTATTTTTTCCGCGAAAGATTGGGAAGTGCTCGCGCAAAAATTAATTGCCTTGCCGCTCGCGCAAGCCAATTCTCGAGCCTTCACGCGATTGATGTTGGCGGGAGCAATGGATGTGGAAGTAGATAAGCAGGGAAGAGTGTTGATCCCTGATTATCTACGGTCATATGCAGGGCTTCGGAAAGATGTGATCGTTGCCGGACTCTATAATCGAGTAGAAGTCTGGGACGCGGAGAGTTGGAAGCAGTATAAAGCCAAGACCGAATCCGCGTCGGATGAGATCGCCGAGAAGCTAGGTGAGTTAGGAATCTAGCGCATGCATATACCGGTTCTTTTACATGAGGTGATAGAGGCTTTGCATCCAGAAGCAGGAGAATTCTTCATTGATGGAACTTTCGGCGGCGGGGGACACGCACAGGCGATACACGACAAGATTGGTAGCCGCGGCACACTCTTAGCGCTAGATTGGGAAGAAGCGGCAATCTTGAAAAAACATCCGGCGCTGTGCGATCAGAAAAATGTCCAGTGCGTGAATCAAAACTTTGCCATGTTACCGGACATTCTACGGGAACAAAAGTTGCCGCTCGCGGATGGCTTACTGCTGGATTTAGGATTTTCATCAGATCATCTGGAAAATTCCGGCAAAGGTTTCAGTTTTCTCCGCGATGAACCGCTGATGATGACTTATGGCAAAGAAAGCGTGCCCGTTTATAAATTATTAGCAACGCTGAAAGAAGAAGAGCTGGCGAAGATTATTCGGGATTATGGCGAGGAGCGTTATGCCCGACAGATTGCGTCGGCGATTCGCGCTCGCCAAAAAACTGGACCGCTCATTATGAGAAGCAAGGATTTAGCAGAAGTGATTCAAGCGGCAGTGCCGCGATCGTATGAACACGGCCGGATTCACCCTGCTACTCGCACGTTTCAAGCGCTTCGTATTTATGTCAATCAAGAATTGGAAAATCTCCAGCGAGTATTGGAACGATTACCAGAAATTCTTAAATCTGGCGGCCGAGTGGCGATTATTTCTTTTCATTCTCTGGAAGATCGGATCGTCAAGCAATCGTTTCGAAAGTATTACCAAGAAAAAAAATGTTTACTGCTTACCGAAAAACCTATTGTACCCACCGTCGAAGAAGTGATGCGCAACCCTCGGGCGCGTTCGGCCAAACTCCGCGCCGCCCAGCTTATATAAAACCAATCTATGACTTTTATTGAACCCCACCAACAATATCGAACTAATGCATTCTTCCTGATTTTCATCGGGCTTTTGATCATGCTCGCAGTAAGCGGAATTTATATTTATAACCAAAACGTCCAATTGCGCCACGAAGTGAATTTTCAGCAGAAGCACGCGGCCACGCTTCAGCTCGTGAACGCGGACCAGAAAAATCAGCTGTATAAAATCCTTGATGCTGAGAATGTGGAATTAGTTGCCCAACAGAAACAGTTAGTAAAGGAACGCAACCCGCGTTATCTGACATTGCCACTTAATTCACTTGCGAGCAATTAGCCGATATGCGCCTCCTCTTTATTCTAGGAATCTTCGTTACGCTGTACGGCGCTTTGGCTTTTAACTTATACGAGCTACAGATCGGGAAGGGGCATTTTTATTCCGCGAAAGCAGAAGCCCAGAATCGGCTCGCCGGATTTTTGAACGCGAGTCGAGGAAACATTTATTTTACAGATAAAAACGGCAATCACAATCCGGCCGCGATCAATAAGGAATATCCGGAAATTTTTGCCGTGCCAAAAGATATTAAAGACGCAACCAGCACGGCTAATCAGTTAGCGGCGATTGTGAATATCGATCGGGAGCAACTCGCAACGATGCTCGGAAAACCTCAGAGTCAGTATGCGTTGTTGGTCCGAAAAGCTTCGGCCGAGCAAGTGAGGGAAATAAAAACACTTCAACAAGTAGGGATTTATGTAGATTCAGAAAATGCTCGGTTTTATCCATTAGGCGCGCTCGCTTCGCACGTATTGGGTTTCTTGGCGCCGACAGTGAACGACGCAGTCCCTTCGGGAAAATACGGCATCGAGCTGGAATTTAATGATCGGCTCTCTGGTACGGATGGCCACATTGAAGGAGATAAGATTACCCGGGCTGAATCTGGCCAAGATCTCGTGCTGACGATTGATCCAAATATCCAAACTAAATCGGAAGAAATTTTAAATGGCTTAATCAAAAAATTCAGCGCAGAAGCGGGTACGGTGATTGTGGAAGATCCGCAGACGGGAAAAATTTTGGCGTTAGGAAATTACCCCACCTTTGATCCAAATGTGTACGCCAATGCCGAATTGAAAACATTTTTGAATCCCGCAGTCCAATCACTGTATGAGCCCGGATCAATTTTTAAAGTCATTACAATGGCGGCGGGTATTAATAGCGGGAAAATCACTCCAGACACGACTTTTGTTGATACGGGTTCGGTGACGCTCGACAGTCGCACCATTAAAAACTGGGATAAAAAAGCCCACGGCAAAGTAACAATGACAGAAGTAATTGAGCAGTCCATCAACACCGGCGCCGTGTTCGCTCAGCAAAAAACTGGCAAAGACATTTTTTATAGCTATCTGACTAAATTTAATTTTTTGGAACCAACGGGCATCGAATTACCAGGCGAGCGAAAAGGCAATCTTGGGACGCTCCAGCACAGTTTTCGGGATATTAATTTCGCCACCGCTGCATTTGGCCAAGGAGTCGCGGTGACGCCGCTTCAACTTATCAACGCGATTGCCGTCATTGCGAATGGCGGTATGCTCTTTAAAACTCATATTCTGGCGGATGCGCCTACGGATGCAATTCGTCGCGTGATTTCCCAAGACACCGCGGATAAAGTGAAGACAATGATGATATCCGCAGTGGATAAAGCCGAAGTGGCTCATATTCCGGGTTATCATGTTGCCGGCAAAACCGGTACAGCCCAGATTCCGGATTTTGTGCATGGCGGTTATCTGGAAAACTATATTCACACGTATGTCGGTTTCGCGCCGGCGTCCAATCCGAAATTTATCGTGCTCTTGAAATTGGATAAGCCAAACGCAACGCTCGCCGGCACCACGGTTGTGCCCGCATTTCGCGAACTCGCGGAATTTCTTTTAAACTATTACAATGTCGCGCCGGATAATCTAGCGACTAGTAATTAGTGGTTAGTGACTAGGAATATGAATAATATGATCAATAAAGAAAAAGCAAAAAATTATTTATTACAACTAATTCGTTGGCTGGCGATCAAGACTATTGAGAAATATCAGCCGGGGGTGGTTGCGATTACTGGTAGTGTGGGCAAGACTTCTACAAAAGAAGCCGTGTATACGGTTTTGAAATCCTTTCGATCAGTACGGGCAACCAAAAAGAATTTCAATAATGAATTAGGCGTACCGCTGACGATTTTAGGGGATTGGGAGGTAATCGAGGGAAAATTCTTTTGGCTGAAAGTAGTGGCCTTTGCTCTGTATCAGTTGGTTTTTCGCGTAAAATATCCAGAATTATTGATCCTCGAATACGCGGCTGATCGGCCTGGCGACATTAAATACTTATTGGACATTGCTCGGCCGCAGATTGGCATTGTGACCGCGGTGGGAGAGATTCCAGTGCATGTGGAATATTACAGTGGCCCGGAAGCAGTGGCACGGGAAAAAGCGAAAATCGTGGAAGCATTGCCCGCGAATGGTTTTGCGATTTTGAACGCTGATGATTGGATGGTGCTCGATATGAAAGAGCGGACGCGGGCGCACGCGGTGGCCTATGGTTTTGGGCCAGACGCGGAAGTTGCCATTACTAATTTTGAATATCGAATGACTGGCAATCGACCAACGGGCATTTCTTTCAAATTGAATTACAGCGGTAGTTTTGTGCCGGTGAAATTAGAAGGCTGTTTTGGCAAAGCGCAGGCGTACGCGGCGGCGGCGGGTGCGTGCGCCGGACTGATGTTCGGCATTAATCTCGTGAAAATTTCTGAAGCGTTGTTGGAGTATCATGCTTCGGACGGTCGTGGCAAGCTTTTACTTGGCATCAAACAGACTTATGTGTTTGACGACGCGTATAATGCTTCGCCGCTTTCTATGCACGCGGCGATTGATACCATTAAATCTTTGAAAGCGAAGCGCAAAATCGGAATCTTGGGCGATATGTTGGAAATTGGAAAATATACGAACGAAGCGCACGAAACCATCGGCGCGCTTGCCGGAAAAACGTTTAATGTGCTCTGCACGGTCGGAGCGCGAGCGAAGTTTATCGCGGACGCGGCAGGAAAAGCCGGTCTAGCCAAGAAACATATTTTCAGTTTTGATACCGTGGAAGAAGCCTTGCCACAGATTAAAGAACTGATTCGGAAAGGGGATATTATTCTTGTGAAAGCTTCCCATTCGATTGGTTTGGAGAAAGTTGTCGAAGAAATCCAACAAGCCTAGTAAATGTAAAGTGTAAAGCGAAAAGTGAAAAACAATCTGCTTTGCATTTTTAGTTTTTCGTTTTACACTATCAAAGCAAGAATGGCCTTATCATCCCTGCCCGCCGTAGGAGGGTAGTGGCTAGGTGAGTAAAATTTTTATATGGCCCTGTCGTCTAGTGGCTAGGACACAGCCTTCTCAAGGCTGGAACACGGGTCCGATTCCCGTCGGGGCTACAGAAAATAAAAACACCGAAAATATTCAGGTGTTTTTATTTTCTTTCGATGGAATCGGACCCGTGAAGGGGGTCGGGGAAACGGGAGTTTCCCCGTGGCGGATGCCTTGAAACCGCTGGGTTTCAATATGGGTTCTAGGAGTCCTGAGTTTGTCTAAGGACGACGGATTCCGTCGGGGCTACAATTATTGACAAATATTATAAAATATTTTATATTAATTTAAGTCTCTCTGTTGAAAAACTTCATTTTCTCGCTGAATTATCTCCTGATTTTTCGGGGATAATATAAGCGAAGGAAATGGAGGAATTCAATGATGAAATTCATACGCTCTTTCAAAGAAGTAGCAGACCCTTTCATTTGGTTGTGGATGAGTTACTACAATGGATTGAAGGACATGAGTGAGTGGGGGCTGTTTGAACGAATCCTGGCAATAGGAGCATATATTGTCGGTTTGGGGCTCGTGGGAAAATTCGTGCTTTCGGCATTGTTGTCAGACCATGGAAGTCTCCAGAATGCCCTGTGTTTGATCGGATTCTTGAGCCCCCTTCCGATATACACATGCGCGGTGTTGATCTTCCCGACAAAAAGTTGGAGAAAGAAATAAAAGTTTCACAAGAAAGCCAGTAGCTTAACCGCGCTGGCTTTTTTCTTTACTAAAAATATATAGTATCCTTTTTCTATGAACTCGTTGGCGGTAAAAGGATTTTTGTTGGCAGTTATTTTAGCGATTGAGGGGGTGCTGATTGTTGCGGGATTAAAAATTATTCCTTATCAGAACCATACTCGCGTTGTGATTCCTCAATCTTCTTTAGCTTCCACTACTCAACCGATTATTGCTTCTACAACGCAAAAAACTAAAGCAGTTGTGCCAGCACCAAAAATTCAATCTAGCACATCGGAAATTCCGGAAAAAGTTTCCCAAACTAATCTTTCCGCGGACTTTAGTTTTCTTGCCGCTTCGGAACATATCGGTGAGAAGACGATTGATGTGAGGACGATTGTGTTTATTAAATGTCTCTATCGCACCCAATTTTATAAAATTTCCAAACAGCCGTGGAATGAAGAAGAATTTATTGTCGGATCTGGGGTGATTATTTCACCGGAGGGATACGTGCTCACTGCCGCGCACCTTTTAGTACCACCAGAACCAACTACTCCAGATGCGAACGCGAGAGTGTGGGGCAGAGAAAAGTGCGATGTGCTGGAAACTGATGCGGCGCAAACTCCGGTTCCCGAAGCAAAATATTGGGAGGACCCGGAATTTCAAAGCCGATTTCAGGAAGTTTCCATTGCGTTTGAGCCGGCGCAAGCGGAATACCAATCCGGCAACGGGCTGGATTTTGCGATTTTGAAAATTCAAGGCGTGAGGCCATTTCCCTATGTGTCTTTATTTCCGCAACTCATCCAATTCAAAGAAAAAGATCCATTACTTGCGATCGGCTATCCTGGCCGTGAAACCACTACTCAAAAACTGGAGCGGTTTGATGGGGAGTTCAAAGTGCTGACCTATTTATCCGGCAACCCGCTCTGCGATGGCACGCTTAAGCCCTGCGGCTTGCGTTATATTTTCCGGCGCTATTCCTACGATCACGAAAAAGAATTTTGGCAGGTGACAGATTTGGGGATTATTTCTCCGTTTTTCCGGGCGGGATTTTCCGGCGCGCCGGTGTTTTATAAAGGCAACGTGATTGGCATTGTGACGCATAAAATGCCGAATGAAACTGCTCAAGGTTGGGAAGGGGCATATGCGCTTACTTCCTATGATATCCTGCAGACTTTGCGGACTCATTCGATCGCGATTCAATAATTGAATTAAGAGGATAAATGGATTAGGCTAGAGGATATGAATGAGATGAGAACGATTAAAGATAAATTCATTACTTTGCCTTTTTTGGCGGCGGCGATTTTATTGCTGATCACCGCGGGCATCGCCTTTTTGAATTTATGGCATTATCAGGGCTTACTGATTATTCATTTCGACAGCTACCGCGGCGCGGATTTTTTTGGCCAAAAGAGCGATGTGTACAGTATGCTTGGGATCGCGCTGGTGGCCTTGGTCATCAACGGTTTTCTCGCTGATGAATTCTACTGGCGGGAGCGGTTTGTGTCGTATATATTCTCCTTTGGCACCCTGTTTCTCTCTCTCTTGATTTTAATCGGGATTATTGCTATTATTTCCGTGAATTGAAATAACCTATGTTTGCAGTTATTGAAACTGGCGGGAAGCAATACAAAGTAATTCCCGGCCAAAAACTTATTATCGAGAAATTAGACCTCCAACCTGGGGCGGCTTTAGTCATTGATAAAGTGCTTTTGCGGGCGGATGGCGACCAAATCCAATTTGGTACCCCATATATTTCCGGCGCGGTAGTAGAAGCCAAGGTGCTGGAACAGGGACGCGCAGACAAAAAAATTGTATTTAAGTATCATGCCAAAACTCGCTACCGTAAAAAGAAGGGTCATCGTCAGCCGTTTACGGAGATTGAAGTTTTGGCGATCAAATAGTTCTTTAAAAAGGGGGTATTGAGTGGGATCCAAGAAAGTAAAAGCTGTGGTTGAGGAAATCATCTGCATTACGCTGAAGAAGATACCGAACGAACTCAAGAACGCAATGCGTTCGTTTAATCGTCCCGGGAGGCGGCACATCATCATCCAGAATGGCCAGCTTGTGGCAGTTATTATTCCTGCCGCCGATTCGGACCGAGAGCTTTTTAAGAAAAAGCTCCAGCGAGAAATAAAAGAAGGCCGAGAAGTGTATCAGAAAACTGGAGGTATATCCGCCGAAAGTTTTTTGCGCCACTATCGGCAGATCAAACTCCAAGTATTAAAATAAGCCAGAGGGCTACTCCACAAGAGTAGCCCTTTTGTTTTTATGTTCTTCTTTCGAGCGCGTTGGCTAAAGTATCGGCATCAGCAAACTCAATTTCACCGCCAGTCGGGATTCCGCGTCCCAAACGGGATATTTTTTTAGTGACATCTTTCAATTCTTTACTCATCACGCCGGCGCTGAAATCGCCATAGGTAGTGGGATTAATGGCGAGAATAATTTCGTCCGCGCTCCCACTAAGTTCTTTTTGTACAAAACTTTTCAAGCTGGTAAAGCGCAGTTTTTGTTCCGGCGAGAGATCGCCGGTTTTCGCGAGTTCACCGGTGACCAGATACCAGCCGGAGAATTTGTGAGTGCGTTCTAGGGAGATTAAATCAGTTTCTTTTTCTACAATCGCGATGATTGCTTTATTCCGTTTGGGATCATTGCAGATCGAACAAAGTTTCTGGCCAGCCGAAGGAGTAAAACTGCGGAAACAGCGGGCGCAGGTCATGATATTGCCGAGTGTGTCCACTGCTTCGGCGAGCTCGCGGATTTTTCCCTTGCCCAGCGTCGTGATATAAAACGCCAGCCGAGTGGCTTGGCGCGGGCCAATGGACGGCAGTTTGGAAAATAATTCTACAAAATTTTTGATGGGATCATTCATACACTATGCGCCGCTAGAGGAATGGTATTTATCAATACTGCGGAAGGTGACTTTATCCGGGTCAAATTTTAATTTGATCGTGCCGGTCGGACCATTGCGGTGTTTAGCAATAATAATTTCCGCGGTGTTTTCTTCGTCCGGCTGGACGTTCGGCTGGTTTTTATCTTTTCGATAAATAAACAGCACGACGTCCGCGTCTTGTTCAATCGAACCGGATTCTCGGAGATCGGAAAGTTTTGGCCGTTTCACTTCCCGCTGTTCCACAGCGCGGGAAAGCTGGGAAAGGGCAACGATCGGAATATCCAATTCTCGAGCCAGTCCTTTCAGGCCACGGGAAATTTCCGTGACTTGATTGACCATATTATCCGAAGTCGTGCGGGGCTGAATCAGCTGAAGATAGTCCACAAAAATAATGTCGAGCGCTTGGTCGGCTTGTAAACGTCGCGCCATGGAACGCATTTGAATGATATTCGGCGAAGGTGTGTCGTCAATATATAAAGAAGACTGCGCTAAATCATCCAGCGCGGATTGGATCAATGAAAAATCTTCATCGCTCTTCAAGCGGCCCGTACGCAATTCCCATAACGGAATCTGCGCGGTGGAAGCGATCAAACGATCCACTACTTGATCTTTGGACATTTCCAAAGAGAAGATCCCTACTGATTTTTTTTCTTTCACTGCCATATGGCGCGCCATATCCAGGGCGAGCGCGGTTTTACCGGTCGAAGGACGGGCGCCGAGCACGACCAGATCAGACTTCTGAAATCCGGAAAGCAGATTATCCAGTTCTGGGAAACCAATGGGAACGCCTCGCAAGCCGCCTTCGCCGCGGTGCAATTTTTCAATCCGTTCAAACGCGCTCTTCAGCTCATCTTTAATGCTGGTAAATTTTTGCGGGAGCGAGCGCTGGGAAATCGAAAAAACTTTTTGTTCAATGGTGTCTAATAAATCCTCAAGATTTTCACCGGCGTTAAACGCGCTTTCCGTGATTTCGGAAGAAGTACTGATTAAGTCGCGGAGCACTTTTTTTTCTTTAACGATCGTGGCGTAGTGGACAATGTGAGAAGCAGTTGGAACTGATTCTACTAGCTGGCTTAAATATGCCGAGCCACCGATATTTTTTAATTCATCACTTTCTTTGAGTTTCGTGGTTACACTCAAGATATCGATTGGTTCACGTTTCTCATACAACTTAAGAATCGCTTCGTAAATATGAGTGTGAGCGGGTTTATAAAAATCCGCGGGCACGAGAATATCCGCGACATTGATCATCGCGTTTTTATCGAGCATCAGCGCGCCGAGCACGGATTGTTCTGCTTCGAGATTCTGCGGCGGGACCTTAGGATCTTTTTTATTCATAATTATTCTTTGCGGAAGACGAACGGGCCTTGGGGCGTATCTTCTATTATGTATCCTAACGCTTCCAGTTCTTTTCTCAAGGCGTCAGCGTGAGTAAACTGTTTATTAACTCTGAATAACTCGCGCTGTTTGGCCTTATTCTGGATTTCTTTCGGCAAGGCGGCAGTTTTCTTAAATGCAAAACCTAGCACATTCATTTTTTCAATAATGCAGATGCGAATTGCTCCAGCCTCTTTTTTAGAAATAGTCCAGATTTGAGGGCTTGTCTGATTTGTCAGTTGAAAAAGCGTCGCGAGCGCGTTCGGAGTATTGAAATCATCTTCCATCGCCCGATCGAACCCTTGATTGGTAGTTTGGATCAGTTTTTTAATAGCGGTACTGATAGGGCCGCGGTTTCTGGCTAAACCCAATCGGCCACAGAAACTTTTGAGCGTGAACAAAGATTGACTTGCTTGCATGGCAAGTTCCGGTTTGAAATCCAGCGGGGAGCGATAGTGATGGGAAACAATAATAAAACGAAGGACTTCTGGCGAGTACTGGGCAAGAAAATCCCGAATCGTAATAAAATTATTCAAACTCTTCGCCATTTTTTCTCCATTAATCAGGAGAAAGCCAGTATGCAGCCATATTTTTACAAACGGTTTTTTGCCAGACGCCGCTTCTTGCTGGGCGATTTCGGATTCGTGATGGGGGAATTTAAGATCGACAGCGCCGCCATGCAGTTCGTATTGCTGGCCAAAATATTTTTCCGAAATGGCGGTATCTTCAATATGCCAACCAGGTCGGCCTTCGCCCCACGGGCTGGGCCAGCTAGGTTCATGCGGTTCTCGTTTAAACTTCCAAAGAGCGAAATCGAGCGGATCTTTTTTTTCGGAATCGATTTCAATGCGATAGCCCGGCCGCAACGCGTCTAAATTTTGTCGAGATAATTTTCCGTACGCGGAAAATTTCTTTACTTCAAAATAAATACCGGAGGAAGTTGGGTAAGCATAACCTTTTTTAATCAGCACGCTGATTTGATTTTGAATCGCGGGGATGGATTTACTCGCCGAAGCATACTTCGTGACGCTCGTCACGCCTAATTTTTTCATATCTTCCAAATACGCGCGAGTAAAGGTCGCGGCGATTTCTACTGGTTTTTTATTTTGTTGCTGGGCGCGATGGATGATTTTATCATCAATATCGGTAATATTCTGAAGATAGAAAACTGGAATTTTTTTATTGCGGAGATAACGGACAATTACATCAAATGCCAAATACGTTTTCGCATGGCCGATATGGGAAAAATCGTAGACAGTAGGGCCGCAGACAAAAAATCGAACTGGTTTCCCAGAACGGCGGGGCAGAAATTCTTTTTTTTCGGTAAGCGTGTTGTAAACTTTGATCGCCATAAGCTATCTGCCGATTACAACCAGCCTTTCTTTTTAAAGAAGAGTAATAAGCCGGTATTAAAGATAAGGGCGAGTATAAAACTCACCGTGAAAAAAATCGGGCTGTGTTCGAAAATACGATCAATCGCGGGCACGGTGAAAATTCCGATGACGAGAATTAAGGGAAAGGTAAGAAACGCAAGCACGCTGAAACGCTGAACCACGGCATTGGTTTTTGCCGTGAGTAATTGAGAGTTCGTTTCCTCCAGGGATTCAACCGTCTCTTTGAAGTTGTCGATTTTATCGGTAATTTTGAGCTGATCGCCAATTAAATCCGAAAGATAAACCTCCATATCGGCGCCCCAGAATTTTAATCCGGTTGAGTGCAAGGAGTGGAGAATGGTGCCTTGCGGTTTGCTGATGATTCGGTAGTCCAAAATATTCCGTTTCACATAAGATATCTTTTCCAGCAATTCACCTTCTTTTTTTTGGAAGAGGTGTTTGGTAATTTCCGAAACATTTTCTTCGACATGCGCGAGCTGGCGTTGGGAAAAATCCAACACTTCTTCCAGTAGGTAATAAATAGTTTGCGCGGTGGAATCGCCCAACGCGAGTTCTTTAAAGCGTTCTTCGTTGCTGATTTTTCTCCAGAAGTTATTAATCGGTTCCAACTCTTCGTAATGCACGGTAATAATTTTATTTTTTGTAATCAGGAAATCAATTTCCGTGCGGCGGGAAGTGCGAGAGACTTTATCGTACATTGGTAGGTGATAGGTGAGGAAGAGATACTGATGATAGTTTTCCACGCGGGAGCGAGCCGAGGCATGCAACAGCTCGTCCAAAATCAAAGGATGGAACTTATGTTGTTTGCGGATAAAATCAATATCCTTGCTGTCCGGTTTCAAAATATCAATCCACGTTACTTTATGTTTGAGGATTTTCATATTTTTAGTATATCAGAGGAACTCCTCTTTTGCCTACTCGTTAGCACTCTCTTGACAAGAGTGCTAATTTTTTTATACTAAGGAAAAGTCATGAATCCCGTTAGAAAATTAAGGGACTTGTTTTTAGCGGGAAATGCATGGGGAAGACCACGTCGATGTATCAATGAAAAAATTATTTATTAATTTTCTAACGGGATGAACTTACGCACCCAATCAATTCTCAAAGCGGCCATTCAGCATTATATTCAAGCCGGTACTCCTGTCAGTTCAAAAGAGCTTGCGAAAATATATGACTTTGGCGTGAAAGCGGCAACCGTTCGGAATGAGCTGAATGAGCTTACCCGAGACGGTTTTTTGCAGCAGCTCCATACTTCTGGCGGCCGCGTGCCAACAGATAAAGGCTACCGATTTTTTGTGGAAAATACGATGCACGATGCGGTGGCTTCGAAGAAGATTTTAAGCGGACGTTATGGAGAGTTAACCGGCGCGCTGAAGCACGGCAATATCCGGAATTTTGTTGATGAAGTTTCCAGTAAAACCAAACTCTTGGGCGTCGCGAAAAAAGAAAAAGAACGGGAAGTGTACACGAGCGGTTTGAATGATTTATTTAATCAGTTAGACATGGAGACGAAAGCGGAAATGTCGGAAATTCTGGAAGATTTTGAAATGCTCGACCGCCGCTTGGAAGAAGTGCGAAACCGAATTTTCAGCCGCCTCCTCGCTCCGCAAGTCTTTATTGGCAAGCAAAGCCCAATCACGCAAAGCGAAAAACTATCCGTGATTCTCGATAGTTTTGATATGCAAGGACAAAGAGTGTGTATCGCGATTATCGGCCCGAAGCGGATGGACTATGATAAAAATATAAAGTTATTACAATTATTGCACGCCCAGATCCATGATGAATAAAGAAAATAAAGATGTAAGCCAACAGCCAATAAGCCCCGAGCCACCGGAATTAGAGAAAGAATTAGACAAGTTGAAACAAGAACGTGATGAATACTTGAATGGTTGGAAGCGGGCAAAAGCAGACTTCATTAATTATCAGAAAGAAGAAATGAAGCGGCAAGAGGCGACGATGCAGTTCGGGAATGAGTATCTGATTCGAGAATTATTGCCGGTCTTAGACAGTTTCCTCCTTTCGTTATCAATGATCAATGATGAGCAGGCGAAGAAAGGAGTCGAGATGATGTACGCGCAGTTGGAACGAATTCTAAGCAAGCATGGACTCGAACCGATTCATTCGCTAGGAATGCAATGTGACCCGAGTTCGCACGAAGCCTTGGCAGAAGTGGAATCCGATCAGCCGTCCGGAACCATTATCGAAGAATTGGAAAAAGGTTGGAAGCTACACGGAAAGGTCATCCGTCCAGCGAGAGTAAAAATAGCTAAATAGCTTATAGCGTATGGCTTATGGCAAATAGCATTAAATAATTAATTTAAAAAATAGTATGTCAAAAATTATTGGAATTGATTTAGGAACAACAAATTCAGCGGTCGCGGTTGTCGAAGGCGGTGTGCCGCGGGTATTGGAAAATACCGAGGGGAATCGCACCACGCCGTCCATTGTCGGTTTAAGCAAAGCGAATGAACGATTAGTCGGGCTTTTGGCAAAACGCCAAGCCGTGACGAATCCGCAAAATACGATTTTTTCTGTGAAGCGTTTAATTGGCCGTAAGTTTACGGATAAGGAAGTTCAAGGCGATCGCAAATGGCTACCGTACGAAATCAAGGAAGCATCAAATGGCGGCGTGGATATTAAAATCGGGGACAAATGGTATACGCCGGAAGAAATTTCCGCGATGGTGCTGGTCAAGTTGAAAGCGGACGCGGAAGCGAAGCTCGGAGAAAAAGTGGAAGAAGCAGTGATTACGGTTCCAGCTTATTTTGATGACAGTCAACGACAGGCAACGAAAAACGCCGGTGAAATCGCTGGCTTAAAAGTGCGGCGTATCTTGAATGAACCAACCGCCGCGGCGCTGGCCTATGGTCTCAATAAACAAAAAGACGAACAAATTGTGGTGTACGATTTTGGTGGTGGCACCTTTGATATTTCCGTCTTGGAAGTTAGCAATGATACTGTGGAAGTAAAATCCACTGGCGGCGATACGCATTTAGGCGGAGATGATTTTGACAAACGCATCAACGAATATTTGGTGAGTGAATATAAAAAGCAGGAAGGCATTGATGTGTCCAAAGATCCGCTCGCGCTCCAACGCTTGAAAGAAGGGGCGGAACGGGCAAAGCATGAGTTGTCCACTTCTTTTGAAACGGAAATTAATTTGCCGTATATCAGTTCCGATGCGGCCGGCCCGAAACATTTCTTGATCAAATTGACTCGCGCGAAATTGGAAGAGTTAGTCAAAGATTATATTGACCACTCGATTGAATTGACGAAAAAAACCATTCAAGAAGCCGGTTTTAAAATTTCCGAGATTGATGAAATCGTGCTCGTGGGTGGTCAGACGCGAATGCCAGCAATCCAAGAAGCAGTGAAAAAAGCTTTTGGTAAAGAGCCGCATCAAGGTATTAATCCAGATGAAGTCGTGGCGGTGGGCGCCGCGATTCAAGCGGGTATTTTGCAAGGCGATGTAAAGGACGTGCTCTTACTCGATGTAACGCCACTGTCGCTGGGCATTGAAACGCTGGGTGGCGTGTTTACTCGGCTCGTGGATAAAAATACCACCGTACCAACAGCTAAATCTCAAGTGTTCTCCACTGCCGCGGATAATCAAACCTCCGTAGAAATCCACGTGCTTCAGGGCGAACGAGAAATGGCCGGAGATAATAAAACCTTGGCACGATTTATTTTAGATGGCATTCCGACGTCACCGCGCGGTATGCCGCAGGTGGAAGTCACCTTTGATATTGATGCGAACGGTATCGTGAGTGTATCCGCGAAAGATAAAGCGAGCGGTAAGATTCAATCCGTGCACATTGAAGCGAGTACGAGTTTATCGAAAGAGGAAGTGGAACGGCTCAAGCAAGAAGCTACCACGCATAGCGCGGAAGATAAAAAGCGGCGCGAATTAGTGGAAGTTCGGAATAATGCCGAAAGCTTAATCTATGTGTCCGAAAAATCTTTGCGCGAAGCTGGAGAAAAAGTATCCACAGAAATAAAAGAAGCAATTACTAAGAAAATTGACGCGTTGAAGTCGATCAAAGATACTCCGGACGCGGAAGCGATTAAAAAAGCCGCAAATGAACTTTCGTTGGAGATTCAGAAAATCGGTCAGGCAATGCACGGTTCTTCTGGGTCAACCAATTCCCAACCGGGCAGTGCGGAATCGGGTCCGCAGGAAAATCCTAATCCAAGTAAATAAAATTCATACACAAGACGCCGTCAAGTCGGTAATTTGTGGAGTATACTAAAAGATATGGCTGATGGAGCATTGTTAGATACCCGAATGGAAATTGACGGTCCGAGTTGGAAAACCTATCTTTTTCCGATCTTGGGCGTTGGTTTTGCCGGCGGGTTGGGTTTTTTTCTCATGCAAAAAGATTGGGTACTTGCGTCGCTCGCAGGAATTTTATTTCTTGTGGTGTGCGCGTTGCAACCTTTCTTTATTTCTGGCAGAAATATGACTGGTTTTATTGTCTTTGCCGAAAGTTTGGCGCTTGCGTTGCCTTTTGTGCGGCAACCTTCCTTACTTTTATTAATTGGCTGGCTGTGTACGTTTGCGATACTCTGGTCTGGCAGTAATCAAGCAAGGCAAATTCGGAATAATCAGCTAAAAATTACTTTTGCTCCGGTGGAGCGGGCCGTTACTATGCAAGCGCTGTCCGCGCTCGCGCTTTTTATCAGCGTGATGTATGTGAGTACGATTGATTTCCGCAACCCAGATACTTTCAAAAGCCCACTCAATGCTTTTTTGGATCCGGCAGTGCCGCTCGTTCAAAAATTAGCTTTTAAAAATTTTTCTTTGGATATGACAGTGGGACAACTCGTGCAGGGGATTGCGGAAGAGAAAATAGAGCAGTTAGGGCAAGATTGGAACCAGCTGGCGCCGGCGGCGCGGAACGCGCTGATTGAGCAAGGAGTGATTGGTTTACAAGCGCAAGCAGCGGGTTTTGGCATTAAATTAACCAGCGGCGATCGGATTCGCGATGTATTGTATAACTACACCCATTCGTTCATCACGCGAATTCCAGACCGCTATCAATCTTGGATTCCGTTTGTGGTTATTCTGATTGCCTTTTTCGTTCTCAAAAGTTTTGCTTTTCTCGCGCACTGGATCGTTGCTTTCTTTTCTTATTTGGCGTATGAAATTATGATGGCCTTAGGTTTTGCGCAAGTCGCGCTCGAAAGCCGGAGTCGCGAAATCATCGTGTTGAAGTAATAGTTAATAGTATTTGATTAGAGTGAATAGGACGGGTGGAATATATAAAATTTTATGAAAAAAGATTATTACGAAATTTTAGGAATCACCAAAAGCGCTTCGGAAGAAGAAATTAAAAAAGCCTATCGCAAACTGGCTCATCAATACCATCCGGACAAAGCCGGTGGCAATGAAGCCAAGTTTAAAGAAATTAACGAAGCGTATCAGATTTTATCCAGCAAAGAGAAGCGTCAGCAGTATGACCAATTTGGCCAAGCCTTTGACGGCGGTAGTCCGTTTGGCGCTGGTGGTTTTGATTTTAACGGCGGCCAGCCCGGCGGCTTTGGCTTTAATTTTGACGCTTCGCAATTCAGCGACGGAGGCAATTTGAACGATATTTTTGAAGCCTTCTTTGAAGGCTTTGGTGGCGCCACTCGGCAAAGAAAAACCTATCATCGCGGCGCGGACGTGGAAGCGGTAAAAGAAATCACCCTCGAAGAAGCGTTTCGTGGCACGACTATTAATTTAGCTTTTGAAAATTTAACCTCCTGTAAAACCTGCGAAGGCTTGGGGCATTTCCCCAAAGAAGGATTAACCACCTGCGCCACGTGCAATGGCAAAGGGGAAATTCGAGAGATGCGCCAAAGTTTTTTTGGCCAGTTCTCGTCCGTTCGAGCTTGCGGTAAATGCCAAGGCCAAGGTCAGATCCCCAATAAGCTATGTAAGGAATGTAGCGCGACTGGCCGCGTCAAAGCGCGGAAAGAAGTAAAAGTAGAAATTGCTCCGGGGATCGCGGACGGGCAATTGATTAAAATTTCCGGTGCGGGTCAAGCCGGCGAGCGGGGCGCCGGAGTGGGAGATTTATACCTGCGAGTAAAAATAAAGCCGCATCATCTTTTCCGCCGAGAAAGTGATCATCTCGTGATTCAAAAAGAATTGTTGATTGTGGATGTCTTGCTCGGCAAGAAAATTGAAATCCCAACAATTGCCGGTGGGAAAATTAACATTGATATTCCGGAACATTTTAATTTGCGGGAACGGTTGCGGATTGCCGGTGAAGGAATGCCGCGGCTCGGCGGTTTTCGGCGAGGGGATGTGTACGTAGAATTTCAAATCAAGACACCAAAAAAAGTCAGCGGCAAAGCCAAAAAGATTTTAGAGGATTTGGAGCGGGAGTTGTAAAAAAGAACCCCTCTTCCGCAAGTACGCAGAAGAGGGGTTTGGTGTAGGAGATGTCTAGGCGGCTTTGATTTCGAGGGGTTTGCTGTGGCGGGCATGCTGCTTTTTCGCGCGGTCACGTTTCTTTTTCGCGAAGTGCCGATTGAGCCGGAGGGCGACGGATTTGTAGATGCTGCCGTTTTTCTTGGCGCGATACCGAGGTAGCTGGGCTTTGTTTTTCCGAAGAGCGCTGATGATGCTTGCGACTCTCTTTTCGGGAATGTCGTATTTCTTTGCGAGTCTTGCGTACGAATGTCCTCGTCCATATTTGATGCCGATCTCGAAGATTTCGTGATCGCTTAACCGATGTTTACGCATAGCGTATAGTCTCCTTTTGTTATATACATTCAGTCAATGAAGCTGATTATATACTACATAATTTGTTTTAAATTGTCAAATAAATAGCAAAACCCCCCATTTAGTTTTTCTTTTTGTGCTTCCACATGGAATCGAACCATGGTCAACTGCTTAAAAGGCAGCTGCTTTACCATTAAGCTATGGAAGCAATGGTTTTGATTTTACATTATTCCTGAATTGTTGTAAAATCCATTTAGTTTTACTTTTACATAAGGAGGAAGATAATAATGATTATACTAGTCGATCAAGATGGCGTCTTAGCTGATTTTGATGGGGGAATTGTGAAATTATTTCGTCAGCAATATCCCAAAGAATTCTTTGTGCCGCTGGAAAAACGGAAGCATTTTTATACAGAAGAAGATTACTCGCTACGTTTGCGTAAAAAGGTTATCGCGCTTTATCATCAGCGTGGTTTCTGTCGCAATCTAGAACCGATGCCTGGAGCAATCAACGGCATTCGTAATCTTGTAAAAATAGGGCATCAGGTACTGATCTGTACCACGCCTTTAACTGATTACGAGAATTGTGTTCTGGAGAAATATCAATGGGTGGATAATCATCTGGGTCGGGATTTTACCAAGCGTATCATCTTTACCAAAGATAAAACCTTGATCCATGGAGACATTCTTATCGATGATAAGCCTGAAATTAAAGGAGCGCGTGAACCGGTGTGGGAGCATTTTGTATTTGACCGTCCTTATAACCGGCACGTAAACGGAAAAATTCGGGTCACCTGGGAAACCATCGAAAAAGAATTAAGCGTCTTGTGTCTTAAGACGTAACTCAATGTTGTTGTGTAGAAGACAGAGTCGTTCGTTGTTGAAGAACCGCCCAGATTTGCGTAAGCAAGTTATTGGGCGGTTTTTTTATTGTAATCAGTATTGTCAGAAGAATAGTGGAAGTTTATGATATAGGTATATCTTGTAGGCGATCTTTTAAAAAGGAGGCTACTATGAAAGCTACTTGGCTCGAGGATGGTGAAGAGGGCGTAGTAATCTCTGCTTCCGAGTTGGCGAGCGAAGGAATCGAATCGGTGCAGATTCCGACGGAGAATTACCAAGAGAGATTGGAACAGCTCAAAAAGCAGTGGGGCTATTCGGCTCATGATGAAGTTTCGCTAACTCCGGAAACTCCGAACTTGGAAGCGATTTGCGCCAAGTTCGACAAGGAGCATCTGCACACTGACGACGAAGTACGCTACATCCTCGAAGGCGACGGCTACTTCGATATCCGTTCCCAAGATGACCGCTGGATGCACGTGCACGTAGAAGTCGGGGATTTTATTCTAGTCCCCGCGGATCGTTGTCACCGCTTCTACCTCACGGACAAGAAACGGATTGTCGCTGTTCGTCTTTTCAAAGACAACCCAAGCTGGACGCCCATCTATCGGACGCAATGAGGAAAACCGCTCTGTGTGCTTTTATACACGGAGCGGTTCTTTATTGTCTATAGGAAATCCCTCTTCTGCCGGCTGGCGAAGGCGGGGCGAAGTCACTGCGTGACTTCATTTGATAAAAAAGCACAGGATGCGATATACTAATTTCTATGAAAAGTTATCTTCTTACGGTTATCGTTTTAGTAGCATTTTTTGTCGGAGTATATTTTTTTCAAGTCCCTCTCACGGATCAGGATATTTCTGTTCGACCGGCAGAAACAATTCCAGAAAGTGGCATTGGCGCGCAAGATATAATCGTGCCTTCCGGCAATACGATGGCAACTTTAAAAACTAATTTTGGCGATGTGCAATTAGAACTTTTTGCCAAGGACGCGCCGAAGACAGTAGCCAATTTTATTCAGTTGGCGAAAAGCGGTTTTTATGACGGCACGAAATTTCACCGCGTGATTCCGGATTTTATGATTCAAGGCGGTGATCCAAAAACCAAAGATGCTAATTGGGCGGATGACGGCACTGGCGGTCCCGGGTATGCGTTTGCAGACGAGATGAATTCTCATACATTGGTACGCGGCGCGTTGGCAATGGCCAACTCCGGACCGAATACTAACGGCAGCCAATTTTTTCTCGTAACTGCGCAATCTACTCCTTGGCTGAATGGCAAACACACGGTATTTGGCCAGGTAGTAAAGGGTATGGAAGCAGTAACGAAGATTGAACATTTGGAACGCAATCAAAACGATCATCCGATGCAAGATGCGGTGATTGAGAAAGTCCTAGTTGAATAAATTTCTTAGATTAGTTAGTATTGACTCTCATGAAGGGAAAGCCATTAACTTTGCTGATTATTATTTTTGCGATCACCCTTGCTGGCGCTTTTTTTGTGTATCCAAAGAGTCCGTTGGCGAATCGCTGGCAACCCTGGAAATTAGGTTTGGATTTAGTGGGAGGCAGTTATTTAGTGTATGAAGTGGATATGATTCAAGTTGCCGCCGCGGATCAGGATAATGTGATTAACGGCTTGCGGGACGTGATTGAGAAACGGGTCAATTTATTTGGTGTGAGTGAGCCTCGGGTTACCTCTTCCAAAGTAGGCGACATTTACCGGTTGAATGTGGAATTAGCCGGCATCAAAGATATTCAAGAGGCGATTAAACAAATCGGTGAAACGCCGGCATTGTGGTTTGCCGAAGTTTCTCCATCGGAACAAGACAAAGAAAAAGCAATTTTTACCACCACTGAATTAACCGGCCGTTATATCAAAGGCGCCCAGCTGAATTTTACCGAAGTAAATCTACCCATCGTGCTCTTGGAATTTAATGAAGAAGGAGCCAAGATTTTTGAGACGATTACCAAACGGAACGTAGGCAAGAATTTGGCGATTTTCTTGGATAATAATCCAATTGAAGTGGCGCGGGTGAATGAGGCGATTAGCGGCGGTAAAGCCCAGATCAGCGGCATTCAGGATATTGATACGGCGAAAAAATTAGTGGAACGATTAAACGCGGGAGCTTTACCGGCGCCGATTAAATTGGTGAATCAGCAAACTATGAGCGCGTCGTTGGGGCAGGATTCGCTTCAGAAAACGCTGTGGGCGGGAGTCTGGGGAACGCTCGCGGTAATGATCTTTATGCTTTTGTATTATCGTGGGTTTGGATTCTTCTCCGTGGTGGCACTGTGTATTTACATTGTACTAACTTCTATTGTGTTTAAGTTGTTTGGCGTGACCATGACCTTGGCTGGTATTGCCGGATTTATTTTGTCGATTGGTATGGCAGTAGACGCGAACATTCTTATTTTCGAACGGACCAAAGAAGAAATGAAACGGGGTTTGCCCAAAGTAGCGGCGCTGGAAGAAGGCTTTAAGCGAGCGTGGACTTCGATTCGGGATTCTAACTTAACTACCATTTTAACGGCGGTCATCTTATATAATCTGACTTCCAGTTTCGTGAAAGGCTTCGCGCTTACGCTTTTGATTGGTGTAGTAGTAAGTATGTTTACCGCGATTACGGTGACTCGAAATTTATTAAAAGTATTTTACGTTAAATAAAACAATATGTTCGACTTGATCAAATATAAAAATATCTTCATCGGTTTTTCTACCTTACTCGTAATTGCGGGGATAGCCAGCATTTTCACGTTTGGTTTTCGTGCCGGCATTGATTTTAGCGGCGGCACGCTCTGGCAGATTCGGTTTACTGATCCGACCGTGACCACACCAAAACTGGAACAGTATATTCGAGATACGCTGAAAGTAGAAAATTTCTTAGTGACCAATGCCGGCAACAATGAATTTTTAATTCGAACGAATGAATTAGCCGAAGTCAAACATCAGGATTATCTTCGTGATTTACAAGCTGGTTTAGGAAAAGCAGAAGAGCTTCGTTTTGAAAGTATCGGCCCGACCATTGGTCGTGAGCTACGCAATAAAGCCTTGACTGCATTTATCTCGGTCTTGATTGGTATCTCGCTCTACGTTGCTTTTGCCTTTCGAAAAGTTTCCTACCCAGTCAGTTCTTGGAAATATGGAGTGATAACGCTTGTCACCTTATTTCACGACGCCGTGATTCCCGCGGGAATGTACGCGTGGTTGGGGCACGTCAAGGGTTTAGAAATTGATACCAATTTTATTGTTGCGATTTTAGTCATCATCGGTTTCTCGGTGCACGATACGATTGTAGTGTTTGACCGCATTCGGGAAAATCTGATTGTTCAAAAAAATAAAAAACTGGAAGGAATTATCAATGATAGCGTGAATCAAACTTTTGCCCGATCGCTGAACACTTCATTAACGCTTTTCTTGGTACTGATTGCGCTGTATCTGTTTGGCGCGCCGAACTTAAGTTATTTTGTACTGACCATTTTAGTTGGCACGATTATCGGGACGTATTCTTCCATTTTCGTTGCCAGTCCTTTGCTTACGTTTTTGCAGAGAAAGTAAGTACTTGCCAAAGATTAGTTTTTATTGTATTTTAAATCCGTCCTACTTGAGGTAGGTTTTTGTAGAACCTTGGAAATTTAATAAGGAGGAGAGTTATGAATATCGTACTTGTTGGCAGTCTTATGGCGGCCACGTCGGCGTTTCGGAAGCTGGAGATGGAACTCAAGGCGAGGGATAACGAGGTATATTCCTTTCTTGGCGGTGGTAAGCTAGAATTCGTTCCCGAATTGGAGGATCGGATCCAGAAAGCAGACTTTGTCTTAATCGGCATGGCCACGCCAGAATCCAATGCCGTGGAGGAACTTCGGGCGGCAAAAATTGCCACCCAACTCGGTAAGAGGTATGGCTTCTTCGCTGACGTCGATGGGGTAGCAGTGGGACGTTCCCATTTCGCGCCCTATAGGGACGGAGCAAAATTGCTTTTCGTTCCGAATCAGGAAGAGGCAGAACAAGCTCGGCCGCATTATCCCAACGTTCGAATCGTTGTTTCCGGAAATCCGGATTGGGACGACTTCGCGTACCCTGCGCGTTCGCGGGAAGAAGTGCGGCAGAAGTTTCAAGTCAAGGAACGCCAACGACTCATCATGTTTGTTGGCGACACCGCAGATGAAATGATCTATCTCCATTGGTGGTTCCTCATGGAAGCGCTCTGGAGGATTGATCCGCCTTCGCCCATTGCTTCGAGGAGTAAAGTACTCTTGACTGTCCATCCTGGCGATCCGCGTTTCAAAAAAGATCCGGACATCTACAAGTCGTTTGAGAAAATCAGCGACCCGTGTTTCGATGTTCAGATCGTAACGCGGGACATAATGCCAAGCTCGGAAATTCTCGCGGGCGTGGATGTGGTACTCGTACCCCCCGGCAGTATTGTCGGTCAAGGAGCAGTCTTGCTTCGAAAATCGGTCATCTGCCTCGGTTCCCGTCTCGCATTGGATGGCTTGGAAAAATCCATCGGTTCGAGAGAGTGGCCGCCGTGCGTCAAAGGAGCGCAACTGCAAGTTGCGAATGCCCAAGAGTTGGCGAAGGCTTTGCTGAACATTGGCCAGCATACGCTCAGAGAAAACCAGGAAAAGGCTTTTCCTCTCCCCGCAGGAGGAAAAGGAGCGATCGTCAAACTCATGGCGAACGAGATCCACAAGATGTATAGCTAATCCGCAAAAGTCCTACACTGTCCCGACTCAACATCGGGGCAGTTTTTTTATCTCCCCAATGGCCATTTGACATAAAAGTCTAAAATATGTTATGATCTTTTTACTATGAAATTAAGTCTCAACCAACTCGTCGAAAAGTTGCTTCGCTCGCTGAATGATCGCCAGCGCGAAGTCATTGAGCAACGCTATGGCATCAAAGAAGGAAAGGTCTTAACTCTCGCAGAATTAGGAGATACATTTGACGTGACTCGCGAGCGAATCCGGCAAATCGAAGCGAGCGCACTCAATGATTTACGGGTCTTTGTGAAACGCGGAGATTTGAGCGACTTTTTTAGCACCGTAACCGATCACTTGAAAAATTTCGGTGGTCTTCGCCGAGAAGCTTTATTGGTTGCGGATTTTCGTTTTCTCGTTTCCGATCCAGAAACCAATCATCTCGGCAACAAAGTTCGTTTTCTGATGGACTTGGTTGAGTATCCAAAATACGCCCAAGACAGCGACGCGTTTTATTCGTATTGGTTTATGTCCAATGACGATCAAAAGCGGGCTACGCAATTTATTACTAAGCTGGTGAAGTTTCTTAATGGCAAACGGAAAGAAGTTATCAGCCACGAAAATATTGATAAAGTTTTCAACGAAGCAATCGAGCCGCACAACTTAAAAGATTTAATCGCCTTAAATTATGTATCGCTTTCCAAACATTTTCACGTGAATCAATACGGTGATTTTGGTCTGGCTGGCTGGGCGGAAATCAATCCGCGTACCGTCCGCGATTGGGCGTATCTAGTCTTGCGCAAAGAAAAAAAGCCGTTGCACTTTACCGATATTGCGACCGTTATTAATAAACTCCGCAAAGAAAAATCCGCGAACGCACAAACCGTTCACAATGAATTGATTAAAGACGACCGTTTTGTCTTAGTCGGCCGGGGGATTTATGGTTTGCAGGAATTCGGTTTAATGGCAGGTACGGCAAAAGAAGTCATTAGCCGCATCTTGGAAAAGCATGGACCGCTCAAGCCAAAAGAACTTTTGGATTTAGTTCTACGGGAACGAGTCTTTAAAAAGAATACTATCTTTATCAATCTGCAAAGTAAGAAGCATTTTCAGCGTCTTTCGGATGGCCGATATTCTGTGCGAGAAGTCTAGTGGGTATACCCCGTTAGAAAATTTTTTCTAACGGGGTATAACGCATTAGCCTTTTTTCTCCAAGCAAATTAAAATAAAGGATAGATATTCTAGGCCATGTAGACGTGGCTCTAGGCACACGCATTTCATGCACCAAGTTCTTGATGGTATTTTACAATCGATTGGCAGAATCATCTCCGTAAGCTGGTGGGCATTTTTACCCATTGGCTTATTTTTGGTGTGGAACGATCTCTGGGTCTCGGAATTGAATCGGCTTTGGCGGTACACCATTAAATGGAAAATGATTGAGATCAAGATTCCAAAAGAAATTACCAAAACGCCAAAGGCGATGGAGAATGTATTTGCCGCGCTCCACGCGATTTATCACAAAAATTTCGGTATTGAGGATGCCTATTTTAAAGGTGAGAGTCAGTACTGGATTACGTTTGAGTTAGTCGGCTATGCCGGCGGCGTGCATTATTACGTTCGATTTCCGGAAGTGCACCGCCATTTAATTGAATCCGTGATTTATTCGGAGTATCCGGACGCGGAAATCTCGGAAGCATCCGATTACACGGAAATTATGCCGGATGTCTTGCCGAATGTGATGTATGATATGTGGGGCAATGATTATATACTCGCTAGAGAAAATCCCTATCCGATCCGAACCTATGAATTTTTTGAAGCGAATATCGAAGAACAGCGCTTGGATCCAGTTGCCGCGATTACCGAAGCGATGTCTCGGTTGAAAGATAATGAATCAATGTGGATCCAATATTTGATTAAGCCGGTGCCGGATAAATTCGCGAATTGGAAAGCGGAGGGCGAAGCCTTGCGGGATAAAATGATGCAACGAAAAAAAGAAGAACCCAAAGGTTTCTGGTTCACTATGTTTGAAGGTCTGATTCACTTTATTCGTAATTTATCCGCGGCGACGCTCGAATATCCCACCTGGCAAACCACCGAGAAAAAAGATGAGAAATTAAAATTCTTATTTCTCTCTCCCGGTGAACAGAATGTGCTCAAGGGCATCGAGAATAAAATTTCTAAAGTTGGGTTTGAGGTTGGCCTCCGATTCTTATTTATTGGTCATCGAGATAGTTACGCGGGGGGCGCGAACGTCCGAGCGGTAGATGGCGCGATTCGACAATTTAACACCCAAGATATGAATGGTTTTAAAACTTTGAATGACACCATTACTTTTATTACTTCTAAGAAACTCACTTCGCAAAGTTGGTTTCGGGAGAAGAAGCTTCATTATCGGAAGCGAATGATCTATGATGCCTATAAGCTCCGATTATACCCACCGAAGACTTATGTGCTTAATTCCGAAGAGTTAGCCACGATATTCCATTTCCCGATTACGACTGTCGAAGCGCCGCTGTTACGACGAGTGCACACGAAAAAAGGCGAGCCGCCTGCTGGTTTGCCTTTGCTGTAAGTTTTATATTTTATGCCAATACTCGACGAAATCACACTTTTTGGAGAAACTAATTTCCGCAATCAGCCGCGGCGTTTTGGCATTAAAAAAGACGACCGTCGTCGGCATATGTACGTCATTGGAAAAACCGGCGTCGGGAAAACCACTTTGATGGAAAATATGGTCATCGAAGATATTCGTGCGGGGCATGGCGTGGGGATTGTAGATCCGCACGGAGAATTTGCCGAGAAAATTTTAGAGTTTATTCCGGAAGAACGCATCCAAGATGTGGTGTATTTTAACCCGCAGGACTTAGCCCATCCGATTGCGTTTAATCCATTGGAACAAGTGAATACGGAATTCCGGCATCTGGTGGCGTCTGGTATTATGGGTGTGTTTAAAAAGATTTGGCCAGATGTCTGGTCGGCACGAATGGAATACATATTAAATAATTCTTTATTGGCTTTATTAGAATATCCGGGTTCCACGTTGCTCGGCATTATGCGAATCCTTTCCGATAAAGTCTATCGCAAGCAGGTAGTGGATAATTTGAAAGATCCGGTGGTAAAAAGTTTCTGGGTCAATGAGTTTGCGAAATATACTCAGCGTTTGGAAAGTGAAGCCACGGCGGCGATTCAGAATAAAGTCGGTCAATTCGTGACTAATCCGCTTGTCCGGAATATTCTCGGCCAATCCCATTCTTCTATTGATATGCGAAAGATTATGGACGAAAAGAAAATCCTGATCGTGAATCTTTCTAAGGGGAAAATTGGTGAAGATAATTCTGCTTTATTAGGCTCAATGATTATTACGAAAATCCAGCTCGCGGCAATGTCGCGGGTAGATATTCCCGAAAAAGATCGCAATGATTTTTATTTATATGTGGATGAGTTTCAGAATTTCGCGACCGATTCTTTTGCCACGATTCTTTCCGAGGCTCGTAAATATCGCTTATGTCTGATTTTAGCTCATCAGTACATTAGCCAGTTAATCTACAAAGAAAGCACAAAGGTGCGGGACGCGGTGTTTGGCAACGTGGGGACGATGGCCGTGTTTCGGGTGGGAGCGGAAGACGCCGAATTTTTGGAAAAAGAATTTCAGCCGGATTTTATGCTGAATGATTTCGTCAATCTGCCGAAATATAGTTTTTATACTAAATTGATGATTGATGGAATATCTTCGCGGCCGTTTTCTGCCAGATCAGTTGGTCCGTTTCCGATGCCGGAGCACCCTTTCAAAGATGTCATTATTGAAAATAGTCAGAATCATTACGGTACTCCTCGAGAAATCGTGGAACAGCGGATTGCCGGTGAATGGCTCGTGGAAGGAGGAAAGATGATGGAAGATCGTTTAGCGCGGCAAGGAGAGCAATCATTGTCACAAGCCTTGAAGCCAAAAGAAGAAGCCTCGGGCCCAACCTATCCGCCGCATCCGTCTCGCCATATAGAACGGGAACATAAAAAAGTTGATTTAGGCGATTTACGAAGCGCGTTGGAGCATTCTTTGAATGCGATTCATAAGCCCGATACGCCGCCAGAGGAAGAAACGCCAATCACGGAACCGGAAACTCCGCCAACGAATCAAGAATAAAAAAACACCGAGCTTGCTTGTGGTGAGCCTGTCGAACCCATCGAAGGGTTTTCTATTGGATACTTGTTTTACGCTTTGGATTTTTCTACACGTTCCACATAGAGGCCAGTATCCGTATTCACTCGGACAATATCGCCTTCATTGATGAAAAGGGGAACCGCTACTTCTGCGCCAGTTTCCAGTTTGGCGGTTTTAGTGCCGCCTTGAGCAGTATTGCCTCGTTCGCCTGGCGGAGTTTCCACAACTTTCAAATCCACTTTGATGGGCGATTTAATTTCTAAAATTTCTTCTTCTAATTTGATCGCCAGCACTTCACTGTTAGGTCTTAAAAATCTTCCTTGTGGTCCGATTTTTGATTCCGCAATCTGAAAGCGATTTTTCGGATTGCCTTTTTCGCAAAACCAGAATTCATCGCGGTGATGATATAAATAAGTAACCGATACTTTATCGATTTCAATTTCCGAGAGCGTTTCGTTTTGATGGAAGTTCCGTTCAATGACTTGGCCGGTCATCAAATTTTTGATGCGAGTTTTGGCTACCGGCTTACGCTGTTGCATCCGTAAAAATTCGTATTCTAAGACTTCGTAGGGGACGCCCTCGAACTTGAACATTGTGCCGATTTTGAGTTCATTATAACTAAGCATGTTGGATAGTGTAACTGATTTTCATTACTCGATGCAAGTAATTTATTGGAATACTTGACTAACGCAACCAAGTTGCGTTAGTATAGGAATATGAAAGCAAGAGAGAAAGAACGGCGTTTTTCCAAAGTACGAGAAGCAGTGCTCCAGTATTTAGAAAAATCCGCTGAACCGCACACTGCTATTCAAATTGAAAAAGCGCTTGCGAAAGTGGGATTGAAGGTGCATAAGACGACAATCTATCGAGAGCTAGAAATTTTGGAAAAGTCTGGAACGATCCAGTATGTCTATTTCGATGGCAAACAGGTGCGTTATGAACTTACCAGTAAGCCACACCATCATCATGTCGTGTGCGTAGATTGCGGAACGGTAAAAGATATTGCAGTTGGGGATATCTTGGAGAAAAAAGAAAAAGCCATTGCCCACAAATCAAAATTCACAATTCTACGGCACTCATTGGAGTTTTTTGGAATTTGCAGTCGTTGTAAAAAATAATTATGCGCATCGCATTTGTAGGAAAAGGCGGTAGTGGGAAAACCACCCTTGCCTCATTATTTAGTAAATTTTTAGCGGAACAATCCTTGCCAGTTCTGGCAATTGATGCGGATATTAATCAGCATCTTGGGCAATCCTTGGGGATGCCCGGAGAAGTAGCGGCACAAATTCCGCCATTAGGTTTAGAAATGAAACGCATTAAAGAATATCTTCGCGGTGAAAATCCACGGATTAAAACTGCTTCCAGTATGATGAAAACTACGCCGCCAGGAATCGGATCTCGACTAATGAAGTTTAATGAACCTAATCCTGTATCTAGTTATTTTGAACGAAAAATCGGAAATATCCGCTTAATGACAGTTGGTGAATTTACCGAGGAAGATTTAGGAGTGCATTGCTATCATTCGAAAACTGGCTCGGTAGAGTTGATTCTAAATCATTTAATTGATCAGCAAGGAGAATACGTGGTGGTTGATATGACCGCGGGCGCGGATAGTTTTGCTTCCGGTTTATTCGCAAAATTCGATGTCGTGTTTCTTGTTGTTGAACCAACGCTCAAATCTGTTAGCGTATATCATCAGTACAAAAAATATGCGGCTCCATTTGGGGTAGAAATTAAATCAATTGGCAATAAGGTTGTAAATCAATTAGATAAAGAATTTTTACAAAAAGCAATTGGGAAAGATTTAATTGCGATGGTCAGTGCTTCAGACTATATTCGAGCAACTGAACAAGGAGAAAAAATTTCGTTTACGCGCTTGGAGCAAGAAAATACATTTGCTATGGAAGCTATTTTAAATGTAGTTAATGCGACTCAAAAAGATTGGAAGAAATTTTATTCACAAATGATCGAATTCCATATTCGAAATGCTCAAAGTTGGGCCAATGCCTCTGCGGGTGAGGATTTAACCTTGCAAGTGGATCCGAATTTTTCTTTCGACCATTTTATTCAAGTGTAGTATCCAGTTCATTACCTTAACGGGTAGTGATTTGGTCGCTATTTTTGAAAGCGAATCAGTACATTAAAAGGAGGGTACAATGTCTTATCCGAGTATTGTAGCAATCTTGAAAGAAAAAGGTGTAACGCTGGAGCAGGTTTCGGAATCACAAGCCCGTGGGCTTCTGTGGCAAGCATTCCAGCGGGATCTGTCGTTGGGCATCGCGAAGCTGAAAGAGCTGGCTGAAGAAGCGCTAGGGCACAATAAGCGGATGGTGCATGTGGAGGATCCTAATTCGCCGCTTGGCAAACAACTCGTCCGGCTTCTAGGCGCGGATGTTGCGCGGTCCATCTGTTCTGAGCAGATGGATGTGGCATTTGCTCTCGGTAATTGTTGCGTAGCAGTGGTGGCGCCCAAGTCGGATTTACTCCAACTCACGGCGATCGAACAGATCGAATTCCAGAATGGAGTCAAAGCATCGGCGGATTGCTAACTCGACAAAAGATTACAGCCTTTAGGGTAAACCTAAAGGCTGTTTTTTATTTTGCAAATTCTTGATTTGTTTGGTATTTTACTTGCGTATTTGAATATGAGAAAAAAGAACCCTAAAGTTTTCGTGGGAATGTCCGGAGGAGTGGATTCTTCAGTAGCGGTGGCGCTTTTGCAGGAGCGTGGTTTTGACGTAGTTGGTATTCATCTAAAATGTTTTAATGTCGATGGTTGCGCGGCGCAGGATGCGGAAGACGCCCGGCGAGCCGCGGAAACTTTGCACATTCCGTTCTATGTGTTTGATTTTGAAAAAGAATATAAGGAACGAGTCGTGCAGTATATGATTGACGGCTATAAAAATGGCATTACGCCGAATCCAGACGTGATGTGTAATAAGGAAATCAAGTTTGGATTATTTTTAGAAAAAGCGTTAGCGATGGGTTCGGATTATGTGGCGACTGGGCATTATGTGCGATTAGTGCAACACTCCACCCGCTCTTCCTACGAGAACCAGAATAAATTTTTTCCAGCGAAAAATTTTTCTTCTCCCTCGGCGCATTCACTCCGACATACGTCGGAGACCCAGCTGAATACGCCTGCGGGGCGTTCTCTACGAAACAGCGGGCAGAGAGTTTTCTCTCTCTTGGCTGCAAAAGATACAAACAAAGATCAAAGCTATTTTCTCTGGACGCTCACGCAAGAGCAATTAAAGCATTGTCTATTTCCGATTGGTGACTATATTAAACCAGACGTGCGGAAGCTGGCGCGGAAGTTTGGTTTGCCGAATGCAGAGAAAAAAGATTCGCAGGGGATTTGTTTTTTGGGTCACGTGACGCTGGAAGAATTTCTCGGGGATTATCTACCGAAGAAAAAAGGAATTATCGTGAGCACAGACGGGAAAATTGTCGGTGAACATCCGGGAGCGCATTTTTATACCATTGGCCAACGGCACGGCTTGCGTGTGAGTAATCCAAAACCTTACTATGTTGCGGAGAAAGATACGGAAGCTAATGCGCTTTTAGTTGCGGAGGGCGAAGACCACCCGCTTTTGTATAAAAAAGAAATAAAATTAGAAAAAATCAATTTAATTAGTCATACGCTATCAGCCATAAACCATCTGCCGATCTTAGCCCGGGTTCGTTATCGGCAACCGCTGGCGGAAGCAATACTGACCCTGAAAGGCAATCACGGAAAATTGGTATTTACTAAACCACAAAAATTTGTGGCGCTTGGTCAATCCGCAGTGCTCTACTCAAAAAAAGGAGAGATGCTCGGCGGCGGAATCATTGTATAATAGGAAAATAATGCCGCTTCATAATTACGCGTTCTGGCTCTGCTTATTTTTCTTAGTCGGAGTTTTTATCGCGAGTGTCACGAGCGGCACACTGATTTTAATTTTCCTTGCCAGTGTTGGCAGTGTCTATTGCGTGTATAAAAAACAATACGCCTATACAGTATTGGTATTAATGATTGTCGCTGGAGGAATGTATTATCGGCTTTTTGATCGCGTGCATGCATTGGGAATCCATTTACCCTTTGGAGAAAAAACCGAGATTGAAGGCATTGTCCGTCGAGTAGAGTCTCGAAGTGAAAGTCAGAAGTTAGATCTGGAAACTCGCGCGCCTTATTCCGGAACCATTCGAGTAGTGGCGCGCCGTTACCCAACCATTGAATATGGTAATTTACTAAAAGTTCAGGGTGTAATTCAAGAACTGCCAGAGCAGTCCAAAGCATTTTTCGAAAAAGAAGGCCTAGATGGAATTCTGAATTTCCCGAAGATAGAAATAATAGGTTCTGGATACGGCAATCCAATCCTCGCTCGGCTTTTGCAATTCAAGCAAACAATTATTACCGTATTCCAAAATGTACTTCCGGCGGAAGCCGCGGCGTTTCTTGGGGGACTCACGCTAGGCGATCGGCAAGATTTTTCCAAAGAATTTCAAACTCAATTATCTCGTAGCGGTACCACGCATTTAGTCGCGCTTTCCGGTTATAATATTGCGGTGATTGCCGCGGTGGTCGCGTCCATTTTTGGAAAATTCTTTTCTCAAACCATCACGTTTTATTTAAGTACGGGCATGATTGTGCTTTTTACTTTGATGACTGGTGCGTCTGCGTCCGTGGTGCGCGCCGCGATTATGGGTATTATTTTATTGCTCGCACAACAGGCGGAACGGCAGTACAGTATGCGGAACGCGATTGTCCTTGCCGCGTGCGGGATGATTTTCTTTAATCCAAAATTGCTGGTTTTCGATCTGGGTTTTCAACTTTCCTTTCTGGCGTTGATTGGCATTGTCTATTTAGCTCCGGCGCTCCAACATCTTTTTCGAATGCCGGATGCCGGTATTCAATCGTGGCAAGGGAATTTTCTTATGACGCTCGCGGCCCAACTCGCGGTCTTGCCTTTGCTCGTCATTAATTTTGGAATGTTTTCCGTGACATCTTTCTTAGCCAACATGCTCGTTCTTGGAACTGTACCGTTGACCATGGCCTTGGGATTTATTGTTGGTGGCATCGGCCTCTTTTCTTTATTTCTGGCAAAAATTATCAGCATCCCAGTCTATCTTTTATTGTTATATCAATTGTGGATAATCCGATTATTTTCCCATTTTGCAGTTATGGTGACGATTCCTTATGTTCATGTAAGTTTAGTGGTAACTTATTATGTGGGTATGTTATTCTTGATTCACAAATTTTATGCGCCTCGGTTATTTCGAGTGGTGGGAAGAGTATAAAAATTCCGGAACACTCAAAACCATTTTCTGGTTTTTGGTTTTATTCAATCTTGGGCTGTGGTTTTCGATTTTTTCTTCACGCGTCCAACAAAATTCAGAGTTGTATTTTCTGGATATTGGGCAAGGGGATAGTTCTTTAGTGCTGTTGCCCGGTAATGTGAAGGTGCTTATTGATGGCGGCCCGCCGAACGGATTATTAGAAAAAAATCTACAAGCAATTCTACCGCTACCCGATCGGTATATTGATCTCGTAGCAATCACGCATCCGCAACAAGATCATTACGGCGGTTTTATTGAATTATTCAAGCATTATACTATCGGAGCGATTCTGACCAATGGTCAATCTTCTAAAAATGTTTCCTGGGAGGAATTAGAAAAAGTTATTACTGAAAAGCAGATTCCGGAAATTTCGCTTCATGCTGGCGATGCGATTATATATGGAGGTTCGCAATTTGATATTTTGTCGCCCGCCATTGGAGCAATTACAAAAGATATTAATGATCTAGGAGTAGTGATGCGTTTCCAAAACAATGCGTTGCGGGCGTTATTCACTGCGGATATCAGCGCAGAAAAAGAGAGGGAGTTGGCGAAGAAATTTAATCTTGGCGCTGAGATATTAAAAGTCAGCCATCACGGATCAAAATTTTCTTCTGATCCGGATTTTCTGAAAGCAGTCGGCCCGCGCGTGTCCGTGATTGGAGTTGGAAAAAAGAATACCTATGGCCATCCCACCGCGCAAGCGCTCAATCGGCTTGCGGCCGTCACCACGCAACTCTATCGGACAGATCAAGACGGCATTATCAAAATCATCGCCGAAGGCAATCAATTGCGGATATTCCAGCGGGCGCTGTAATGATTTGTTTAGAGTTTTTATTTTTTAGAGGGTGATGTTATTATATATTCATTATTTATACCCAGTACTACAACTTGGACCGTGCGTTCATTATATGAACACAGAACCAATACAGTGTATGATTATATGACAATGAATAGTCGAAAAGTATATTTATTCTCTTTAGGACTGATACCTTATTATCAGTCCAAGTTGTAGTACTGGGTATGCGGACTTTAGTTAAAGACATAATCAAAAAAGAGGGGGAGAAGGTAACGCTCATGGGCTGGGTGAGCGTGCGGCGGGATCATGGCAAGCTGATTTTTATTGATCTGCGGGATCGCAGTGGCGCCTGCCAAGTAGTTTTCATCGGTAAAGAACTCCATACTCAAGCAGATCAACTGCGTTCCGAGTGGGTAGTGCAAATTACTGGACAAGTAAATAAACGGCCGCCGGCAATGGTGAATAAAGATTTGCCAACTGGCGAATACGAAATTGCTGCTGAATCCTTAGAAATTTTAAATCCAGCGGCAACTTCGCCATTTGATCTAACTACCGATGGGTACGAAGTGAACGAAGAGGTACGAATGAAATATCGCTATATTGATTTGCGCCGCGCTCGATTGCACAAAAATCTAAAAAATCGGGATCAGGTGATTGCCGCGATGCGGAATTTTTTGCACGCGCGGGATTTTGTCGAAGTGGAAACCCCGATTCTCACTAAGTCTACTCCGGAAGGCGCGCGAGACTATCTTGTGCCTTCGCGGTTATATCCGGGAAATTTTTATGCGTTGCCGCAGTCGCCCCAGCAGTATAAACAGCTCTTAATGACCGCTGGTGTGGAAAGGTATTTTCAAATCGCCCGTTGTTTTCGGGATGAAGACACTCGCGGTGATCGTCAGCCGGAATTCACTCAGTTGGACGTAGAGATAAGTTTTACCACTGAAACGGAAGTGATGAATATTATTGAGGAAATGCTGATTGATATTGTCCAGAAGTTATACCCGCATAAGAAAATTCAACAGATTCCTTTCCCGAAAATTTCTTATCAAGACGCGATGGAAAAATATGGCAGTGATCGTCCGGACATCCGCGAAGACAAAAATGATCCTAATCTACTGGCGTTCTGCTGGGTAGTGGATTTTCCATTTTTTGAGCGAACTGAGGGCGCTCGTCCTGAGCTTGTCGAAGGGTGGACCTTTACCCATAATCCTTTTTCTGCTCCGAAAGTAGAACAGATGCCGTGGCTGATGGCCAAAGAACAAATTGAGAATATCCAAGCGGCGCAATACGATATTGTATTGAACGGCTTTGAAATTGGCGGTGGTAGTCTCCGGAATCATCAACCAGAAGCGCTGAAAAAGGTATTGGAAATTATGGGTTTTTCCGAAGAACGGATTCAGAAAAATTTTGGCCATATGCTTGAGGCGTTAGGAAGCGGCGCTCCACCGCATGGCGGCATTGCGTGGGGTCTGGATCGTTTGCTGATGCTTTTAGAAAATGAACCGAATATCCGCGAAGTGATGGCGTTTCCGAAAACCGGTGATGGCCGAGACCCGATGATGTCTGCGCCAAGCGAGGCGGATAGAGAACAGCTTCAGGAATTGGGTTTAGAAATTAAGAAAAAAGCCGATAGTAAATAGCCTCTCTATGAAATTACAGGAAGAAAAAACGTTGGTGCTCATTAAACCAGACGGGGTGAAGCGCGGGTTAGTGGGAGAAATTATTCGTCGCGCCGAACAACGGGGGTTGAAAATCGTTGCCCTGCGGATGTTTCAGGCAACACGATCAGAGTTAGAGAAACATTATTCCAGTTCGGAAGAAAATTTGAAAGTGATGGGAGAGAAAACTATTGCCAATTATGAAAAATATGGGATGGATATTTTGAAAGCAGTTGGCACAAATGATTCTCTTGTATTAGGTAAGCAAGTTCATTCCTGGATTTTAGACTTTATGACGTCCGGACCGATCGTAAAAATAATCGTGCAAGGAATTCACGCGGTGGAGATGATGCGCAAATTAGTGGGTAATACCATTCCCGCGCAGGCGGAAATGGGAACGATTCGAGGTGATTTTTCCGTGGATTCCGCGATTCTGGCGAATGCCCAGAAGCGGGGAATTCGTAATTTAGTTCACGCTTCCGGCACGATTGCCGAGGCGGAAAAAGAAATTGCACTTTGGTTTACCGAAGAGGAGTTCTGCGCGTATGTGCGGGCGGAAGAGGACGTGATGTTTTGATATGCACAGCTGTGAGTAATTAAGTAGTGTATTCGGTAGAAAATTGTTAGAATAAAATCAGTGGTATGCGACAAACCCAAACGAAAAAGAGCGGTCTTGCTAATGGCGAGAAAAAGATTAGCGGTAAAAAAATTCTGATTGTGGAAGACGAACGGGCGATGGCAAAAGTGTTGCAGTTGAAATTGACAAAAGAAGGGTTTATCACGGACACGGCGTTTGATGGCGAAGTCGCAATTAGCGCGTTGGGAAAAGAAAAATATGATTTGATCTTGCTTGACTTGGTGATGCCGAAAGTGGATGGTTTTGGGGTGATGCAATGGCTCAAAAACAAAAGTATTAAAACCCCAGTCATCATCACTTCCAATTTAAGTCAGGATGTCGATGCGAAACGTTCCAAAGAATTAGGGGCCGTAGATTATTTTATTAAATCCGATATTGCAATTAGTGAGGTTGTCGAACGAGTAAAGAAAGTTTTATTTAAATAAAAAAAGTATTTATATATGCAATTAGACGATCAGAAACTCAAAGAAATTTTAACTCGGGAAGATTATGTGACTGCCGAGAATTTGAAGGCGGCAGAAAAGTTTGCGGCCGATCGGCATACGTCATTGGTAGAATATCTGCTGAACCAAAATTTGATTACCAAAGATTTATTAGGACAGGCAATTGCCGAATCTTTCGGGGTTGTGTACGCGGACTTAAATTCCAAACAACCAACTGCTGAACAAGTAACTATAATACCAGAAGAACTTGCTCGGAAATATCATGTGGTTATTTTTAGCGAAGATGCGCAGGGGATTATTATCGCGACGGACGATCCGAAACAAAGCGAAGCTCAGACCGAGTTGGAATCAATGTTCCCGGGAAAGAAAATAACTTTCCATTATTCGCTGACCGATGATATTGAAAATCAATTTGTTCATTATCGGAAATCTTTGGATGCCAGATTTGTGACTATTATTAAATCCCAGCGCCGCGTCGCGCCGGAAATTATTGACGAAATTATCGAAGACTCTCTTTTAATGCAGGCCTCCGACATTCATTTTGAGCCGGAAGAAAAGGAAGTGATTATTCGGTTTCGAATTGACGGCGTATTACGTGAAGCCGGAAGAATCTCCAAAGAGTATTACGATAATATTTTAAATCGGATTAAAGTCCAAGCCCATCTGCGAATTGATGAGCATTTTGCGATTCAAGATGGCGCCATTCGCTACAATAAAAATAAGAAAGAAGCGGATTTGCGGGTTTCCATTGCCCCGACGGTAGACGGAGAGAAGGTGGTGATGCGAATTCTTGCCCAATACGTTCGCAGTTTTACTCTTGCCGACCTTGGGCTTTCCGAAGCGCATCAAGTGATGCTGGAAACCGCGGCGAAAAAACCCTTTGGTATGATTTTGGTCACTGGGCCGACTGGTTCGGGTAAAACCACCACGCTGTACGCGCTCCTCAAAATCCTTAATCGTCCGGAAGTAAACATCACCTCTATCGAAGATCCGGTAGAGTATAAAATGAAGGGCGTGAATCAGATCCAAGTCAATCCGAATACAGAGATTACCTTTGCGAAAGGTTTGCGGTCTATTGTTCGGCAAGATCCGAATATAATTCTGGTGGGAGAAATTCGGGATCAAGAGACGGCAGAAATCGCGGTCAATGCCGCACTCACTGGCCATTTATTACTTTCTACGTTTCATGCGAATGATGCCTCCACGGCTTTACCACGGCTTTTGAACATGGGTATTGAACCTTTTTTACTGGCCTCAACCTTGGAATTAGTCATTGCCCAGCGTTTAGTGCGCCGGATTTGCGAAAATTGCCGTTACAGTTATACTGCCCCGCCAAGCGAAATCAAAGCTTTGCTTTCTGACCCGAAGCGTTATTTTCCGAAAAAAGAAATCACGCTCTACAAAGGCAAAGGTTGTAATAGTTGCGCGGATACTGGCTATCGGGGCCGAATTGCCGTGTTTGAATTTATAACGATTACGCCGGGAATGGAAGATTTGATTTTGAAGAGTCCTTCGACCAAAGAGATTTGGGAATTGGCTCAAAAACAAAAAGCTGTTTCGCTTTTTGAAGACGGAATTGAAAAGGTAAAGAATGGAGTCACCACGCTGGAAGAACTACTTCGCATCGCCCAACCTTCGGCGGATTAATTTCTATGCCGGATATCAAAAAGAAAAAAACTATAGATGTGCCAGTCCAACCGGTTCCTGAATTGGCGCCAACCCCAAATAATTTTTGGCAACGATTACTCGAACGCTTGAGCTTGATTGGCGCTGGTAAGGAACAAGAATATTTTTTAGAAAATTTGGCGACGTTGTTGATTTCTGGAATGGGTATTACCGCTGCCTTGGAAGCGATTTTAAGCGAATTGCAGTCTTCGGCAATGCGCAAAATCGTGAGGCAATTAAAAGAGGAAATGGAATCTGGCGTATCGTTGTGGCAGGCCTTGGAACAAGTGCAATTTCTCCCGCAACGCAGTATTACGTTAATCCGCATCGGTGAAGAATCCGGCCGGCTTTCGGAAAATTTGAAAGTCTTAGTCGGTCAGCAACAGAAAGAACGAAGTTTCCAATCCAAAATACGGTCCGCGATGACCTATCCTTTACTCGTATTGTTTTTGACTATTACCATTGGTTTGGGTATTGCGTGGTTTATTCTGCCACGACTTTCTCAAGTATTTATTTCTTTGCGGGTAGAATTACCGCTCATTACGCGGATTTTAATTGCGGTAGGAAAATTTGTCGGCGCGTATGGTTATATTGCCGTTCCGCTCTTTTTTATCACGATGAGCACGACCGTGTATTTTGTTTTTTTCTACCCGCGGTTCCGCTTTATCGGGCAATGGATACTCTTTCATATTCCCGGCGTGAAAATGCTTATTCAAGAGTCGGAGTTAAGCCGCTTTGGGTATTTATTCGGTACGCTTTTATCTGCGGGTATGCCAGTGGTGGAAGCCCTGCTTTCTATTAGCCAATCCACCATAATTAAAACCTATCAAGATTTATATATTCACGTCGCGAATAATATAGAAGAAGGAAATTCTTTTCAGAAAAGTTTTGCCTTATATCCAAAAATCCACCATTTGATTCCAGTGCCGATTCAACAATTAGTGATTGCTTCAGAACAGTCTGGGCGCTTGTCAAATGCGCTTCTGAAAATCGGAGAAATTTTTGAAGAAAAAACTGATATTACCACCAAAAATCTCGCGGTCATTCTCGAACCGGTATTATTGGTTATTGTGTGGGGTGGGGTAGTGTCGGTGGCATTGGCAGTGATTCTGCCGATTTATAGTTTGATCGGCGGTTTGGAACAGCAAACTACGCAATCTACTGCGCCATCTGTGTCTGCGGTGACAGAATCGGCGCCAATAATACCAGAGCCAGCGTCACAAGAGCAAAATCTTCCCACTGTCATAACTTCTACTCCGAAAGGAATTACTACGTTACGGATCAAAGAAACAGAATTAGGTTATTTGAATGTCCGCAATCAACCGGCGGCCAGCGGTGTAGCTTTGACTCGGGTGTATCCCGGCGAAACCTATGAATATCTTTCTGAAAATAATGGCTGGTACAATATTCAACTTCCGGATCAGAAAAATGGCTGGGTCTCGGCAAAATATATTGAAAAAGTTCAATGAACAAAGGCTTTACGATTATTGAGGTATTACTTTCGGTGAGTATCCTTGCGTTTCTCTCGATTGGTTCCATTACGGTATTCCAATCTTTTCAAAGAACCAATGACTTAAATGTGACTATTAATCTGCTTTCTCATACCTTGCGTCGCGCCCAAGGCTTAGCTCAAGCTTCGGACGGAGACAGTACGTGGGGAGTGGCTTTGCAAACCCAAACCATCACCCTTTTTAAGGGTGGGAGTTACGCGACTCGGGATTCAAATTTTGATGAGCTCTTGGATGTCGCGGCTGGAATCACAATGAGTGGTCTTTCTGAAGTAGTCTTTTCTAAAGTCTCTGGCGATCCGCAGGCGACTGGTACGACGACATTGCAAATTGCCGAACTCAATGAAACCAGAGCCGTGAATATTAATGCGAAAGGCATGGTCAGTTTTTAATCTATGCAACGCTTTTCTTTTTCATCGCCGCAAGGATTTTCCATAGTAGAAGTAATGTTAAGTGCGTCGCTATTCGCTCTCATCGTATCTATTTTCGTGGGAGCGTTAAGTTATGGTCAAGATAGTACGGCGATTGCTGGTAGTCGGATTCGCGCTTCACTCATAAGCGAAGAAGCATTTGAAGCTTCGCGTAATCTTCGAGATAATAGTTTTGCAAGTTTGACCATTGGGTTGCATGGCTTCGCGACCTCGAGCGGTAGTTGGGTGTTCAGCGGCGTGAGTGATATACGAGATGGCATTACTCGCCAGATTCAAATTGCCGATGCGGATTTTAAAACCAAGATTGCTACGACTACAGTTTCTTGGCAGTTAAATGCCCAACGAACCGGGTTTATCGAAACCGTGAACCGACTTACTAATTGGCGAACTGCCGGCTGGGCCGTGCCTTCTCAGTTGGCAAGCGTAAATATTGGCGGCACCCCAAACGGATCCAAAGTCAAAATTCAAGGTAATTTTGCCTATGCCGTGATGACAGGTACAGCGGCGCCTAATTTTGCGGTATTGAATATCACGAATCCAGCTACTCCCAGCCTTGCGGGATCACTAACACTTGCCAGTACGCCAACGAATATAGCGGTTTCCGGAAACTTTGCGTATGTTGCTTCCCAAAACACAGCTCAAGAACTGCAGATTGTGAATATTTCTAATCCCGCTGCACCTGTAGTGGCGGGAAATTTTAATGCGGCCGGTACGGCTTTCGCCCAGGGCGTCTTTGTTGTTGGTACAACGGTTTATTTAGTCCGTGATTCCAGTACGAGTAATGAATTGATTATTATTAACGCTACCAATCCAGCCGCTCCTACCTTGCTCGGATCATTGAATTTAGGAGCTGCTGCCAGGGAAGTCTTTGTCGTGGGTAATTTTGCCTACATCAGTTCTGGATCCAATACTCAAGAACTGCAGATTGTGAATATTTCTAATCCAACTTCTTTAAGTATTAATGGATCATTAGATTTGCCCGGGACCGCGGACGCATTGACAGTGACTGCGTTTGGTACGACTACGGTTCTAGGTCAGGGTACGCAAATTCGAGCAGTCAATGTGTCCAATCCAGCCTTACCCACTTTACTCGGTTCTTTTGATACAACCGCAACCGTGAATGAAATAGATTTGGGAAATGAAAATAATTATATATTTGTTGCAACGAATTCTGCGACGCAAGAAATGCAGGTTATTGAAATTGCCGCGCCCGCGAGTATGCGCCGGGTCGGAGCTTTCAGTCTTGCGGCGAGTATTCAAGGCATTGCGTATGATGCGCTACGAGATCGAGCCTTTGCTCTCGGTAGCGCGGACACGGAAGAATTTACAGTCCTAATACCAGAAGAATAAAATAATGAAACAATTCTCTTATATATTCAAACGGGAAAATGGCTTTACGCTCATTGAACTGCTCTTATACCTAGCGGTTGCCGTGGTGATGTTGCTGGCGATTGTTCAGCTTTTAAATTTAGTGTTGCAATCCCGAGTCAAAAGCCAAGCGATGAATGAAGTGGAACAGCAAGGCGCGCAGATTGTTCAGCGAGTATTGCAGGCAATGCGTAATGCGAGCGCAATCAATAGTCCGGCCGCCGGCACTGCCGCCGTAACCCTTTCTTTAGGCATGCTCGATGCTACCAAAAACCCAACAATTTTTGATTTTACGGGCAATACGGTACGAATTAAAGAAGGGACCGGATCGCCAATCCCACTGAATTCCAATAAAGTCATTATCTCGAACCTGCGTTTTGATAATTTTTCTAAAGCGGCCACTCCCGGCACGATTCGGGTAGAATTCACGATTCGTTATCTAAATCCGGATAATCGCAATGAATATCAATACCAAAAAGTTTTTAGCGGTTCTGCCTCCCGTCGTTAATTATGATTAAAAATATGCAACCAAATAATCAAGGATTTTTTACTCTTTTAAGCATGCTCATTGCGGGCGCAATTGGAGTGACGATTGCGGTGTCGGTATTACTTTTAGCAATTGGTTTTTCTCGTACCAGTTCCACTTTCAGCCAAACGATTCAAGCTCGGACTGCCGCGAATACGTGCGTGGAAACCGCGCTCCAAAAGATCAAATATCAATTTCTTTTTCAGGGTACAGGAACGCTCATAACAAATGGCGGTACCTGTGATTATCAAGTCATTGTGCAAACCGCAGAAAATCGGCTCGTGTTTGCTACTGGAACAGTCGCGACCGTCATCAGAAAAGTAAAAGTAACGATTAATGACTTAACGCCTCGGATTACTATTGTTTCGTGGCAGGAAATCCCTTGAGTCAATAAAAAACTTATCCACAGCACCTAAGTTCGCCGATATCCTCATATGTTAAAATAAAAACGAAAAGGGTCGATGCAGATTAGTATAGGGTTATTATGAAACATACATTACATTCTAAAAGAGGCTTCACTTTACTTGAAGTATTACTTGTTGTCGCGGCCTTAGGTATTCTTGCGGGAATTGTCATTTTGGCGATTAACCCAAGCAAGCAATTAGCCGATACGCGAAACAGTCAGAGAAAAGTTGACGTGAATACGATTCTTAATGCCGTTTACCAATATGCCATTGATAATGGTAATTTAGTTTCAACGATTACCACTACAAACGGGGATATTTGTCTTACGGGTACGGGCACTGCGAGCGCGACCTGCGGTTCATTAATTGAGTTGTCGCAATTGACCATCCTGGAAAAATATTTGGTTCGTATGCCAATTGATCCACAGGGAGCAACGAGTACCTTCGGTACTGGCTATTACATCAAAAAAACAGCCAATGGCCGAGTGACCGTAAGTGCGGTCGCGGCGGAAAATGGAGCGATCATCAGCGTCACAAGATAGGACTGAACTACAGCTGTGCATAAAACCCCTCGCGCGAGGGGTTTTATTGTTATAATTGAAACAAGTGTGTATAACTTTTATAGTATGAACTTTCTTAATTTTTTTTCTTCAGCAAAAAATTTGCAATCATCACAGCAATTGAATGCAACTTCGGCGATTGAAAAATCAGAAAAACTAAGCGCCCATCTACTTCAGGAAAAACTTCGTTATGAAGCCCTACTTTCTAGTATTGGTGAGGGGACAATCGCGACTGACCGCAATGGCCGGATTATTTTTATGAATAAAGTGGCTGAAGAACTCACTGGCTTACGATTTAAAGAAGCCAAAGGGCAATTATTTGTTAATTCGATTCAAGCGCAGAATGAGAAGGGGGAAACAATTCCTTTAGATGATCGACCGATTTTTTTAGCACTTTTATATAGAAAAAATGTAACGGTTCAGGATTATTTTTATATTCGAAAAGATGGCCGCCGTTTTCCAATCATCATTACCGCCAGCCCAATTCTTTTGGAAGGTAATTTAATTGGCGCTATTTCTATCTTTCGTGACATTACTAAGGAAAAAGAAATCGATCGGGCGAAAAGTGAATTTGTTTCCTTGGCTTCGCATCAATTACGAACCCCGCTTTCTACGATTGGCTGGTGCGCCGAGATGCTCCTTTCCGGAGACGCAGGTAAGCCAACAAAAAAGCAAAAAGAATATTTAAGTGAAATTTATTCTGCCAAAGAAAAAATGGCAGATCTGGTCGCGGCGCTTTTAAACGTTTCCCGATTGGAATTGGGAACGTTTATGATTGATCCGCAATCGGTGGATCTTCAGGACATTGCGAAGAGTATTATCAATGAATTAAAGCCAGAGATTCTTAAAAAGAAAATAGCGATCGAGGAAGAATACGATAAAGATGTGCCGGTGGATTTTATCGCTGATATTAATTTAATTCGAATTATTTTTCAAAATCTTATTTCTAATGCTGTGAAATATACACCAGAGAAAGGGAAAGTTCGCATCGCGATTGAAAAAAAGAATGACACAATCCTTATCCAAGTTCAGGATAGCGGTTGTGGGATACCAGAACGCCAGCAGGAAAAAATCTTCACTAAATTGTTTCGGGCGGATAATGCGCGGAGTATTGCTACTGATGGCAGTGGTTTGGGACTGTATATCGTGAAATCCGTTCTCGATAATTCCGGCGGCCGAATCTGGTTTTCATCTAAAGAAAATGAGGGATCAACTTTTTATGTGACTTTGCCCGCGAGCGGTATGCAGCGGCGGGAAGGGGCAAGAAAATTAGATGCCTAAAACTTTTTGATTTGAAAACGAGATATGATATACTAAGGGTGAAGCTCCGCCTTTTTTCCGGATCAAGCAATGTTTTTAGGGAGAGCGACAGTATTTTACGCTGAGGCGTAGAATTGAGCTCACCCACCTGGTTATATTAGCCGGGAATAATAGGGCGGAGTTTCGTTTTGTGAAAAAATCCTGAAGAGGGTTTTTTTATTGTTTCTAACTGTCTTCTAAATAAAAAACCAGGCACGATATCGGGTATCGTGCCTGGGGAGAACTTGAGGAGGAAACTACGCCATGACTGGGGTTACGAGGGAAGGCGCGGGTATCGCGGGAGCGGTCTGCTTCGGCTGATGCCCGATCGGAGACTTTTGCAGGTGTGAGTTTTTTTTGCGAGTCTCAACATACCGTTCAACCGGCTTCAGATATTCTTCCAACTGCTGGACTAAAGAAATTTCTTTCTTTTGCCGAGCAGTACTAAGGCGTTTTTGAAGTTTCTTGAGAAGCTCTATCGAGCTCACGTAACTGAATTTCGGAACTTCCAACCCAAGGAAAAGATGACCTTTCCGGAAGCCGATTGCCGTGAGTCTAATATTCTCGAACCGGCGGTTTTGCGGAAGCATGAGGAATACTTCAATAGGCAACCTGCCTATTACGTATTCGTTCCGGATCGTAAAGAAGAGAGTATCCTCTCTATCCTTACTTGTCTTGGGGTCTTCTACCTCCTGAATGAACGCGGCGTAGATTCCCTTGAATTGCTCGAGTGCCTCAACCAGCTTCTTCAGTGCTACCAGAATCTCATTTTTTTGCATGGATCCTCCTTTTATTTTAAATAACAGATTTCGTGCTTACGAAAGTGCTCATACACTAATATAAATTAATATCATTGTCAATCTTTCGACTCTGCTCAAGATTGACCCCGAGCTTGTCGAGGGGGTCAAAAAAATCCTCCGATTATTTGGAGGATTTTTTAAGATTCTTTAAGCACTTGGTGCAGACTTTTATGCGTCCGGTTTTTCCGGGAATATGGGTCCATTGGAGATTTGGTTGTTTCCGGGTTCGGTTGGTTGGATTATAATGCCCGCGAAGCAGACGCCGGGTGCCGCCCATAAGATAGGTTTTGTGACAGATTGTGCACATTCGCATAAGTGAATCTAGTGTACACTGATTTTATTTGTTTAGTCAAATTTTAATTTATATCGCTTCGCATGACCTTTCTATAGGCGTTCCTCTCTGTGCCTACCGGAACCAGAATAGTTTCTCTCCAGCGGAGAAACTTTCTTCTCCCTCGTCCTGTTTGTCCCGCATAGCGGGAACCAATCCAAACAGGACTGCGGGATGTTCCGCACGACACAGAGAGGAACGCCCTGTTTTAATCTACATTTTGATAACAAAAATCTTTTCTCCCGAAACCCCCGCAACTGTTCCAGCATGGTCCGCCGTTATATATAACTCTATATGAGCGAAGCTCCGGCGGTGGAACAGTGAGGACTAAGCAAGTCTTGCGCTGGCAAGACGAAGCGGGTTGAGGGGAAAAGTATTTTTGTTTGAAATTTGATACGAGAAGCGATATGTAATAGCATTGAACATTATATTTTTCAGTCGTATAGTTAAGAACATGAATCAAGAGAGTTTCTTGAATTGGTTTTTAGTTAGCGTTGTGGGGGTTTTATTACTGGTCATTGGTTATTTTGGTTTTCAGATTTTTTTTCAGACTAGTCAGTCATCCCATCCGGATATGACTATGCCAGGCACATTAGCAACTTCCTCTGTGTCCCAAGAAACAGCAAATTCTGCTCCATCTTCAATTATTACTTCCACCTTTTCCACTCGTTCACCATTATATTGGTTGGAAAATGGCGTAACCTTTACGTTGACCAAAGCCGAGTTTGGAAAAATTCCTTCGGTATCGCTCGCAAGCGATCAATCAGCATTGCAATTAACGTTTACTTTAGAAGCGAGTAAACAATCGTGCATTGACCCCAATCGGTTTCAACAATTAGTGGATGAAGCTGGCACTTTGGCGGCACCGGCCAGTTGGAGTGGTAAAGTGTTTACTCGAAGCGCTAAGTGCGTCACTATGAATCCAGGTATCTTAACGGACGAAAAAGTCTGGTTTGTTGTGCCCGCCTCTACGACAGAAATGTATATTCAAGGCGGGCCAGGCAATGATTTCTTTTCTGTAAAAATTATAGATACTCATACAATTAAAATAGAACCGCCAGCAAAACTAGGTTAATCTATTTACAATAAGTCAGTCGAACTATGTCCGATACCACTCAACTCATCAAAGAAAAAATCGATATTGTCCAATTTGTTGGCCAGTACGTGCGGCTGAATGCCGCGGGGAAGAATTTTAAAGGGCTGTGTCCGTTTCATAAAGAAAAGACGCCTTCCTTTATGGTGTCGCCGGATCGGCAATCGTGGCATTGTTTTGGTTGCAGTGAGGGCGGGGATGCGATTAAGTTTTTAATGAAATATGAGAATCTGGAATTTTATGACGCGCTCAAGATTTTGGCGGAAAAAGCGGGAGTAGATATAAAAACGTCCGGCAACCGAGATTTTCAAAGCCATAACGGGCTCTATCAAGTTATAGAAGCGGCCAAGCTTTTTTTCCAGAAAGAATTAACTGCCTCTTCCACGGTTCAGCAATATTTAACGGAACGCGGTTTACGTCCGGAAACCATCCAAGAATTTGAAATTGGTTTAGCGCCGTCAGCGCCAGATGCATTGATGAAAGCAATGCTGAAACTTGGCTATCCAGTAGCGCAATTAGAAAAAGCCGGCTTAGTTTTGAAAACGGAGCGGGGAATGTATCTGGATCGTTTTCGCGGGCGGGTGATGTTTCCTTTATATAATCATTTTGGGAAAGTCGTTGCCTTTACCGGTCGAGTCTTGCCGGATCAGGAAAATCTGAATTTCGGAAAATACGTGAACAGTCCGGAAACGCCGATCTTCCAAAAATCCAAACTGGTGTACGGACTCCATAAAACAAAAAACGGAATCCGGGAAGCGAGCACCGCGGTCCTCGTGGAAGGCCAAATGGATTTTCTGATGATGTGGCAAGATGGTGTTCCGAATGTAGTGGCGACCTCCGGCACTGCGCTCACGCTCGATCATTTGGCAGTATTACGGCGCATCGCGGATTCACTGGTGATTGCGTTTGATAGTGACGAAGCTGGAATAGCGGCCTCGGAACGAGCGATTGATTTAGCGAGTACTGTAGATTTTCATACGAAAGTCCTGCTCTTGGACGGCGCGAAAGATCCGGCGGATGTAGCGAAAGCCCAACCCGGCCGGCTCAAAAGTCTCGTCGAAGCGGCCTTGCCAGCAATGCAGTACTACTTTTATAAATATTTGAATGCGCTCAAAGGCGGCATTGTCGAAAAGAAAAAAGGCATTCGCATCGTGCTTCAGAAAATTCGTTTGCTGGAAAGCGCGGTGGAGCGTTCGCATTGGCTGAAAGAATTGGCCGGCATTACCAATATTGAAGAAAGTGCCTTGCTGGAAGAAATGGATCGGGTGCCGACGGTGGGTAGTCGCGTAAGCCTGCCGCGCGAAGAAAGCGCGACCTCTTCACCTTTGTCTCGCCAGGAATTATTAAGTCAAAGAATTATCGGCATCATTTTGAATTATCCGGATTTTCGAGAAGCGGCACAGTCCCATATAACTTATTTGTCGCTAGTGTGCCAGGAGATGTATACGCACGTGGTCGGCGAGTCCAGTGCGGCCAAAGCTGATTTTGAGGAAGCGTTTGCGCTCGCGAGTTTACGGGCGAGCTACGAATTTATTGATCTTGACGCAGAAAAGTTGCGGGCGGATTTTCAAGAGTTATTGCGGCAATTAAAAAGGGAATATTTCCGAGAAAAACGGCAGAAATTAGGAGTGGAAATTCGGCTTGCGCAAGCGCAAGGAGATGAAGTAGGAATGGCGGCGGCGCTCAAAGAATTTGACGTGGTGTCAAAAGAGCTGCACAATATATAAATTATTGATGCAAATTATTGCCTATGGCTAAAAAGAAAATGACTTCTAAAAAATTGAAACGGAAATCTAAGAAAGCCTCCTCCCGGCCAAAGAAAGTAAAGAAAAATAAAACTCGCCGGCTACCGTTGAAGAAAAAAGCGGTAACCAAAAAATCCGCCAAGAAAGCCGCCACCGATCAAGAGTCTTTGCAGGAATTGATCAATCGCGGCCGTGGCCGCGGTTTTCTGACGGATACGGAAGTACTCTATTTTTTCCCGCGTATTGAAGACGACGTGACGTTTTTGGAAAATGTGTATAGTCAACTGGAACAAGCCGACATTAAAGTCATTGAAACCAGCCAGCTCATTCAAGTGCCGAAAGAAGGTGAGGTGAGCGCGGAAAAAGCATTGGAAGAATTAGGCCGGGTGGAAAGCGAATTGCCGGATTCCGTGCAAATGTATTTGAAAGCGATTGGTAAAACCCCGCTCTTGAAATCCGAGGAAGAAAAAGAATTAGCCAAACGCGTGGAAAAAGGCGAGCAAGAAGCCCGCAATCAATTTATTAAAGCGAATCTTCGATTGGTAGTTTCCATTGCCAAGCGCTATGTGAATCGGAGTCCAAATTTGAGTATTCTCGATTTAGTCCAAGAGGGGAATATCGGCTTGTCTCGAGCGGTGGATAAATTTGATTATCGCCGCGGTTTTAAGTTTTCTACCTACGCAACGTGGTGGATTCGGCAGGCGATTACTCGCGCGCTCGCGGATCAATCCCGCACCATCCGCATTCCTGTGCACATGGTGGAAACGATTTCTAAATATACCCAATGCAAACGTCGGCTGTTGCAGGAACTCGGCCGAGAACCGCTTGCGGAAGAAATTGCGATTGAAATGGGCATCGCGGTGGAAAAAGTGCATCACATTCAAAAAATTTCTCAAGATGTAATTTCTTTGGAAGCGCCAGTCGGAGAAGATGACGACGACTCCACGCTGTCCGAATTTATCGAAGATTTGCAAAGTCTCACTCCTTCCCAGATTGCCTCTCAAGCGTTACTCAAAGAACGGATTGCGGATATTTTGAAAGATCTTGGCGAACGAGAACAGAAAATTTTAAAAATGCGGTTTGGTTTGGAAGATGGCATTACTCATACTTTGGAAGAAGTAGGCAAAGAATTTGGCGTGACTCGAGAGCGAATCCGGCAGATCGAAGCCAAGGCTTTAGCCCGCATCCGCGGCGACGAAAAAGCGCAAACGATAGAGGGGTATTAGAAAGTAGGGTATCCATTCGGAAAACCCTGTTTTTTATTGTCATTGGCATTTTTTGACTGAATATGCTATAGTCTAGACAAGTTAATAATGTGTTTTGTGAGGGCCTTTTTAAGGGCTTTTTCTATTGTGTAGCTATTATATGCAAATATCGAATCTTAGTATCAAAAGACTTTTCACAAGCCTTGTCCTAGGCAGTATTTTCTTTAGCCAACTGGGTACAGCTTTAGCTCAAGAAAAGCGGGTGTGGAATGCTTCGGAGGAAGATCAGATTCAAGCTCTGGTGGAGGAATATACTATCACCCGAAACGATATCGGCGGCCAGGACGCGGGGTTGTTAGGCACGAACCCTTTTTACTTTATGAAGAATTGGCGGCGTTCCACGCAACGAGCTTTTGTTGGCAGCACGCTCAAGAAAGCGGATTTGGAAATTGATATTTTGAATGAGAAAATCGCCGAGGTGAAACGTTTGGAGGAAATTGTGCCAGACAACGAAGATGGCTTGCTCGTGAGTTTAGATAATTATCAAAATTCCCTGAATGCCTTTTCTGGTTATGCCCAAGAAGGCCGAACGGATACTGATATCGCGGCGAAAAATAATTTAATTGATCGGTTGATCAAAACCGCGTTTTTGCATATTCGTCTTTTAGACGCGACCAAACAAGAAGACGCGACTCGAATCAATGAACGTTTGGAAGCGACCAAGCACGCGATTGCATTGGTGACAGTGCAAGTTGCTGGAACTTTATTGAAAGATAGTTTGATTGATCATCTGCAACGAGTACGCACAGCGGTCGCTGGTGGCAATCTAACTGATTGGTTTTGGATTGAATTTTCTAATCGGTTGCAATCCGAAGCAACCGCGCCGCTGAAATGGCAGATTACAAAATGGAAAGAAGAGTTGGACCTGCGTCTTGTAGCGGCGTTAGAGTCGAATGATACTGATTTAGTTTTTGAAGCATTCTTCAACCGAATCTCCGGCAGTCTTTTAGAAAGATTAAAAGTAGTGGAGGCATTGCGACAGGTGGTTACGGATAATGAACTGAAAGCTCGCTTGGCCTTCTTGGAAGATCAATTCATGAATAAGGGTTTTGAGCAACATGAGTTAGGCAAAGTAGCGGCGAATCAGCTCATTAATGAAGTAATTGATCTTCAGCAAGCAACGGAGACCGGAATCAAAACCGCGACGCTCAAAGGAGTGCCGAACTCCGGACTGTTGACCACCTTGCGTTTTAATCTCACGCAAGCACAAAATGCGTTTAGTCTCAATCAATATCAAACTGCGTTCGGTCATGCGCTCTTGGCGTATGTCGCCGGCCAGCAAGGAATTTATCAGTTATCGGTCATTGACGGCAAGGATTGGAAAACCCAATTAAGTAATGAATTGCTCGCCCTCAAAATTCGTTATGACGCTTTAGCACAATTGAAAATAGATGTGTCTCTGCGAACAAGTATCGAAAGCAAATTGGCAAAAATTTCGGATTTGATTTCTGCTAAGAAAGTGAACGCCGATGCGTTTTTCAGCGCCCTCAAAGAAGTGCAAATCCTTTTGGCAAAAGCGGAATTGTAATAGAAAGAAAATTGGCAAGTATCGCGTTGATGGATTATTATTGAGGGAGGTTCTTATATGCAGTCTGCTGAAATCCGGGAAAAATTTCTTCGTTTTTTTGAAGCGCGCGGGCACGCGATTATTTCTTCGTCTTCATTGATTCCGGATGATCCGTCCGTGCTTTTAACGACCGCGGGAATGCAGCAATTCAAGCCATATTATGTCGGTAAGGCTGACCCCCAGCGGGATTTTAAATCTTTGAATACTGTTTCAGTACAAAAATGTTTTCGGACTTCCGATATTGACGAAGTCGGCGATCAGACGCATCTGACCTTTTTTGAAATGCTCGGCAATTTTTCTTTTGGCTTAGCCCCTAACCAGGCAGGCGGTCAGGGCGGTTATTTCAAAAAAGAAGCGATCCAGTTCGCGTATGATTTAATAGTGACGGAATACGGCATCAGTCCAGAACGTATTAGTGTAACTATTTTTGGCGGAGATCCTTCGACAAGCTCAGGACAAGCAGTCCCAGAGGATAAGGAATCATTCCGTATCTGGCACGAATTGGGATTTCCCATTGCGAAAATTCAAAAAAAAGGACGCGCGGATAATTTCTGGGGGCCGACTGGCAATGAAGGTCCCTGCGGTCCGACTACGGAAATTTACGTGGCTCCCACCGCCGCTGAAGCCTTGGCAGGCAATGGTGTAGAGATTTGGAACATTGTCTTTAATGAATACTACAAACACAGCGATGGGCGATTGGAAAAATTAAAGACTCCGGGCGTGGATACGGGAATGGGATTAGAGCGTTTAGTGGTGACGTTGCAAGGCGCGGGGAATGTGTTTGAAACGGATCTTTTTAAAAATATAATCAGCCAACTTCGGGAAGCGGCGCCCGGGTTGGAAGATAAAATCTATCGTGTGCTCGCGGATCATCTGCGCGCGTCCATTTTTCTTATTGCTGATGGCGTCCGGCCTTCTAATAAAGAAGCGGGTTATGTTTTGCGTCGACTCTTGCGACGGATTCTAGCCTATCAAGTAAAATACGATATCCATGCGGATCTATTCTCTTTGGCAACCGAGATTATTGCGAAAGAGTATGGTGTCTGGTATCCGGAAGTGCGGCGCAGTGAAGAAATTTTGAAAGTGTTGTTAGATGAGAAAGAAAGATTTGAAAAAGCGATTGCCTTGGGAGTAAAGGAAATCCGCGCTTATGATCAGATTTCCGTGAAAGATGCGTTTTATATTTACGAAACTTTTGGTTTGCCATGGGAATTACTCAAAGAATTCGTGCCGGAGAAAGTTACCACGTTGGATCAAAAAGCTTGGGATGAGGAATTTAAAAAACACCAAGAAATTTCTCGCGCTGGATCAGAAAAGAAATTTGGCGGCCATGGTTTGATTTTGGACACCGGAGAATTGAAAGCGAGTACGCCGGAAGAGGTAGAAAAAGTAACTCGATTACACACGGCTACGCATATGCTTCAGCAAGCGTTGCGGCAAATATTGGGTTTAGAAGTAAAACAAATGGGCTCGGATATCACCGCGGAACGAACCCGTTTTGATTTTTCTTTCCCGCGCAAGTTAACCGATGAAGAAGTAAAAAACGTGGAAGCGATTGTGAATGAGCAGATTGGCAAGGATTTACCAGTATCGTATGCCGAGCTGCCGATTGAAGAAGCAAAAAATACCGGTGCGCTCTATTTTTTCAAAGAGAAGTACCCCAATCGTGTAAAAGTTTACACGATTGGCCCCGAGCATAGCGAGGGGCAACCATTCAGCAAAGAATTCTGCGGTGGGCCACACGTAACCAATACCTTTAAAATAGGGAAGTTCAAGATTGTAAAACAAGAAGCAGTCGGGGCAGGAGTGCGCCGAATTCGAGCGACAGTGGAATAGGATAGTATCCGTATCGTTTTTCTGCCATACTAAAAAGTGTTGGATGTTTTTGCGAAAGTGACTCAATTTTGGAAACGCGGAGAGCCGTATGTGTTTTTAGAAATTGAACCGCGAGCCGTACGAGCAACTTTTTTCCGAATTCTTTCGGAGCAAAAACTCATTCAGATAGAAGGACAATGGGAATGGCGCGATTCCTATTTGGTAAGCCTTCCTTTGTGCACCCAGTTTTTAGAAAAAAATTATCGGTCGGTGCCGATTATTCTTCAAGGCGATAGCCATTTAGTAACAAGCACGTATTCTGCAATTGCAGTTACTCGAGAAAATCCCTTGGCAATTATCAATGAATCTGATTTAGAACATACGGTAGGACAGGCAGTATTACGGCTTTTTGATCGTGAGCGCTCACGCATTGGAGCAAAAATGGAAGTAAGCGAGGTGGAAGTAGTTTTGTTGGATGCTCGGTCCCGACAACTCTTGCTCGATGGCCATCGCGTGGCTAATCCACTGGGCTTCAAAGCGAAGCATATTGAATTAGAGTTATTAGAAACCTGCGTAACGCGGGAATTATTTCAGCTCCTGCAAAAACAGCCGTGTTTTTCTCGGATTGTTTTTATTTCTGAAAGCGTCACCGCAATAGCGCACGCGCTGGCGCAACAGAGTAATCAAGAAATATTTGTCGCAATGGTATTGCCGCAGGAAACTCGAGTAGCCGCCGCGAGTGGCGCTCATGCGCTCCACGTTGATAGTTTTTCTTGGGGCAACCAAAATCTTTTTGCCGCTTTACAAGAACTCTTTGGGTTGGATGCGGAAGTTGGGCAGGCTTTCTTAGATCGGTATAGTCGGGGCGAGGTGTCGGCGGCAGTGAGTCGGCGTTTTGAACAAGTCTTGAGCCCAGAATTACAGTTTTTTATTCGCGGTGTGAGCGCGGTGATTCCAGTATCGTCGGCAGTCGTCTATGTGGGTGGGGAAGTATTACCAAACTTTATTTTCCTGCCGCGATTCCAAGAACGTTTTCCCAAAACCTTGCGATTATTGCCTCTATCCACTGATAAAATTTCCAAGTATCTGGATTTTACGTTAGAATGGAAGCAATCCTCTCGAGTAAATAATTCGTGGCCTTTAGCTGCGAGTATTTTTGAGATGCAGGCGTATTCGAAAGATACGGTAGTGAATCAAATCTGCACTCGGCGAGCGCGTTGGTTACATATATGAAAAAAATTGCTATTACTAAAAACGAAGAAGCGGCGGCGATTGTCGAGAAAGTCATTGAGACTGACGCGCAGGAAATTACCCTCATTGTGCCGCGATTTTCCCGTTTAGTGGATTCTTTAAGTAATTTTCAGCTCTTACAGCGGGAAGCGGTGGCGGCAAAAAAATCCGTGGAGATTGAATCTGTGGACGATCGGGTTTTGGAAATGGCGGAATTAAGCGGACTCAAAGCAACTAATCCATTTTTAAGCAAAGATAGACGGCAATTTTCCGATATTGTGTCCAGCGGCAAAAAAGAATCTCCATCGCAAAAACGCTCGTTTTTTAAAAAAGATTCCAAATTCGCCATCAAAAACGCGGCGGATGTGGAAGCGGCAATTCAATCTCTGGAATTACCACCATTAGATATTGATCCAGCCGAAGCAGCCCGGCAATCCCATGGGTATGTGTGGCTTATGCCGATGCAGGTCATCAAGCAGTTTCGGAAATTTCCTTGGAAATTAGCAATCATCATCGGAATTTTTGCAGTGAGCAGTTGGGCGGCGGTGACGATTTTGCCTCGAGCGGATATTCAAATTATCGCGAAAAAAACTGAGTGGCCTTATCAGGATTCTATTCTGGCGGATAAAGCCGCAAAACTGGATTCAAAAAATATGACGATTCCGAATCAAGTATTTACTCAGAAAAAAAATGCGGAATTGCGTTTTCCCGCCACTGGAAAAAAAATGATTTCGAAAAAAGCCACAGGGAGAGTGAGTATCTCTAATGCCTACAGTTCCGCGGCGCAATCGTTAGTAATCAATACTCGTTTCATGGCTCCAGATGGAAAAGTGTTTCGTCTGGTAAATACCATTGTCGTGCCTGGCGCGAAGATTGAAGAAGGGAAAATCGTGCCTTCCCATATTGATGCGGATGTAATCGCGGACGCGCCCGGACCAGATTGGAATATCGGACCGGTGAAATTATTTACAATTCCGGGATTTAAAAATACGCCGAAGTATCAAAGCTTTTACGGTGAATCCGTAGCGGCGATGGCTGGCGGTTTTGTGGGTGAGGCGGCGTATCCGACCGACAGCGATTTAGCAACCGCGAAACAAAAAGCAAATCAGACTCTACAAGACGCGCTCAAGACGGACGTACTGGCGCAAATCCCCAAAGGTTTTAAAGTCCTGGATGGTTCGATCAATTTTTCCGTGGTCAAACAAACTATTAAAGACACAGTGGATAAAGATAATCAATTCAGTATTTATACCGAAACCCAAATGACTGTCTTGAGTTTTCGCGAAGAGGATGCGTTATCGGTCTTAACCCAGCGAGCGATCAATGAAAAAGGGGCTGATGCGGAACTGCGAAGTACGGATCTTCAGTATGGAATTGCTCGGTCCGATTTTAAAGCCGGTAAACTGAGCTTTTTAGTTGATTTTAAAGCCTCTTTTGCTTCTCGGATTGATCAATCCGCGTTAGTAAGTCGTATCCTCGGTAAGCCAGAAATTGACCTTAAATCTACCATTTTCTCTTTACCCGGGTTGGATAGCGCGCATATCTCTTTATGGCCATTTTGGGTAAAGACCGTACCTACGGATCCGGAGAAAATTAAGATTGTCATTGACTAATTTAGAGGTATTTGTTATACTCATGAAATCTTAATGTCCGAAATCTCGCGTAACGATAAGCCGTCGAAAAAAATTACCCGCATTGAAGGAACTGTAGTAGAAGCTTTACCAGGAGCGATGTTTCGGGTAAAGGTGGGAGACGACAAAGAGATTCTCTCGCATCTTTCTGGTAAGATGCGTATTTATCACATTAAGATCATGCCAGGGGATCGAGTGGTGCTCGAGATGAGTCCGTATGATGAAACTCGGGGCCGGATTGCTCGGCGATTATAATGAGTATGAAAGTACGATCATCCGTAAAAAAGATTTGTGTCAATTGCAAGACCGTGCGCCGAGGCGGACGGGTTTTTGTCGTATGCAAAATTCCAAAACATAAACAACGACAAGGCTAACTATTATGCGACTTTTAGGCATCAACTTACCAGATCAAAAACGGGCGGAAATCGGATTAACCTATCTTTATGGCGTTGGTTTGACGCTCTCCCGAAAGATTTTAACCGCGACTCGCGTGGATATTAGTAAACGGATGAAAGATTTAACCCTCGATGAATTAAGCCGGATTAAAGAATATATAGAAAAAAATCATAAAGTGGAAGGAGAGCTTCGTCAAATTATCCGCCAGAACATCAATTTGCTTAAAGATTTGAAAACCTATCGTGGTACTCGGCATATGCGTCGTTTGCCGGTACGAGGTCAGCGTACCAAGACCAATTCCCGAACCGTTCGAGGCAATGTGCGAAAGACTGCGGGAAGTGGTAAACGTAAAGTGGATTTGAAGTAATCTATTATTATCTATGGGTAAGAAAAAAGTTATACATAAAAGTGGTGATCAAGTTGCGGCCGGTGCCGAAGTGGGTGTTAAAGCCGTAAAAGAAGTCAGTAAAAAAATCGACACTGGGCGAGTATATATTCATGCTTCCTTTAATAATACGCTCATTACTGTCACTGATGATAAAGGCGGTGCCTTGGCCTGGTCGTCTGCCGGACAGTTAGGGTTCAATGGACCGAAAAAAGCCACACCGTTCGCGGCTTCAAAAGTGGTTGCGGCGCTCGCGGAAAAATTAAAGAAATCCGGTCCAGTAAACGTGAATATTTTTGTGAATGGCGTTGGCGGCGGACGGGATTCCGCAGTGCGATCGCTTGCTAATCAGGGGTTTAATGTTTTATCAATTAAGGACGTAACGCCGATTCCGCATAACGGACCGCGGCCGCCAAAAGTCCGACGAGTATAATTTTTTATATGTTTGATACCAGAGAAAAAAAAGAACGTTCCGTAGGCACTAAACTTTTTTTAAAAGGAGCGCGTTGCCTTTCGCCAAAATGCGTGATGATCCGTCGGCCAGTTCGGCCGGGGATGCACGGCAAGTCCCGCCGCTCGCTTTCGGAAATCGGCGAACAGCTCATGGAAAAGCAGAAAATTAAATATAGTTACGGTATTCGGGAATCACAGATGCAAAAGATTTTCAGCAAGGCAACCAAGCATCGCGGCGTGACTGGGGATACGATTTTGCAATTATTAGAACGGCGTTTAGATAACGTCGTATTTCGCTTGGGTTTAGCCCCTTCTCGTTCGGTAGGGCGCCAGTTAGTCAATCATGGCCATATCATCGTGAATGGCCGGAAAGTAACCATTCCTTCATTTACGGTTACGATTGGCGATGTGATTGCGATCCGTTCTTTCTCGAAAGATCATCCGGTATTTAAGGACTTGGCGAATACGCTACAAAAATATGAGCCGCCAGTCTGGTTGAATTTGAATAAAGAAAAATTAGAAGGCAAGGTCGTGAGCGTACCAAAAGATTTTGACGATTTATTTGACGTCAATATGGTCGTAGATTACTATTCAAGATAATTAATTATCATTCAGAATTATATGGAATTTGCATATTTAAGCGATTCAGTCTCAATCAAGACGGTATCGGAAAATGATACCGAAGGGGTATTTGAAATCGAAGGATTATATAGCGGGTATGGATTAACGATGGGCAACGCGCTTCGACGGGTGCTCTTTTCTTCGTTGCCGGGAGCCGCGATTACTCAATTTAAAATTAAAGGCGTGGGTCATGAATTTACCACTGTTCCGAACGTGATGGAGGACGTGGTAGAAATTGGTTTGAATCTTAAGAAAATTCGTTTTCGGATTCATACCGATGAGCCGCAAACCTTAACGTTAAGAATAAAAGGCGAAAAAGCGATCACTGCCGGTGATTTTGAATCTAATGGTTCAATTGAAGTAGTAACGCCAGATATTCATATTGCCACTATAACCAGTAAGAGCGGGGAATTAGATTTAGAAATAAAAGTGGAAAAGGGCATGGGTTATGTGCCGGTAGAAGCGCGGAAATTTGAAAAATTGCCGATTGGCACCATTGCCTTGGATGCGTTTTTCTCGCCTGTCGTACGCGTGAATTTCACGGTGGAAAATATGCGGGTGGGTGATCGAACCGATTATAACCGCCTCAAGTTGGAAGTGCGGACTGATGGTACGCTGACTCCTTCTCGAACCGTTCATAAAGCGAGCGATATTTTACGCGATCATTTTGACAAGATTTCTAAATTAGAAATCCGAGAGCCAGCGCCGATCGCGGAAGATGCCGACGGAAAAAAGCCAAGTAAGAAAAAAAAGAAGTAAGATTATATGCGCAAGTTTCATAAAAAACGGGGGCCACGAAAATCCTTTCTTAAAAATTTGGCTCATAACTTAATAATGGATGAGCGGATTGAAACGACACTTGCGCGAGCAAAAGAAATTCGGCCGCTAGTGGAAAAGCTCATTACTCGAGCAAAAAAACAAAATATCGCCAGTTTGCGGATTTTGTTATCCAAACTTCCGAAAGATTCCGGCAATAAGCTGTATTATGAAATTGCTCCAAAATACCAAGGTCGCCAAGGGGGTTATTTGCGAATCATTAAAAGCGCGGGTACTCGAAAACGTGATGCGGCCTTGAAAACAATTATTGAATTTGTGTAATTACTATGATTTATACTATCGATGCAACCAACAAAAAATTAGGCCGCTTGGCTTCGGAAATCGCTTTGATTCTTCAGGGTAAAAAAAGTGTCTATTATAACCCGCGACTGGCCGGCGGTGATGAAGTCTATATAACGAATATTGACCATCTCAGCATTACCCAGACTAAAAAAGAACAGAAAGTGTATTATCGGCATACGGGCTACATGGGACATTTACGGGAGAAAACCTTAAAGCAAATGTGGGAACAGTCACCGGCTAAGGTATTACGTTTAGCGGTGGCGCGGATGTTACCCAAGAATTTTTTGCGGGAAAAACGGTTGAAACGATTAATTTTTGAAAAAGCGAAATAAATATATGGTGGCAAAAATGGATACAAAAACTACTCCAGTTCCAGCGGAACGTTATATCGAAGCAGTCGGGCGCCGAAAGACCGCTGTTGCTCGCGTGCGGCTCGTACAAAAGAAAGGCCTGATTCATATTAATGAACGGGGTTTTAAAGAATATTTTCCTCAAACGAAACAGCAAGAGTTGGTGCTCGCGCCGCTCGAATTAGTGGGAGTGAGTGACAAAATGACCGTAACCGCTCATGTGCATGGTGGTGGTATGATCGCTCAAGCTGAAGCGGTGCGGCATGGCATTAGCCGGGCATTGGTCAAACTGCAAGAAAGTCTGCGACCAAAATTGCGTGTGGTTGGTTTTCTGACTCGCGATCCTCGCATGGTGGAACGGAAAAAATACGGCTTGAAGAAAGCTCGTCGCGCTCCACAATGGGCGAAGCGCTAAAGCGTTTCCTTTCGAATCGCACATTCATATGTTTAAGAGAATCATTGTATCACGCTATTTTTTTTGGCTTTTTCCGCTGTTTATTTTTTTAGCGAGTTGCTGGAGCATCTCCTTATTCGTTAACTTTCCAATCGTAAGCCCAATTTTTCATTTTTCGGGAGGCGTTGCCATGGCAATCGTTTTCTTCCATTTTTGGGAAACCAGACCAGCAATTTATTTTTTGAAGCGTTATCCACTTTTAAATTTTATATTTGCAATCAGCTTTGTTGCATTAATTGGCGTCTTATGGGAATTTTATGAATTTCTTACGGATGTTTTACTTCCTATAATGCCTATTCTTCATCCAGTCATCGCGCAACCCAGCCTTGCGGATACTATGGCAGACTTTTTCTTTGATCTTTTGGGTAGTGTGACTGTATGCCTGACGTATTATTTATCCTTTGTAAAGGAAGTCCCTGCTATTAGTTTTCAGAGAAGCGCTGTGGTAGCTACTTCGGCAATCCATAAAGAAACAAGCCAAAAAAACACTATTAAAGAAGTGTAGGGCTTATTTTAGATCCACTGTATATACATCTCCGGAACGGAGAATGTAGAGATTTTCTTGGGTAAGTTGGTAGTCTTGGGTATTGGTAGCGATAGTTTGAAAATTTTGCGGCAAGGCATTGTCAATTTCTGTCAGTTGGAGCTGGTTATGAGTTTGAAGGAAAAGATAGCTGGAATTGGAATGCCACGTGTACTGGGGCGTTTCTGTTGAAAAAGGAAGGGTAAAAGTATAAAGTTCCCCGGTTTTCTTTTGGAAAATCGCGTCTTCTTCTAAAAATAAAATATGGATGCGAGTGGGATTATCCAGATTCAAGAGCGCGATTTTTTTCTGATCCGGAGATACTTGGAACATAACTTGAGCGTGGGCAAAATCGGATTGTTCCAAAATTTGCATAATCACATCTCGATTATGGAATTCATTTGGAAAACTTTGCCATTTTTGATTGAACCAAAATACTGCCTGATCATTGCGAGTGAGTTTTTGAATTACGCCTTGATCCATTCGGGTTAATAAGGATTGCTCGAGATTGAAATGGTAGAGGTTGCGATTGGTCGCAATAAGTAAATACGTGGAATCCGTGGGGTCAAAAATGGCGGTGCTAATTTTTTCATCCGCGCGAAGGCCGGAAAGAGCTATTGGAGTTGTCGTGGTTGCGTTCAAGAAGTTGATATCTAATAATGATAGCGTTTGATTAGTTTTATTTGCCAGTAAAGCACTGGTGCCATTTGGCGACCAGTCCAGAACGTGATCGCCGGAAATAATTTGATTATTCAAATGCAACTGTTTTTGTTGATCTTTGAAGATGGTGTATTTCGATCCTGGCCAGATATCGATTACTTTTTGAGCGAATAGTTGCAGCGTGGGTTGAGTTGGGACAAGGACAATCGGATACACTGCTTTCACGAGCGAGGGATGTACAATAAAGCGTTTATACCAGCTTTGATAACCCATCCGAGAAATTTCCACGGCATAGGTTTTTGGAAAAAGCTTATCAATGAGTAAGGTATTTTTTAAAAACCCAGATTTCATCTGGTAACTGGTTTTTTCCACTTTCAGCGTAAGATCTCCGGGAGTGGCTTCGAAATATAAGCCGCCTAGCTTATCAATTCGTTTAGTCTCAAAATCAAACCGCCAGCCATTCGAATAGAAAATAAGCAGGGTGCTGGCAACGAAGAAAATGCAGACTAAGAGATAAAAAATCGTACGGCGGGTACGAATTGTCATAGCTGATAGTATACGAAAAAATTGCTCTTTCGGCAATATGGAAAAACAATAAAAGATTTTGACAGTCACGTTACAGATACAGTAAGATAAGGCTACACATCCTTTATGTTTACTCGCAAAATAGGCATTGATCTTGGCACCGCTAATACGATTGTGTTTGTTCCGGGACGCGGTTTTATTATCAACGAACCGACGATTGTGGCGTTGAGTTTGCCGGACAATACAGTGCTCGCGGTCGGAAGAGAAGCTAAAGAAATGATTGGCCGTACACCTGAAGATATTGTCGCATATCGTCCGCTGAAAGATGGCGTAATTGCGGATTACTATATTACTAAAGCGATGCTGAGATATTTCATTACGAAATCCTGCGGCCAGTACAATATTTTTCGTCCGGATGTAGTGATCTCCGCACCCGCGGGCATCACGCAAACCGAACGGCGGGCAGTAATGAATGCCGCGCGCGAAGCCGGAGCCAAAGAAGCGTATATCGTGAAAGAGCCGATTCTTGCTGCCTTGGGCGCGGGAATTCCGATTAACGCCTATTCCGGCAATATGATTATCAATATCGGCGGCGGTACTTCGGAAGTGGCGGTAGTATCGCTGGGCGGCATTGTCTCGTGGGCGAGCCAGCGAGTTGCTGGCAATAAATTTGACCAGGCGATTACGGATTATATCAAGAAAAAATATTCGCTGATTGTTGGAGAACAAATGGCGGAAACCGTGAAGATTGCGATTGGCGCCGCGTTGCCATCTCGAGAAAAAAACGAATTCCAAATTCGCGGCCGAGATTTAGTGTCTGGTTTGCCGAAAGATATCGTGATTACTTCTAATGAAATTGCCGAGGCTTTGAACCCCTATTTAATGGAGATTGCCGCTTCGGTTCAGAATGTCTTTAATGAAACGCCACCGGAATTAGTTGCGGATATTATGGAAAAAGGAATTTTAGTATCGGGTGGCGGAGCACAGCTAAGATACATTGACGATTTCTTCAAGCGTATGACTGGCGTGGAAACCTATATTGCCGATGAACCTTTGTTCTGTGTTGCGAAAGGCGCCGGTTTAATTCTGAATCATTTGGACGTGTACAAGCGGACTCTGCTCAATAAACGCTAATGTATATTGGCCGTCAATATCTCGTGAGCCGTTTTCAAGCGCTGGTGCAATCCAATCAGCTGGCGCAAAGTTATGTTTTTTTTGGCGAACCACAGGTAGGGAAATGTTTTTTTGCCGAGCATCTGGCGTATTTACTAGAACGCGGCGAGTTCGCAATTACTGGCCGACCCTTACAGGACGCGCAAGTTCTTCGAGATGTGAATGGTATTGATGATATGCGGCTGCTTAAACATTTTCTCTGGCAAAAGCCGGTTTTTTCCTCCCGCCGGACAGTAGTGATTGATCAGGCGGATCGCCTTACTCCGGAAGCGCAAAACGCAATCTTAAAAATTACCGAAGAACCGCCAGCACATAGCTTATTAATTTTGATTGCGACGCATACAGAAAATCTGTTACCACCACTAGCTTCCCGTCTCCAAAAAATTTATTTTGGCCGACTGACTGATCCAGAGTTGCAATCAATTTCTCCGGATGCGACGTTGATTGCCCGCGCCTGCGGCCGGCCCGGACGATTAGCTCGCCTGCAAGAAAAAAATGAACTATATCAATTAGCATATCAGTACTCTGATTCCTTTTTACAAGGATCGGCAAGCGCGCGTTCCCAGCTCATTAAAGCATTAGTAGAAGAGCAAAAAGAGAAACCCGAGCTGTTAGACCGGTTTTTTGAAGAGCTGCTTATCGCCTTACGTCCGCAATCAAAAAAGTCCTTACATCTGCTTCGTTCCGTCCTCACTCGATTATTTCTGATAAAAAGCTATACTACTAATAAACGTCTTCAATTAGAAGCAATTTCGTCTCTATAACTATGGAAAAAATAATCGGCATCTTTTTGTTTGTTATATGTCTGGGCATTGTCATCTATTTTTTGCCGCTCGTGTGCACATAAAATAGTTTTCTGGCTATGGATATCAAAGTAACTGGAGAGCGACTGCGGGCAGTCGTTCAAAATTTAAAACAGGAGTTGCAAACCCTCCGAAGTAATCGGCCTTCTCCGAAAATGGTGGAGGATATTAAAGTCGAGTATTATGGTCAATTCACTCCGATCAATCAGCTGGGTTCGATTTCCGTGGTGCCGCCCCGAGAAATTGATATTCAAGTCTGGGATACTAATGCTGTGAGCGCGATTGCGAAAGCGATTGAGGCTTCCAGTTTGAATGTGCCTGCGAATACTACCGGCAACTTGATTCGGATTAATTTACCCCAACTCACCGACGAAAGAAAACAAGCATTAGAAAAAGTAGTTCGTAAAGTTGTGGAGGAATCGCGGATTCGCGTTCGCGGAGTTCGGGAAGATGCGAATAAGGAAATTCGCAAAGCCGAGGAAGAGAAAAAACTTTCCGAAGACGCCGCGTTTAAGGAAAAAGAAGCCGTGCAAAAAGCCGTGGACGGAGTGAACGCGGAAATAGAAAAATTGCTGGAAGATAAAATTCATGAAATTTTTGATTAATCTTCTTCTATGACATTGTTCTATGCATTAGTAGTTTGCCTCGGCCTCTCCTTTTTGATTATCGCTCACGAGCTTGGGCATTTTTTGGCCGCGCGTTATTTTAATGTGTTAGTGGAAGAATTCGGTTTTGGCATTCCACCTCGGATTTTTGGAAAAAAAATCGGGGAGACTATTGTGAGTTTAAATTGGTTGCCCATTGGCGCTTTTGTGCGTGTGGCTGGTTTAGAAGGCGCTCCTAAAGATCAGAGTAAGGTAAGTGTCCCGTCTAATCGAGATTTTAATCATCAAGCACTTTGGAAACGATTTTTAATTATTGGCGCAGGCGTGCTTATGAATTTTATTGTTGGCTGGTTGCTGATTTCTTCGGTGTTTGTGATTGGGATTCCATCGGCGCTCGTGGTCGCAGAAGTGAAAATTGGAAGCGTTGCCGCGCAGGCAGGCATCCAAGAAGGGGATCAATTTCTGGATTTTCCCAATCGAGATATCTTGACTGGCTTTTTAGAAAGTCATAAGGGCGAATTAGTATCTGTGCGGATTCGCCGCGGGAGCAAAGAAATTGAGATTCCGGTAATGCCTCGCGTACACGTACCACCGGGCGAAGGGAATTTAGGCGTCTTTTTAGTTGAAGCGGGTACGCCGCAGTTGTCATGGTGGGCAAGTTTAACAAGGGGCTTTGTAGTCTCGCTCCATATTATGCAAGCAATCTTTTTAGGTTTGATTGATCTATTTATCGGTCTGTTTACTGATATTAATATTCTCGATAAATTTGTCGGTCCAGTGGGAATTGTCGGTATGGCGATTCAGCAAACCCGGCTGGGAGTGCCCTATTTTCTCCAGCTCCTTGCGATGATTTCTTTGAATCTCGCAGTCTTCAATGTCATTCCGATTCCGGCATTGGATGGCGGCCGGCTTTTGTTTCTTATAATTGAAAAAATTAAAGGTAGCCGCATTTCCGAAAAAACCGAACGGATAGTTAATAGTGTTGGGTTTGCGGTATTAGTCACTTTGATTCTCGCCATTACCGTCAAAGATGTAGCGGTATTGTTTCATTAACCCTCTTGCGTTGATAGAGTAAACAAAACAGAGTTGCTCTTTGAGAGTAACTTATGTATATTTTTTATATTAGCTTTCAGTACCTATGCGCCAATCCCAACTCTTCACTAAAACCACTCGTCATATACCAGAAGGAGAAGAGGCAAAAAATGCCCAACTACTTATTAAGGCTGGCTTTGTGAGTAAGTCTTCCGCGGGCGTGTATAGTGTATTGCCTTTAGGTCTCCGCGTACTCAATAAGATTACTCATATTATCCGAGAAGAGATGAATGAAATTGGCGGGGAAGAGTTATTGATGCCTGCGTTGATCCAAAGAAAATATTGGGAGCAGACCAAACGTTGGGATGTAGATGTGATTTATCGCACGGGCATTGGCGCGGGCGCGGATCCGAAACAATCGGAGTATGGCCTGGGTTGGACTCACGAAGAAGTGATTACTGCCATCGCAACTAATTTTATCAATTCGTATAAAGATCTTCCGAAAGCAGTCTATCAGATTCAAACTAAATTTCGGGCGGAAGCGCGGGCGCAAGCTGGTTTACTGCGTGGCCGGGAATTTTTGATGAAAGATCTCTATAGTTTTCACACCGATGCGAATGAATTGAATGCATTTTATCAAAAAGTAATCGGTGCCTACGAAAAAATCTTTACTCGGATGGGTTTAAAAACGTTCCTCACTGAAGCCAGTGGCGGCGCGTTCACGAAAGAATATACCCACGAGTTCCAAGTATTAAGCGAAGCCGGAGAAGATGTGATTTTTTACTGCCCGAAATGCAAATTTTCCCAAAATCGAGAAATTTATAATGAGGCCGCTCATCGGGACTGTATCGGAGAAATCAAAACCGGCCAAGCCATTGAAGTGGGTAATGTATTTAAGCTCGGTATTAAATTTTCTGAAGCCTTTAAGTTGAATTATTTAGATGCGCAAGGCACCCGTCACCCAGTGGTGATGGGATCCTACGGTATTGGTCCGACTCGAGTGTTAGGTACGATCGTGGAAGAATATAATGACGAGAAAGGAATGTGTTGGCCGGAAAGCGTTGCTCCGTTTCGAGTGCATCTGATTTCTCTTGGTGATTCCGCTCGAGTACAAAAGGCCGCCGAAAGCGCTTACAAACTCATTAGACAGAAAACGGGTTTTCAAGTACTATTTGACGATAGAAATGTATCCGCGGGGGAGAAATTGAATGATGCGGATTTAATCGGTATTCCGTGGCGGTTAGTAATCAGCGAGAAAACCATTGCCGCCAAAAAAATAGAAGCGAAAGGACGGACGGAAAAAACCGCTCACTTAGAAGATCTGCGAAAGTTCTTAACGCAATTATCAAAAAAAGAACGTGTATGAAATTGAAAGAATATTTTTCAAAAAATATCGGAGTGGATTTAGGCACAGCCAATACATTGGTGTACGTGTCCGGTCGGGGCATTGTCGTCAATGAACCTTCCATCGCGGCGGTAAATAATAAAACCGGCCAGGCGATTGCGATTGGCGAAGACGCGAAAAAAATGATTGGCCGAACACCGACCCATATCACGGTCATCCGACCGCTCATTAACGGCGTGATTTCCGATTTCGAAATGACCCAAACTATTCTCCGGCATTTTTTGCGGAAAATCGGCGGGTTTAAATCTTTTTTTAATTATCATCAAGCGGTGATTGGCGTACCTAGTAATCTGACGGAGGTGGAAAGAAAATCCGTAGAAGACGCGATGCTGGGCGCGGGCGTCAGTAAAGCGCACGTGATTGAAGAGCCGCTCGCGGCGGCGATCGGCGCCCGACTGCCTGTCCACGAACCAACTGCCAATATGATCGTGGATATCGGCGGTGGCACCACCGAAATTGCGATTATCTCTATGGGCGGAATTGTCACTGCGAAAAGCTTGAAAATTGCCGGCGATAAATTTAACGAAGATATTATTCGTTTTATTCGGGATGAATTTAAGTTGATTATTGGTGATCCAACTGCGGAAGAGTTAAAAATGGTCATCGGTTCCGCAATTCCTATTGATCAAAAAATGGAGTTGGTGATTCGCGGTCGGGATATGGTGACTGGTTTGCCGAAAGAAGTAATTGTGCGGGAACCGCATATTCGCGCCGCCATCCAAAAATCCTTACGCTTGATTGTGGATTCGATTCGAGAAGTGATTGAAACCACGCCGCCGGAATTAGTGGGTGATGTGCTCAAGCGGGGCATTTATCTGTGTGGCGGCGGCAGTTTGCTGAAAGGCATTGATCGCTTGATCCAGAAAGATCTTTCTGTAATGACAGCGGTGGTTGACGATCCGTTGACCTGCGTCGTGCGGGGCACCGGCGTAATCGCAGAAAATTTTGAAAAGTATTCTTCTATTTTAAACAATCCGCTCCGCCCTCGGGAGATTAATATCTAAGCTTCTTCCGTACCGGTGAGCGTAATGCAAGAGTATGCATCGAGCACACCAATTTATCGCAATTGTCCTCTTAATAATTTTAGGCACCTTAGGGATTTTTTTTCGTAATCAATTATTTTCTAAGCTTCATTTTTATTCCGTATCGGAAATCAGCCAGTTAAAGCTAGAAAATGAAAGTCTAAAATCGCAATTACCTCCGACTAAGGCAGAAACTATTTCAGAAATTACGAGCGGCCAATGGCGTTACCACAAAGCCTTAGTCTATTCCAGTTACCCAATCAATAATCAGAAATTACTGGCCATTACGCTTGGTGAAATAGATGGAATTGCGAAAGGAATGGCCGTGGCAGTCGTGCCGGGTATCTTAGTGGGTCAAGTGACTGAAGTTTTTCCTCATTACAGTTTTGTTCGGACTATTTTTGATACCGACCTCAAACTTTCCCTTCGCATTGGCACGTTACAAGAAGAAGGTTTACTCGAAGGCGGTAATCCGCCCGCAATCAGTTTTATTAAAGATAAAAAAATTGCGAGCGGAGAAAATGTCTATTCGGCTGGGCTGCTTTTCCCTTATGGATTAAAATTAGGAACCGTTGGGCGTTTTCTGGATGGTAATAGCGGAGATTATTTCAAGCGGGTTTTGTTGGACATAGCATATCGCATCAGTGATCTCCGCGAGGTTTATGTGATTACGAATTATGTCCCCAAATTTTAAACACGCACTTTTTTTCTTTGTGGCGATTGGTTGCGCTGCCTTGCTTCAGCGTACAGGGATGATTGCTTTTGGCGGCGTAACGCCAAATTGGGTTCTAGCTTTTTTGCTCACGGCCATAGTGTTTATTGACGATGTTTTCTTTTTTGAAGGCTTAGCACTCTGGGCCAGCGGCCTGATAAAATTTTATCCGGGGATAGATGTGATGAGTATCGGACTTTTTGCCACTGGGAACGTTCTTTTTTATCTTAAGCGTTCTGTATCCTGGCGGAGCGGTATCAACGTGGGAATTTTTATCGTGGTGGGTACGCTGTTTTTTAATGCTCTTGTTGATATACAATTTGTAAAAAATCATCTGGATATCATCGGTTTAGAAGTAATCTATAATCTCGTCGGAGGTTATGTGGCGTATTTCCTTGCCCGATTTTTATAACTATGTCTTTTCACGAAGAGATTTTTTTAGAAGAATCCATAGACACTCTTACTAAGGGTGATGTGGAGGCTTTAGAATTACCGCTCTCTCGGAGAACCTTTCTTTTTATTCTGGTTCTGATTGTATTGGTGGGAGTCGGGATTGGCGGCCGACTTTTGTTTTTAAATCAATATCGAGGCAATTTTTATCAAACACGATCAGCGGCGAATATGGGAAAGGATGTGCTTGCGCCCGCGGCCCGCGGTTTGATTTTCGATCGTTATGATAAACCGCTCGTGGAAAACATTTCCACTTTTAGTGTTTCCGTAAAAGCGCAAGATGCGCTTCGAGTCGCTCATCTGCTGAATTTACCGACAGGTGAATTGGAGCAACGATTGAAAAATTTTAATTATGAGGATAACTCAACTTTAATTTTAACTCGGGATTTAGATCCGGAGAAAGTTGTGTACCTGAAAAGCCTGAATTTAGCAGGCGTAGAAATTATTAACGATTATAAACGGTATTATCCAAATGGGGCGGCCTTTGCCCATGTTCTTGGCTACACTGGTTTGGGGCCGGATAATCAATTTATCGGCAGAGCTGGCGTAGAATCATTCTACGATGCATTTTTGCGGGGTAAAGACGGGCATTCGGTGGTGTATCGTAACGCGGTTGGCCAAAAGCTGGATACGAAACAAGTAACGCTCGCGGAAAATGGCAATAATCTCTACACAACTCTGGATGCGGATTTACAAAACTATGTATATCAGCGCGTAGGCGATCAACTGGCATTTCTTGGCCGAAAAGCTGGCGTTGGTATTGTACTCCAGCCGCAGACCGGCGAGGTATTGTCGCTTGTCAGTTTTCCTAGTTTTGATAGTAATCTTTTTAATCTTCCGGGCAAAAGCGCGGAACGGCTTCAGCTTTTAAATTCTTCCTCAAAACCGATTCTCAATCGAGCGATTGCCGGTGTGTATACGCCCGGTTCGGTAGTGAAACCGATGGTGGCAGTCGGCGCCTTGAAAGAGGGTGTGGTGACTGCCCAAACTCAAATATTTTCCGCTGGCTTTATTGAAATTCCCAATCCTTATTTTCCGGATCAGCCAAGTCGGTTTTTGGATTGGAAACCTCACGGTTGGGTAGATGTCCGATCAGCGATTGCCCGATCCAGCAATATTTATTTTTATGCCGCCGGCGGGGGATTGGGAGAGGTTAAAGGATTAGGCATTGAACGTTTAAAAAAATATTGGCAGGCATTTGGTTTCGGTCAAAAAACTGGAATTGACTTAAGTCCGGAAAGCGAAGGGTCTTTGCCGGATCCCGAAATCAAAGAAAAAAAGAAACACGATATTTGGCGTATTGGTGATACGTATAACGTGACTATTGGCCAAGGAGATTTACTGGTTACCCCGATTCAAATCATCAGTCAAATCGCCTCCATTGCGAACGGCGGTAAATTTTATACCCCATTTTTTATGAATAAAATTACCGATGCAAGCGGTACATTGATAAAAACTAATCAGCCTCGAGTGGTGCTGGATAATTCCAGTTTGGAACCGTATCTCAAAGAAGTACGCCACGGGATGGAAGACGCGGTCAGTAAGTCTTATGGCACTGCGCATTTATTGAGCACTTTGCCGATTGTCGCGGCTGGGAAAACCGGCAGTTCCCAGGTATCGAATAATACTAAAACTAATGCTTTTTTTGTCGGCTATGCGCCCGCGGATAATCCACAGGTAATCATACTGATATTAATTGAAGACGCCATCGCGGGTAGTCTGAACGCAGTACCAGTAGGAAAAGATATTATAGACTGGTATTATCAACATCGCTTAAGCACTCGCCATTCCTTGTAAGTCGCTTTATACTCTATACTATAATATGTTCAATATTGTCGGGCTCATAAAAACAGCTGGTTATCTCGGGCTATTCGCAATTGTCTTTGCCGAATCCGGATTATTTATCGGGTTTTTTCTGCCCGGAGACAGCTTATTATTTACCGCTGGTTTTCTTGCTTCCCAAGGATACTTGCGTATTTGGATATTGATACCAGTTATTTTTATTGGCGCTGTGTTAGGCGATAACGTTGGCTATGCGTTCGGTCGGAAAGTGGGGCCAATGATTTTCGTTAAAGAGGATTCTTTGTTTTTTCATAAGAGCTATTTAGATCGGGCGCAGGTATTTTATGAACGCTATGGCAAAAAAGCGATTGTGCTCGCGCGTTTTATGCCCGGCGTACGAACCTTTGCTCCAATTCTCGCGGGTGTCGGAAAAATGCAATATGCAGATTTCCTATTTTATAATATTATTGGTGGTATAGTTTGGGGGATGGGTTTGCCATTGCTTGGTTATTATCTTGGCAATACGGTTCCAAATATTCAAGAATATTTAAATTGGATTATTGGCGCGATTATTCTGCTTTCCGTAGCGCCTACGACAGTGCACATACTTCGCAATGCTGAACACCGAGCTTTGATTATACAAAAAATTAAAAAAATATTTTAAACCCGATGAGTAAAGTATTAGCGTTTAACTGGAAAATGAATCCGGCAAAATTAAACGAGGCCTTGGAATTGGCAAGAATCAGCGATGCGCCGCAGGTAATTGTCATACCACCGTTTGTCTTTTTGGAAGAAGTAAAGAAGATACTCAAAAAAGCCTCACTTGGAGCCCAAGATTTATTTTGGCAAAATCCCTCGGTAGAGGGCGGAGCGTTTACCGGCGAAGTCTCCGGCGAAGAATTAAAGAATCTGGGAGTTGCTTATGCAATTATTGGGCATTCTGAACGCCGCCAAAAATTGGGTGAGACGGATGCCATTGTCGCGAAAAAATTGAAGACGGCTTTAGAGATTGGCCTCATACCGATTTTTTGCGTAGGCGAAACAGCCGCAGAAAAAGAACGGGGCGAAAGAGACGAAGTGCTCAAGCGTCAAATTGAAATTGGTTTAGCAATTGCTGAAAGCGATTCGCGTTTTCATCATGCTCAAATCCTTCTCGCGTATGAGCCAGTATGGGCGATTGGTTCCGGTAATCCGGAAACTCCGGAATCCGCCGCGGCGACTATCAGCGCTTTGCGGGAAATAATTGCTACCCATCCTTTTAAGATGACTTTTCTCTATGGCGGTTCGGTGAATTCCCAAAATCTGAAAAATTATTTAAACTATAAAGAGATTGATGGCGTCCTTGTCGGCGGCGCCAGCCTTCAGAAAGAAGAAATTAAACAAATGATTACGAATCTTAATTAATATGTTCTCTATATTGAAAAAAATTGACCCATTCGATAAACTCAGGGTCAATCCTGAGCAAGATCGAAGGATTGAAAAAGCAAAAGAATGGTTTTGGTTATTTTTAAACATTGCGCTTGTGGTCGTCAGTATCACGGGACTAGCAGGTATTGTCGCTTTGCACCGCTTCGGTAGTTCTTTGCCGCCGGCCCGGATAATTTATGTAAATGCCGAGGGTAAAACCACAGTCACGCCGAATCTTGCTTCGCTTTCTTTCTCGGTCGTCACCGAAGGCAAGGATCCGGAAAAAATCTCCCAAGAGAATATTCAGAAGATGAATACCGCGATTGAATATATTAAAAATCAGGGCATTCCTACTCCAGATATTAAAACCGCGGGTTATGATTTATCGCCGCGATACGAATACGACGAAACGCAGCGCAAAAGTTTCGTGACCGGCTATACATTGACGCAGACAGTTTTTGTAAAAATTCGAGATTTTTCCCGAATTGGAAAAGTGCTTGGGGCCTTACCGCAATTAGGCGTGAATCAAGTCAGTGGTTTGAATTTTGAAGTGGAAAATCCGGATCAGTATTTAAACATTGCGCGACAAGAAGCTTTTACGAAAGCTTTGGCCAAGGCGAAGGCAATGGCAAAACAAAATAACGTGCATATTGAGCGAGTAGTGACTTTCTCTGAATCTCAAGGCGGCTATCCTTATCCGTTTCGCTACGATACGATGAGCGCGAAAGGCGGTGGGACAATGGAAGCGGCGCCGCCTCAGATTGAGCCCGGAAGCCAAGAAGTTACGGTTAACGTTTCCGTTACGTACGAAATTGACTAAGGTATTATTTATTCTCTAGTAGCTCTACGCCTAAGTTTTATCTAGTTGGACAGGCTGGCTACGGCACAGAATTATTTTTTTTAAGAATTTTTTAGACCATGGGGATATTCATTGATCGGCGGGATTTAAAAATGAGTTGGTATGTTGGCCTCCTCGCTGGTTTTTTAGCCTTGCCAACAATTCATAATTTGCAGTTTTACCAAATTACCTTTTTTTCCGGAGCGAGTACGATTATTGGACTTGCGGCATTTACCGTACTTGGTTATGTGGTGGCATGCGTATTGCGCCATCGGTTGTCGTGGGCAGTGCAATTCGTAAAATTCGGAATCGTCGGCGGTCTGAATATGATGGTGGATTTAGGGATATTGAATACGTTAATGTATTTCACTCATTTTACTTCCGGCATTGGCTATGTAGTTTTAAAATCAATTTCTTTTGTGTTTGGCGTAACTAATAGTTATCTGTGGAACCGAGCGTGGACATTCCAATCAACGGAAAAGGTGACCTCGAAAGAATTTATTAAATTCGTAGTGGTCAATCTAGTTGGTTTTGGAATTAATGTTGGTTCGGCGGCCTTTGTTGTAAATGTGATTGGTGTACCGGTCGGAATCCGTCCGGAAGTCTGGTCCAATGTCGGTGCCCTCTCTTCGGTAGCGATTTCCATGATTTGGAACTTTATCGGAATGAAGTTTCTTGTGTTTAAGAAGTAAATAAAGTTCCCGCTTGCATTTCTTTTTGAGATATGCTATAATACAAGAGTTAGTGAGTGAGTTTATTCCTTAACGATGATATCGACTAAGGAATGCCTCGAATCTATTTGGCTTAAGACCCCCGCAAGGGGGTTTTGAGTTTTTTGACTACTCCTCTATACTGTAAATGAGCAGTAGCACGAGCAACTCACTAATTACAAATAGAATTGGAGTTCACCACTACTGCTCATTTATAATTGGAAGTTACCTTGGCAGTAAAATTCTAGTTATAAATGAGTAGTGGTAATATAAAAATTATGCGTATTCAATTAAAAGCCAAGGGATTCGAATTAACTCCGTCATTGACGGAATTTACCGAAACAAAATTAGGTTCTCTCGAGAAATTTATTAAGCGCTGGGATGTAAATGATTCAGTGATCATCCGAATCGAACTTGCCAAAACCACCCAGCACCATCACAAAGGTAATGTGTTTTATGCCGAAGCGAATTTAGATTTACCGCATAGAGTATTGCGAGTAGAGGAAACCGCAACCGACATTCACGCGGCGATTGAAACCCTTAAAGATCGCTTGAAAAATGAGCTTTTGCGCGTCAAAGAAAAGGATGCGGAGCACTAGGTTTTTTTATACACATCAGCTATAATCAGGTCATTATCGCAAGCTTTGGCTTGCGATTTTAACATAGTATCGCGGACATCATTTATGCGACTTCTTAATTTTTTATTTGATCCAACTAAAGAACTGAAAAAGCAGGTGGCGGCCATTAATGTGCTGGAGCCGGAGATCGAGAAATTAGATAATCTTGCTCTTGCTACCGAAAGCCGAAAGTTACAAAGCCCGATCGCTCAAGTAGAGAGCGGTGGGGTAGATTTGATTCGCGCTTTTGCTTTGGTACGAGAAGCGGCAAAGCGAACTCTGAAACAGCGGCATTTTGACGTGCAGTTAATGGGTGGTATTGCCCTTCACGAAGGCAAGATTGCGGAGATGGCCACTGGTGAAGGAAAAACCCTGGCTTCGACGACCGCAATCTATTTGAATGCTCTTGCGGGCAAGGGGGCGCACGTCGTAACCGTGAATGAATACCTCGCCAAGCGGGATGCCGTCTGGATGGGTCAAATTTATCATCTGTTAGGCCTTAAAGTGACTTGTCTCGTCCATAGCGGCGCATTACTCTATGACCCCGCCTGGCGCATTCCAGAAGGCCAAGCAACCCAGATTGATAAAGAACGGGATACTACCGGAAACTTTCTTGTCCAAGAGGAGTATTTGCGGCCAATTTCGCGAAAGGAAGCCTACGAAGCGGATATTACTTATGGCACGAATCACGAATTTGGTTTTGATTATTTGCGGGATAATTTATCGTATGCCAAAGAAGTCAAAGTCCAGCGCGGGCATTATTTTGCGGTGATTGATGAAATTGATAGCATTCTTATTGATGAAGCCAGAACCCCGCTGATTATTTCCGCGCCGGACGCGGAATCGAGCGATTATTACAAAGTTTTTTCCCGGATTGTTACTAACTTAACCGCGGAAGAAGATTATCTCGTTGAGGAAAAAATGAAATCAGTCAATATCACGGAAGCGGGTATTGATAAAATCGAACACGCGCTCAAAATCACTAATCTCTATGGTCCGGAACATTTGCGACTGACTCATTATTTACAAGAAAGTTTGCGCGCGTATGCGCTGTTTCGGAAAGATCGGGATTATGTTGTGAAGAATGGAGAAATCATTATCGTAGATCAATTTACCGGCCGGTTGATGTTGGGGCGTCGCTATTCTGGCGGATTGCATTTGGCGATTGAAGCGAAAGAGGGCGTGCCGGTGCAACAAGAATCTCGTACCTACGCGCAAATCACGATTCAGAATTATTTCCGATTATATAAAAAACTGGCGGGGATGACCGGCACCGCCCAAACGTCCGCGGAAGAATTTGATAAAGTCTATGGTTTGAAAGTGGTGACGATTCCTACGCATCGGCCGATTGCCCGCAAAGACTTGGCGGATTTAATTTATAAAACTGAAGAAATTAAATTTACCGCGTTAGCGCAAGACGTGAAAGCGCGTCAGGAAAAAGGCCAGCCAGTGTTAATCGGTACCGTTTCCATTGAAAAAAATGAAATGATATCGAATCTGCTTTCGCGCAACGGCATTCGTCACGAGATTTTGAACGCGAAAAATCATGAGCGAGAAGGTATGATTATTGCTCAAGCCGGAGCGCTGGGAGCGGTGACCGTGGCAACAAACTTGGCCGGTCGTGGTGTGGATATTATTTTAGGTGGTAACCCTCCGGATTCCTTGAAATCTCAAAAGGTGAAAGAGTTGGGCGGTTTGCACGTGCTTGGTACGGAACGTCACGAAGCGCGGCGCATTGATAATCAGCTCCGCGGCCGTTCCGGACGCCAAGGTGATCCCGGCTCCACGCAATTTTATCTGTCCCTTGAGGATGATCTAATGCGAATTTTTGGCGGTGAAAAATTGAAGAGCTTAATGGAACGATTGGATATTCCCGACGATATGCCAATTGAATCCCGAATCGTCTCTGGCGCAGTTTCCCAAGCCCAATCCAAAGTGGAAGGGTTGAATTTTGACGCGCGCAATCATCTTTTGGAATACGATGATATTTTGAATAAACAGCGTCTGGCGTTCTATAAGAAACGAGATGAGCTGTTAGACAACAAAGCTCACCCGCAAGTGTTGAGCACTCTCGATTTATATTGGATGAATCATTTAGAAACCATAGAAGCGCTTCGGGAATCCGTGCGTTTGCGAGCGTATGGCCAGCACGATCCGCTCGTGGAATATCGGCGCGAAACCCATATCGCGTTCCAGCAATTAATGGAAGAATTCGAAAAGTGGCAGCAGGAAAATGCTCAACGCATATCCCAATTGAATAAAGAACCGATTATAAACATTCCGCCGCAAGTAATGGCGCAACATTTGTCCGGCAATAATTTTGAAAAAGTCGGGAGAAATGAACCTTGTCCGTGCGGAGCGAAGAAGGAAGATGAGCGACCAGTAAAGTATAAGCATTGTCATGGCAAGAATGTGTAAGTCTATTAAAGACGAGCGGAGTCGAAGGATAAAAAATGTCATGGAAAATAATGCTACAATACGGATATGGAAATCCTAGTTATCAAAAAACCAATTACTAAAGCCGAGCTTTCTAAAATAGCCAAAGCGGGTTTTGGTGATATGATAAAAGCTGTTGTAGATACTGAGCAAGGAATTATGGCAATTGGCGGTGAATTTCACGCTGAAGAGGAAGTTGTGTTATCGGAACAAGAAGGTACGAAACGAGAAAACGCGTGGGGAGTGAATCTCCATCCGGAAAAACCAGAAAAGGAATGGATCGTGTTTGATTCAATGGTGAATATAAAACCACAGCATAATAATCGTTCTCGTAAAGTTGAGGACGAAGCAATTCAAGAAAAAATTAGAGTTATCGTTACTACATTAATTCTTAATTAAGATGACTTCTCATCTCACATCGACATCTAGCCGCTGGCATACATTTTCCTTAATGGAACAGATGGGCAATATCGGCAGTGAAGTGAGCCGAGCCTCACATTGGCAGGATAAAGACACGACGCTATTTTGGAAATCTGTTGAGCGGGCTTTAGAACTTTTTGACCTTACGCTGGATGACCCGCGATGGAAGGGCCGCCGCCGAGAAATTGCGATAGCGCGGGAAGTATTTTGCGATGTTATTAATGGAGGGAAACTCTACCGCGATTCCTTTCCAAACCTTATCCGATATTTTGATGAATTTGCTTTCGCGGCAAGAAATAAAATGTAAAATTATGAAAAATAAATGGCTACTTTGGGGAGTTTTAGTATTTTTGATTAGCGGATTTGGCTGGTTTGTTTCCATTATTCTTAATGTCGTAACGTTTTTGAAGTTTCGTTCAGTAAGTAATGTTTTAGGAGTCGTGGCAATCGCGAGTATGCCTATAGCAATTATTCTCGCAATTTTTAACCGGAAAAAATTATGAAATATAACAAACTTGTCCGTGATAATATTCCGGACATTATCAAGAAAAGTGGCGACCGCGCGGTTACGCATATCGCGAGCGATGAAGAGTATTGGGAGAAATTAAATGAGAAACTCCAAGAGGAAGTCGGGGAATGGATGAAAGCAAAATCTATCGAAGAAATGGCAGATGTCTTTGAAGTCATTACCGCGATTCTGGAAGAGAATGGCTGGAGCATTGAACAAGTAGTAGAAGTCCAAGAAAAGAAACGCGCAAAACGAGGAGCATTCAAGAAGCGAATTATTTTGGATGAGGCGTAATACGGAGAAAGAACATAAAACATTTTATTTTGTCCGCTTAATAATTTATTTGATCAGCATAGGTACGAAGAGAATTGACGGATAGTATCTCTGATGAATTGATTATGGTAAAATATATAGAATATCACGCTTTAACGCGTTAAAGCGTGATATATTACGCATATCACATGAGAGTATCAAAATTTGCATCAAGAAAAGAATGGTCAGAATATGTATGGCATGAATTATTGCATCGCCTTGGTAATTCTAAAACCAGCGCCATTTTAAATTCCCTTTTAAGTTCTTATGAAAAACATATACTTGTTAACCGCCTTGCTGCCCTCGCCTTAATTAAACAAGGCAAGACATATCAAGAAATCAGCAATGAATTATGGCTTTCCTCAACTACGATTCGATCGCTTAAAAAAATGCTGGGGGACGAGAGGCCGAGAGAATATCAAAGTTATCGTAAACGCATACTTCCTGGTAAATTAAAAGGAAAACAAAATAATATACAACTGGATTCATTTATAGATATTCTGCAATGGATTGAAGTGTATCTTTCAAAAATTCCGAAAAAAGTCGGGCCTCGATGGCGGTTTTTACGCACTGTAACGCGTTAAAGTGCGTAGGCACATGGCTATAAAATACACTAAACTAGTTCGGGATAATGTTATGGATATCCAATTAGGAAAATACCGGCACTACAAAGGGAAGGAATATGAGGTTATTGGTGTGGCGAGGCATAGTGAAACATTAGAAGATTTAGTAGTGTATAAAGCACTATATGGCGAAAGAGATTTATGGGTTCGGCCAGCAAAGATGTTTTTAGAAAATGTAGAAATTAATGGTAAAATGATTCCACGTTTTAAAAAGATATGAAAATTAAGGTTGGTTCTAAAAATGAGATTAAGATAAGCGCCGTACGAGAAACGCTCAATGTATATCCAGACTTTAAAGATGCAGTAGTAGATGGGATTAACGTGCAATCCGCAGTTTCTGAGCAACCCAAGTCGATGGAAGAAACCGTTCGTGGGGCGTTGCATCGCGCAAAAATCATATTTCAAAACTGTGATTATAGTTTTGGTATTGAATCTGGCTTGATGAAAGTTCCCAATACAAAAACTGGATATATGGATTTTACCGTGTGTGCCATTTATGATGGTGCTAAATTTCATTTAGGACTTTCGCCGGCGTTAGAGTGTCCGCCAGTAATTATGAAATATGTGCTTGAAGATAATATGGATTTGGATCAAGCGCTTCATAAATCAGGCTTAACTTCTAATCCAGATATCGGTTCAGCAGATGGCATGATCGGTCTTTTGACTAAAGGCCGTATGACTCGAAAAGACTACACAAAACATGCCATTATGATGGCAATGATTCATTTAGAGAATAAAGATTATTATTAAAAATTTATGAAAAACTTTTATTTTGTCCGACACGGTGAAAGTGTGGCAAATGCCTTAAAACAATCTCATGAAACTACAAACGATATTTTATCGGGAAAGGGCAAAGAACAAGCAGGAATTGTAAGTAAACGATTGAAACATATTCTGATTGAACGTGTTGTGTGCAGTACCATGAATCGAACCCGAGAAACTGCAGCAATCATCAATGCTGAATTAAAAGCCCCGATTGAATTTTTAGACATACTCCAAGAAGTAAAGCGCCCAACAATACTTGAAGGTCTAGAACATGACGATCCAAAGTATATAAGCTTTGATGAGATTTTTAATCGTCGTAAGTATGAAGAAAATTGGCGATTTTCTGACGAAGAAAATTTTATCGATAGGAAAAATCGTGGTTTACGAGTATTAGAATACTTACTCAATCTATCAGAAACCGAGACCCTTGTAGTTGCTCATAATGGAATAATTAAAACAATCGTTGCCACAATGCTTTTTGGTAAGGAAATGTCTCCTCGTGAGTATTATGCGTGGCTCGAGTTAACCCGAATGAATAATACGGGGGTGACTGAATGTCTATGGCATAGTCAAAAGAATAAATGGAAGTTAATGACTTGGAATGATCAAACTCATTTAGGATAATTATTTGTATGATTGTGAAGTTAAGGAAGTTACGACCTTCGGATAAACAATACTTTGCTGTGTGGTGGCGGGATAAGGTTTTGTACGTGCTGACAAGTGGTTTTTCGCTCAAAGGAGAGATATTTGATCAGGAAATTGAACATTATTTTTTGAAGATGATCGGGGATAGGGTCAGCCGGCATTTTATGATTGCCTTGGGCAATAAGATTATTGGGCATACTGCCTTAAAGAAGAGAAAAAATAATTGGCACGAAATAACCATAGTCATTGGCGAGAAAAAGATGTGGGGCAGAGGATACGGCGAGCAAACAATGCGATTACTGCTTGGGAAAGCAAAGCGTTTACACATTAAGAAAATATTTCTAGAAGTACGAAAAGATAACAAGCGGGCGATTCGATTATACGAAAAATGCGGATTTAAACGAGTACCTTCCTTTGGGCGTGCGCGCCAAACCCCAGCAACAATAAAAATGATTTTTCAGAATCGTTAAAGATTATGGTTAAAAAAACAGCTACCTAACTAGGTAGCTGCTGATCGGAGTTTTGGAGCAATTTTTCAAAGAGTGCGGGGCGGTGGAGTTGCAAGATATGTCTTAAATTAGGAATATCTTTTTCACTTTCACTTTCGATTATGCATTCGAGAAATAATTTCTCGATTTTCTCATCCGATAACCCAAGAATGCTGACTGCTGATTCGAAATCCTCGATCTTCATGACCCCTCCTTTAATGAAAGATTCTAGTATAGATACTACTCCTTTTCTAAAGAAAAAAGCAACAGCGGTTAAGCTGCTGCTTTTTGGGGACGGAGGGGGCAGAGTGGGCACACAACCAAAAACATGCCTAATTCTTGCATACTTTCGCTGTCGCATTCCATGGTATACATCTCTGCATTACAGCAAAGACAACGCGCCGGATGTTTTTTGAGGTCTTCTTGAGTCGCGCCGTTCAGGGGCACATCCGGTTTTCCGCAAAGGCTAGGTTTATGCTTGATAGCAGTTAAGGCCATTCTGTACCTCCGTAGTATGTAGTGTCGAGCTTCTAAAAAGAAGTATAATGATATTTGAAGGTGTTACAACTACATTTGACTCTCATGAATAAAAAATCTGTTCGACTCCCAACATACGTAAAACCCATTCGTTACGAAATTATGCTCCGACCGAATCTGGAGTCGTTTCATTTTGCTGGCAAAGAAACAATAGAATTAGAGTTAACGCGGGCAACGAAGACGATTGAATTGCATTCTAAAGAGCTAAAGATATCCGAAGCCTTTTTTTTATATGGAGGTAAAAAAATCCGAATCAAATCCATCCGTTATAATCTAAAAAAAGAAACTGTCGTACTAAGTTTTTCTAAGCAATTACCCACTGGCTCTGGGAAATTACAATTGCAATTTGATGGGACGTTGAATGAACAGATGCGGGGCTTTTATCGCAGTCGTTATCAAGTGAAAGATCAAGAACGCTTCCTCGCTACTACCCAATTCGAATCTACGGACGCGCGACGCGCCTTTCCTTGTGTTGATGAACCAGCGGCCAAAGCAGTGTTTGACGTGACCTTAATGGTTCCCGGCACTCATACTGCTATTTCCAATACGCTTCCGATAAATATCCAAGAGCACGAGTCTGGTTATAAAATTGTTCGGTTCGCGCCTACGCCAAAAATGTCTACTTATCTATTGGCGTTTATTGTTGGGGAATTTGAATCTATTGAAGATCGAACGAAAGAGGGTGTGTTAGTGCGAGTCTTTGTTACTCCGGGCAAGAAAAAACAAGCAATGTTCGCGTTAGAAGTAGCCACGAAAACCCTTTCTTTTTTTAACGAATATTTTGATATTTCCTACCCTTTGCCGGTATTAGATTTAATCGCGATTCCGGATTTTTCTTCCGGCGCAATGGAAAATTGGGGCGCGATTACCTATCGAGAGGCGGCCTTACTCGTTGATCCAGATCATTCTTCCGCTCATACCAAACAGTGGGTGGCGCTGGTGATTGCCCACGAATTAGCCCATCAATGGTTTGGGAATTTAGTGACAATGGAATGGTGGACGCATTTGTGGCTGAATGAAGGCTTTGCCTCGTATATTGAATATCTGGCCGTGGATCATCTTTTCCCGGAATGGGATATTTGGACGCAATTTGTCACTGCGGATTTAGGTCAGGCGTTGCGGCTCGATGCGCTCGCCACTACTCATCCAATTGAAATTGAAGTCCATCATCCGAATGAGATTGATGAAATTTTTGACGCCATCAGTTATTCCAAAGGCGCCAGTGTAATTCGGATGCTCGCGGAATATGTAGGAGAAAAAGATTTTCGCAATGGTTTGCGGCATTATCTTCGCAAGCATAGTTACGGTAATGCGACCACGGATGATTTATGGATTGCGCTCGAACACGTATCGCGGAAACCAGTGAGAAATATAATGGAAGCGTGGACTCGAAAAGCCGGTTATCCATTACTCCGTATTACCGAACATCGCAAAGGAATCCAATTGACTCAAACCCGATTTTTCTCCAGCCCTTTGTCTCGAAAAGCAAGCAAAGATATAACGCTCTGGTCTATTCCAATTACGTTTCGACGAGAAACTGCCGGATATCCGGAATCTTTACTGATCAATCAACCTGCTATAGATCTGCCGCTTTTGAAAAATGGCTGGGTGAAGTTTAATGCCGGAGAAAAAAGCGTGGTGCGAGTGGAGTATCCGGCGAGTTGGTTGGAAAAATTTCAGGAGGGGATTCGTACCAAAGATTTACCCTCCTCGGATCGTCTAGGGGTGATTCGGGACGCATTCGCGCTGGCCGAGGCCGGATATAGTAAAACGACTCAAGCGCTGATGTTAGTTGAAGCGTACCGGAATGAATCGCACTATACGGTGTGGTCGGAAATTGCGAGTAATGTAAGCCGACTAGATTTTCTTATCCGCCAAGAATCATTTTATGGAGCGTATCGGCAATTCGCGAAAAATACTTTCTCCCAATTAACTCGGCGGATGGGCTGGAGAAAATCCGCGCAGGAAAAACACATCGATACCTTATTACGAAATCTCGCGCTGTCGAATTATGGTTTTTATGGCGATGCCGCAACTATAAAAAAAGCCCAGCAATTATTTCAAAAACCGGCGCAGATTGATCCGGATTTTCGCGGTGTAATATATGCGTTAGTAGCAGAAAATGGCGATAATAAAGATTATGACCAATTAATAGGATTATATCGTCACGCATCAATGTCTGAAGAACGGAATCGAATTAGTACCGCGCTAGGATTATTTCCAGACCCAAAACTTTTACAAAATACTTTAGACTTCTCACTTTCGTCCAACGTGCGCCCACAAGACACGATATCGATTATTAGTACAGTATCATCTAATCGATATGGCGAGGAGTTGGCGTGGCAGTTTATTCAAGATCATTGGCCGGAATTTTTAAAGCGTTATGGCTCGGGCGGGCATTTCTTAACTGGCTTAGTACGTTGCGCGAGTATCTTTCGAACTGAAGTCAAAGCAAAAGCAGTGGAACATTTTTTTAAGACTCACAAAGCGCCAGGCGCGGAACGGACAATTCAGCAAGTCTTGGAACGGATTCGATCGAACGCGGCGTGGCTCACGCGGGAAAAAAACAATCTCAAAAAGTGGTTAGAGAAATCTCGTTAAAGATCTTCGTCTCTAAAGCCGAAGACACTGAAACGAATTCTATTGGTCTGGCTATTGCCACTCGGATTACTGCCAATACCTACTCGAATTTCAAATTGCCGGGAAGTATTGAGTCCTACATTAAATTGCCCAGAGGAAGAATATTCATTAGGGGAAGCACCGGTAATATTCCGTGCCGCCGCTCCTCCCAGAGCATGCGTGTAATCTCCACCGAGACTGGCTGGGTAATCTGAACCAACTGGCCGAATAGAAATACCTCCGGTCGGATCGCCGCCAATAACTGCGTATCCATAACCCATCCAGGCAAATCGAACTCCGGGCGGAACTTGTGGGGAAGTATCAATCGTAATCCATGTATCAGAATTAGGTACGTTTGTATTGTAATAGACATACCGGTCAAAAATATTATCCGTATATTCATACGTTTGTCCGCTTTGCAGGAATTTTCTAAACGCGCTGTCCGAGTAACGACGTACCCAACCCACTCGCCGAGCATACGTATAACCGCTTGGTAAAGTTGGTTGGGAACTGACTCCATCCGCCGTAGATAATAAGCTGGCAATAGTTGAGCCATCAGTAATCGCCCACACAGAGTACCAAGTATCATTACTTGGAGCACCAGCAGTATCTCGGCCGTTAGCGCCAACGACACCAATATCGGCAGTAACCGCAACATTCGTAAAGACCGAACCACCAACGCCTAATTTATATGCCGAAATATCTACTTTTGTACCCGGAAACGACGCATTTGTTTGCACAATCAATCTTGTTTTTATGGTTTGAGAGCCGGCGGAAGCTTGAGTTGAACCATCGGAAAACTGAACACTATTGGCATAAAGAGTGCCATTTACGGACACATTACCGTTCACTCCTAAGCCGTTGAAGAATTGCCCATTGCCTTTTACTTCTAAATTATTATTGGAATAAATATTACCGGCATAGAGAGCGCTCCCTTGCCCGCCGCTTTCGCTAGTATTCGCCCGATTCAGTCCAAGTAAGTCCAGTGTGGTAGCGAAAGAAGTACGGGCACCAGAACTGTAATAAATGACACTGCTCGGAGTTGCTCCATTAGAATCAAAACCTCCAACGGAATAGAGATAGCCATTAAACACCACCGAAGATTGGCCATAGCTTGTTCCGGGTAAGGCATTGATATTCGTTTGCCACGTTCCCAATGACCCATCGGTATTGATCTTCGCGTAAAAAACCGTGGAGTTACCCGCAGTCCCATGATTACCTCCCACTACATACAGATACCCATTGAGTGTTCCGGTCGAAAGATAATTTCGATTACCCGGCAAGTCATTGGCGGAACTCCAAGATCCAATTGAGCCATCGCTGTTTGCTTTGGCGTAATAGACCGTAGCTTTTTGTCCGGCGTCCCAACCACCAACAACGTAGATATAACCGTTCGCAAAAAGAGCATCGTGAGTCCGTCGGACTGCTAGTAAGGACGTACCTGTTTGCCAAGTGCCAACTGAACCATCGGCATTTAATTTCGCATAATAGACATTTCCAATAGTGCCGCCATTGTTTCCACCAAGCGTGTACACGTAACCGTTAGCAACAACCGAAGCGTGATTCGCCAAAACTGTTGGTAGGGCATTAGTTGCCGTTGTCCACGTTCCTAATGACCCATCGGTATTGATTCGGGAATAGAAAACTGTAGCGCGCAATGTTCCATTATCTTGACCGCCAATGACATATGCAAAATTGTTGAATACAATCGAAGCATGACCATCTCGAGGCGCGGGTAATGGGTTGGCGTTCGTAGTCCAGCCGCCAGTGGATCCATTAGGTTGAATTTTCGCGTAGTAAACCGTGGATTGGCTGTTTGGTCCGTTACTACCGCCGATAACATACAGAACGCCATTCGCTACAATCGTGCTTTGAGAACTACGCGGCGCCGGAAGCGCATTGACATTTGTTGCCCACGTATCCAGAGTTCCATTATTATCCGCATTAAAAGCAATGGTGGTCGTAGCAACAGTAAGACCATAGGTAGGAATTTTTGTGCCAATACCAACATTGCTGCCATTAGTATTATAAAGAAGGGAACCGCTAAGCGCCCAACCGCCACCACCACCGATATTTGTCCACGTGCCATTTTGATACGCGCGATAAACATTATCTGCAGTGTTGTAATAAATCATTCCATTCGATCCGGCGGGATCCGCAGAAAGATTTCCTAGGATAGTTTTTCCGCCAATTGTTAGGTCGCCGGACAAAAACATATTTTTCCAGCGACTGGAAGAAAGACCAATGTCATAATTATCTGTTGCTCCGGGAATTAAACTGGAATCAAAGGTTGCGGCAGAAACTCGAACAACCGCGGAAGATAATGCTTGAGAAAAACTTTGGCTTGGATTACTGGTGTTAAAGCTAAAAATCGCATCTACTTGAACCGAATCATGGCCAGCACTAGAAGAAATTTTATAAAAAGTCAGCGTATCCGCCAGCACGGCGTCGGTCGTCAAAGGAGTTGGGGAATCGGTGCCTTCTTGGATATAGACTTTTTGATTTTGAGTATAGATGAGCGTTGGGTCTTTGGTCTGATCTTGCATTCGCAAAACTAATGTAGAGGTGCTCACATTATTATCAATGTCAATATTGCTGGAGTTTTTAATGTACCGATTGATATTTTGCAGGACAAACTGCAATTGGGTATTCACTTCACCAGACGAGGATTGGCGATTTTGGACTTTAGTGACGTTCAATAGCACGCCTCCAAACAATGTTCCGACAACCGCGACAATACCCGTGTAGATAAGAATTTCCGCAAGAGAAAACCCGCGGCGATATTTTTTATGCATGCCCAATAATTATACCATTAGTTCCCGTGGATGGATGTGTATAAAGAGGCTAGTGTGGTCTCCCAAAACCCTAGCTCTTCTCGGACACAGTATCTTTGGCTTCCGGCGAGCCAAAGTACTTCGCTCTCGCTCCGACATGCTTCCTATTAGGTAATTAAGAGGTATTGAAAGCAACCCAGCTGTCGGAGCTCCGAGATGTTCCTCAAAGAGCTAGGGTTTTGGGAGCGGAGGGGGGGGTGATGGAAGTAGTTTAAATGCCAGTAGGATCAACAAGAAAAATCCAAAGGGTTTTTGCCAGAATTTTCAAATCCTGCCATAAGGATTGCGTACGCAGATATTGGTTATCCAACTCTAATTCTTTTAAGAAGGGGAGGCTTGAGGCGCCGTTTACTTGGGAAAGACCGGTAAGTCCGGCTTTGGCAATCAATAGATGACGATAGGGCAGTGGATAGCCAAACATTTCTCCTGCTTCGTGCGGCCGTGGGCCGACAAGGGATAATTCTCCTTTAAGGACATTAATCAATTGCGGGAATTCATCAATCCGGAATTTTCGTAATATTTTTCCTACATGTGTCAATCGCGGATCATTTTTGATTTTAAAAAAAGTGCCATCGCGGCGCTCGTTCAAATGCAGGAGTTGCGGTTTTAGTTCGTGAGTATTATTCTGCATCGTCCGAAATTTATATACATAAATTATTTTCCCAGAACTGACTCGGGCTAATTTAATTATTGCCGGACCCTTCGTTTCCAACTTGATTGCCAAAGCAATCAATGGATAAAAAGGCAAAATAAATAAAAGGCCGATAACGGCCCCAAAAATATCCACACCACGCTTTAGAGTTAAATAACTCATTCGGATTCACAAACCCAGCGTATACCATTACCACAGGTATAATCAAAAAATCCAAAATTTATACTGAAAGCTAAACATTCTTCAGTACCACCGGCATCATTGGGTTCACCCGCATGCCAACCCCACACAGTTCCACCAGTCCACGTTTCGCGAGTAATCCATTGCCAATTACCCTCGGCTCCTAAATCGTGGCCACCAAGCCAATAATTCACTGCGGCATTCGCACCACCAATTATACTATTACTGATGAAACCTAATTCCCCAATAGAACCAATAGTTGCTAAATGTCCACCCCAACTTCTGCACATCGCTTCGGCGTCCGGCCAATTAAAGAGCGTGGCGGAATCACCCCATGTCGTATAGCAATGCCCACCATAGCTATCGCTAATAGCTCCGCCACTGCAAGGACGATTAGTGTAGCTGAATGCCCAAGCTCCAACATCACCGGCAACTTCTAATTTGTAACCGGGATTAGTAGCGCCAATACCGATATTGCCTCCGGTATCATAAAATTGAGAATTACCAAGTGTAGAAGCGCTCGTAAACTTAGGAATATAATTAGTTGTTCCGCTGATAGAGCCCCCTCCCACTGGCCAACTCGTCCGACAATCACTCCCAATACAGAGTCCAGTGCCTTTGACATATCCCGCAACGTCTAATTTTTGAGAGGGTGTCATTCCGATTCCTATATTTCCATCTCCTACATTAATTCTCATTTTTTCACCCCAACTGCCTGCATAGCCCCAAAAAGCCAAAGTCGAACCATCAAAAGCGAGATCAAATTTGTTTGCGGAATTAGTTTGAAATCCAAGGGAAGATAATGATTGAGCATCTGGTCTACCGCGAAGAATCAGAGTATGACTATTTACGTCATCAATGGTGCCAGCCGAATAACCAATCACGCCTGGCCCATTTACATGAAGTTTACTCACAGGACTTGATATTCCTATGCCTATATTGCCCGATGAATCCGCTGTGATCACCCCAGCTCCACCCGGAGGATTTTGGTTTGGATTAGTCCACGCCAAAATATACGTGAAGCTCACTACGAAAGCGCTCACGACTAAGGCGAGGATACCGATTTTCTTTACATCCAATTTCATACTTTAAAGTATATCATATTCATTTTAAAAATTAGCAAAAATCAAAATGTAGTGTAAAATAGTTTCATGCGAATTGCGTTAGTGCATGATTATTTGAATCAGTATGGTGGCGGCGAGCGGGTCTTAGAAGCCTTCGCGGAAATTTTTCCAGATGCCCCAATCTATACGCTCTTTTATGACGCGGAAAAAACTTTTCATCGGTTTCAGAATCGAATCCAGAAAACCAGTTTTTTGGATCACCCAAAAATCCGCAATAATCATCGAGCGTATATTCCACTCATGCCGCTTGCAGCAAATTTTTTACGATTGAAACAGGAATACGACGTGGTGCTTTCTTCCAGTGCCGGTTTTGGCAAGGGTTTTCATATTCCAAAAAGTATTCCACATATTGCGTATTGCCACACGCCGCTTCGTTATGCCTGGGAACACTATCAGTATTTTGATCACTGGTCGCCCTTGCTGAAAAATTTTGCCGCGCCGGCGTTTTATTATTTGCGCTGGTGGGATAAACGCAATAGCCGCAAGCCACAGACCTTACTCGCGAATTCCCAGTATATTGCGGATAAGATGAAACGTTATTATGGCCGCGAAGCTGAAGTAGTATACCCACCGGTAGACTTACATTTTTTCGCGCCGAATAAAAAAGTGCCTAAAGACGGTTACTTTTTGGCAGTGGGCCGATTGATTCGTTATAAACGTTTTGATTTGGTCGTAGAAGCGTTTAATAAATTACAATTACCACTGGTCATTGTGGGGAACGGCCCGGAATTGGAAAATTTAAAACAATTAGTCCGATCTAAGAAAATTCATTTTGCTCCGTTCGTGACCGATGAAGAATTACGAATACTATATAACGGCGCGGAAGCCTTAGTTTTCCCGCAAGTGGAAGATTTTGGTTTGGTAGCCGCGGAAGCGCACGCCTGCGGCACGCCGGTGATTGCCTACGCGGAAGGCGGTGCCAAAGAAATCGTTGAAGATGGAGTGACAGGAATTTTATTCCATTATCAAACGGTGGACGGCTTAACTATGGCCATCAAAAAATTTATGCTACTTTCTTTTGATCCAAAAATAATTCGAGCGAGTGCTCAACGTTTTTCTAAAACCAAGTTTAAAGAGCGAATTACCAAGATTGTCAAAGCCGCCAAGCTAGCATAGACTGGGGCATGGATTCGATTCGAAACTTTTGCATTATCGCCCATGTGGATCACGGTAAATCGACACTCGCTGATCGTTTTCTGGAACTGACCGGCACGATTGATAAGCGGCATATGAAAGAGCAATTTCTGGATCAGCTGGAATCGGAACGGGAGCGGGGGATTACGATCAAGATGGCGCCCGTGAAAATGGAATACGCGTATCAAGGTACGCAGTATACCTTAAATTTAATTGATACTCCGGGGCATTCGGATTTTTCCTACGAAGTTTCTCGAGCGCTCGCGGCAGTCGAAGGAGCGATTTTACTCGTGGACGCCACACAAGGCATTCAAGCCCAAACACTGGCTAATTTTCATAACGCAAAAAAAGCCGGACTCACTATTATTGGCGCAGTCAATAAAATTGATTTGCGGCCATATCAGCTGGAAGAAATTATCCAAAGCATCGCGCAGTTGATTGGCACCTCACCAGATCAAATCTTAAAAATTTCTGGAAAGACGGGTGTTGGCGTTGAGGAATTGCTCCAAACAGTCATTAAGAAAATTCCACCACCAACTTCCCGAGTGAAGGCGCGATCAAAATTCCGCGCGCTCGTGTTTGATTCTTTTTATCATGAACATAAAGGCATTGTCGCGGGTGTCCGGATTTTCAACGGCGCGATTAAAGATACTGATGAAGCATACCTTATCGCTTCCGAGACTCGATTTAAGATTAAAGAAATCGGCTATTTCGCGCCGACAATGAAAATCGGTACAGAACTTCGTGATGGCGCGATTGGGTATGTGGCGACTGGCCTGAAAGATCCAGAATTACTGAAGATTGGCGATACGGTGCTGGGTTTTTCCGAGTGGCCGATTACCAATCCAACCGAATTAGCCTTGCCCGGCTATCAAAACCCACAGCCAGTGGTTTTTGTCTCCTTTTATCCAGAAGAAAATGAAGATTATGAGGATTTAAAAACTGCATTAGGCAAATTAAAACTGAGCGATTCCGCATTGCGCTTTGAAACAGATTTTAATGAATATCTTGGCCGGGGATTTAAAGCCGGATTTTTAGGCCGACTGCATTTTGAAATTACTGCCGAACGATTGGAAAAAGAATTTAATATCACCACCGTGCATAGTTTTCCATCGGTGTCGTATCGAGTCCAAAGCCGGAATGGCGAATGGACGCTGGTTAGCAATCCGAAAGATTTTCCGGATGACTATTCAGCAGTGGAAGAACCAGTTGCGAGTATTCAAATTCTTTGTCCAATGAAATATCTCGGAGCGGTCTTGCAGTTGCAAAGCGTCTTTCGGGTAACTAATATCACCACGGAAACGATTGGGAATACGATGTTGATTAGTGCTCGACTGCCGCTCGCGGATTTAATTCGGGATTTTGACGATCAATTAAAATCCATTTCCTCCGGCTATGCGTCTTTAAGCTATGTGATTTCGGAATATCAGCGTACCGACGTCGCGAAACTGGATGTATTGGTTGCGAGTCAAATTGTAAGCGGTTTGACTCGGATTATTTACAAAGAAGATCTGGAACGAGAAGGGCGGAAAACTGTGGAACAGTTGAAAGAATTACTGCCGCACCAGCAATTTACGCAAGCTATTCAGGCGGTGGTGGGTGGCAAAATCATAGCGCGGGAAACGATTCCCGCTATGAAAAAGGCCCTGGGTGATTTCGGGAAGAATGGTGGCGATCGGACTCGCAAAATGAAACTTTGGAAAAAACAGAAACTCGGGAAAGAAAAACTGAAAGAACGCGGAGAAAAAAGTAAGATTCAAATTCCCGCAAGCGTTTTTAAGGAGCTTTTGAAAAAATAGGGCAGATGGTACGATATAAGGAATGAAAATCATTGGCGGTATCATTATACTTTTAGTGTGTGGCGCGGTGAGCTATCAATTTTTTCATATCTACCAGCAAAATCAGGGATTAAATACAAATCTTTCCAAGTTATATCAAGAAGTGGATGTACTCACGAAAGAAAATAAGGCCTTGCAAGCGGATTTAGAATATTTTGCCAATACGGATAACCTCGAAAAAGAAATACGCGCCCGTTTTAATTATAAAGCCCCGGGTGAAAATATGATTATCGTTACTCCACCTAATACTCATTAATATGCCCTTACCCAAAGCCTTTGTTATTTTCTTCGCTTTGCTTGCGTGTGGTGTCATTACCTACGTCGTGGCGCATAATAACCTTTACCCAATCGCAATTGTTAATCTGCGTTTCATTACCGCGCACACTATGGAAAAAGATTTCCGCGCGGCCAACCGTTATTTTTATAATGTGTTGCTCACATATGGCCAAAAAACTGATCCTAATGTTCTGGAACAGGAAACTTCGCAAAAAGAAATTCGGCGAGCGGCATTAGAAAAATTGATTATAGATATTCTCATTTATAAAGAAGCCCAACATCGCATCGGGAATACTTTGAATACATTGACGGATGAAATGATCCGAAAAAATATTGACCTTGCGACCATAAGTCAGGCGGCAGAAAAATTATATGGTCTTACTATCGAAGAATTTAAATCAGAAATTTTAGATAGTGAAGCTCGTCGGGAAATTCTTCAAAATACGATGAGTACGCAAAAAGAAGATTACAATGCGTGGTTGAAAAATGCCAAACGTCAGGCTAAAGTAATAATTCTCCTGCCTGGATTTAAATGGGATGGAGAAAAAGTGGTAGCTCATTAAATACTATCTTGCGGATGTAGTATAGTGGTAATACATAACCTTCCCAAGGTTAGGTCGTGGGTTCGATTCCCATCATCCGCTCATAAAATATATGCATCACGAAAAACATATCCGAGGAATAGGTAGCTACATTAAAGACATTGTCTATGGCGGGAACGACGGCATTATTACAACTTTTGCAGTGGTGGCGGGCACAATTGGAGCATCCCTAGACCCAACCATTACTTTAATACTTGGCTTTTCTAATTTATTAGCTGATGGTTTTTCCATGGCGGCCAGTAATTTTTTGGGTAGCCGCTCCGAAAACCAACTTTATGATGAAGAAGAACAGCGAGAATATCAGGAAATTGAAACTATACCGGACCACGAACGACAAGAAATTCGTCAAATTTTTCAAGACGAAGGATATGATCCTAACGATACGGAAAATTTAGTGCAGCTGGTAAGTAAAAATAAAAAGTTCTGGGTGGATTTTATGATGCGGTATGAATTAGGATTGCATCGGGATGGCGCCGGCCGAGAATTTACCGCTGCCACTCTTACCTTCGTGGCATTCGTAATCGCTGGCAGTTTGCCACTGATCCCGTTTCTTCTATTCAATTCCGCGGTTACTTCTTTGCCTATTTCTATTGCGGCAACCGCAATCGCGCTCTTTCTGATTGGCTCCCTTCGGGTATTAATTACCAAGAAAAATGCCATTGTTTCTGGTCTGGAAATGCTTATTGTGGGAGGGATAGCGGCAACCATGGCCTATGTGATAGGATATCTCGTAAGTCAAATAGTAGGATAATGCCGAAGTAGTTCAGTGGCAGAACATTACTTTCGTAAAGTAGAAACATGGGTTCGATTCCCATCTTCGGCTCAATTCGCCACGGCGAATTGCCCCGCTCGTAGCGAGGGCATTCATTATGGATACTAAACCACTGAAAGATTTAAATGGTCCGTACGATCAGCGCTCCGCTCACGTTGCTATTTTTCCTGGCGTAGGCGGGGAAGACGCGAAAGATTGGGCGAATATGCTTTTAAATATGTACGTGAAATATGCGCAGAAACGCGGCTGGAAAGTAAGCTTAGTGGATGATCGAGCGATTGATATTAAGGGAGAGTATGCCTATGGCAGTTTGAAAAAAGAAATGGGTGTACACCGATTAGTCCGAATTTCTCCGTTTGACTCGAAGCAATTGCGACACACCTCTTTTGCTTTAGTGGAAGTATTACCAGAACTGCCAGAATTCGATTTGAAACACATTGCCATTCCTCCGGAAGATTTAAAAGTGGAACTTTCCCGTTCCAGCGGCCCGGGCGGGCAAAATGTGAATAAACGGGAAACCGCGGTTCGAGTGGTGCACTTGCCTACAGGTCTTAGCGCCGCATCACAAGCCGAACGTTCGCAATCACAAAACAAAGAAAAGGCGATTACGCTTTTAAAAACGAAACTTTTTAAGCTTTTGGAGACTCGCCAAGAGAAAGAACTGAAAAATCTACGGACATTAGTTAAGCCAGAGTGGGGGAATCAGATTCGTTCCTATGTCTTGCATCCATATCAGCAAGTAAAAGATCATCGGACCAAAGTAGAACACCATCAACCAGATAAAGTATTAAACGGCGACCTTGATAAGTTCATCGAAGCAGAGTTAGAATTATAAAATGATTGTCTTTCAGAATGTATCAAAAATCTATAATGGCGGTTCTGTAGCGTTGGATAATGCCAATTTCACGATTAAGCCGAATGAATTTGTTTCGGTAGTGGGAAAAAATGGCGCGGGTAAATCAACTATCATCAAACTCCTCATCGGTGAAGAACGGCCAAGCAAAGGCCGCATTTTTTTTGGCCAGCACGAAGTAAATAAATTGGACGCCCATGAATTGCCAATTCTTCGGCGGCAAATTGGTATTGTGTTTCAAGACTTTCGCTTATTGCCGACAAAAAATGTCTACGAAAATATCGCGTTTGCCTTAGAGGTGGAAGGCCGACCGCAATCAGAAATTGAAGAATTCGTCCCGCAAGTTGTGGAAATGGTGGGTTTGACTTCGCGGGTGTATAATTTTCCTCATGAGCTCTCCGGTGGTGAAAAACAGCGAGTCGCTATTGCCCGAGCGCTTATTCATCGGCCTACGTTATTGGTCGCGGATGAGCCAACGGGAAATTTAGACCCGATCAATTCTGGAGACATTATGAAACTGATAATGAAAATTAATGAATTAGGTACCACGGTGATGCTCGTGACGCATAACAAAGATATCGTGAATAATTTGCAACGTCGCGTCATTACCCTCGATAATGGTAAAGTAATTCGAGATGAAGAAAAAGGCGGGTACGTACTCGCGTAATACTTTTATGGCAACTTCCCTTAGCCGCATTATCAAATATGGTCTCCAGAGTTTCTGGCGGAATAAATGGCTGTCGATGACAACGGTCGCCGTTATGATTCTTGCCTTGAGCGTTTTTGAAGGTTTAATTCTTTTCAGCGCCCTGACCACTAATTTCTTGGATATTTTAAAAGATAAGATCGACATTAGCGTGGATTTTAAAATCCCAACACCGGAAGACGATATGCTTAAGATCAAGCGTTCCGTAGAAAGCTTGAGCGAAGTAAAGAACGTGGATTATATATCTCGCGACGAAGCGCTGAAAGTTTTTTTGGAACGGCACAAAAACGATGAAACCATCGGTAAAGCCATTGGTGTACTCGATAGTAATCCATTGCCTGCTTCACTCAACATCAAAGCCAAAGATCCTCGAGAATATAAAGCCATCGCGGCTTTCTTGAATAATCCCGGTCTGAAACAATCTATTGATCGAGTCAGTTTCAATGAAAATCAAGTAATCATCAATCGTTTGGCGAACATCGTCGAAACGAGCCAGCGTGGCGGCATCATCCTCACAATTGTGCTTTCCGTGATTGCGATTTTAGTCACGCTCACAACGATTATGCTTACAATTTATTCTACGCGGGATGAAATTGGCGTGATGCGGCTTGTTGGCGCTTCGAATAGTTTTATTCGTGGACCGTATATTATGCAGGGAATTTTGTATGGATTATGCGCGGCAATTGTCAGCACCCTGATTCTAATACCGGTCGTGCACGTTGGCGCCCCGTATATTCAGCGTTTAATGCCAAGCATTGAATTGCAAAATTATTTTTACGCCCATCTTCTTTCTTTATTCCTTTATCAGTGCGTGTTTGGAATTCTCTTGGGGACTATCTCTAGCGGCATTGCCGTAACGCGATACCTGAAAATATAGATATTAAAAATGGCGCAGACGATCCTGAAAAAAACCTACGTTTTAGCATTGTAATTTTTATTGTCGGAATCCTCACCGGATTAGGAATATATTATTTTTTCTTTCCAAACGCTACAGCGAATGGGCGGGGGAGCATTGTACGACTTCATTCTGATACCTATAAACTGATCAGTCCTATTTTGAGCTGTGAAGTTGCCAGCAAAGATTCTTTTACCGAACTTAAGCCGCTCCAAAGTCAGATTGAAAGTATGGTCGGCGAAGCCCAGAAAAATAAAGAAATTATTAAGGGGTCGGTATACCTTCGGTTGCTGAATAGCGGCCGTTGGCTGGGTATTAATGAAGATGATAAGTATACTCCGGCGAGCCTTATGAAAGTGCTCATTATGATTGGCTATTTGAAATTCGCGGAAACCGACTCCTTGGTACTTTCCCAATCCTTAATCTATAATGGCCCTCGGGATAAGATTGAACGCATTGAGGATCAGATAATTCATAATTTAAAAAAAGGACGCGAATATACCATAGAAGAATTAATCCGCGTGATGATTCAATACTCTGACAATGAAGCGATGTATATGTTAGTGGATAACCTTACCCAGGGTATTTTTCGCACGCTTCGGGAAATTTATAGCGATCTGAATATCCCCTTTTCTGATTCGCTTAATGAAAAAGATCTGGAAAATATGTCCGTCAAGACCTATTCTATGATTTTCCGAGTACTCTACGGGAGCACGTATTTAAATTTAGAAATGTCCAATAAAGCTTTGCAGCTGCTTTCCAAAACTGATTTTGACGAAGGTATTATCGAGGGTGTGAAGGGAACGAATCTTCTCGTTGCCCATAAGTTCGGCAGTCGCACTGTGCCCGCTCAAAATGGGTCGGCAATTCAAAAAGAACTTCACGATTGCGGGATTGTGTATTATCCGCAACACCCCTATCTTTTATGCGTGATGACCAAAGGTGATAATTATAGCACCTTGGAAAAACTTATTCAGCGTATTTCTCTTACCGCGTACCAAGGGGTAAGCGTACTGTTTAAATAAAACGCTTAAAAATGAGCGGGAAAATCTCGGCGGCGGCGACTCCTACGATTGCGTGCGTTACAAGTGTCGTGTAATAATTAATATTAAGTTATCTATATAAATTAGAAAATGAATAAAATTGTTATTTATAGCGTGTTCCTCGTAGTGATCATTTTAAGCTTTGGAACGTGGTTTTATCTGAATAAAATCCAGACGCAAGCACCAGAAAATACTTTACCCAGCGTGACTGATACGACCGCCGTGTCAATACTGGCGGGAAATGAAAAAACATTTATCGTGACTGGCCAGAATTTTTCTTTCTCACCGAATATGATGACAGTCAAAAAAGGTGATAAAGTAAAAATAATCTTTAAGAATTCTGGCGGTTTTCACGATTTCAAAATTGATGAATTCAATGTTGCTACTAAAAAAATTCAAGGGGGAGTAGAAGAAACTGTTGAGTTTACGGCGGATAAAATTGGCTCATTCGAATATTACTGCTCCGTCGGTGAACACCGAGCAATGGGAATGAAAGGAACGCTGATCGTGGAATAGATAGAGGGGACGGATAGGATACGAAGAATAGAATAAATACCGCAGGTTTTTCCTGCGGTATTTATTTAATGAGCGCTGAAATACAACGTAAGCAAAGCCAACATCGTGAACACAAGAAAACTCCCCTAGTTAGTAAGGAGTCTTCACAGACTTATAATATTCCCGAAGCGAACTGAATTTATCGTCTTTAACAGAAAACACAGCGATTTCTTTTAAGTCGATGTGAAGATTGCGTTTGATATCTTTAAAGGTCGCATACCATTCGGCGATAACTGCGTTGCCCCCCCTTCATCAATCCAGACATTTTTTAAATCAAAGGTGATGTCTTTTTGTTCACCAACCACTTTACTCACCCAATATGCACGAATCGCTTCTCGGCCTATATTCTCCGATTCATGCGGATCGTCATACGTCGCATCGTCTGTAAAAATAGTCACGATTAAATCTGGGTCTCTTTTAACCCAGGCTTCGCCATACGTATTCAATAATTTAATTGCTGTTTCTTTTGTCATAGTATAGCTCCGAGGTTAGCTTTAATTAGATTTAGTTTCTTTTCTCGACGCCAGCTTTTGATTTCTGATTCGCGTCGGCGAGCTTCTTTTAATGTAACAAATTCTTCTGAATATACTAACATAACTGGGCGTCTTATTTTTGTATAATGCGCTCCCCATTTTGAGTCGTTATGTTGTTTAATTCTTCTCTCAATATTATTAGTACAACCAACATAAAAAGATTTGTCGGCGCATTCTAATATATAGACGAAATATAACATAAGTTTTTATTGAGCGCCTCAATCTGCTCGGCGTCTTCATCACCTTGATTATTAAGGGTCGAAGACTCTGAGGAACGAAGTGACGAAGAGCTGCGTCTCCTGAACAAAATCCGAACTTTTTTCCAACAAAATCCCGATGTGGAATGAATCGTCCCGCCACTGCCTCGCTTCACTCGGCAACACCAAAGAAAAATGTTCCTTGCTTCTCTGATGTGGTGGGGGTGAAATTTTTCTTGAAAGTGGAAAGAACATTTTTCTTTGGTGTTCTGCCCTCAAGGTCTCGGTCAGGTGGCGGAACAATGCGGACGAAGTTTTGGCAAAGCAATTTTTTGGGGAAAGGATTTGCCAAAACTTCGGCTGATTTGTTTTTGAATTCGGATGTCGCAAATGGAAAAGGAGGGGTTTGGGGAGGAATTTTCCATTTGCTCCTCTTTTTGTTTTGGGAGAATTCGGGGCGGACA